>Ga0209640_10000192_pt1 | contig 44144 bp, 38 predicted proteins | sample RifCSP10_1_FD_184018 | JGI IMG/M metagenome (GOLD analysis project Ga0209640, IMG submission 184018) | Soil microbial communities from Rifle, Colorado - Rifle CSP2_sed 10_1 (SPAdes) (version 2) | ecosystem: Environmental > Terrestrial > Deep subsurface > Rock core/Sediment | place: Rifle...
GCCGACGCAGGAGGGACTGCCGCCCGTCCTGGACGACGATCCGCAGCCGCGGGTCCTCCCGCACCTCGAAGAACCGCTTCGCCACCTCGACCACCATCGGGTTGAGCTCGGCCGCGTCGATCGCTATGCCGGGATAATCCCGCCAAGAAGCGCTTGGGGATCGAGCCCCATCCCAGGCCGACCACGAGGACGCGCTTCGCCTGTGGCCGATAATTAACTCAAGCCATTCGATTCACCTAGATGTGGTGGCCGAAGGCCATGAGCGAGCCCGCCGAAGGCAGGCGAGAGTCGAATGGTAGACGCCGTCGGCCTCGAACAGGACCCGCATCGCCCGGCGCCCGGGATATCGGCTTGAGCAGACATGGGCAAGGCGAGGGCGACGATGATGATGAGTAAGGTGGCGTCACAGAGGACACGAGCATTTCCAGTTCGAAATGTCGCGCTATGTCAGTTGATGCGCACTGGATTGCTGTTGGCCCTCCCAACCATTGGCAACTGGCGATTGACCACGGCATTTGGGGCCTCGTCCTAAAACATGAGCCGCAGTGGGCGAAACTCTCAGCAGGGGCAATCGTTTTCTTCTATGCAACAAGTCCCATATCAGGTTTTATCGGCTATGGAACTGTTCGCCGAACATTTCGACAGGATAAGCCCCTTTGGCCACCGGAGATCGCGGATCGCCGCGTCATGTGGCCGTTGAGATTTGAGTTTGATGTCGGATCGCTCGTGCCACCAATGAGGTGGACTGAGGAACGCGTTGTATTCAAAGAGATCCCGCCAGCAAGATTGAAATCGGGGTTTCTACCTGTTCCTGAGGGGCTTGCTCAACGGCTGTTAGTGCTATTCCCATCGCCGACGGCGGAGCCGCAAACCTTGCCGATGCCGACCCATGGTGATCTCCAACGGATGCTGGTGGAGATCGGTCAGATTCAGAAGTTTGTCGCAGAACCTGAATTTCGTATGGGTACTCAGAAGCTTGATGTCGTCTGGAGGAAGATGGTCCTGTCGGTGCCGACTTACGCTTTCGAGGTTCAGGTTGGTGGCGATGTTTTTCACGCTTTGGGCAAACTGAAGCATGCTCATGATTTATGGAATTCCCGCGTGTTCTTAGTCGGTCATAGCGATCAGTTTGACGTAAAGGCCGAGCAGCTGCTTGCCGGGCCGTTCCACGAAATCAAGACGGAGCTGAAGATTATTGATGTGAGCGATCTGAATCGCCTGCACGAACTCAAGCGAGAGGTGCGTGAAACGGAGGAGAAGCTGTATTTGGTATGACGATGACGCTGAAGAATTTCGGTCGGTAGCCCAGCAGTTCGGCATTTTGGGGGTCAAGTCTTGACTTGATACATGGAACAGCTCAATTGAGCTACCTGTGTGGCTTTCAGCTATTCTTCGGTGGGGTGCCGGGACAGAAGGAGAGTCGGTTCGACCACTTACATCCGAAGTTGAGAGATCATCCGACGAACCGGTTCTCATTGTGCCACACGAGAAATTCCTTCCTGGGCTTGTTGTTCGATTCTGCTGGTAACGTGATTTCGCTGCCCTGCCAGGCGAAGTATTCCTCTCCGTTGTCGAAGTCGGTGCGGAGGCGGTTGCTAACCTCGAGACGGTAGTCCGGTGTGATCGTTACGTATCCTCGATCGAAGAGCGTATGAAGGTCGGTTCTTAGCAACAGGCCGTTGTCGATCCTGTGTTCCCCACCTTGTCCATACGGGACTATGTGCGCTGCCGTTAAGACCGGTAGCGCCTTTCCTCTCGTGACTGCACACTGTCGGCCGTAGGCGTCGGTCACCAGGATCCGAAATGAGGCCTGTCCGAGGCGCGGCCGCACCGGAATTGGCTCCCCGTAGCGCGGCCCCTTCTCACCGACCGATGTAAAGAGTCTCGCCTTGAGCCGCGCCTCGACCGCTTGTTGGAGGCGCTTGCCGACCGCGGTTGTGAAATCGTAGCCCTTTCCTCGAACGATGTTGGCATGCCAATCGGGCACTGGAAACCACTGCTCCCGATCAAAGAAGAAGGGCTGCTCGAGTAAGATGCAGCCGATTTCGTAGTCCTCGTGGGGTGCTGGGCGGATCTTTCGGTATCTCTCGATCCGCCTTCGCATTTCTAGCAAGTCCGGTGCCCCATTCTTCTCCTGGAATGCGTCCCAGGCGACACTTACCGGCAGCCTGGTCCAATAGGCGAACAGTCCACCTCCGACGATGTAGTCCTCAGGGCTATGCAACTTGAAGAGGAAGAGCTCACCCGGACTGAGCGCCTGAAACGCATGGTCGGCGCTGGGCTGCCAGAAGTTGACCTCATCGACGCCGGCCATCTGCCTGAGGTGGCCGAACCAGTTGTTGTCGGTAACGCCGACGTAGGCTCTCAACGGGATCTAAAACTCCGACGGTATCTGTATTGACCTCTCTCACGAAACTCTAGGAACCCTCTATCCCGAAGGACTTGAAGCTGTTGGCGGATCTTTGGACGGATGAACCGATTTCGTGGGAACAGCCTGGCAAGTTCGTCTTCGAACGTGTAGATCTCGGTGAGTGTGAAGTCATCCTTGCCTAGGTTCTCAACTCGCTTCAGAACTTCGTTGAACCATGTGCGTGTTTGTACGTCTTGCTTGCGGAGAAACCTCCATCTTCTCCACTCAGCCCTGACAAATTCAGTCCGCCGAGCATGACCGTTTTCAATAATTGCGATTCGAGCCGACTGCGGCAGGTGTTTCAAGACGATGTTGCACCCGATCCAACCTGCGCGCTTCGCGGTTGGGGCAAGGGGTTTGCCAACCTCAAGTGCTGATGGTGTTACAAAAGCCCCAGGAACGATATGAAGTGTATTTACGGTGCCTGGAATGGTCTCGTAGCTCAGCAGGATCAGGTGCGGGAATTGATTCCGTTCAGCAGCTCGGAATGCTTCGGAATATGCCGCATCTCGCACTTTTCCCCCGATAGGTCCGCGCTTTCCCTTTAGCTGATAGCCGTCGGCGCAGACTGGGCACTGTAAGTCAACTACCGCGAGGCCCGTTTGCGTCGACCGGAGCCGCGGTGAATTGCAATTTGGGCAGTACAGGTTCTGGACTGCCCACAATTCGGTGGCAATTCGTGCTCGCTGGGAATTGCTTGTGTAACCGACCGGGTCGGTCAGCAGTAACTGCATCTTGCGTGCCGCCGCTCAATTTCGGGCAAGGGAGGACCAGACCCTCCGGCCGAATGCCTGGCACCGCGGATTGCGGCACAGCGCGGCTGTGAAGTCGATAGCTCAACTTGGTCAAATGCTCAGGTAACGCTTGCCGATATTATCGCATAGCGTTATTATCTGGCTGTGATCCGAAGCTTCCGAGACAAGGACACCGAACGGGTCTTTCGCCGTGAGCGGTCTCGGAAGCAACTTCCAGCACGTGTAGCCTTGCGGAAGCTTACGATGCTGGATGCAGCTCAGACCCTGGGAGATTTGCGTGTTCCTCCAGGGAACCGCCTAGAAAAACTCAGGGGGGATCGGGAAGGGGAGCACAGTATCCGCATAAATGACCAGTGGCGCATTTGCTTCAAGTGGAAGGAGGGCAACGCCTATGACGTTGAGATCGCGGACTACCATTCGTGACGTCCGCACCTCAAAACTGGCCCCGGTTCATCCTGGTGAGGTTCTGTTGGAGGAATTCCTCAAGCCCTTCGGCATTAGCCAGTACAGGCTGTCCAAGGACATACAGGTTCCTCCCCGGCGGATCAACGAGATCGTCCACGGAACGCGGGCGATCAGTGCCGATACCGCCCTTCGCCTAGCGAGGTATTTCGGTACCTCCGCGCTCTTCTGGACGAATCTGCAGGCGCGACACGATCTCGAAGTACAGCGAGACAAATCAGGAGCCAGGATTGATAAGGATATCGCGCGCTTCGTCCCCGCTGATGCCTCGGCCTGGCAGGCTCTGGAACACATCGGGAAGACAATCGGCAGAGGCTGGCGGTCGCGGAAGACCGGCGCGGAACTTCTTTCCAAATCTCGTCGTTGAGTAGTTTATCCAGAGAGGGAAGGCCGAGTGCCTGGTACTCTGCAGCGAAGCACGTTCCAGTCGCTGGAGTCTATGACTCAGCTGGGTCAAAAACGATGTTCTTGAGCAAGGCGGAGGCGATGGCCTGTTCGAGGGACATCGTGCGGCCCTGGTCCCAGGCCTTCTTGAAATCCTCCTCGCCTAGTGCCGAGCGCAACTCCGCCACCAATTGGTCGTAGTGGTCACGGATGAAGGGCGGGGGCGGGGCCTCTATCGCCTCACGCAATGCTTCTGTGGTGCCGAACAGGACGGCGGCTCGGCGCATCTCACCCCGGCCGACGGCGGCGACGGCGAGGCCGATCAGAGAGGTGGCGATGCCGCGCTTGTCGCCGATGTCGCGGCGGAGTTCCAGACTAACCTCTTCGGGCGTGAAACACAGCGAGGATGATGAGGTTGTTCTCAGTGACCGTGTAGCTCACACACCAGTCCGTCGTGAAGAAATACCGAAATCCAGCGTAGGGCTGGTGCGTCCGAATCGGGTACATTTCTGGAAATTCGGAGAGAACCTCGACGCGATACCTGATCTCTTGCCTGATTGGTGCAGGCAAACTGCGGTAGGCTTCGGCTGCCGGTTTGGTCCAAAGGACCTTCACCGCGACCTCTTGGGTCCGCGTTCCTCACGCACGACCCGTTCATGAGGAACCAGATCTCCTCTCTTCCATGCGGCAAGACCTGCGTCCATAGCCCCGCGCACATCGCGCCGGCCAAGTACGGCATCGAGGGCTCGTTCGATGCTCTCGCGCTCGGCAAAGTAGCGAAGCGCCTCGCGCACGACGAAGCTCTTATTGCCAGCCCGCGGCTGTGCCAGTTCTTCGAGTAGGTGAAATGTCTGGTCGTCCAGAATAACCTGGACCTTCCTAGCCACCACATGCCTCCACAGTCATGACATAGCATGATGATACCACAACATTACTCCAGTAGCCGCCAGGCAAAGAAGACCAGACCCTCCGACGCGGTGCCTGGCACGACTTTCCGGCACCTACCAGCGTACATTGCAGCACGGGGCGAACCAGGGAGTCTATGACTCGGTTGGGTCAAACGGGAGCAGGGGTTAGCGCAGAGACGACGGCCTGTTCGAAGGGCAGCGAGCGGCCCTGATCCCAGGCCTTTTTGAAGGCCTCCTCGCCAAGTGCTGTGCGCAGGTCGGCCACCAACCGGTCGTAGTGGTCGCGGATGAAGGGCGGGGGCGGGACTTCGATGGCTTCCCGTAAGGCTTCTGCGGTCCCGAAGATCGTCGCTGCGCGCTGCAGGTGGCCCTGGCCGAGCGCGGCGACGGCGAGGCCGATGAGAGATATGGCGATGCCGCGCTTGTCGCCGATGTCGCGGCGGAGTTCCAGACTCTCTTTGAACAGAGTTTCAGCGCGCGCGTAGTCCCGCTCGCCCCATGCGAGAATGCCCAGGTTGCTTAGGGAGAACGCAATGCCGAAGGTATCCTTGAGCTCTGAGAATACCGCCAGACCCTCCTCAAACACAGCGCGGGCACGCTCGTTGTCGCCGGCCTCGCGGAGGACGAGGCCCAAATTCGTAAGCACCAGACCGGCCCCCACCTGGTCGCCGATCTGACGGAAGTAGGCAAGACTCTCCGTCATATACGCTGCTGCTTTCGCGGGTTCTCGCGCGTCGCGGGCGACCAGTCCGAGCACGGCCAGGGATCCGGCGATGCCTTCCAGACTTCCGAGTTCACGACTGAGGGTGAGGCTCTCCTCGGCTCGTTGCTGTGCCTGCTTGTAGTTTGAAATGCGGCAGGCTTCCAGGCCCAATAGGGAGAGACAGAAGGCGGCCCCACTCTTGTCCCCGATCCGGCGGGCGAGGACGAGGCTCTCGTTGAGGAGTTCTTCCGCTCGCCTGGCGTCACTCTGGAAGAACGCCAGATAGGCGGCCCCGTTGAGGGCTTTCACGCGCGCGAGCGACTCAAGGGTGCCGGCTTTGGACAGGGCTCCCTCCAGCCACGCGCGGCCCTCGCTCCAATACCCGCGAATAGACCAGAACCGCCACAGGGCGCCGGCCAGCCGGACGCCGGGCTCGGCGCCGTCGGGATCGAGTCGGCACCACTCGAGCGCAGCCTGCATGTTCTCGTGTTCGCGTTCCAGCTGGTCGAGCCACTCCTTCTGTTCCGGTCCAATTAGGTGGCGTTCCGCCTTCTCGGCCAACCTGAGGTACCAGTCGCGGTGCCGACCGCGGATGAGCGCCTCCTCACCCGCGGCAACGAGCTTGTCACGGGCATACAGGCGAATCGTTTCCAGCAGCCGGTAGCGGGCCTGGTCCTCCTCGAACTGGACCAGCGAGCGGTCGACCAGCGACGTCAGGACGTCCAGGATCTCGCCCTTCTGGGACTCGTCCACTCCGCAGACGGCCTCGACTGCGTCCAGGGTGAAACCGCCGGCGAACGCCGAAAGGCGCCTCAGGAGCATCTGTTCGGTAGGCGTGAGGAGATCGTGGCTCCAATCCAGCGTGGCCTGCAGCGTCTGATGCTGGGGCGGGATGGTCCGCGTGCCGGAGATGAGCAGGCGGAACCGGTCGTCCAGCCGCGCGGCGATCTCCTCGACCGGGATGGCCTTGACCCGGGCCGCCGCGAGTTCGATCGCCAGCGGGATGCCGTCCAGCCGGGACGTGATCTGCGCCACCGCCGCGGCATTGCGCGGCGTCAGCGTGAAGCGCGGCTGGCTGAGGACGGCGCGGTCGACGAACAGGCGGACGGCTTCGAAGCGCATCAGCTCGTCCACCGAGGGCAGGTGCTTGGGATCCGGCATGGACAGCGGCGGCACCTGATACGTCGCCTCTCCTTCGACGGCGAGGGCTGCCTGGCTGGTCGCCATGAACCGGACCTGCGGACAGGCGCGCAGGAGGCTGGCGACCAGATCCGCGGCCGCTTCGCGGAGGTGCTCGCAGTTGTCCATCAGGATCAGGATGGACTTGGGCCGCAGGTACTGGATGAGGGTGTCCACCAGCGACGGCACGACGGTCTGGTTGCGTACCCCCAGGGCCGCGGCGACAGCCTCGGGCATGAGATGCGGGTCGGTCAGCGTCGCGAGTTCGGCCAGCCACACGCCGTCTTCGAACCGCCCGACGAATTCGGCGCCGGCTTGCAGTGCCAGGCGTGTCTTCCCCGAGCCCCCGGGACCGGTCAGCGTGACCAGGGCGTTGGCTGCGACCAGGTTTCTGATCTCCGCCAGTTCGCGCTCGCGGCCGACGAAACTGGTCAGTTGCCGCGGCAGGTTGTTGGGGAGCGTGTCGAGGGACCGCAGGGTCGGAAAGTCGACCTGGAGCCCGGGCGCTATGACCTGGAAGATCTGCTCGGGACGGGCGAGGTCCTTGAGGCGGTGGCGCCCGCGATCCTGGAGTTTGACCTCCGACGGCAACTCGTCGGCGACGAGCGCCCGGGTGGCTTCAGAGACCAGGATCTGTCCCCCATGGCCGGCGGCCAGCAGGCGGGCCACCCGGTTGAGGGCGGGGCCGAAGTAGTCCCCGTTGCGCGGTTCGACGGTGCCGGTGTGCAGCGCCATCCGCACCCGGATGCCACCGGGCACCGCCCACGCCTCCGCGGCCAGTTGTTGCTGCGCCGCGCGGGCGGCATCGAGGGCGGCCGACGCCGATGGGAAGACGGCATACACTCCGTCGCCGACGGTTTTGAAGATGTGGCCGCCGTGGCCGGTAATGCTCTCCTGGAGGAGGGCGTCGTGGCGGGCGAGAGACTGCTTCATGTCGTCGGGGTGCCGCTCCCAGAGGCGCGTGCTGCCCTCGATGTCCGTAAAGAGGAACGTAACGGTGCCGGTCGGGAGCGGGGGGGTCACAATGTGCTCGTTCGCTGCGCCCCCTTACCCGACCCTCTCCGGATTGGGTTAGTCTTTGGATGGTTGATCGAGTGGATTCTCTATGCGCAGCTCAGGGAACAGGCGGAAGTCGCGGTCTGAGGTGCAGAGCGTGGCACCGTGCTCGAGAGTGAGGGCGGCAAGATGGGCATCGGCGACACGCGGTCCTCGAGCCTGGACGGTCAGGAGCAATTGTCTGAGTATCTCCCAATGCCGTTCCCCGGGCTCAACCACTGCGACGGTTGGATGTGCGAGCCAGTCGGAGACAATGGCCGTGGCTTCCTCGATTCCCAACGGTGAGGGGAATGCGCGAGGGTTCGTGCTGATGCGTAAGAAAGCCAGGATCGTAGCCCAGGGCAGACCCACCGGCAGCGGTGCGGCCAGAGTCCGTTCCAGCCAGCGGCGGGCAGAGTCGTGTTGATCAGACGAAGCGTTGTAGGCGTACAGGAGCAGGTTCGCGTCGAGAATGATCACCGCTGCAGCGGTCCTTCCAACTGCTCGATGAGCTCCCCGATCCTGTCATAGTCCAGGCCCGGTCGTATCCCCATTTTTCTTGGCCGGACCCGAAAAGGCGGCACGGCCGGCGGCTTCCGGCGGAGGCTGAGGGCGGCCCGGAGAAGGTCGTTGACCACTACCTTAAACGGTTTGCCCGATCGGCGGGCTTCGGCTTTCACCCGTGCGGCCACGTCCTCATCCAACGTAAGAGTCGTTCGCACATCATGATGCTATCCATTTAGCATTATGATGTCAACGAAGTTTGGGGTCCTCAACCCCTCCACCATACAGCGAAGCACAAAGCCGGATGGGGGTCGATGACTCAACTGGGTCAATCGGGTAGCATTGTTTCAACGGCCAATGCGCACGTCTGATCTTGCCATGTCTCCAGTGGGTATGGAAGCCGAGTTCTCGCGGCTTGTCGAGGAGATCCGCCGGGAGGGTGGACTCAGTCCTATCTATGTGATCGTCCCCACGCACGTTCTGGGGACGCGTCTGCTTCGAGTCATCTCCGCGACCCGCCCGGCGGTCAATGTCCGGTTTGTAACCTTTCCCGACTTCGCGGGAGCGGTGGCGATTGCCGATCTGGTGAATTCCAAACGGATTCCGCTGCCGCCGATGGCCGATTTTCTGACGGCGCGGACGGCGATTCAGGCGAAGGTGCGGCCGGTCGGGTATTTTGGGCCGATCAAGGAGTTTCCGGGGACGCCGCGGGCGGTGCTGACGACGCTGACGGATCTGAAAAAGGCGGGGATCGGGCCGGCGGAACTGCGCCGGATCCTGGAAACTCAGGAGCGTTCCGGTGCGGAGCAAGATGGCAGGCCGATACAGCAGGCCTTGTTCGCTGACAATGACTCCGATGCTGGGATTGCTTCGGCGGCGGGGCCGCCTCGCAATGACAAGAATGATGCGGGGCCGCCTCGCAATGGCAAGAATGACGCGGAGCCGTCTCGCAATGACAACAAGAGTAAGCTGCTTGAGCTGGTCGGTATCTACGAGGAAGTGGAGCGGCTCAAGGAAGAGGCGGGGTACTTTGATGGGAGCGATCTGCTGGTGAGTGCGACAGAGGCAGCAACGAGCAGCAGGCTACTCGATGACGCCGCTGCGATTTGTCTCTACGGCTTTGCGGAATTGAACGAGCTGGAGAAGCGTTTCTTCGCGGTCTGTGCCAGCGGGCGGACGGCATATGCGTTTGTGCCGGAGGATGTGGCGGGTTACACGGAGCCGCTACTGTTTTGGCTGCGGAGCTCTGGGTTTGTTGGTGGAATGGGATTGCTTCGCTCCGCCGGCGCGGGCGCCGGCTCCGCTCGCAATGACGGAGGGGGCACGGAAGGCGGCGGCGGAGAGGGTCAGGCTCCTTCTGGGCCGATTCAGCGGCTGGCCGCGATGGTTTTCGCCGCAGATTTCCCGATTGAGCCCACCCCGGCGGACGTAAAGATCGTCTCGGCTCCTGGGGTCACTCAAGAGGTCGAGGAGATCGGCCGGCGGATTCTGGCGTTCGCGGAGCAGCCGGGGGCGTCGTTTTCAGACGTGGCTGTGCTCCTGCGGAATCCGGCGGAGTACGAGAGGACCATCCGCGACGTGTTCGACTCTGCGCGAATCCCCTACGTGTTCCTCGACGGCGTGCCGTATGCCGATACGCTGGCCGGGCGGCTGCTGAGGCTGCTGCTGCGGATCCGGCTGGGCGGATACGAGCGGCCCGATGTCATGGAGTTTCTTGGGCTGGCGCCGCTGCGGCCGTCGCTGGTGAAGGAATTCCCCGAAGCGTCACCGGCAGACTGGGATCGATACAGCCGGGAAGCCGGCATCGTCGAAGGCCGCGACCACTGGCAGCGCATTCCGGACATGCGCCGGCGCGTGGAATGGCGTATCGACCGGGTGCAGAAGGATCCTCAACCCGATCCCGCGCGCATCGCCCTGTTGACGCGCGATCTCGGTTCCCTCCGCGCGTTCGAAAAGGCCATCAACGTGCTGCTGAACCGCCTCGAGGAAATTCCCGAGCGCGGCACGATTTCGCTGCTGATGAACCGTCTGATTCGTGCGCTGCTCTCGCTGGCGACGCTCCCGGAGTCCGAGCGGCTGGTGACGCGGACGCTGTCGGAGATTGCGCGCCAGGGTGTGGCCGATGAGGGAGTCTCGCTGGAGACCTTCGTATCGCTGGTGGAAGATCTGCTGAGCCAGCAGCGGGTTCCAGCCCGAGAGATCTACAGGTCGGGGCGGGTCCTGATCTCGAGCCTGACCGGAGCCGCGGGGCTTTCGTTCACTCGCGTCTTCATCCCGGGACTCGTGGAGCGGCTGTTCCCGCCGCCGGCGAGACAGGATCCGATCTTGTTGGACAAAGAGCGGGAGCTGCTCAGCAGCCGGTCTGGGGTGGAGTTGATCACGCGGGATCGGAAGGCGGCGGAAGAGCAGTTTCTGTTTGCGCAGGCGATTGCGAGTGTTGGCTCGACGAATCTGGCATTGCTTCGTCCCGCCACGGCCCCTACGGGGCCTCGCGGCTACGGCTTATTCGCTCCTCGCAATGACAAGAGAGAGACTCCCACCGACAATGAAGGGTCATTAGTTCTGTCCTATCCGCGGCTCGATGCAGCGACCGGGCAGATTCGTATCCCGTCACACTTCCTGCTGCGGGTCGCCGAGGCGCTGCACGGCCGGCCAATGGATTATTCGGACCTAGACAAAGTGGTGGAGCGCATCGCGCTCGGCCGGCTGGATCCGGGTCCGTCGCGGCTCACCGCCGGTGAGTGGGACCTCAGCCTCGCCTCGCGCGCCGTGAGGGAGCGCACCGCCGCGCTACTGGCGGCCCTCCCAGGTCTGCCCGCGATCATCAGAGGTACTGAAACGGAGGCCGGCCGCTGGGGACCGGCTCGTCTGACCGAGTACGATGGGATGCTGGCGACGGACGTCAGAATGCCCCCGACGCTGTCGGCGACGCAGTTGGAGACCTACGGGACCTGCCCGTTCAGGTTCTTCGGCGAACGCGTCCTCTCGGTCCGCCAGATCGACGAGCCGGAGTCCGTTGAGACGCTCACGCCGCTGGATCGCGGCTACATCATTCACCAGATCCTGGACCGGTTCATGAGTGGTTTGGTCGAGGACAATCTTGTCCCACTGGATCCCGCGCACCGCGACGCGTACCAGGAGCGTCTCCGCGTCATCACCGCCCGCGTGTTCTGGGAGTTCGAACAGAGCGGCGCCGTCGGGTACCCGTTCATGTGGACGGTCGAGCAGCACCGGATCCGGACCGACGTAGAAGCGTTCCTCACCCATGAACTGGCCGACCGCGAAGGCTACGTGCCGCGGTTCTTTGAGGCCCGTTTTGGGCCGACGGCGGCCTGGAGTACGCCGCCGCCCGGGTCGACGGCGGAGCCGCTGGAACTGGAGATCGGAGAGCACCCACTGAAGTTCACCGGGTACGTCGACCGGATCGACGTCCATCCCGACGGCCACGCCCGGGTGATTGACTACAAGACGGGGCACATCTACGGCGAGAAGGAGAACGAGTTTCGCGGCGGACAGGGGCTGCAGCTGCCGCTGTACATCCTGGCGACCGACAAGATGCTCGCCGGCAACCGCATCGATGGGTCCACGGCGGAGGCGATGTACTACTACATCACCGCCAAGGGCGGATTCCGGAAGATCAAGTTCTCCCGCTCTGCGCTGTTCGATCGAATGGGGGATTTCAGCACGATCCTGACAACGATGGTCGGTGGAATCGCGTCCGGCGTGTTTCCTCAGAATCCCGGCCAGGGCAACAAGAACTGCGCCTACTGCCCGTTCATCCCGGTGTGCGGGCATGCACGCGGACGGCTGGCCGAGCGGAAGCGCGGCGATCCGGAGATCGAGGACCTGCGGGCGATGTGGGAGATCAAATGACGGCCGGAAGCCGGAACGGGCAGCTGCCGGACGAGGCGGCAAGGGAGCGCGTCCGGACGGAGCTCGACGTCAACTTCCTGGTCGAAGCGGGAGCGGGGACCGGGAAGACGCGGCTGCTGGTCGATCGCGTCCAGCACCTGATTACGTCTGGGACGGCGCGGCTGCGAAACATCGTCGCCATCACCTTCACGGAGAAGGCGGCGGCGGAGTTGCGGGTGCAGATCCGGCAGCGGATCGAGGGCGAACTGCGGAGCGGGACGGACGCCGCCCGCGACCGGCTGCGCGCCGCCCTCGCCGACCTTGAAATCGCCCCCATTTCCACGATCCACGCGTTCGCCGCGGACCTGCTGCACGAGCGGCCGGTGGAAGCCGGCGTCGATCCGTCGTTCACCGTCATCGACGAGCTGCAGGCCTCACTGTTCCGCACCGAAGCGTGGGACCGCTGGCTGGAGCGGCAGAAGGATGAGGCGCGCGAGCCGCTGCGCGATGCGATCGAATACGGTGTCCGGCTGGATCAGCTCCGAACGGTCGGAGACGCCCTCCTCCGCTACCGCGACGTCTTCATGCAGACCGCGCTCCCGCTGGGCCGGAGCCGAGGCGTGCTTCCCGGTTCGGGAATGATGGTCGAACTGGACCGCGGGCCCAGACCGCAGGATCCCGTGGATTGGCTGCGGTCGAAGGCGGAGCCGTTCATCCGGCAGTGCATCGGCCGGATCGCCCCGGACTGCACGAACCGCGCGGACAAGGCGGTGCGTGACCTCGAGGCCCTGGGGCGGACCCTCGACCTCTTCGCCCGCCTGGCCCCGGAGGAAGTCCGGCGCAGCATTCTCGCCGAGGCGCTGAAGCTGAAAATCGACGGCATCGGGTCGAACTGGCGGCCCGGTGTGCTGACCAAGATCAAAGACGGCCTGCTGGATCTGCGGGACGACATCGAGGGGATGCAGGCGGCCTTCGGCCATTGGGTCGCCGTCGGCGCGATCAACTGGCTGGGCGGCTACGTCGGGGAGTACCAGCGGCTGAAGGCCCGCGAAGGCGTGCTCGATTTCGACGATCTCCTGCTCACCGCGCGCAACCTGCTGCGCGACAACCGCGAGGTGCGGGCCGATTTCCAGCAGCGGTTCGAGGCCATCCTGGTCGACGAGTTTCAGGACACCGACCCGCTGCAGGCCGAGATCATCTTCTACCTGGCCGAGGCCGACTCGCTCGCCGATCGCTGGACGGACGTGCGGTTGACGCCGGGCAAGTTGTTCATCGTCGGCGATCCCAAGCAGTCGATCTACGCGTTCCGGCGCGCGGACATCGAGACGTACGAACTCGCGAAGCAGGTGCTCAGCCGGTCCGGCGAGGTGCAGTACATCACCGCCAACTTCCGGTCGGTGGCGGAGATCCTCGAGGCGGTCAACAAAACGTTCACGGGCCAGATGACACCCCCGCCGGACGGGTTGTATCAGCCGGGCTACATCCCTCTCGAGCCGTCCATGCGGACGAAGGCGGCGGAGACGCAGCCGCTGATCCTCCTGTATCCCGACCCGAGCATTAAGGAACAGAAGGGCGTGGCTGCGGCGCGGACGAGGGAAGCGGAGACGCTTGCCGCGTATCTCCGCCGGCGGGTTGACGAGGGCGTGTGGCAGTTCGGCAACGTCGCGCTGCTGTTCCGCGGGATGACCGACGTGCCGATCTACGAGGACGCCCTCAAGCGCTACGAGATTCCCTACCGCGTGACTAGCAGCCGGACGTTCTACAAGCGCGAGGAGGTTGGATGGCTGCTCAATGTACTGCACGCGATCGAGCATCCGACCGATCCGGTCGCGGTGTGGGGCGCGCTGCGGTCGCCGCTGTTTGGCTGCTCGGACCGGGAAGTGTACGAGTTCATTGCGAACGGCGGTTCCTTCGACTACCGGGGGGCAGAGGCTCCCGGGAGCATCCGCGCCGCCTTCGACGTCCTCACCGTGCTCCACGCCAACCGCAACCTGTGGAGCGTGCCGCGGATGGTCGAAGAGGTGCTGGTCCGCACCAGCGCGCTGCCCATCTTTCTGCTCACCCCGCAGGGCGAACAGCGCGTCGCCAACCTCACCAAGGTCGTCACGCTGGCCCGCGCCCTGGAAGCCAGCGGGATCCTGACGTTCCGCGCGTTCGTGCACTGGCTGCGCGACATGGAGGAGCAGGCAGTGGACGAGGCGGAGTCGCCCACCGTGGAAGAAGGCGACAACGTCGTACGGATCATGTCGATCCACGCGGCCAAGGGACTGGAATTTCCGGTCGTGTTCATCCCCGATCTCGGGCGCAAGCCCGGCGGCCAGGTCGACAACCTGCTGCTGCAGCGGGTGAAGGGCGAATCGGCGGCCTACGTCGGCAAGGTCGCCGGCGCGTGGCCGATCCAGACCGCCAACTACAAGCGGCTGAAACTCGAGAACGACGCGCGCGACGCCGCCGAGCAGCTGCGCGTGCTGTACGTGGCGATGACGCGGGCGAAGAACGCGCTGGTTCTGCCGGTGTGGCCCGACCGGCCGGCGCACTCGATGATCGGGGACCTGGCGCACATCCTACCGCTGCAGCCGAAGTTCGGCGAGATCCACAAGGGCTGGCTGATGGTCGACGGAGCAGACGTGCCCAAGATCGCCGAGGAGCCGGCTCCCGTGCGGCTGCGCCTCAGCGCGGCGACCACCCCTGACGGAACCCGACTCGCCGATGAGCGCGCGGGGTGGCTTGCGGCCCGCGAGGCAGCGCTGAGTTCGAGCGGCACGGCGGACCGGGTCGTCCTTCCATCCAGGTTGATCGATCCGGATAAGCTTGCGGTGCTCAAAGGGCCTGGGGCGCGGCTGGAGGTGTCGCGGGGCGGACGCGCACTGGGCACGCTGGTCCACGACGTGCTGGCGGTCATTCCGCTGGACCGTCCCGATCTGGCCGACGACTACGCACAGTACTTCGCGCGGGCCCATGGGATCGGCGGACGCATCCCGGAGCGGGCCGCGGCGATGGTGCGTGCGGCGTTAGAGACGCCCCTTGTGAAAATGGCGCTGGCCGGGCAGTCCTGGCGTGAGGTGCCGTTTGCTGCCAGAGAGGCCGACGGTGCGGTCATGGAAGGCACGATGGACCTGCTGGTGCAGACGGCCGACGGCAAGGTGATCGTCGCGGACTGGAAGACGGACACAACCGCCCCCGAGAAGCGAGAGGCGGTCATGTCGCTGTATGCGCCGCAGCTCGATGCCTACGACGCGGTGCTCAAACGGCTCGGATTCGAGTCGGAGCAGCGGTTAATCTTGCTGGGAACGTAGCTTCTTGACCTTCGCCTCGCCAGAGCGCTTGCGGTCCTCGTCGAGGAAGGCCATCGGGACACCGCTCTGCGTGTAGGCTTGGGTCTTCCGCGCGATGGCCTCCATGGCAGCCGACATCCGGCCTGGTGCCATCGACAGGGTCGCGGCCGATCCGATTCCGACCTGCCCGGCCTGATCGAAAGCGTCGAAGTCGGCGCCCAGGTAGACGACCTGCCAGCCGCGCTTCTGCAGGCGCTCGATGGCGGCTCTGGCAATATCCTTCGTGACCTCCGAACTCGCGTTTTCTTCGCCGTCGGTCATGATCACGACCACGGTTTTCTCCGACCCCTTGGCCTCGGCGACCGCGGCGAGCCGGACCACGGCATCCAGGAGCGGCGTGTCGCCGCGCGGAGTCACTTCGTCTGTACGCAGCGGGGCCCAGGCCGTCAGCGGGACGGAATCCCGGAGGATGTCAAAGGTGGTGCCGGTCTGCCAGCGGTCGAAGCAGGCCAAGGTCACGCGGTCCTGGTCAGCGAGCAGGTCGCGGCCGGCCGCCTTCACCACTTCGTCTACGTAGACATTGATGGCGTTGACGGCCTCTTCCCACCGCCGCTGCATGGAGCCCGTGCGATCCAGCAACATGAAGATGTCCACTCTGGGTGTCCTCCTCATCGCGGGTAGGAATTGACTACGCGATAGCGAAATTGTACCATGCTACAGCGAATCTGTCAACGCTATAGCGAAAGGACACAAACGAAGGGGTCAGACCCCTTCACAATTGGAGGGCCCACCTTTGACCGATGAGAGTCATCTGAACTACGGGTTGGCGGTCAGGACTCTGCGCGATGACCGGAGGATGACCCTGGACGCCTTGGCCGATGCCGCCGGGGTTTCGGCGTCTTATTTGTCGGAAATCGAACGCGGGCTCAAGCGCCCCTCGTCCGACGTCGTGGCCAAGGTGGCCAAGGCATTCGGGATGTCCCCCAGCGGACTTCTCGAGTACGTTGAGACTATTTCAGGGCATGGGGTCGTGGCCTACATGATGGCGCCGAAAGACCAGCCGCCGCGACCGATGCCGGCCGAGCCGCCCGTGGCTGCTCCGTCAGCAGAGACCAGCCCTCATCTGCGCCTCCTGATCTCGCATGCCCGGCAGCTCGATGAGGGCGATCTGAAGACGCTGGTGGACCTTGCGCGGCGGCTGCTGAGGAAGGAGAAGTCGTAGCGTGAGGCCGGGGCCGCGATTTAGGAGCGCGCTCGCCTTCGCTGCACGCCTGCATGAGAAGCAGCACCGCAAAGGCACCGGCACGACATACGTCGGCCACCTGATCGGCGTGGCGGCGCTTGTGATCGAAGACGGCGGGAGCGAGGATGAAGCGATCGCGGCGCTGCTGCATGACGCGATCGAAGACCAGGGCGGGGAATGGGTGCGGCGCGAGATCCGGCGGCGGTTCGGGCCTCGGGTGGCGCGGATCGTCGAGGCCTGCACGGACACCGATCAGATTCCGAAGCCGCCCTGGCGGCCGCGCAAAGAAGAATACCTGCACCATCTGCAGTCGGCGCCGAAGTCGGTACTGCGGGTGTCGCTGGCCGACAAGCTGCACAACGCGCGGGCGATTCTGGCGGATTACCGGCGTCTCGGGGACCGGTTGTGGCGTCGGTTCAAGGGGAAGAGAGCGGGGACGCTGTGGTACTACCGGGAGCTGGCGCGGTTGTTCGCGCGCCGGAAGCCGGGGCCGATGGCGGAGGAGTTGGCGCGGACGGTGCGCGAGTTGGAACGGCTCGCTCGCCGCGGGTAAGTCATATAGACCCCCTCAGTTCCTCGAGTATCGCTGCCATCACGGCGTCCGTCTGCATGAGTACCTCGTTACTCCAGAACCGCAGAACCCGGTAGCCCGTCGCTCTGAGCGCCGCCGTGCGGGTGTCATCTGGAGGGATCGGATCGGCACGTTGGCCACCATCCACTTCGATGATCAAACGATCCTCGATGCTGCAGAAGTCCACGACATAGTTGCCGACAGGATGTTGGCGCCGGAACTTGCCGGCCAGTTGTCTCGCGCGGAGTTTCCACCATAGGACGCGCTCGGCGTGGGTCTGTTGGCGCCGCAGTTCCCGGGCGCGTTCTCTTCGGGCCACGTGACGAGAGGACACAAGTCTGAGATTTTCACAGGCTGGCGATTTCCGCAAGTGCCCCCAGCCTCCTCAGCAGGCGTTCCCTTCGGTGAAGCAGCCGCTCGCGAGGTCGGGGATCGCCACCGTTGAGGTTGGCGAGCGCGTCGTCGGTCACGGCCAGGGCCCGGGTGGGGTTGCGGAATTGCCACTCCCAGATCATCGCCAGGCGTTCGAGGACCAGCCAGCGGGGCAGGACCGGCATGGTCAGTTCGCCTTCCCACAGGTCGAGGAGGTCTCGGACCAGGCCCCGGCGGCGGTAGATGCGGCCGAGCGCGGTCACCGTGCGTGCGCGCGCAGCGGTTTCGTGTTCATCGCCGAGGGCCGTCTGATAGCATCGCACGGCGGCGTCGATCTGCTGGCGGACTTCCAGCAGGCGCGCGAGCCCCGACCAATCGACCACGACGCGGATGCGGTCCGGCCGCGACAGCATGTCGCCGGCCAGTCCATGGAGGGCCAGCAGCGACAGCAGGTCCGACGCATTGTGGGCGAAGACCGGTTCGAGCGCATCGAGGTCGCCGGTGTGCAGGTACTGCACGTAGAGCGACGGGATCTGCCATCCCGGGACGTCGATGAACCGTTCCACGCCGAGTACCAACTGCTCGAGCAGGCCCATGCTGTATCCGCCGAGCCGGCGGTACCACAGCCGGCGGGCGAGCGTCATCACGTCCAGGTGCGCGTCGAGATCGAACGCGGGGCGCAGGCGGGAGAGCAGGAATCGCGTCTGCAGCAGCGGCAGGTCAAACCGGGTCCCGTTGAAGGTAACGAGCGCGTCGTACCTGCGGAGGTCCTCCGAAATCGTTTCCAGCATGTCCGCCTCATGGGCGAGGTGGCTCATGAAGTACTGCGTGAGGACGAACTCCCCGTCGTCGACGGTCGCCACGCCGATCAGAAAGACGTAGGTGCCGGTGCCGCCGGCCAGGCCGGTGGTTTCGGTGTCGAGCCACGCGATGCGGGCCCCGCCGGGGCCGAGCGTGCGGCCGCGTTCGGCGGCGTCGCCGAGGGGCATGAGGCCGTGGACGTGGTCAAGCGGCCAGGTGCGGCGGCGGATTTGGAAGCGAGGCTCAGGACGAACCGATGGCTTCGACAGGGAGAGTGTCATGTCTGATGGCGCTCCGAAGGAGGGTGAGACAGTCGCTTTTGCCGGTGTTGCCGACTTCGAGGATGGGGCCGACGCAGGACGGGCAGCCCCAGTCGCAGCCGCAGGTGCGGACGAGTTCCTCGGCCGCGGTCATCAACTCAGCGTGGATGCGGAACATGCGCTCGGCCAGGCCGGTGCCGCCGGGGGCACGTTCGTAGAGGTAGATCGTCGGCGCGCCGGTGTGGGGGGAGCGGATCTCGTAGACGCGGCCCAGGTCGTTGGGGTCGCACATGAGGAACAGCGGTGCGATATTGAGGAGGGCGTGGGAGAGGGCGGCGAGGGCGCCCTGGAGCCGTTCGTGAGGGGATGGCCACGTCGCGACGCTCCTCGCAATGACATCGGCGAGGATCCACCAGGCGGCGGTGGTGTGGATCGTCGTCTCCGGGAGGTTGATCTTGCCCCACCCGATGTTCTCCTGGGTGTAGAGTTTCAGTTTCTTGAAGATCGTCGGACGGTACGAGACGACGACCCCACCGTGGGCGCGCGGGAGGGGGCCCGCGGGCAATAGGCCCGCGGCGGACTGGTCCTCGTTCAGCACGGTCAAGCCGACGGCGATCTCGGCGGTCGTGTAGTAGTCGACGTCGACCCGTTTCACGTAGGCTTTGCGTTCCTCCCACTCCAGCCGCTCCACGTGGTACTGCTGCGCGAGGTGCAAGTAGATCGCATCCTCGTGCACGCGCCCGGGCGCCGACGCCAGGTCCACTTCGCCGATCACCTCGGGCTTGGGCTCGGTCACGTCGATGATGATCACGTTCTCGGTCGACGCCGAGCGCAGGCTCACGTCTTCGGCGGGGAACTGCTCGGCGACGTAGTGCCAGCGCGTCCCGTCGTCATGGACGACCCGCTGGCTTTCCAGATGCCGCATGAGGTCGACCGGGATCGCCTCGCCGAAGACTTCGTCGTGTTCGAGGGGCAGTTCGAACGCGGCGCATTTGAGGTGGCTGGCGAGGATCAGCAGGTTGTCGGCATTGCTCAGCGCCTGCTCGGGCGAATGCCCGAAGAAGTACTCCGGGTGCTGCATCAGGTACTGGTCGACCGGACTGCTGGTGGCGACCAGGAAAGCCGCCGACAACTCTTCCGTGCGCCCCGCGCGGCCCATCTGCTGCCAGGTCGAGGCGATCGTGCCCGGATAGCCGGCGAGGATGGCCGCGCTGAGCTGGCCGATGTCGATGCCCAGCTCCAGCGCGTTGGTCGCCGCCACCGCGTTGACCGATCCATCGCGCAGGCCGCGTTCGATGGCCCGCCGTTCCGAGGGGAGATAGCCGGCCCGGTAGCCTCGGATCGCCTCGGCATCGACGCCGTGCTGGTGCGCCAGGTCCTTCAGGTACGTCGTCAGCAACTCGGCGGCCAGCCGGCTGCGGGCAAACGTGATCGTCGGGATCCGGTTGCGGATAAACTCCGAGGCCAGTTCGCGGACTTCCAGGAGCGTGTCGCGGCGGATGCCCAGTTCGCGGTTGACGATCGGCGGGTTGATGAACGCGATGACTTTCGCCCCGGCCGGCGCACCGCTGCGGTCGATCGGCGTAACGGATCGTCCGGTGAGGCGCTCGGCATGGTCCTTCGGATTGCCGATCGTCGCGCTGGTGCAGATGAACTGCGGATCACTTCCGTAGAAACGGCAGATCCGCTGCAGCCGGCGGATGACGTTGGCGACGTGACTGCCGAAGACGCCCCGGTACTGGTGGAGTTCGTCGATGACGACGTAGCGGAGGTTCTCGAACAGCCGCAGCCACTTCGTGTGGTGTGGAAGGATCGCCGTGTGGAGCATGTCGGGATTGGTCACGACGATGTGCCCGGCCGTGCGGATGGCGCGCCGGGCCGACTGCGGCGTGTCGCCGTCGTACGTGAACGTCTTGATGTCGGCCGCCAGCGCGGTCACCAACTGCTGGAGCTCGTCGACCTGATCGGCCGACAGCGCTTTTGTCGGGAACAAGTAGAGGGCCCGGGCCTCGGGCTCTTTGAGGATGCGGTCGAGGACCGGCAGGTTGTAGCAGAGGGTCTTGCCGCTCGCGGTCGGCGTGACGACGACGATGTGGCCCCCGGAGGCGACGGCGGTGTACGCCTCGGCCTGGTGGGTGTACAGCGAGCCAATGCCCCGGCGCCGCAGGGACTCGGCCAGGCGGGAGTGCACGGCGTCGGGGAATGGCGCAAAGTGCGCCACTCTGGCCGGCACCTCCCGCCAAGCCGCAATGCGGGAACTACGAGAAGGATTGCGCCGAAGTTGCTCCAGGACCTGCGCCAGGGTCATTCAGCGGCCTCCCGAGAGAGTGAGACTATCGAACTCGTGTTCGCTGGTCAGGGCACATGTCCTCCTCAGTTGTACCCGACTGGCGAAGCGCGGTGAGGTCAGGAGGTTTGTTAGTGCCGGAGGGCGGCGTCCCCGGCGGGGGCCGCGGACCCCCGGGCGGACGCCGCGGTGTGGGCCGGCTGGCGCTGGACCAGCCACAATCCGAAGAGGACCAGGACTCCGCCCACGACGGTCAGGCGTGCGAGGTGTTCTCCCAGCAGCAAGACAGACGACACCACCCCGAAGACCGGGACCAGGAACGCGAATGCGGTGGCGCGCGCGGCTCCGATGCGCCGGACGCCCTCGTAGAAGAAGACGAATGCCAGCACGGTGCCAAACACCGCCAGGTAGAGCAGTCCGCTCCACGCCGCCAGCGGCGCCGATGCCAGGTTGACCCACCCGCGCTCGAGGATCGCCGGCGGCATGAGCAGCACCGTGCCGGTCACCGTGCCGTACAGCGTCGCGTTCACGGGATGGAACCGCGCCGTGGCCGTCTTCCCGATCACTGAATAGATCGCCCAGCATAACGCCCCTGCCAGGAACAGCAGATCGCCGAGTAGGCGAGACGACGACTGGGCCTCCCCGGGAGTCAGCACGAAGAGCAGGCCGGCGACCGCGGTCAGCAGTCCGGCGATGGCCCACCCCCCGATGCGTTCTTTCAGTGTGATGGCCGCCAGCACCGCGGTGAGGATCGGCGCCATGCCCGGGACGATGATCGCCCCGTCGGAGGCCGGCGCCAGGAGCAGCCCGTACAGGAAGAGCATGTTGTACCCGGCGACGGCGGTCAGGCCCATGCCCAGGAACAGGGGGAGATCGGACAGGCGTGGGGGGCGGCCTGACGGCTGTTTCGTCCGGGCCCACACCCACAGCAGGATCGAGGCGAGGCCGAAGCGTCCAGCCGCCAGCGTGATCGGGGGAATGGCGTCGACGCCGACCTTGCCGGCCACCCAGGTGCCGCCGAAGAACAGCGCCATGAGGGTGAGAGACACATACGCGGTGCGCTGCTGCATGATTCCCATTTCGACGCGGGACAGGCGCCGCCTCCGGGCACACAATAGCCCCCGGGCGCAGTCGTTGCTGTGACGCGTTTCACATTGGTATTGGCCCAGGTCGGTCAGGGAACGAGCGTCCTGCAGGAGGGGACAGGCCCCGAACCATGAGCGGGGACAGTCCCCTCCTGCAAGGGAGCTCCTCTCCTTGGACGAGAAGAGCTCAGCAGAGGTCCCTGAATTGAGGTGCCCAAGATGGATCCATTGACTGAAGACCACTGGAAGACGATCGAAGGGCTGCATGAGGACATTTTCAAAACCGTGGAGCCGCTGTCTGACGACGAGATCAACTGGCGGCATCCGGCGCTGTCGAACACGATCGGCATCCTCCTGCGGCATCTCACGGGATCGGAGCGGTCCTGGATCCTTGGCGTGGTCGGGGGGCGGAAATCAGAACTCGAAGCGCGGGTCCGAGACGCCGAGTTCGGGCACGAACGCCTGGAGAAAGCGCAGCTGCTCGTCACGCTGCGCGACGCTCTCGCGGAGGTGAAGGCGGCGCTGGAGCGGATCTCACCGGAGGACCTGCGGCAGGTGGTGGAAGGCGAGTGGCGGGGCCGGCCCTATCGCTACACGAAAGAGTGGGCGCTGCTGCATTCCCTGCAGCACACGGCATACCATCTGGGGCAGATTCAGTTGTTTAGGAAGATGGTGACAGAGGGAACCACCCGCTAGCCGGGTCTTCGCTTGTCCTGCCCCAGGCCGGCTTCGCGGGCGCGCACGATGGCCTGGGCGCGGTCGGCGACCTGCAGCTTGCTGAAGATGTTGGACACGTGGTTGCGCACGGTCTTCCCGCTGAGGAACAGCCGCTGCGCGATTTCGGTGTTATTCAACCCCCCGGCGATGAGGTCCAGGACCTCGCGCTCCCGGTCGGTGAGTTCCGGAAAGGCGATCTGCGCGGCGGTCTCGTTCTGCAGCCCGGTGAAGAACGCGATCAGCCGCTTTGCGATCGCCGGACTAAACAGCGCCTCGCCGCTGCCGACGGCGGTAATCGCCCGCACGAGCTCGGCCTGATCAGCGCCCTTGAGCAGGTAGCCGCGGGCCCCGGCCCGCATCGCGGCAAAGACCGAGTCATCATCGTCGAACATCGTCAGGACGATGATTCCCGCGCGTGGATTCGCCGCCAGGATCCGGCGCGTGGCCTCGATCCCGTTGAGGCCTGGCATCTGGATGTCCATCAACACGACGTCAGGCTGAGCCGTCTCGGCTAGCGCCACGGCGTCGTCGCCATTGGCCGCCTCGCCGACCACTTCCACATTTGCCAGTGAGCTCAGCAGTGAGCGAACCCCCTCGCGGAACAGGCGGTGATCGTCAGCGATAACGATTCGAAGTAGCTCCATGGCAGTGTTTACGAAGTCGGCAGGGGCAGGCGCGCCAGGACGCGCGTCCCCCGGGTCGCCGCGGGTCCGACGACGCACGTGCCCCCGAGTTCGGCGGTGCGTTCGCGCATCGAAGTCAGGCCGATGCCGGCCCGCGTGTCGTCCGCGATTCCCACTCCGTCGTCGACGACCTCGACCTGCAGGGCGTCGCCGACGCTGATCGTCACCCGGCACTCTCGGGCCCGTGCATGCCGGATGACGTTGGTCAGAGCTTCCTGCGCGATCCGGTACGCGGCGACCTCGATCGCCGCCGGCAGCGCCGGCAACTGATCGGGAGCCGATAGGGAGATATGCAGCCCGTTGGTCTGCAGGGCCCCGATGTGTTCTCGCAGCGCGGAGATCAGCCCCAGTTCATCCAGCGCCGGCGGACGCAGTTCGTAGACGAGCCGGCGGATGTCGGCGATGGCGGTCTGGGTCTGCGCCTTCAGGTCCGCCAGCATCCGGTCCGCGGCGGCCGGGTCGGACGCCAGCACGTTTCGTGCGGCGTCGAGTTTCAGCGTGATGCCGGCCAGCGCGGGACCTAACCCATCGTGCAGGTCGCGCCGCAGCCGCCGCCGTTCTTCCTCCCGCGCCGTCACGAGGTTCTCTCTGGACCGCTGAAGGTCGGCGGTCAACCGCACGGCCCGGACCGCGACGCCGGCCTGGTGCGCGATGTCTGCGAGCAGGCGTTCCTCGGCGGGGGTGAAGTGCTCAGCCGGATTGCGGCGCGCACAGATGAGGCGCCCGATGGCCTGCCCTTGATACGTAAGCGGTAAGTCAAAGGTTTCCGACACCGGTCGACCGTACTCGCAGGCCGTTCGGAACTCGTGCCCATCCCGCAGGACGATCGCGGCATACGGGAGCTTAAGCGTCTGCGCCACCGTCTCCACGATGGTGGGGAGGACCTCCCCCGGGGCGAAGGTCGCTTCCAACCTGTGGCTGAGACGGGAAAGCACCCTGTACGGATCCTCCCGTTCACCATACATCAGTTGGTTCACAGCGCGCTGCAGGCGATCACGCACAGGCAGCACCATCACGGCCGCGATGCCGGTGGCCACCAGCGAGAGTCCAACACTGTCTCGAGCCTGGAAGAATCGGCCGAGGCTCACCACCACCAGCACGTACACGCCCACTACGACGGCCGACAGGACGCCGTACACCAGCGTCCGGTTGACGATGATGGCGATGTCGTACAGCCGATGGCGGACGATCGCGATCGTGGCGCCCACCGCGATCGCTAGGACTGAGAGGCTGACCAGTCCGATGCTGATCTCTTCCGCCAGCTCCACGCCGGGCCAGATGGTCGAGACCAGACCGCTGACGGCAAAGCCGGCCACCATCAACCCCGCCGCGTAGACCAGCCACTTCATCTGGTCGCGGGTGGCCCCGCGCGCGCCGCGAAAGCGCACGACTAGCGCGGCGACGGAGCCCAGCATGCCGATGCCGAGGGCGACCCAGGACAGGTTGATGATCGCGTCCATAATGGCACCAGCCCCGGGGATCCCGAAGGGGTTGGGTTCCAGGATATCGAGAGCTTCCAAGGGCCCCGGATGCAGCATGACGCCGCCCACGAACGCCAGCACGCCGAGGCCACCCACCCACGCGACGGCCCTCCAACGTCTGGAGGGAAGCTCTCCCCGAGGGAAGAGGAAGAAAACGAGCATTGTCGGCACGAACACTGCGGGCACCCAGACCCAGGAACTGACCCACTTCGCCACCTGCACCGCCACGGACAGACTTCCGGGGTCGATGGACCCGTAATGGCTATAGCCGGTCGAGAGGGCGTTCAGGCCCGTGAGGAGAGCCGTACCGCCGAAGAGCCAGCCGATCGGGTTCTGGGGATAGCGCGCGAGGATGAGAAAACCCAGGATCGCGTACGCTGCGGTCAACGCGGGGACGAGCCCCTGATGCGACAGGATGGGGCGGTAGTCCCCTGTCACAGTCACGTAGGCCAGACTGAACCCGGCGCCGGCCGCCATTGCCAGGAACGAGAGGGTCGCAACGGACCAGGCGACCCGGGGGCCTAATGTGTTGTTCATAGTGCTCATGCCCGCCGCAGCGCGGCCCCGGTCCATCCAAACCAGATTAGCAGCAATATGCCGGCTACGATGTAGAACGCGAAGAGCCAGGTCGTGTCGGCCGGGACGACGCCCTGCAGCACGATCCCAAGAACGATCACCGCGGCACCCACGAGCGCGAGCCAGCCGGCGGCGGCGCTGACCAACCTCTCGCGCACCATTGCTGCGCCGGCTGCCAGGACAGCAATCCCCAGGAAAACGCCGGTGAGGCCGTAGATCCCGGCATCGAAGGCGAAAATCGCGACCCAGGCATGCTGGGCGGCGGTTTGGTCCTTGAATGAGGCGAGGGAGTTGATCCCGATCCAGTCGACCAGCGAGCCAAACGCCAGCGCCGCACCGGCGATCACGCCTAAGTATCGCGCCAGCAACGCGCGGACCGGCGCGCCGGTGCCGAGCCGATCGCCGAGGCCCGCAAAGAATATCACCAGCGCGATGCCTGCCAGCACACCGGCAGTCCCGACGAGGGCACGCAGTCCTGTAGCCTGTTGTGCGAATGCCAGCGCGCGGACCGGATCGTTGTAGGCGCCGGGATCGTACGCGGCCGTCGCCCCAAGCAGGATGAGGAACAGGACTGCGACCGCAAGGCCCGCGGTGCCGGCCGCACGTTGCACACTCGTCATCGGTGCACCTCCTGTACGGATGTGATGAGTACGAGCCGATGGATCCCAGGCAGATTGACAGGAATTCTGGTCCACGCGTCTCCGAAGTCATCCGACGCCCAGATCTCCCCGGTGCTCAGTCCCGCGTACACGGTGCCCGACCTAGATGGGTCGGTCAGCAAGGCATACGGCATGCCGTCGAGCGGTTCGGGCAGCCCGCCGCGCAGCCGCTGCCAGTTAGCTCCGCCGACGGAGCGGTAGATCGCGGCGTCGGCGCGAGGGCCGTGCGCACGGATGCCCGCGGCCGCCGACACGTACCACACTTCAGGCCGGGCACAGTCGGCGGCGACCGCCCACCCGTAGGGACGGTCGGCGCCGTCGCGGGCGCTCATCCAGGTGATCCCGCCGTCGCGGCTGTAGGCCGCAGGCCCCCGGCGCAGCCACGTTCCGCCTTGATAAGCCCACCTCCCGTCAGTCGCGTGGAAGGCGAGCGAGTGGCAGTCACGCATCGCTCCCTGCCGGTGTCCTGACCAGGTGCGGCCGCCGTCGCCGCTGCGCACGACGGCGCCGGCTTCGATGCCGGCGACGATGACATTGGGATCATTGGGGGACAGGGCGATCGCCTGCACATAGGCGGTAAACGGCGGCTCGGCCGGCGAGAACCACCACCAGGATCGGATTCGCCGGAATCCGCGGAGTTCCATCCAAGTGTCGCCTCCGTCGTCTGACACATACAGCATGGCGGGCTTGGTGCCGGCAAAGACGGTGCCCGGCTGCGCGCGGCTCACCGCCAGCGACTTCACCGTCTGGGCCGTCAGCCCAACGGGACGCCACGTTGCGCCGCCGTCGGTGGATCGCCAGACGCCGCGGTCCTGTGTCCCCGCAAACGCCACCGAAACGTCCAGCGGATCCGTGCTCAGGCAGCGGGCGTCCTCGCGCAAGACGGTCGTCGCAGTCCAGCGGGCGTCCGCTTGGGCGACGCGCATCACGCCAGAGGACGTGATGGCCAGGAACGCAGCGGCGTTCATTTCACAATGATCGTGCCGGTCATCCCGGCCTTTTGGTGTCCTGGGACCGCGCAGTAGTAGGCGACCGAGCCGCGGGATGGGACTTTGATCAGGGCGACCACGGTGGATTTCGCAGGCATCGCAATGTGCAGCCCCAGCGCGTCGCTGTCGAAACTGTGGGGCAGCGGATCACCGTTGGTCAGGAATACCGCCGTCGCCGTGCCGGGAGCCAGTTCAATCATCTGGGGAGCAAACTTCAGCTGCACCGCGGTGACGTGCAGCGTGGCAGCCGGCGGTTCGCTGAAGGTGGACCCGCCTGAAGGCGTCGCGGCAGTCGCGTACCCAGCGACGACCATTCCCAGCCACAGAAACCCGAACGCCACCATGGCGACGGCCTCGCGGGAAATCCCTCCGCCCGGCGCGGCGAAACCCACCGGCCGTATCAGTCCGGTGACTTCGAGAGCCGCGACGACCGCGAAGAGCATCGTGGCCACCCCCATGAGCCCGAGGGTCGAGATCGTCAACCACTGCGAGAACCCCACAACGCCGGGTTTGGTGAATTCGTTGAGGAAAAACGGCAGGCCCGCGGCGATGAGAGGAATTTGCAGGGGGAGCACGGCCAGCTGCGCCCACTTCCTGCCCCGGATGACGGGTCCGAGGAGCGCCAGCGACCCCACGAACGCGACCGTTGCCGCCCAGGCCGAGAGGGGGGCGTGCGGGAGGCGCTGCACCCATTCCAGGCCACCGACCTGGACAAAGATCAGGCGCGCCAGCCCGACGATCTGAACGGCCAGACCGACCAGCACGACGAGCCGTGCTACCGAGAACCGCGCCGAGCCCATTTCGCCTGCCTCGCTTCTGCCCGCGGCTGCAGGCAGGTTTCAGTGTACGGATGACGCGTCCTGCCGTCATGGGAGCGTGGTCCTGTTCACCGCGGGACAAGAAAAACCCGGACCGGCGTTGCCGCCGGCCCGGGCGCACAACGACTGCCTACTTGACGATGACAGTCCCTTTCATGAACGGAAGGTGGACGATGCAGACGTACTCATAGGTGCCCGCTTTCGTGAACGTGAGACTGTAGCTGGAAGGCGGGTTGCCGGGAATCCCGGGCGGGAACAGAATGCCCGAGTTCACGAACCCCGTCCCATCGTAGCTCTTCCCGCCGGCCGGAGTCGTGGCTTTGGGATTGACCAGCAGTTTCGGCGGTCCCTGCTGCTGCGGCTGTGGAATGATGTGGTCGGGCGGCTTGGCCCCGCTGGTGAACGTTACCGTGTGGATCTCGAACGGGTCGGCCATCGACCAGCGGACGGTCGCTCCGCGCGGGACCACGATCGGCCGCGGCGTGAACCGCAAGATCGAATAGCCGTCCTTGACGCTGCCGATCATCGGCACATTTACCGTATATCCGTTCCAATCGGGTTTCAGCGACGCAAAGGCCTGCTGCCCCGCTTTCACTCCCGCCGCCTGCTGCTGCCTCGCCGCGGCCAGGACGCTGTCGGGCGAGCCGGACGTCTGATCGCCGACGACGATTTCGCCGCCCATGCTCGGCCCGTGGACTAGACAGAGATACCCATAGCTACCGGCCTTCGTAAACGTGAGCGAGTAGCTGAAGGGCTTGGACGGATCCAGCGAGACCCCGGAGTTCACGTATCCAGTGCCATCGTACGTCTTGCCGCCGGCCGGAAACGCGACTTGCGGATTGAAGTACGTCTGACCGCCTTCCTGAATCTCCAAGTCCGGCGGTTTCTGGCCGCCGAGGAACGCGACGTTGTGGAATCCTTCGATCTGCCACGTGACCGTGTCGCCCGTGGCGACCTGTAACCGGCGCGGATAGAACGCGTTGAGCACGACAGTCAGATCCCGCGTCCCGCCGCCGCCGATGACTGTCCACGTCCGCGCGGCCTGGACGTTCGGAGGAACCGCAAGCCCCCAGGCGGCAAATGTTGCCAGCACGAATACAAGCAATACCGTTCTCAAGCGATCACCCCCATGTGTTTCAATGGAACGCAGCCGAGTCACCCGTCAGGGTCCGAATCCGAATCAGATATCCTCTCTCACCTCCCTTATGGCCCCCGTAACTGCGCGAGATCAAGCAGCACATCGGCGGGCTTCAGGTCATAACCGTACGCGCCGAGGACGACGCCGCGGCGGTCGATCACAAACGTCGGCGCCGCGTGCTCCTGCAGGCCTTTCGGGGCCGGTCGCACCGGGATCCCATACGCTTTGTACACCGCGTCGAGAGTGCGCGGCGACCCCGTCAGGAAATACCAGGCCCGCAGGTCGGCCTGGTAGCGCCGGGCGTAGGTCCTCAGGGCCGACGGGGTATCGCGGGCCGGATCGGTGGTCACCGACACGAAGACGACGTCGGTCCCCCACCAGCCGCGCGCCATGAGATCGCGCTGTACCCGTCCGAGGTTGGCGGTGATCAGCGGGCAGACGTCGACGCAGGTCGTGTAGATGAAATTCAACAGCACGAGTTTGCCGCGGAACTGGCTGAGCCGGACTTGTGCGGCGCTCTGGCTGGTGAGCACAAAGTCGGGGGCGGGTTTCCCGATGACGGGAAATGGTGGGGCGGCTGCGGCCGACGCCGCAGCCAGGGCCAGGAATATTCCCGCGCCGGCCAGCCAGACGGGTACCGGCTTCCAGAGTCGCACCTTGCAGGGCCTCCGCTCAGGGGAACCGCGTTTAGGATTTCTCTCTAGTTCCGACCCCGCGTTCCCAATCCCTGCTGATGTTAGCGGGGTCGGCGACCCGCCGTCATGGGAGCCACGTCCCGTTCGGGCGGGACACGCCGTCAGGCCTCCGTGGGGACGGGTCGGGGGGTGCGGGCGATCCACACCCCCGCCAGGACCACGGCGGCCCCCGCGATCTGCAGCAGGGTCAGCCGCTCGCCCAGCAGAAGCCACGCCGAGATCAACGCGACGATCGGAATCAGATTGGAGTACACGGCGGTCCGCGCCCCGCCGACCCGTTGCACCGACCGGTACCAGACGACGTAGCCCAGCGCGATGGCGAAGACGGCCGAGAACGCCAGCGCGCCCCACACCGGCCAGCCCACGCGGTGCCAGGGCTGCGCGAGCAGTTGCGGCAGCGACACCAGCGCCAGCGGCGGGACCCCCAGCAGGAGCGTGACCGCGGTGAGACGCAGCGGCGACATCCGTGTGAGGAACGGGCGGGAGAACACCGTGTAACTCGCCCAGCAGATCGAACACAGCAGCGTCAGCCCATCCCCGGCCAGGGTGCGCGCGTCGATGCGCAGCCGTCCCCCGGCGAAGATCAGCACGAACAGCCCGCCGAACGCGAGCGCGATCCCGCCCCACGTCCGCGCGGTCAGGCCATCCAGCCGCAGGGCCGCCCCCAGGATCGCGACAAACAGCGGGACCATGGCGAGGATGAGCGCGGAGTTGCCGGCGGTGGTGCGGGCGATGCCGGTGATGAAGAAAATCTGGTACAGCGTGTGCCCGACGACGCCCAAGGCGAGCAGGCGGAGCCAGTCCGACCGGGGGAGGCGCAGCGGGCCTTCGGTGAGCCGGAGGACCGCCAGGAGGATCACGCCGGCGGCGGCCATGCGCAGGGAGTTGAACGCGAGCGGGGAGAGCACCGCCAGGGCGTCTTTGACAATGGCGAAGTTCACGCCCCACACGACGACCAGGGCGAGCATGGCCGCGTCAACGGGGGCCGCGGCGCTAGGAGTGTCCCGCACCGCGCATCCGGCGCACCAGGTCGCCGGCGACGAGGACAGCCGCGATCATGCTGTCGGCCCGCGCCCGCCCGCGGCCGGCGATGTCGAACGCCGTGCCGTGGTCGACCGATGTGCGGATGAAGGGGAGGCCGAGCGTCACACTGACCGCGCCGTGGAAGTCGACGGTTTTGGCCGCGATGTGGCCCTGGTCGTGGTAGAGCGACAGCACCGCATCGTAGCGGCCGTCCAGCGCCTGGGCGAATACGGAATCGGCGGGGATCGGCCCGGAGACATTCAACCCGGCCTCACGCGCGGCGGCCACCGCCGGGGCGATCTCTGCAAGATCCTCGCGTCCTAGCGCGCCGCCCTCGCCGGCATGCGGGTTCAGCGCGGCCACCGCGATGTGGGGTGTGGCGACCCCCAGCGATTGCAGGGCCGCAGCGATCCGGGGGAGCACCTCGGCGATCCGGGCCTGGGTCACCTCGCCGATCGCCTCGCGCAGCGAGAGGTGGCGGGTGAGGAAGAAAATCCGCATGTTGCGCACCAGGAACATCGTCAGCGGATCGGGGGTCCCGGTGAGGTCGCCTAGCATTTCAGTATGGCCGAGGTGGCGGTAGCCCGCCCGCCAGAGGGCTTCCTTATTAATGGGTGCTGTGGCCAGGGCGTCGATGCGCCCGGCCAGCGCTTCTTCCACCGCGCGCTCGATGAATTGCCCGGCGGCGCCGCCGGCCGTGGCCTGGATCTTCCCCCACTGCAGGCGGTGGTCGACGTTGGCGACGTCGAGCAGGGTGACCGGTCCGGCGGGGGCGAAGTCGACGCGCACGCCGGTGGCCGCCACCGCCCGATCGAGGACCCACCCATCGCCGATAACGACCGGCCGAACGGACTGCTGGACGATGGGGTCGGCCACGGCGCGGACGACGATCTCCGGCCCGATGCCCGCAGGATCGCCGATGGTGATGCCGATGACGGGGAGTGCCATAGGACGATTCTACGTCGGCTCTCCCCACGAATGGTAGAATTGACCTTCCGGGGTGCGGGGCACGGGGCGCGTTCCCTCTGGAAAGGGTTTGCATTTCCGCCGTGGAAACTCGCCCAGTTAAGGAGTGAACGATGGCGACGGTGGAGCGCGGCTGTCTGGTGATCGCCGACATCGCCGGCTACACGAAGTATCTGGCCGGGGTCGAGCTGGAGCATTCCCAAGACGTCCTCGCCGACCTCATCAACACCGTGGTCTCCCAGATGCGCGGGTTGATGCACCTCGCCAAGCTGGAAGGCGACGCGGTGTTCTGCTACGTCCATGACGACGACGCCGACGGCTCGATGCTGCTGGCGATGGTGCAGTCATGCTACAACGCGTTCAGCAAGCGGGTGCAGGCCATCGACCGGCACACGACCTGCGAGTGCAACGCCTGCCGGCTGATCCCCACGCTGAACCTGAAGTTCCTCATCCATCACGGGGAGTACCTCATCCACGAGATTGCCGGCAGCCGGGAACTGGTCGGCCGCGACGTGATCGTGGCGCACCGCCTCTTGAAGAACTCGGTGACCGCCACCACTGGCTTTCACGGGTACGCGATGGTCACCGAGCCGTGCATGCGCCATTTCGGGATCGATCCATCCGCGATGGGGTTGATCGAGCACGTCCAGATCTACGACGACGTGGGGGAGATCCGCGGCTACGTGATGGACCTCGAATCCCGCTGGAAGGAAGAACAGGAACGGCACGCAGTCTACATCGGGCCCGACGATGGCGTGACCATCGCCGAGTTCGAGTTGCCCGCTCCGCCGGCGATTGTCTGGGATTACATCACGACGCCGGCCAAGCGGGCGATGTGGCAGCACGACACGCTGCGGATCGATGAGGCAACACCGGCCGGGGTCCGTGGGATCGGGACGAAGAACCACTGCGTGCACGGCGACTTCGCTGTGGACGAGGAGATCCTGGACTGGAAACCGTTCCGATACTACACGGACCGGTCCGTCCTCCCCATGGGGAGTGTAGTATTCACGGCGGAACTGTCGGCCAGCTCAGACGGCACACGGACGAAGGTGACGCTGCGGGCACGGCCGGAAGGCGGTCCGGAACAGGTCGCGGTGATGGAACAGATGATGCCCCAGATCCGGGACATGTACGACGTCAGTCTTCGCTCACTGTCGGCGCTGTTGACCAACGTCCAGGCGGCCGCGCAAGAGCGGGCCGAGTCGCTCACCACGTAACCCCCCCGGGAGAGCCGCGCATGACGCGCCGAGCCCCCGAGCACGTCGCACTTCACGGCCGCACGTTCACCATCACCATCGACGGACCCGACGACGCGCACCGGTACAGTGCGCACATCAGCGAACCGGCCACGGGCCGGATGCTGACCCGGACGCCGGTCCGCGGGCGCAGCGTCGACGACGTCCGCGGGCGGGCCGTCGACGTGATCCGGAACCTCACAGTCATCGAACGGCTGCAGGCCGAAGCGGTCGCGGCGGCGGCGGCGCTGGCCCCCGGGGCGACGGTGGAACTCACCGAAGACGCCGCGGCCATCCGGGCCGATGTGTCAGGCGCGTGGACGCTGGACCCTCCGCTGTCGTTGTCCCGCGAGGAGATCACCGACCCCAACGCCGATCTCGACGCGTGGGCCGCGTACGTGCGGGACTACCTCGCGGCGTACCTGCGGCCCGCGGCGCCGTCTGCGTAGATGCCGAGCGAATGGTGGCGAGTCGCCGCGGCGACGCTCCCGCTCATCGTGCTTCTGGTCGGGCTCCTCCGGTTGGGCTGGCGCGGGCCGACGGCGGGGCTCACGGGCCTGGCCACGGCCGTGGTGCTCGCCCTGACCGCGTTCGCGACACCGCCCGCCGCCGTCGGGATCGCGCTGTGGCGCGCCGTGGCGCTCAGCCTCAACGTACTCTACATCATCTGGGCGGCGCTCCTGCTGTATCAGTTCGCCGAGCACTCCGGGGCGATCCGCAGCATCGGCGATGCCGTCGCGCACCTCACGGAGGACCACGTCCTGCAACTGTTGATCATCGGGTTCGCGTTCAGTTCGTTCCTGCAGGGGGTGGCCGGGTTCGGTGTGCCTGTCGCGGTCACGGCACCGCTGCTGATCGGGTTGGGCTTCGCGCCGCTGGAGGCCGCCGCGGTTCCGCTGGTCGGTCATGCGTGGGCCGTCACGATGGGTGACATGGCCAGTTCGTTTCAGGCGCTGCGCTCGGTCACGGGCCTGCCGCCGCGCGAGCTCGGCATCTGGATCGCGGTGCTGTTGGGGCTGGCATCGGTGGCGTCGGGATTCGCGGTCGCGCACGTACACGCAGGCCTGCGGCCGTTCCGCCGCGCGTTTGGGGCCATCCTCGCACTGGGGTTGGCGATGGGTGGCACGCAGCTGCTCCTGGCGCTGACCCAGCACTGGATCATCGCCTCGTTCGGGGCGGGGATGGTGGGACTCGTGGTCAGCATGGGGCTGGCGCGTCTGGCTCGGCGCCGGGTGGGCTACTTTGGGCTGCTGCCGGAGTGGCCGCCTCCGGAAGGCCGGCGCGAATCGCCGCGCCCGGCACCCGCTGCGGTTCCGGAGATGCCGTTTGCGGTGGCCTTTCTGCCCTACTACACGCTGATCGCGGTGGTCGCGCTGGCCACGTTCGTGCGCCCGCTGCATGAACTGCTCGAGCGGAGCCGCATCGAGTTCACGTTCCCGGCCATGACAACCGGGTTGGGGTGGACCACCGACGCGTCTGCGTTCGATCTGGCGGTCTTCGGCCATCCCGGCGCGCTGCTGCTGTACACCACCATCTGTGCGGTCGCGCTCTTCCGGCTGACCGGCCGGCGGCTGCCTGCGTGGCGGCCGGTGTGGTCGGCCGTGGCCGCGCAGGGCCTGCCGACGTCGGCGACGATTCTGTCGCTGGTGGGCGTCGCGATGGTCATGTCGTACAGCGGCATGACGTTCCTCCTGGCGCGGAGCCTCAGCCGCACAATCGGCGCGCTGTTTCCCCTCGTGTCGCCGTTTTTGGGCCTGCTGGGGACCGTGATCACCGGGAGCAACACAAACTCCAACGTGTTGTTCGGCGCCCTGCAGCGCGACGGCGCCCGGCTGCTCACCATGGATCCGGTGCTGATGGCGGCACTGCAGACCGCCGGCGGCGCCCTGGGCTCGATGCTCGCACCGGCGAAGGTCGTGCTGGCGACCGCGACGACCGGGCTCGCAGGACAAGAAGGCCGGGTCATGCGCATCACCGCGCGGTACGCGCTGGTCCTGACGGCGGCGCTAGGGCTGTTCGGGCTCGTCCTGCAGCTCGCGGGACGGTGGTAGGCGGGCGTCGTCGAGAAGGACATGCAGCGACGCAAGGAGCGATCCTTTCCTCGTTGACATGGAAGTGGATCGTCGAGGGGGCGGCTAGCGCAACAGATCGCGCGCCCACTCCCACGCCACGGCCACGCGGTCGCCCCAGTCCGGCAAGCGCGAGAGATGGATGATGCGCCCGACCAACCACGCGGGCAGGCCGACCATCTTCACTCCGAATGCTTCCACCAGCGCCCCGGTGCGTCCCAGGCCCACGACTTCACCTTGGCGCTTGTATCGGAACGGCTGGGGAACTCGACCCTCGATCAACGCGGCGAGCGTGCGTGCGGCGGCGGGTGCCTGCTGTACCGCGACCTGCGCCGTGGTGGGGAGAATGGCGCCCTGCGGATCGGCGCACGCGGCCAAGTCGCCCACGGCCAGCACGTCGGGATGTCCGAGAACCTGTAGGGTTTCTGAGACCACGATCCGGCCACCGGGGCCGAACGTGACGGGGAGCGCGCTGACGACCGGACTCGGCGTGATCCCAGCCGTCCACACCACCGTGCCGCACGCGACCCGAGTTGCTTCGCCGTTCGAACGGTACTCGATCCAGTCCGGGCCGACGCCGGTGACCAGCGACGAGAGCTGCACGGCGATGCGTCGCTCGGTCAGCTTGCGCAGCGCGGCGCGCCGCAGCCCGGGGTCCATCGGACACAGCAGGTGATCGAGCGCTTCCGCGACGGTGATCCCAATCGCCGACGGCGGCACTGCCGGATGGCTGGGCGCCAGCGAGCCGTACATCCAGTCGTGCAGCTCCGCGGCCAGCTCGACACCGGTACACCCGGCGCCGGTGACAACGGTGCGCAGCAGATCGGCGGCCCGGTCGGGGTGGTGTGCCGCCTGGACGAACCGCTCCTCGATATGCGCGCGCAGGCTCGGAACGTCAGGGAGCCATTTGAACGGGAGCGCGTGCTGCTCCGCCGACATCAGCCCGAAGAAGTTTGGGACACCACCGAGGGCGATGACCAGCAGGTCGTACTCGAGGGAGCCGTCGTCGGTTTCGACCCGGCGGCGGTCGAGGTCGATGGTGTGGACCGCGGCCCGCACGAATCGGATCCGCGGCGGCAGGAGTGGCGCGATCGGCCGGGCGACATGCCGGGGCTGCAGCGTGCCGCTGACGACCTGGAACAGCAGCGGGGTGTAGAGAAAGTAATCGTTGCGATCGACCAGCGTAATCGTGGCTCGATCGCCCACCAGCCGTGCCGCCTGGAGGGCCGTGAACAGCCCGCCAAATCCGGCGCCGAGGATGAGGATGCGTGCGGCCATACCAGTCCTATTCTACGAGCGCGGGTGAGGCGGCAGTACCTGGTCGGGCCGCGCCGAACGCTTCAAACAAGTACACGCCATCGGGGGGCGACGACGATGAAGTGGGTGACGAGGGAACATGTGAAGGTCGACCGCGTGGCATGTCCGTGGCTGATTAGGAAGTTGGTGGATCCTGGGGCGGAGTTTGTGTTTGTTCCAGCCGATCAGGTTCCGACGGTCGCCGCGCAGGGGGCCATTCCGTTCGATGCGCCGGGCGTGGAGCTAGGTCACCACGACGGCAGGTGCAGCTTCGAAGCGATCGTGACGACGTACCATATCGATGATCCCGCAATCGGGCTGCTGGCGCAGATCGTCCACGGCGCCGACGTGTCGGACGACCTGTACGGGCGCCCGGAAGCCCCGGGCCTGAAAGCCATTGCCGAAGGTTTTCGGCACCTGAGCCTGCGCGATGACCACGAGATCCTGGCGCGCGAATTCGTCGTGTACGACGCGCTGTACGCGTATTGCCGGCAAGTGACCGCGCGGGAGTAGCGCGGAATTCGCCGCAGCCGGAGAAGAACGAGTATAGCTTAGTTGAGCCCCCGAACAAGTTTTCGGCAGGAGGGGACAGTCCCCGTACTTGGTACGGGGACTGTCCCCTCCTGCTTTGGCTCAGTTGGGTGATTTGCACCCGAGGGACGATCCGTTAATGTCGGAATGCAATGCCGAGACGTCCGCGAGGAGTTATCACCGACTGTTTCGTCCACGTGATCGCGCGTGGCAATCGGGAGCTGCCAATCTTCCACGAAGAGCGGGATTACGAGTTCTTCCTCCGATTGCTCGAGTCGGACAAATCTCGGCACGGCGCGCGAATCCATGCGTTTTGCCTCATGTCCAACCACTTCCATCTTCTGGTCGAAGTGGGTCCCGTTCCTCTCTCTGAACTCATGCATGCCGTTCTCCACCGATACGCTGAGTTCGTCAACCGGCTGCATGGCTTCCACGGTCATCTGTTCGGCGATCGATTCTGGGCGAGAGTCTGCGATTCGGACGCCTACGCGCTGGCACTCGTCCGATACATTCATCTGAATCCGTGCCGGGCAGGGATCACTCCGTACCCGGACGCGTACCGGTGGAGCACCCACCGCGTGTATCTCGGGATGTCGCAGGTGCCGTGGGTGACCACGACGTTGCTTGACCTGCTCAGCGCCGATCGCGCCAGGGCGCACGAGCAGTACGTAAGGCTCGTACATGATGCGGTCACTGAGCCGTTTCGCGATAGGGTTTTCGAATGACCCGCCGAACGTCGCCGTCGGGAGGGGAAAAGCGACGATGACGCTCAAGGAGCTTGTAATCGACCACCTGGAGTACACGTTCGAGCGTGAAACCTGGCAGCCGCCGCTGGCGGAGGCGGTCGCCGGGCTCACCGCCGTTCAGGCGGCGTGGAAGCCCCGGCCGGCGCGGCATTCGATCTGGCAGATCGTGCGGCACGTGACGGTGTGGAAGCAGTCGGTGCTCGACGGAATTGCCGGCAACCCGCAGGATGCCGATGCGCTGGAACACTCGGACTGGCCGGAGGTGTCGGGCGACGACGCGGCGTGGGAGGCCGATGTGCGGACACTGCACGAGGTTGCAGGTGAGTTGAAGGAGATCGCGCTCGCCGCGGACGAGACGACGATGGGCGCCCTGGTGCCGACCGTGCGCGATGCCCCGTCGCAACCCCTGATGCAGCGGTTGCTCCGCCAGGCTACGCATGATATCTATCACGCTGGGCAGATCCAGTATCTCCGCGCCCTGCAGGGGGCGTCGAAGGAGGCCAGCGGCCGATGAACGTGCGTGTGAACGGGATCGATCTCGCCTACGACGACCGGGGCAGCGGCATCCCGCTGGTACTGCTGCACGGGTTTCCGTTCTCACGGCGGATGTGGCGCCCGCAGGCCGACGTGTTGTCACAGGCCTGCCGGCTGATCACCCCCGATCTGCGCGGATTCGGAGAATCGACCGGGACGCCGTCGTCACTCGAGGAACTGGCCGACGATGTGCACGCGCTGGTGGAGCACTTGGGCTTTCCAACGTTCGTGCTGGGCGGGTTCTCGATGGGAGGATACGTGGCGTTCCGCTATGTGGCCACCCACCCTGACCGGCTGACGGCACTGCTGCTGCTGGACACGCGAGCCGATGCCGACTCTCCGGAGGCACGTCAGCGCCGCTATGCCGGCATCGAGCGGATCCAAACAGAAGGGCCGGCCGGATTTCTGGAGGATTTTCTCAAGCTCGTGCTGTCCGCCGACAGCGTGGAGAACCGCCCGATGATCGTGGGCGAAGTGCGGCGGATGATGGCCGCCACGCCTGTCCCGTCGTTGATCGGTGGGTTGAAAGCCCTGGCGGAGCGGCCCGACAGTCTCCCGCTCCTCGCGCAGCTCACCGTCCCCACGTTGATCGCAGTCGGCGACGCCGACAAAGCCACCCCGCCTGAGGCGTCGGAGAAGATGCATGAGCAGATCGCCGGCTCGACGCTGGTGGTGGTCCCGGGCGCCGGGCACCTGAGCCCCCTCGAACAACCGGCGCACGTCAACGCAGCGGTGCTGGAGTTCCTGGGGTGGCTGCCGTCGGACACGCCGCCGCAATCAGGCCGGTAGGCGTCCTCGCACGTCGTCCGCGGAAAACGGTCCGGGTTCGGCGATGAGCCGGCGCGCGTTGTCCACCTGTTCCCACACGTTCCACAGCAACACGCCGCGCACGCGTCCGTCGCGGAGGTAGTAGACGACGCCCTCGCGGTGCGGTTCCTTCCAGTCCTCGACGAGGGTCAGCCGCGCGTCGAGGTCGCCGACGGCCTCGTAGCCCAAGTCGAAGAGATCGGAGTAGAAGAACGGCAGGTGGTCATAGGTCACGGCCTGCCCACCCATGTTCCGCCCGGCGGCCTGGCCCATCGTGTTGGCGTTGTCCTCGTGCTCCACCCGCACGTGCGTCCCCAGCGCAGGGCTGTAGAACCGGGCCACGTCGCCGGCCGCGTAGACGTCGGCCGCAGACGTCCGGAGGTGCTCGTCGACGACGATCCCGTCGTCGACGGCCAGTCCGGCCGCTTCGGCCAGGTCGGTATTCGGCCGGATCCCGATCCCGCAGACGACACCGTCGACGTCGACCGTCCGGCCCGTGTGCGTCGTGACCACCACGTCCAGGCCGCGCCGCCGGACGTCCGCGACCGTCTCGCCGGTGAGGACGGTCACCCCCTTCTCCCCGTAGGCGTCGTTGAGAAACCGCCACAGCCCCTCGGGAAACATCCGGGCGCCGATGCCCCGGCCCTGGATGAGCCAGGTGACCGACTTCCCGTTCATGGCCAGCGCGGCGGCGATCTCGGAGCCGATGAATCCGCCGCCGATGACGGCGAACCGCATGCCCGTTTCGGTCAGCGCCCGGAGCCGTTCGTAGTCGCGATAGGTCCGGTAGTACAGCACGTCGGTCTCGCCGATGTCCAGGCGCCTGGGCGTGCCGCCGGTCGCCAGGAGCAGGCGGTCGTACGCGTAGACATCCCCGTGGTCGTCGGTGACTCGTTTCCCGGCGACGTCAACGGTCGTCACCGTCCGGTCGAGGTGGAGCGCCGCCCCCAGCGCGCCCGTGTCACGCCAGATGCCGCGAGTTTTCTTCCCCTTCCACAGGCCCTTGGACAGCGGCGGCCGGTTGTACGGGGGATCGATCTCGCTGCCGATGAGCCCGATGGTCCCCGACGGATCGGCCTCCCGGATGCCCCGCACGGCGGCATCGCCGGTCATGCCCGCGCCGATGATCAGGTACCGGTAGTGGTGCGGCATCTTTGTCGATTTTCCCCTTGACCGGATAGGTCCCCTCTGCTATTGTCTGCCCCATATACCATGTGTCCTAGGGCACGGCCAACACTCTGACGCCCTCCTCACGGAGGGCGTTTTGTCTTTTGCAGACCCTGGGAGGGGAGGGATGGGGATGAAGGAGCAGATCCGGCTTGCCAACGGAGCGAAAACCAGTCCGGCCGAGGTGCTGGCGCTGTGCCAGGAACGCGGCGTCCAGATGGTGGACTACCGGTTCACCGACCTCCTGGGAACCTGGCAGCACTTCTCCTCCCCCCTCGTCGAGCTGACCGAGGGCATCTTCACCGAGGGGATCGGCTTTGACGGAAGCAGCATCCGCGGTTTCCAGCACATCGACGAGTCCGACATGCTCCTGGTGCCCGACGCGGCGACCGCGCGCGTGGACCCGCTGCTCCGCGTGCCGACACTGTCGCTGATCTGCGACGTGGTCGATCCCGTGACCGGCGAGCGGTACACCCGCGACCCGCGCTACGTCGCGCAGAAGGCGGAACACTATCTGCTTTCCACCGGCATCGCGACCACGAGCTACTGGGGACCGGAAGCGGAGTTCTTCGTGTTCGACGACGTCCGCTACGATCAGACCCAGCACTCGGCGTTCTACAGCGTCGATTCCAGCGAGGGCGCGTGGAACAGCGGCCGCGACGAGAAGCCGAACCTGGGCTACAAACCGCGGCACAAAGAAGGGTACTTCCCGGTGCCCCCGTCGGACACACTGCAGGACTTCCGGTCGGCCCTGGTCCTGAAGATGCAGGAAGCCGGATTAGAGGTGGAGGTGCACCACCACGAGGTGGCGTCGGCCGGCCAGTGCGAGATCGACCTGCGCTTTGCGTCGCTGACGGCGATGGGTGACCGGCTGACCACGTACAAGTACCTGGTGAAGCAGTTCGCCCGGGAGCACTTCAAGACGGCGACGTTCATGCCCAAGCCGATCTTCGGCGACAACGGCTCGGGGATGCACTGCCACCAGAGTCTGTGGCGCGACGGCACCAACCTGTTCCACGACGCCGGCGGGTACGCGCAGCTGTCCGAGCTCGGCCGCTACTACATCGGCGGACTCCTGGAGCACTCGAGCGCGCTGATGGCGTTCTGCGCGCCGACCACCAACTCGTACCGCCGGTTGGTCCCGGGGTTTGAAGCGCCGGTGAACCTCGTCTACTCGCGCCGCAACCGCTCCGCCGCGGTGCGCATCCCGGTGTACTCGACCAGTCCGAAAACCAAGCGCGTCGAGTACCGGCCGCCGGACCCCAGCGCGAACCCCTACCTGGCGTTTGCGGCGATGCTCCTGGCCGGGCTGGACGGCATCAAGCGCCGGCTGGATCCCGGTGCCCCAATGGATGTCGACCTCTACGAATTGCCGGAGGCCGAGGCGGCGAAGATCCGGCAGCTCCCGGGGTCACTGGAGGGGGCGCTGGCCGCGCTGGAGGGCGATCACGACTTCCTGCTGGAAGGCGGCGTGTTCACGCCGGACCTGATCGAGACCTGGCTGGCGTACAAGCGGAGCCGGGAGATCGACCCGATCCGGATGCGCCCGCACCCCGCGGAGTTCGTCCTGTACTACGACGCATAGCGCGCGCAGCATTGCAGACACCCGGTGGGAACGCCCTCCCCACCGGGTGTCTGCCTTCCGGTCAGGATTTCACGCGTTACTCGGTGCCGTCCCCAACGTCCGCTCGCTCCGGTGTCCCGCTCTCTGCGGCCGTCTCCGGTTCGCGCTGCCTGTCGGCGGACGCCTCAGTGCCGGCGTCACCCGACACGTCGCCTGACACCGCAATCGACAGCATCGACAGCAGCGACAGCAGATTGCCCTCTTCAGCCTTCCCGATTTCCTCGTGGTCTTCCACCAGCGTGAGCGTCATGCGGTCGTCGTCGGCGCCGGCTGCGGCCGCGACGTCGAGCCGGTCCGCATGGTCGGACGCCTCCAGGCCGGCCTCGACCTCGACTGCGACCTCAGCGCTCACCTCAGGCGACGCGGCGACTTCGGCGGAGCCTTCGCCACCGCCGCCGTCGAACATGTCGATCGGGAGGACCTCGGCAAATCCAACACCGACCACCATGGCCGCTCCCAGCAGGGTGAGCACGATGGGAAGTACGAACTGTCGTGATGACACGCGGGGTCACCTCCTCTTACGACTGCGTGTTGACTGCTGTGGGAACGTTTTCTCCGCGGCGGTGTCCGGCGAAACGGGCCGGCGGCCGTGCGGAGGGGATGCTCCGAGGTGCCGATGAGGTTGAGCGTCACGAGATTTCGCCGACTCTTTCTCCTGCGGCCGGATGTGGTGTTCCTCAACCACGGCTCGTTCGGCGCCACCCCGCGGCCGGTGTTTGCCGTCTACCAACGCTGGCAGCGCGAACTCGAACGACAGCCCGTCGAGTTTCTCGCCCGGCGGTTTCCCGCCCTGATGCTGGCGGCGCGGGAGGCACTGGCGGCGTACGTGGGGACCCGGGCGGACCATCTCGTCTACGTGCCGAACGCGACGACCGCGTTGAACATCGTGGCCCGCTCGCTGCGGCTGCGTCCGGGTGACGAAGTCGTCGGCACCGACCACGAGTACGGCGCACTCGATCGAACCTGGACCTACATCTGCGAGCAGACCGGCGCGCGCTATGTGCGCGCGGCCGTATCCGTGCCGGTGCGCTCGGCCGCCTCGGTCGCCGACGCGATCTGGTCGCGCGTCGGTCCCCGCACGCGCGTACTGTTCTGCAGCCACATCACCGCGGTGACGTCGTTAATCTTCCCCGTGCGCGAGTTGGTCCGCCGCGCCCGCGCACAGGGCATCCTCACCGTCATCGACGGCGCGCACGCGCCCGGCCAGGTGCCGCTGCGGCTGGATCGCCTGGGCGCCGATTTCTACGCGGGTAACTGCCACAAGTGGATGTGCGCGCCCAAGGGCGCGGGGTTTCTCTACGCGCGGCCGGCCGTCCAGGCGCTGCTCCAGCCGCTGGTGGTCAGCTGGGGCTGGCGCAGCGACCGGCCCAGTCGTTCGCGGTTCATCGACGAACACGAGTGGCAGGGCACGAAAGACATCGCGGCGTACCTGGCGGTGCCCGCGGCGATCGCGTTTCTGAGACGGCATCGCTGGGACGCGGTCCGCCGCCGGTGCCATGCGCTGGCGCGGTCGCTGCGGGCCGGACTGCTGCGGGCCGGCGGCGGCCCTGCGCTGAGCCCCGACGCGGCCCGCTGGTACGCGCAGATGGTGAGCGTGCCGGTTCCGGTCCCGGATGCGCCGGCCTTTCAGCGGGCGCTGTATGAACACTTTCGCATCGAGGTCCCGGTCGTGCCGTGGAACGGCCGGACGCTCCTGCGGGCCTGCGTGCAGGGGTACAATACTCCCGCCGACACCGCCGCGCTGGTCGCGGCCGTGGGGACGCTGCTGACCTCGCCGTGAGACTGTCGCCGAAGCGGTTTGAAAAGCTCGTGCTGGCCGCGCTGGACAGCATTCCGGAGCCGATCCGCGCACGGATGGACAATATCGACGTGGTCGTGGACGACGAGCCGACTCCCCACCAGCGCGCCGCCCTGGAGCTCGCGCCCGACGAGGTGCTCTTCGGCTTGTACGAAGGGACGCCCCTGATCGAACGGGGCATTCTCTCCGACCCACTGATGCCGGACAAGATCACCATCTTCAAGCGTGCCCTGGAAGACGCGTGCGACAGCGAAGAGGAGATCACCGAGGAGATCCGCCGCACGATCGTCCATGAAGTCGCCCACCACTTCGGGTTCGACGAGGACCGCCTGGCAGAACTGGGGTATGACTGATGAACCCGATCGCCGTCATCGCTGAGGCCGTCGCCAACGCGCTCCGGGTGGTGCGCAACGCCCTGGCGTCGATGGCGCCGGCTCCGGAGTACGTCATGCTCACCGTCAGTGGCACCCTGCCGGAACGGCGGCTGCCCCCGGTGAGCCGCC
>Ga0209640_10000193_pt1 | contig 44101 bp, 72 predicted proteins | sample RifCSP10_1_FD_184018 | JGI IMG/M metagenome (GOLD analysis project Ga0209640, IMG submission 184018) | Soil microbial communities from Rifle, Colorado - Rifle CSP2_sed 10_1 (SPAdes) (version 2) | ecosystem: Environmental > Terrestrial > Deep subsurface > Rock core/Sediment | place: Rifle...
CGCCGCCGAGTACGCCGCCGAGTCCGCCGCCGAGCGCGCCGCCGAGTCCGCCGCCGAGTACGCCGCCGAGTCCGCCGCCGAGCGCGCCGCCGAGTCCGCCGCCGAGCGCGCCGCCGAGTACGCCGCCGAGTACGCCGCCGAGCGCGCCGCCGAGCGCGCCGCCGAGCCCGCCGCCGAGACGATCGTGACGACGGCTTCGAGGTCCTTGGGCGATTTGATCTCGTGGAGGTTGCGGAGGTTCGTCGCGTGATCGATGAGGCCTGCGTCTTCGAGGAAAGCAGCCGCGCGCACGCGAATGCTCCAATCGACGGCCTTGAACGCGCGCGCGACTTCCAGCCAATCGCTCCCCTTGCTTCCCACGAGGGGTTCGATGTACTGTTTGAGGCTCTGGCGCTCCGAGTCCTGCATGCCGTCGTTCCAAGAGCGGAGGAATCCCGAGATTGAGGGGCTCGCGCAGGTGGGGTGATCCGTGAGGTCCTCGCCCGCGACGTAGGCGACGGCTTGCATGACGCAGACGCCATGCTCGACGTCAGTGCCCGTACCTTGCCGGAGGTGGAGTTGTTCGAGGTCCAGTGGCTTCACGAGTAGTGCTTTTGGTGTCATGCGTTCAAGTCTCCCATCGGGCTTTCTTGGGGCTGCGCGGCGGGTGGCCGCGCGAGCCGGTAAAGGTACAATCCGTCGCCCTCGTGCCGCTTCTCCACCACGTACCCCAAGCGTCGAAGGTCGGACAAGCGCGCGCTCATCGCATGCGGCGAACCACAGACGGTTTGGGCGAGGGCAGTCTTCGTCCACCACCGGCCAGGCCACGAGTGACCCACGCGCGGAGTCATGGCGGCGAGGACGCGACGCGTCTGATCCGGAATCCTCAGCCTGGCGTCGTGGTACGCCTCGGCGTCGCTCACGCGCGTTCCTCCGATTCGTCCGAGTGCCCGCGCAGGAACGCGACTGAAGCATCGTACGCAACCCGAAAGGCCAATGGAAGGCGGGCTCGTTTCTCGCAGCCTGCGACGAATTGGGCCAGGAGCGCTGTGGCTTCGGCGAGGTCGCGATGAAGTTGCACGTTCTCGCGCAACGCCTCAAATCGACCCTTATCGTTGAACCGTCCGCGCTTGGGCCCATGCCGCTTGTGCGTGAAGGCCCGGAGAGCACTCTCCGCGATGCCGAGCACGCGCGCACCTTGAATGATGCCGTGCTTGGCGATGGCTTGCTCGCGCCGCTCGCACTCTTCTTCCGACAACGCGAGGGGGTGCGTCACGCCTTCACCCGTCCCACTGGCACGAAGCGGAGGATTTCGCCGCACTTCCGCGCGTGCCTACGCCTGGCTTCGCTGCGGTTGTGGCCGCCCGTCACGACGCCTCGCAAGCCACATGCCTCGCACGCGTACGAGACCGTCATGGGCCTGGGGCCCTTGCCCCTGGGCACGAAGGCCGCGCGACTCTTCCTCGTCACGCTACGCTCCTCCCTGTTTCGCGCGCGAGGCCCGCAAGGATGAGCCGCCCGACGTGCTCCGCGACTTGGGGGACGACGCTATTGCCGAGGCATCGGAGGCGATCGGCGCGCTTCGGCGTCGTGCGGGGTGGCGTCGTGCGGGGGACGCCACGCTCCCACGCGGCAACCGGGTATAGCCCACTGGAAACCCCATCAGGAGTTCGACCCAATCCGGGTTCAGGCTCCCACCATTGACTGCGTTGGGGAGTTGGCCCCCAAAACCGGGGCCCTTCGCATCCCGAGCACACGCCGTCGGCCACGGCGTGTGCTCGGGAAGGACCGCCGCGGGGAGACTCGGGTTCCCCCGCTGATAGCTCGACGCGCGCTTGGCGTCCGCCGCGCTGGGCGTGGGCAGATACGTCCTGCTCGGCGGACCCTCGAAGGGTCCGCCGCCCCTCTGGTGGACGGCTTTGGTGTTCGTCGCCGTCGGAGTCGGCATCAACCCGTTCGACTCTCCGGCGCCGTCGCCGGAGAGTCGAACGAGCCGCATGCGGCCCTTCTTCGTGATCTTCGTCGAGTACTTGGGGCCCCGCGCGTCGGCTGCCGTCGCCGTGGGAAACGTCGGGTTGGGGAACTTGCCCGTGCGCGCCATCTCCTGGAGCGAAGGATCGGCCTTCGCTCCAGGAGAATCCGTCTTGTTCCCCCGACTGTTGACGGCGGGGGTAGGCAAGTACGAAGATGCGGTCGCGAATGTGAGGGGCGCCGATGCTGGAAGCTGGTACGCAATCCCACTCCGCATCATACCCGACCGAGGCCAAGTCTGCGAGAACGCGATCGAGTCCCCGAACACGGAGCGCTGCAACGTTCTCCACGATGACGAGGCTGGGTCGAGCTTCGCGAATGGCTCGCGCATAGTGCGCCCAGAGCCCACTCCGAGGAGCCGAGATTCCCGCGCGCTTACCCGCCGTGCTGATGTCGACGCACGGGAACCCCCCCGCGATGACGTCGACGCTGGGGAGCTTCCTGAAGTCCGTGCGGCGGATGTCTCGCCTGCGCTCGGCGGTTGGCCACTCGCGCTCAAGGACCCCCACCGCGTAGGGATCAATCTCGACTTGCCACTTGGTGCGGAAGCCGCCGGTGGCTTCGAGGCCCCTGCCGATTCCTCCAATGCCGGCGAAGACTTCTCCAACGGTGAGCCGGTCAAGCACCTTGCACGCCCCCGAACGCCTTCGCCTCGCACGCCCTGCACAGGCCACTGGCAGGATTCGCCTGGGGTGGCTCAGCTTCACTCGCGTGACGCGAGTCCGAATGGAGGCACACATCCACACCGCGCCGGCCTCCCTGTTGAGCCGCAGGCACCGCGTTGCTTGTGCTCGCGCGAGCTTTCCTCGTCAAGGTGAAGCCTCCGCCGGTCGGCGAGCGCGCAGTCTCGCGCGTTGCTCGCGTTCGATCGCCTCAGCTTGCGCGCGGTGACGCGCGTAGGCCTCCTCGAGGTCCTCCAGCGCGACCCCATGTTTGTTGGCGAGGTACTCGAGCCGGAGCTTGGGATTGTGATCCAACCGCGCGTACTCGCGCACCATGATCGATTCGGCCGAGACTCCACCTTCAACTTGGGGGCCTTGCGCAGTCATTTCGGCGAGGACGCGTTGGCAACGCTCGTGCTCAGCACGAGCTTCTTCGTAGCGCGCTTTTCGGTAGTCGGCTTCAGCTTGTTGGACTCGATGCCGAAGAGTCGTCGCGTCTGGCGTCTTGCCGGTAGCGCGGCGCGCGTCGATGAGGAGTTTGAGGAGGTGCTGGAAGACCGCGCTTGACGAACCGTATTCTTTCGCGATCTCGTCGAGGTCGGGCGCGAGACTACTGGGAAAACTGAAGGTTCTCGTCGTGCTCGCTTCCGTCACGACGACCACCCAGACCCCTGTTCTTCTCCTCCACTCTCTCTCCTCTCTCGTTGATCCTCATTGTTAGTTGTAGTGTTGTTGTGAGTTTCAACGGCGGCGTTGTTCCCTTCCCATTGTGTTCCAGTGGCGTTCAAGGGGGTGGGGGTGGGGGTGACTGCTGGGTCGGCGATCGTCGTGGTTGCACTCGCTTGTGGTGGCGTCCAGTCGGGACGCTTGCCTTCTACAAGCCAGTGTTTGCCCCTCTGGCACCAGTAGCACGACGTCAGGACAGCGCCGGCATCGCGTTTCGAGTTGCATCCACAAGCGCATTCACAAGTTTGGAGGGAAGCAACGTACTCGTGCGCGCGAGTCCACTGTTGGCGTTGTTGAACGGCAAGCACCGGGGCTCCTTCTGGGGGCGCGGGAGGATGCGACCGTGGTTGCCCCGGTGCTGAGTCATCGTGAAACAGCGTGCCCAAGTGGGTCACGCTCCAATCGAGTTCTGGAAAACCGCGACTTTGGCGAGGATTGCGGCCACGTCGGTGGCGAGGTCGTCCGCCGTGGCGGCGCGTGGATCCGCGTCGAGGCGCAAGCGCGTCGCGCTGCGTTCGAGTTTGCTTTGCGCGCTCACGAGGCGTTGGCGAGCAACGTGGAGCAACGCTTTGGCTTGCTCCATATTCGACGCTGGGGACCCCGTCGCGCTCATGGCGACGCCTCAACTTCGAGGGCCCCGACATGAGTGGCGTGCTCAATGGCGGTGCGGTGCTCGTCGACGATCTCGCGCAACCGCGCGAGAGCCGCGTCCCGAGCGCTGCCGGCGTCGGCGGCGGCGAGATCGTAGGCCACGTCTGTGAGGCGTTCTTCGATGCTGACGAGTTGATCGAGCGCCTCGTCGATTTGGCGCTCGTCCTTCAGGAGCGTCATTTTGCGGGCCTCCACCAGGCCACGAGGCGGTCCGAGTAGGGGGACTGTGAGATGCCGGCTTCGTAGCCTTGCCGGCGGCAGGATTCGACGGCCTCGGCGAGATCCTGCTCGGTCGCGATGATGAACGCGTCTGGGGGGAGGCCGTGGGGTTCGGGAGGCGTTGGCATGTGGAGGCACCCGTCGTGCCTGCTTGAGCCTCGTACAAGCGCCGGAAGGCCAGCGAAACGCTATTTATCAGAGCGCGTTTGCCAGTTGGCGCCGCCACGCTTGGAGTCCAATCGGCGTGTCACGATTCGGCGGTCACGGGCGTTCTTTGGAAAACGCCCGAACCGCTGTTCTCGTAGCACGCCGCTTCCGGCGGGTTGGCGAGGATCAGCAGGGTCGCGACTCAGACAATCCATGACGTGTATTAAGAGTCTCCGAAAGGGATCGCCGATAGTACCGTTCCATCCCTCCGACGCGCGCGACCCCCCCGCGCGCACTTTCGGCCATCCACGACGGAGAAGCACAACACGATGGGCCCGAGTCGCGACCCCTGCTCATCCATGGGAGGACTTGAACGCCGGGGGAGTCGTGGGGGAGTGCGCTACGTCCATCCGGCCCTCGGCACGTTCGAAGGCTCACCCGAAGAAATCGCCCGCGCCGTCGCCCTCCTCACGACGAGCACCACGAACCACGCCTCGGGCCTCGTTCAGGCAGCCGCGCGCAATGAACGCCCGTCGAACGAGAAAATATTGCACGACTGGCAACACGAACGCGGCGTCTCGAAAGCAGTCCGCGTGCGGTACACGAACGTCGCGCGCGAGTTCGAAGAAATGTTGCGCCCCAAGAGCCTCTTGGATGCGTCGCAGAGTGACGTGCGCCGGTACGAAGCCCGCCTCTTGCTCCATTGTACGCACGAGAAGTGGACGAACTTCACGCCAACGACGGAGGTCGTGCCGCGCGTGAAGTGCATGCTCGGCGTGTTTCCCCTGAGCCCCGGCTTGCCAGCCGAGTGTGGGCCCTCGTGCGCGTTGTTCGAGCGCCAAAGCGTGGGGCCCAGGGCGAAGTTGAGCGCGCTCAAAGCCTTCTATGACCATCTCCGCGAGCGCGAGCTTGTGGCGACGAACCCGGTGGAGCTCGTCCTCAGGCGGCATTCGAAGCTCGCGGCCGTGCGGTCGGACGATTTGAAGAAGTACGCGCCCCACGTGGAAGAAGCCCGCGCGATCCTGTGGGCGCTCAAGTGGTGTCGCTCGCCGCGCGACGTCGCCATCGTGATGGCGCTCGCCAAATGGGGACGCCGCCCCGCGCACACGCTACTCTTGGACGCGGACGACCTACGCGGCGTGTTGACTCCGGACCCGGAGGGGTACGCGTTCGCCGACTTCACCCGCGTCAAGAAAAAGGTGCTTGCCGAGAACGGGGACGGGAGCACGAAGCTCAAAGGCGGGCTCATCAGTCCGATCGACGCCGAGTTCTTGGCGTACTTGCGCGAAGTCTACATGCCTTATCGGCTCGCGAAGTGGGGGTTCGCGTGGAACGAGGGCGCCCTCTTCCCCGGCGACATCAGCGGGACCTCGTACCACGAAAAACAAGTCCAGTCAATCCTCGACGCCGCCATGCGCCATCTATCCAAGACGCGCGCGACGGCGGCGGAGCGGGACGCGTGGAAGAAGCGAGTCGAAGCCACCGATTTGCGGGAGCGCATCACGCCGGGATCGTGGCGCCACTTCTTCTCGACCACGCTTGCGGCCTTCGGCGCGACGGACCTCCACATCGACGTCCTACGCGGCGACAGAATCAGCGGCTCGAAAGCCCACTACATGCATGTCGATAGGTTCTACCGCGACATCGTCGCCCAATCCTACAAGATGCCGGCGCTGCTCAGTCCATGAGCGCGCGCTCGACGGCTCGGAGGATGCCGGCCGCAGCGTGAAGCGCGGTCGCGTCCTTCTGCGAGAGACGCTTTCCTGAGAGCAGGCGCGAGCCCATCGCGTAGAGGTCGTCGGCGAGCGGCTTCGCGAGAACCCACGGCGTGCCACCACCTCCTTCCTTCACGCGGATCGCCTCCGGAAAATGAGCATGAAGCGCTCGCCGCTGTCGAGCACGTCGCCGTCCTTGTCCGTCGTGCTCCACGATCCAAGGTGCTCAACCCGTCCAAGGTCGTACCCTTCATAGTCCCAGCGATTCAACTCGGCCTCAACGTCGGTGTCGCGAACGAACCTCACGACGTAGATAGGCCTCTCTTTCATCTTGCCACCTCGAACCAGTTTCCCTGCGAGTCGAGCAGCACGCGCTTCCCACACCGCGAGCAACGACCCGAGAACGACACCCCGTCGAACCCCGACGCCGCGCCATTGTGCCAACCCATCCAGCAGCAGAAGCGGCCCCATCGACTTGGTCGCGTCACGGCCACACCGTTCCGGAGATGGAGATCATGGGGGCTCACGCCTTCCTGCGGCGGAGTGCGATCCCGTCCTTGGTGCGGACGGCTTCGAGTTCGTCTCCTCTTTCCCATCCGAGGGCCCGCACGTGGCGCAGTGGGATCGTGAGTTGATAGTTCAAGCGGTCGGGCTCTCCCCATCCGCCAGGCACTCGTGCGGTTCGGAGCTTCATCATACCGCTGGCGAGGCGCTTGCCCACGAGGCCGCGCCGATGTGCCTCATGCGCGTTCATCTTCGCGTCTCCCTCGTGCAGATGGGCCGGTCGAACGCACGTCGGATTGTCGCAGTTATGGAGAATCATTAGATCGATGGACGGCGTCTGTTTGCGGAGACCGAAAGCGAGCCGGTGGGCTTGGTACTGCGTCCCTCCGATGGCTAAGAGGCCATAGCCTTTGCGCGTATGTGTCCCGCGCCAGATCCAGCACCTCTGTGTCTTCTCTACATTCGACCAGAACCGATGCGCCCACGTGTGGCGTAGGGCCAGCACGGGGCCGAGGTCGGTGGCATGGGGCATGGTCATGCCCTCTTGCGGGTGAGGATGACGCGGCCGTTCTTGACTTCGGCGTCGATCTCGTCGCCCTCTTGCCAGCCGGCGTCTTCGATGAGCTTCGAGTTGGGGTTGAGGACCCACTTGTAATACTTCTCGCCGGCGACTGTCCGGCTCACGTAGCGTTGGAGTCTCAATGAGCGCATGCAATCCAGAGGGCGTATAAGGGGCTTCGCATCCTAAACGTTCGGAGCCTACTTTTTTGTGGTTAGGAGCCGAACCGTTATTTAGGAGCCGAACTATTAGGAGCCGAAGAGTGCAATCACATGCTCGCGACCCTGCTGCCGACTCGCTCCGTGAAGGATCTCATTTGCCCGTGCTGCGGCCAAATTTGTGAATTGGTCTTTGGCCAGTGGCAACCGCATCCTCCTCTCGACGTCGTCGCGTTCCACGTTGCGAGCGCGCACGAGGACACTGTCGGCCAGTGCGGTGGCGGGTGCGGCCGACGCGTCGCCCACGAAGACGAGGCGTGCTACCGAGAGTTCGGCATGTGCCGGGCGTGCGCGGTGAACGCATTCGGCGCGGAAGCCGCCACGTTCGACGCGCCCCCTCCCACGCCTTCGAGAGCCGCGTCTGAGAAGGCGGCTCTTGCCGCTCTCGCCCACGCAAGGGGGCGTCTCCCATCCAACTGATCGAGTTGACCATGGGGGCTGAGCGGAAGCGGCCCGGTCCCGAACCGTACAGCAACGACACCGCCAGCGCCTACGTCAAAATGGCCGTCCACCCGGGTGATGACCTCGATATTGTCATTGCGGCGGGTCGTGAGGCTCTCCAACGCGCGCTCAACGACGCGCCCTCCCGCAACGTGGTCGCGCCGCGGGCTCACGGGTGGATCGTGCGTGCGGAGGGTTTTCGTCCGGCTGATCCCGCGCCTCGCAGCCTCGGGTTGCGGTACGTTGATGGCGCGCACGTGGGCGAGTTCGCGTTGGAAGACTCTGCGCGCAAGGCCGAGAAGGGTCTCGCGCTCCTCGACCGCGCTGGAGCCAAGGTCAGCGTCACGCCGCCAACGGGAGGCGCGTGAGGCTTGGCGACTCCCATCTACATGACCCACATCTGCGGAGGGATGCCCTCTGTCGGGTAGTCATCGCCTCGAAAAGCCGTGGTTCGTCTGTAGGGCGTGCGGCTATGTCTGCTACAACCGAGCGCACAATCTCGCCCATGATCATTGCGGGAAGTTTGGGCCGAGCGCCGGTCACGAGATGCTGGGGTGCCAACCATGAGCCCACCGCCAGGAAGTCCCCTCATTGAAGGCGAGTGGGTCAGGTGCCACGAGTGCGGAGATTGGGCGCGAGTCCGTCCTGACCTCACCTACGGCAAGCACTACCCGAGCGCGGCGCGAGCATCATACGACCTCGTCTGCCGCAAGGTCTCGATGCCGATTCCCGAGGGGGTGGAACGTCGTGCCGTCGCCTGAGCCGCCAAGAAGACCTCCGATCGTCCGAGTCGTCGCGGGGCGTCTCGTTGCTGAGTCGGTCCTCGATACAATGAGGGCACTTCTCCGAGACGGATACGCCTCAGAAAGCCCGCAGGAGCGAGAACCGATAGAGGCGTTCGCGCGTGCGATCGAGGTGGCCCTTCAATGAGTAGCCACTACGGCGAGACGCCGCACGTCACCGTCCCGAGCGTCCGCGCGCTCAAGATACTCGCTCGTCGTGCATCGTCCCAAGAGGCGTTCGTCATGGAGGCGCGGCGATGAGCGCGGAGAAGAAAGGAAGGCCCACCGCCGCTGAAGTCGGTCGCTGGCTCGAAGGGACGACGAAGGACCAGAGCGACGTTCAGGAACACTTCAACCTCACCGAGCGCGAGGCGGAAGGCCTCGTCATCGCCAGCGGCGTTGAGCGGTGCGAGGGCTGCGATTGGAACTTCCGCAAGGCCGACCTCGGCGACACGCCGACCGGCTACATCTGCCCGGAGTGCAAGAAGGAGCGTGTTTCCGCATGAGCGCCCCGTCGCGAGGAAGTCGTGGCGAACGCTCCACCTTCGAGCCCGCGAATCGCCTGGCGGTCTGCGGCATCTGTGGGGCGCCCTACGAACTGCACGAGACGGCAGAGGCATGGTGCCCATGAGCCCGCGATCAAGAAGCCTCTCCGACGAAGAGTTTGACGCTCGCGCTTGGTCGCGCTGCGTTTGCGGAACGTGGCGAGCAAGATTTGCGGAAGGTGACGGATGACAGGAAGTGCCCTCATCGAGCGTCCGAGCTTGCTCCTGGGCGTGTACGTCTGCTCCGAGTGCTCGTGGGAGTACGGAATGCTCCATGCGGCGGAGCCTGTCGCGGGGAGCGTCGCGTACCCGTGTTGCTGGAAGGGGCCGGGCCACAAAGCGCCCGTGTCTGATGTCGTCGCCATCTTCCGCGCGCCTGGCCGAGAGATGGCGAATCTCGCAGCGATTGTGCTCCCGTCTCTTGCTGCCGGCGAGAGCGTGCTCGTCCCGTTGCGCGCGAACCTCGCTGAAGTGCCACTTGACTCGATCGCTCTCGGTCGGCCCGAGCGCGCGCTGGGAGTCGAGTTCGCGGCGTGGCCGAACCGCGGAGGGATTCCATGAGCAACCCACAGCCAGGAAGTGACCGCCTCGGCCCTTGTCCGAAGAACGGCAGCGGGCCCAACGCGCTCCATTGCGCGGGCTACCAGATCGGCAACCACAGCGGGTGCCACTACTGCGGGGAGGGGTTCGCGCTTGCCGAATGAGACGCGAGGTAGCCCCCGAATCCAGGGGTACGATCGCTCCGCGCAGGAGTGGGCGGATCGCGCGTCGAACAGGGAGATAGCGGCGCACCTCCGGGCGCACAAGCGTCTCCGTGGCGTCGAGGGTACGATGACGGCGGCGCTCCTCGAAGTCGCCGCGCGTCGGCTCGACCCCGACGAGGAGGGTGAACCTTGAACGCCCCACCGTCAAGTAGTCCGGTCATCGAGTCGGAAATCGAGGAGGACGACGCGGAAACCTCAGAAACGTGCGACTCCTGCGACGGAGAGGGCGCGTCCTTCCGCGCAACGAAACGCAAGTACCTGTGCGAGGAATGCTACTATGCCGAGTGAGCAGTCAAGAAGCGGTCTCCGCAACCTGGCTTGCGTCCTCTGCTCGATGAGCCCGACGCACCCGTGCCGCGAGCACGCGGGGGGATCGACGTGAGCCCGCAGTCACGGAATCGTTCCTCGTGGGTCAAGCGTCAGGGCGCGGGTGGCGCGGCGTGTCCTGCGTGTGGAGCGCGCATGCTCCGAATTCGCGTACCCGGCGAAGCGCGTCTCCAATGCGCGACGTGTTCGCGTGGAGCGCGTTTGTGAGGATCACGCTGAAGGCGTCTTACTTGTTTGGGCGTGTGCTCGTGTGGCAGACGCGTGAAGTCGTCGCCGAGTCGGAAGAAGAAGCAAGAGCGTTCCTCCGCGAAATGAAATAGATCGCCTATCGGCGTCGGGTGGCGTTGTAGACGGCGAGCCGGTACAAGACCGCGGCTCCGACGCCACTCGATAGGATGCCGACGAGTTCGGTGCCGTGCATGGTCAACCCAAGCCGATTTTGTTGAGCGCGCGTTTCACGAGGCTCGCGTCGGTGGGGACTACGAGCGCGGTCGAGTCCCGTGCCGGTGCGGCCTGCGCGAGTGAAGAAGGAACGGAAAGAGAGGGGGCCGCGCTCGCCGGTGGATTGGCGGGCGCGGCGATTGGCATGATCGAGCCCTGTGCCGCAAGTTGTAGGTTCGCGCGAAGGAGTGCGAGCTCCAACCGCGCGACGACGCCGCTACTCCTTCGCCCCACGCGGAGCGGAAGAGGCTGCGTCGAGTTGCACCCACAAGTACGGCACACGCTTGTTCACCTACGGGTGCGCGAGGGGCAGGCTGGGCACGCGGGCGAGGGCGAGTTCGAGTTCGCGGATGCGGTTCGTGTCCATCTTCTCGCGCGTCGCGCCGCCTTCAGCGCGGACGAGTTCCTTGAGCTCGCAGCAACACTCGGCCAGTTGCATCGTGATCGCGTTGCGGTTCCGCTCGGCGGAAAGCTCCGCAGCCGCAGCGACCTTCTCGATGGCGAGGTTCGTCGCCGCGTTCGAGACCGAGATGGCGAGGAGCGTTGCCGCCGCCGTCTTCTCGACCGCGAGGAGCGATGCCGCGCTCGTCTTCTCGTTCTGCACGCCAAGCGCACCAGCCGCGACTTGGATGCCGAGCATGGTTGCCGCGCCCGTCTTCTCGACCGCGAGTTCAGCCGCGCGACCGTTCAGGCTCGTCGCGACGACGTTGTCGTAGTGGTTCGGGTGGCCTCCGTAGCCGTAGCCTCCGCGTCCCGAGTAGTCGCGCGCGCTCGCGTCATCGCTCGTCACCGAGCGGGTTCCGTCCGTGATGATTTCTGCCATGAGAATTCTCCGCCCCCAAGAGTGGGGGCAAGACGGTATGCGCGCGCGGGGCCATGAGTTGAACCCCATGCGTGTCCGAGTCTACTTGGTCGCTCGGGGGTCTCGACGCTTGTCCACGTACTCCCTGAGCGCTGCTTCGATGAGCGCGCTTGGTTGCCGCACGCCAGTCAAGTGGCACGCGTGTTGGAGGGGGTCTCGGGCGGGTTTGGTTAACCACACTTCCCGACCCGGTTGTGCCACTATCCTCGCCTCGAATTGGGACATGTAACCGTGCCACCATGCTTAAACAAGCAAGCCAACAAGGTGGGGGGCCCACCCCCACGCGCACCCACGCGCAGGACGCGAGTCTCTAAGCTCCCCACGCCGCGTCGCGCGCGCATGGGGAAGCGCAAGTTCAACTTGGAAGTCACGCAGGAGGAGGCGGACGAAGCGCGCGCCGTCTTGCCCAAAGGCGCGAGCACGAACGACGTCGCGTGGCGCATCCTCAGCCTTCGCGTCAGCCACGCGCAGTCTCAAGCGGAGGCCGACGCGGCTCGCGTCCTCATGCGGCTGCTCCTCGACGCCGAAGGCAAACCCATTCCCAGCGACCTCACGAACGCCGTGCCCGCCGTGTTCTCGCGCCAACGGTACGCCGCGTACGACGCAGCCAACGACTTCGTGAGGGGCGTGCGCTTTGCCGCCGTCGTTGACGGGCACACGACGCCGTACTGCCTCTCGATCCACGATCGCAGCATCGCCAAATCGGATCCCCACTACGCGACGCTCCGGCCCCCCTTCCAGCACGCCGCTGGGATCGAGTGCCGCACGATGGCCGTACCCGTCCTCGAGACGGACGCGGCGTGGCGGTTCGACGAAGACTGGGACGCGTGGCTCAACACGCACGACTCCATGATCCCGCCAGCCCCATTCGTAGCCCCACCCCGCGCGCGCCGCCGCAAGAAAGAGAAGAAGCCGGCCGCCCCCGAGGACGCGTCGACGAACCGCCAGGATCACGAGCCCGCGCCCGACTCCGGATAAGCGCCTTGAGGCGTGGCCGCCTTAAACCCATGCCCCTTTCGCGGGTGAACCTTTTAGCCTCAGTGCGTGTCCTCTGGGCGCATGCGTGGTCTCCCCCGCGTCGCCAGAGTATTCGTCGGCCTGGCGTGCCTCATGCTCGCCGCCTGGTTGGCCTCCCGCATCCTCGTCCTCGTCTCGAAGTTCGGAGACAGTTCGTACCGCATCGCCGACACAATCGGCCTACAAGCTGGATTGAGCTTAGTGAGTCTCGTGGTAGGCATTCTGTTCGTCGTGGATGGCGCGCGCCGGCCGACGACTCAATAATAGAACATGGCGAATGGAACCATCTCCAACGCGACGGTCCCCACTGCGTTCGTGCTGCTCATCTCGCGCACACCAAATCCGCGCTCCCAATTCCTGACGACGTACAACTTGATGCCTGATGCATCCGAGTTGTCGCCGGCAAAGTACGTCAACTCGCCTCGGTCCCAGGAGAATCCTTTGATGCCGCTGAACGTCGCGGCGAGGTTGTCGGTGTTCAAGATGTCGAGGCCGAATGCTCCTTCGACCTCACCGGTGAAGACGTTCAACTCGCTTGCAGTGCGCAAAAAGAACGTCAGCCAACGGTGACCATTGGGGGCGTCGACGCGCGCGAAGAGACCACTGACGTCGGTGAAGGCGAAGGCCGCGTCGTCTACGATGCCGAATCCACTGTTAGTCGGCGCTGTCGTGAGGTCACTATCCTGGAGCCACTCTTGGGCAGCGATGAACTCGGTGGCCGCGATGACATAGGAGCCGAGGAGGAAGAGTCGATAGTCACCGTTCTTGTCGCGGCGGTACACGTCAAACGCATAGAGTTTGTTGTTGTCGAAAGCGTGGTCGGCCTCGGCGGTCGTGCCGAGGACGGCGCCCGTGACTGCGTCGACGGTCTTGAGGATGAAACGTTTGCTGGCCGTGTTCTTGATCCACAAGCTGAACAAGCGGCCGTCGAACCACTTGATGCTTCTGAAGTCCCACTCGCTTGGGGTTGGGCCTGGGTTGGCGATCGTGAAGAGCACTTCTTCGGCCGCGTCGCCGCTCGTGACTCCGAACCGTGTGGGGTACGCGCGTCTCACGATCGCGTCGTCTCCGCTCTCTACGACGCGGTATGCGTAGTAGTTGCTCCAGACTTCCTTCTGTAAGACGGCGAGGCTCTTCGTGGGTGGCGCGAGGAGCCTGTCCCATCCGGGCCTGATGTGGGTGAGGTCGAAGTCTGTCGTGAAGCCTGAGCCGTCGAAGCGCGTTCGAGCCGCCACGATGCCCACCGTCGTGGGCGTGCTGAGGCCTGCGTCGGCCATCGTGGCCGTCACGCCTACGCCGGCGACGCGGCGGCCTGGTTCGATGATGCCCACGCGTCGGATGGTTCGGCGCTCGCGAGCGGCGCTGGTTTGTTGGAGTGCGCTGCGCGTTGTCGCGAGGACTTGCGCGCTGTCGGTGTACCCCCGGATCTCGCTCGTGCCTTCGAGGCGGCCGTACCTGTCGGTGCCGAGGATGTCGAGGCCGTCGGCGTTGACGCCGCTCGCGACGCGCTCCAACGTCAATGTGGCGGGGACGTCGTCTTTGAGCGCTCCAAACTGGTTGATGCGGTTCCTGACGCGCGTGCCCTCCTTGATCGGGTCAGCCTTCAGGACGGTCGTGCCTTGCGTAAGCGCCCACGATGGCGCGTAGGCCGTCGCGAGCGCCGTCTTCGATTGGAGCGTGATTGTGGGCTTGCCAGGCGTCGCGCTCCTGGGCTTGTACGTGAAGCTGCTCACGGCGAGTTTGTACGGCTCGTTGGTCGAGTCGACGAGGGCGTTCGCGATGCGGGCGAAGACGTCGAAGTACGACTCGCCCACGAATCCCGTGTCGACGGCCGTGATGCCGGCCGTGATTGGCGTGGCGTCGGGGTCCGTCTTGGCGAACGTGGGCTTGCCCGCCGCCGTGTCTTTGAGCGTGCCTCGCGTCGCGTTGAGATCCACGACCGCCGTCTCGAACACGCTCGTTCCCACGGTGAAGCTCGCCGTGTAGATGAGGGGCCTGGCGAGGAAGATTGCGAAGTACGGCAAGTCGAGGAGGTCCGCCGCGTAGTCGCGACACGCGAGCTTCAACACTTGGCCTTCGGGCGCGAAGTCGCGCTCTATGCTGTCGATCCTGCCCACGAAGCACCGGCTCGCGTTCGAGCTGGCGCCGTCGTCCGTCGTGCTCGTTGGAAACGTCACGGCGCTCGTGTCTGCGTCGCCGTCTTCAATCCACACTTCGACGGGATCCCCAACTTGGAACTTGCCTTCGTACTGGTGCGCCGCGTTGCTGAGCGTGACTACCGCGCTTTGCACGAGGTCCCCCAACGCGTCGTTGGCTTCGATGCTCAACACGTCTTGCGTGACGTCCGTCGCAGTCCGGGGCGGATCAACTTGGACCGAGTCGCCTACGCTGGGCGCCACGCTGAGAGTCGTGTTGATCGTGTCGTTCGAAGTATTCACCGTGCTGAAGCTCGCGACGATTCCGGCCACGCCTTTGCGAGTGCCAGTCATGAGTCGGACGACGTCGCCCGCGACGACGCCGAGTCCCACCCAACTCGTGTTAATGGTGATCGTCGTGGTGGTCGCCGCGAGGACGACGCGCGTCGTCCTTGGCGTGGGGCTCGGGCTGAAGACGTGCGTCACGAAGACTTTACGCCCAATCGCGACCACGCTTAGACCCCCGCCTCAGAACTGAAACTGGTAGGATATTGCCACGGTCTGGCCGGTCGTGACGGCGGTTGCAGTTGGGAGGGAACGGTCGACCATGAAGTCTTTGCGCGTGGTGCTCGTGTTGATGTAGGATGCGAAGATCGCTATCTCGCGGATGGTGTCGTTGGCTTCCGTGTGGACGCGGCTGCCGCTTGCGTTGATCTGGAAGAGAGTGTCGTCGTAGGCGACGCTTCCAGCGTCATACATCGCGCCGATGACCGTCTGGATGTCGTCGTGCGTTCCGCTTGTGGCCGTGCTGCTGCTGCCGTACTTCAACTTGACTTGATCGTTTCCGGACACGCCGTCGTTGAACTTGAATGCAGCAAGGACGGATGATGTAGACGCGGACGTCTGCGTTTGTTGGACGGTGTTGCTCGTCCCATCTTCTGCGGTCCACGACCCGATCGTAATGACGCTGCTCGTGCGCCAAATGAGACTCCGCATGGCGTGTTGTCGCCACTTGTTGGTCATGAGCGACCAGGGCGTGCGGGAGTAGGTTTGGAGGTTCCAGTCTCCGCGTGCGTACTCCATGATGCCCAAGTGGCCCCTGGCCTTGCCGATGGCGTTGGGCGGCACGTTGGGGTGGTGCTTCTTGTCGACGGGCATGGGACGCTTGTACTCTTTGAGCGTGGTGAGGAGGGGCGCGGGAGCAATTGTGGGCACGCTACTTCACCTCCAACATGGCCTTGTTGACGCCGACGACCGTCGCCTTGCCTTCCGTGGCTGCGATGGTGAGCTTGCCTTGTGCCTGCACGACGACTCGCTTCTCCGGTTCTGTCTTCATTCTACGTCACCTCTACGGTTGCACTGTTGACTGCCACGACGGTTGCTGAGCCGTCGAAGCTTGCGCCCACGTCGAGCGTGCCCGTGGCTGTGACGACGGTTGCGCTCCCGTCGAAACTCGCGAGGCTCAGACTACCAGTCGGCGCGCCAAGAACGGTGCGCGCGACGACGCCGGCTTGGACGAGGAGCGAGCCCACGGGCGCAGCAACGACGGTGCGCACGATGGGTCCCGAGACGCTGAGGCCACTGGGCGTGATGATGACGCTGCCCCCACCCGTCCCACTCGGGTTCAACCCGACGTCGACGGCGTCGAGGTCGAACTCGTACCCCGTCGGACTGATCGGCTCCACCACGATGAGGCTCGTCAATCGGACGATGAGGCTGGCCTCGGTGGACGTGACGAGCGTGAGGTTCGTGCCCGCATCATGCCAACTCTTGAGCAATGCGAGCTTCGTGGCTTCCGTCGTGGGAGCGTTCAACGCGTACACGACGCCGCGCCTGACTTCGAGCACGCGCGCCTTCCTACCGAGGAACTGGACGTTGTCACCCGCCGCCCCCGGCGTGTCCAAGATTGGCACGCGGGCCGTGTGCCGCATGCGAATCGATCCACCCGAGATGACGCGCAGCGTCACGCTGTCTCCGGTTGCTGCGTCCGTCAAAGTCGCTGTCATTCGTTTTACCCCGAGTCCGCGAAACGGCTCCGCGAGGCCATGCCTCGTTCGACCTCGCGCGCGATCTGTTCCGCGAGGCGTTGTTGCTCAATGGGGCCGCCCCCAGCCCCCGTGACGGTAATGTGATTCGTGACGCTGGGCCCGCCTTGGGGGCCTTCCTTGAGGCCCTTGGCAAGTTGGACTCCCAAGAACCCACCAGCCAGGAGGGCGAGGGCCGGCAACGCGAAGGCGCCGGCTCCAGCCAACGCGCCACCCCCGGCCGCCGCGCCACGCCCCGCCAACGCGCCCGCTCCGGACACGGCGCTGCCCGCAGCGCTGACGCGTTGCGTCGCGGCTGCCGCAGCCGCGCCCGCCCGCAACTCCGCCGCAGCCGCCGCCCCGCCCGCACGCATGCTGCCCCCCGCCGCGCTGGCGCCCGTCTGGAGTTGAGCCGCACTCGCGCCCGCGGCGGCCCGCGTCGTGGCTCCAGCAGCCACCGCGCCAGCCTGGAGCGAAGCCCCAGCAGCAGCCGTGGGCGCGCTCGCGCTCGCAGCCGCCGCACCCCCCGCGCTTGCTGGCCCCACCACGCTCGCGGCTGTGCGCGACACGCGCAACGCTTGTGCCGCCCTCCCAAGCGTGAGGACGGCTCGCGTCGCAACCGCGACCTGCTGCCCCACCAACAAGAACTCGGCGGCTGCATCCGCCCCCGCGAGGCGCAAGAGCGTGCCTGAACTCCTGGCAAGCGTGCCGAGGCTGCCGAGGGCTCGCGAGCTTTGTGAGACGCCAGTGTTGAGGCTCGTGATGCCCGCGTTCGCGCCAGCCACGACGCCGCTGTACTCGTCGCGCCCGCGAATCGTGAGCGCGACGTCCGCACCTTCAGCCAACCGGCTTGCCTCCCGTGAGTTTCTCGTACAAGTCGGCGAGGCGGTCGGCGTCTTCCCGCGTGGATGGGCGGTTCGCGTGCGCCATGGCTTTGATCGAGTCGATGCTGAGCCCAGTCTCGATGCTGATCCGGTGCAGTTCACCAATGGTGGCTGCGTCGAGTTGGGCGGGCGTCAACTCACGCACCACCCTCGGCGTCAAGCCCAGCTTGAGCCAGCCCAGGATTGTCAGGCACGCTTCCACTCCCGACGGGCTCTCGGTGTCGAAACTTGGCGTTCGCCCGCTCCACCGCGAGCCTCACCCCTTCGAGCGCCGCGTGGAGCTCGGGCCCATACGCCGTCTTCCACGAGGCGTACTTCTCCTCGATCGTTGCGCCTTCGACCTCGAAGCCCACATCGGCATGCAGCAGGACGAACAAGCGGAGGCCGTCGTACTCGACGGGCGCGAGCACGTCGGGCTCGAGCCGGTCCATGAGCGCGTACTCGGCGAACGTGAACGGCCGAACGTGGACACTCCGCCCGCTGGGGAGCGTGACGTTCTCGCCCTCGCCAAGAAGCGCGCGGAGTTCGCTGCCGAGGATCTTGCCCACGCTTACTCGCTCCCGGTCGTTCGGGTGAACGTCTTGGCGACGAGGCTGATGTCCTCGACGAGGATCCCGCCCTTGGCCGGCACTTCGATGCCCCATTCTTCCGTCTTGCATCCGGTGAACGTGAGGCGGATGAAGGGGTACGTGGGGCCCGCGCCAGTCTTGTCGAAGACGGTGAAAACGACGTCGAAGGGGGTCTTGTAGCCGTTCGCGGTGCGCTTCATCGCGTCGTAGAACACAGCGCCGATGTACGCTTTCTTGAGCGAGCCCGTGATGTCTTGCTCGTCTTCCTTGAGGTCCGTCGCGTTGGGTCCCTCGCCGACGCCGTACACGCGGTGGACGGTGTCCTTGACGCGGAACGTCGCGAGCTCCGCGACGCCCACGGTGGTCGTGTCGATTTTTAGGACCGCCTCGCGGCCCACATAGGTGGCTACGGCCATGGTGTGTCAGTTCTCCTTCAGGTTACCCACTTGCGGTCGCGAATCAAATTGAAAGTGATGGTGCTGCCGAGGAGGACGCGCGCGTCGTCCACTTGGAGGCTGCCGCGGCGGACTCCGCCCCTGTCTGGCGTGAACTCGCGCCAATGACTCGCGGCGCGGCCCGCTTCGTTGAGGCCCCCGATGGCGGAGTACACTTTGCCGGCGTACTGCCGGTGCGTCTTTTCGAGGTCCGCGCTTTCCATGCTGGACCTTGGCGCGATGAGGGTGAAGACGGTGAATTGGAGGCGAATGTTGTGGACGATCCAGACGCCTTCTTCCGCCATTTGGGATTCGCGTTGATCGTCGTTGTCGGGCGTAATCCACACGGCGGGGAGCGATTCGGGGTCGCTGGCGAGTTCGGCGAGGAGGGGGCTGCCAATTTCGATGACGCGCGTGCCGCTCGTTCCTTTGATGCCGACGGTGGCGTGCGCGCGGAGTTGGTCGCGCACGTACTCGTACGCGGCTTCCGTCCACACGTCGTAGTCGAGCGAGACGTGCGTCATGCGCCCAAGCCTCCTTCGGCGGTGGCTTCGAAGTGGCCCGCCGTGAACCGTTCGATCGTGACGAGGTCGTTTGGCGTCACGCGCATGAGCTTGCGCCTGGGCAACTTCGTGCGAGGCTCGTCCGAATCGTGGTACTTGGCCTGCGGCGCGACGTGGTCCGGCACGCCGAACACGAGCACGTCCGGCGTGATGTCGAGCACGCCGAAGTTGCTCTTCATGCGGCCTTTGAAAACGAGGATGTTGAGGGAGCGGCCCAAGCGCGACTTCTTCGCGAGCGTGCTTGGCGCGAGGTACGGCCAAGGCGTCCCACGCGACGCGCCTTCCGTCTCGAACATCTCGTCCACTTCGCCGTGCATGTACGTCGCGAACCTGGCGAACGGTTTCGATAGGTCCATGGGCGTGAGGAGGGGCAAGTTGTTCTTGCGGACTTCCAACCGGATCTCGACCGTCACAAGTCCACCTTTTCGTCGGCGAAGAGGCTGAAGCGCCTCGTGGGGGTGGGCGTCGTGCTTTGCGGCACTGAGACGGCTTGGTTTTGGGGCGTGACGAGGGCGCCTTCTTCGTCGGTGAGGTTGCGCTCGCCGAGCCGAATCTCCTTCAACTTGCGCGTGGCTTCGCTGCGCATGGTCTTGGCGTCGCTGTCGATCTTGTCGCCCCTCGTGTACGCTTCGTCGCGAAGCCTGGCCGCGCTGAGTGCTTCCGAAATGTCGCGCAGTTCCGGCACGAGGCCAAGGGGCGTCGTGTAGTGCCTGGCCGTTGCGTTCCTGACTTCGGCGTCGCCCACGTTGAGGACTGCATCCTTGGCCGCGTCGATGCCGCGCACCATGGCACGCTTGACTTCGTAGACGTCCGTCGCGACGGCGGCAGCGGTGAGCGTGATCGTGTTGGGCTTCGCGAACGCCCACGCCGACGAAGCGAGGACGGTGCCATTCTTCTTGATCTCGACCACGTCGCGCGTGAGGCCATCCCGAATTTCGATGGTCGTGCCCGTGAAGCTCGTGAACACGTCGACCACGAGGAGGCCCGCGCGCGTGAGCGTGCCGCGCCACGTGCCGTGCGTGAACCAAGCGTCCTGCTCGATCTCCGTGCTGCGCACGCGGCGTTTCCACGTCCTCGTGAGGCCCCTGTGCGTCACGCTGATGCTCACCTCGTCCCCCGCAGCTTTGCCGTTCGGGTAGTCGCCGACCACGTCGAGGTCCGTCGAGTACGTGCCCGCATCCGCCACGGTGAGCGTCTTCGAGTCGCCCGTGCGGAGGTTCTTCACAACTACACTCGCTCCGGACAGGAGCTCGTAATCGAATCCCGTGACGGTGCCGCGGACGAGGTACGTCAAGCTCCTTCGTCCCCCTTCTTGCGGAACGGCGTGCGGATGAGGACTTCGTCGGGTTCGGTGACGAGGTCCGTCACGTCGTGGACCAACGGTTCGGGCGCGCGCTTGGGCATGCTGGGGAGGATGAGGCTGTGGCATTTGGCGACGTAAATGAGGACCCAACTGGCGCCGAGTCCAACGAACGTCCACATGGCACGGGGAATCGTGAGGTCGCCGCCTTGCATGCCGTACACGATGTTCGCGCTCGCCGCGGCCGTCAACGCGATGGCGATCGTGCAAAACGTAGTCGCGCCGCTGGGCGTTTTGGGCATTGGAATCATGGAAAGGAGGCGTGTCATGGTGAGTCCTCAGACGCTTGTGTACAGGAGGTTGAGCGTGATGGCGAGCGTGAAGTCGCTCGTCTTGCCGAGCGTTTGGCCGTCGACGCCACAAACGAGGGTCGCAGTCGTCGCGTCGACGCTGCCCACGACGTTGTCGTGCATCGCGATTCGTTTGATCGTGAAGTTCCCGTTGCCCGTCCCAATCGTCATGATGTGCGTGATGGTCTGGTTCGTCCTCGTGGGCGTGCTGTCGAATGCTTGGTCGTACTCGTTCGTGATGGCGCCGCCCGAGTTGAGCGCCGTGTGGCCTGCTGCGAACGCGACGGTGCCATCGTCCACGCTCATCACTTGGATATGGCGCGTCGCGCTGTACGTGACGCCTGTTCCGGTGGCTTGGCTCGACTGTACGCCAATTCTCTGTAAGCCGTTTGAGACGACGATGGATGCCAAAATTAGTTCACTCCTTTGCACGATGCTTCATGTTCAACGGTGATGGCTTCGACGCGCGAGTACGCTCCGCACTTGTCGCACACGTAGACTTCCTCCCAAACCGCGGCTTTCGAGTTGTCGAAGAAGAGTCGAACGCGGTTGGTAGATTCGTCGACTTCCAGGATTGTAGCCGCCTGGCCTTGCGGGCTCGCCTTGAAGTCGGCGACGGCTTGCGCAATCGTCTTGGTCGGGTTCGCGAGGGTGAGCCACGCGTCGCCTTCAATCTTGACGCCCAAGTTGACGCGGCGTTCCGTCTTCACGCTGCCACCACCAGAGAACCGGGCGCGATAGCGATCCTTTGCATGACGGCGTCTGTGGCGACTGTTTCCGTGCAGTTGAACTCGACCGCAGCCTGCGAACCTGCCGTGGCGAAAACTCTCGTGGCCGAAGTCGATCCCAAGACGGTACCCGTCGTCGCGTTGTCGCTTTCAAAATCGGTTCGCTCGACATGACTCGCCGGACTGGTATGAGTCTGGTTGACGGTCGCGTGGTAGTGCGCCAGATAAGCGAACACCATGCAGTTGTCCGCTACTGTCGTGACGGCAGGCGCGCTTGGGTCTGGATCGATGGCAGTGGCGATGAGCGTGGCTCCGGCGTGCGCGTCGATTGGCGTTGTCTGGTGGACTCCGTTGAGACGATGGATTTCGGAGGTGATGTTCGTGGCCCCTGACACCGTGAACGTCTTGGTGGCCCCCTCGGTGCCGTCGGCAATCCTGGACATCGATTTGACTACGATATTGACGACCGCCCCACCGGCAATGTCGAGCGTGTCCGATCTGATGTCTGTCCATCCTGACGGTGTCGTTATGATGGGGGTGGTGGTGGTGTTGGATGCAGCGATGTACGCGAGTAGTAAATCCCCGACTTGTGTCCCAGGTGGAATGTCGCAAGTGATGTTCGTGGGGCCTGCGGCAGTAGTACCGAAGTGCCCTTCGCTTTGCCAGAACGGAGCCCCGAGGACTGAACCGCTGAGATGGACGCGTGCGGTCTTCGTGTGCTCCAACGCGAGCGCAGGCATGGTTACGGTTGCGCCGATTGTTTTCGTGTGCTCCAACGCGAGGGATTCCAAGTCCACGTTCACGCCGACGCCGAGCGCGTTGTACACGATGGCGAGCGCTTCGAGGTCCACGTTCACGCCGACCGTCAGAGCATTGTAGGTAACGGCGAGCGCTTCGAGGTCCACGTTCGCGCCGACGCCCAGCGCGTTGTACACGACGGCGAGGGATTCCAAGTCCACGTTCACGCCCACTGTTTTCGTGTGCGCGAGCGCGAGGGTAGGCATCGTCAAGTGCGCGTCTGTTCGGAGGCCAATGCTGGGTTGGAACGCGACGAGGTTGATCTCAGTGACGTCGAGCACGCGATTGTAGACGCGAGCCTCGTCGATAGAAGTCGGGAAGGACGCTGAGCCTTGGTCGAAGCCGGCATACAACGTTACTCCGCTCGTTGCGAGCGCGAGGCCGGCGGATGATAGCGTGCCGTCGAGGACGCCGTTCAAGTAGACGCGCAAGCTCGTTCCGTCGTACGTTCCCGCAACGTGATACCAGACCGCTGAGACGGGGAGGGCAGTCGTGCCCGTCAGCCTGATGAGGGTGCCGCTGCCGTTCACGATCTCGAATGTTGCCCTGAGGCTCCCGCTTGCACTATCGTACCTGATGCCCACGGCCCACGAGCCATTCGGCGACGTGTCGCCGAAGACGAGTTTCGTACTGACTGCGCCCGTGTCTTGCGCGACTCCAAAGACTTTGACCCACCCCATCGCCGTGAGCGTGCTCGCGGGCAACCCGATTGGCGACGTCTTCTCAAACTTGGGGTTCGGGTTCGTGCCGAAGATGGTGTACCCACCGCTGTACAATTGGGGACCGAAGACGACTTGCTCGGGAAACGCGCTCGTCAAGTGGTTGCCCGTTCCACTCCGGTCGAGCGTGAGGGACCCCGAAATGTCGCCTTGGTCGAACGGTGCGACGAGGACTTCGCCTCCAATGAGGCGAGGCTGAGCCACGATGCTCGTGAGCGCGAGTGCGGGCATCGTGTGCATGACGCCCACGGTCTTCGTGTGCTCCAACGCGAGCGTGGCAATGTCGAGGTTCACGCCGAGTCGCCAAGTCGTGTCGTCGTTGCCAGCACTTTCCCCAAAGTCGGGTCCCCAGTTGAGGTTCCCTGTGGGGGCGGGTCCTCCGCATCCGCCTGATCCGGGGGGGCCGAATGTGCCGATGCGTTGCCGCGTGACCAAGCGTTACTCCTCCGGCGCGGCGTAATCCGTCACGTTCGCGGCGATGGCGTTGATGGCTTCGTCTCGCGCTTGTTCGCCCCGCGCGAGTGTTGCGTACCGGCCCAACACGAAATCGCGACTCACAGTATGCGCAATCACGTCGTACGAGACGTCAGGATCGCGTTCCTTGAGTTGGGGCCAGTAGAATAGGGTCACGCCGATGAGGCGTTCGCCCAAGAGTCGAGTGAACCCGTCTTGCGTGGTCACGATCATTAGGCGACCTCCGCCCAACAGACGCGTTGCGTGCCCGACACGCTGATCGCGTAAAGGCCGGCGGCAGCGTCGTCAATTTCGAGGATGAGGACTTCGCTGCTGTTCAACTCCCAACCACTGCCAGTCGTCACGCCAGATTTGCCGACGTACACTTTCGCGTTGTTGCCTGCGAGCGCTTTGATTGCAACCGTCTTGCGACCCGACAACGGACTGCCCACGATTTGGACGGCCGAAGTTCCGACGTTCGCTTGATTCATGTCGAAGTTGGTGAGCGCGCGGATCGGCGTGCTCGTCTCGTGCTCATTGATCGCGACTCGAAACCCGCCGCCCGATGCGCGTTTGATGTTCGCGTACGTGCCCGAGTCGTTGCGCGCGTTGATGATGCCGCGCGTCATGATCGCGATGTTCGTCGAGTTCAAGTCCGTCTCGAGACTCGATTGGGGGTTCGCGCTTTGCGTGCGGAGCGTGACAGCCAAGAAGAAGCTACCTTGGCCCGTGCCGCCGTTCGTGTACTTGACGCGGAGGCCGTCAATTTCGGTGGGGAACCTGTACGTGGCGCTCCCGTTCACGACTTGAGCCGCGTCGAACGTGAAATTGCGAGTGCTCCGCACGGTGGGCGTGCCAGCTTGCACGTCGTCCGTGAATTCGATTCGAATGCCTTCAGTAGCACTCACTTGGTCAGTCGCGATGATGATTTCGGCGGAAGCCCATCCGTCCGTGTCGATCCACGGGCTCGTGAACACTCCGCCTGCGCCGAGAGTCGCAACGCTCGTGACGGCGAGCCCGTCGGCCTTTTGGTTCACGAATTCGCCATCAGGCTGTTGACCCGTGCCGAGGCTCTTCACCACGAGCGAATCCCACGTTGGGTCCGCCCGGCTGCCCAACGGGAACATGAACGGTTGCTCAATAGCGGCGAGGCGCACGACGCGCGCGAAGAACGTGACTCCGCCCGCATCGTGGACGTCGACTCGAATGCGGTAATACTTGCCACCGGTGGGGAGGCTGAACCGCCCGTCTCCACCACCCGCGAATTGGGGGCCACTCTTCGTGGTGGTGAACGTTTTCACGCCTGGGTATGCTGGCGTGACTTCGGGCGTGTCGTCGTAACTCCAATCAACATAGCCTTCAATCTCGCCAGTGCTGCCCGTTTCGATGCGGATTCCCCGCGCGTTCCCCACTGGTAGCCAGGGGCCCACGATGACGTTCGTGCCAAAGGAGAGCGGAATGCCGGGTTGTGGAATCGTGTACGCGGCGTCCGCGGTGTCTTGGTACTCGACGAGGTCCACGCCCGTGTCGACTTGCTTGAGCACGCCCCCGAACCAGAACGGCACGCTCTAAGCCTCCTGGAAGTCGGCGAGGGGTGTCAACGAGCACGCGGCACCAGCTTGCGAGCACCTGAGGATCCACGAGCTTCCGGCTGCGCTTGGTTTTTCGACGTCGCTGCCTTGAGTTTCTTCGTCGTAGGGGCGCCACGCGCCGTCAAGTTCGCCTGCGTCGGTGGCTTTCTCGATGACGAACTCGTTGCCCGTATCCGCGTCCTTCCGCACGATCGTATACGTCACGACTTGGCCGGTGCTCTTGAGCCAGGTGAAGCCTAAGAAGCGGCCCCCCTTCGTGATGTCCGTCTCCTTGACCACGAACTCGCGAGCGGCTTGGCTCGCGCTGGTTAAGTCGAGCGTGGTCGGGACGCCTTGAGCGTCCCGCAACCGCTTGGTCCTCGAAGGCACGACGCGATCCTCACGATCGCTCTCCAGCCGACTTCAACGGCTCGGAGAGCAGGAAAGAGGAAGAGGAGCGCGCGGGCGAAGCGCGCTCCAGGCGTCATGCCTTAGACGACGTGCGCCACGTAGCCCGCACCCTTGTGCAAACAACCGACGCCGTACTGCTCCATCGCTTCGAACCACGTGGCTTTGATGTTCTTGTCCACGTCCGTGTCCGTCACCGGGTAGAGCTCCGTCACCTTCACGGCGCCACCCTGCGGGAGGCCGGCGAGGTTCCTGTCCCACAACCCCACGACGCCCGAGGGGACGAACTCGTTCACGATGATCTCGAGCCCGAAGAGGCCGTTGATGCCGCCCGCGCGTCCCGAGCGTTGGAACTCTTCGCGCAGCTTCACGTTCAACGTCTGGTTCGACTCCGTCGTTTGGGCGAGGCCGAGGATCGTCTTCTCTTCGGCCGTCTGGATCATCATGACGAAGCCTTGGCGGCCGTACCCGTGTTCGAGCATGTGCGGCATGTACACGTCTCGAATGCGCGCGAGCGTGAGCGCGGTGACGGCGGTCTCGATGTGGTCGTGGCCGGCCGAGAACGTGTTCGTGCCGTAGTCGGGCGGGGCTTGCGTGTCGTTCGTGCCCCACCACCTGGCCGTCTGCCCCACCGATGGGAGGGCGAGGTCTTGGGGCGTGCCCGTCGTCGCGTTCGTCACGCTGTCCGCGAGCAAGCAGTCGCCTTGCGTTTGGTTGCGCTTCGTGATGAGGGCTTCCGTCGCGTCCATGACGGCTTGTTCGGCTTCAGCAATGCGGCCCTCGCGAATCTTCTCGTGCGCAATCGGGTACGAGGCCACTTCCTTGTCGTTGATGACGACTTCCACCTCGTACGCCTTCCTGCGCTGGCCCCGGCGGGGCGAGAGGGGGGGTTGGCGGTCGGCCGCGTTCGATGTCGCGCTGATCTCGAAGTTCATCGTGCGACCCACGCCGTCGGGCTTGGGCATTTCTTTGAAGAACGGCGAGAACGCGTCCTCCTCCTGCAAGCGTTGGACGAGCGTGGGCTCGAAGCGCTTGACGAGGTCGTTCGTCGTGATGGCAATGTCGTTCGTGCCGTAGTTGGTAGCCATGTTCAGGCCCCCTTCTCGTAGAAGTCGAAGTTGATGAGAGCACGCCCAGCCGTGATGCCGGTGCCCACGAGGACGACGCCCGTGCCGGCCGCGCCTGCGGGTTCAGCGTCGACGACGGTGCCGTCTCCGGCACTCCAGTATCCAGCGTTCGCAGCGCCGTTCGTGCCGACTCCACTCACGGTGCCTTGCACGAGGACGACGCTTTCTTTGTCGCCGACGGCGATGATGATGCCGACGGCGTCGCCAACCGCGGCGCTGATCGCGCCTGACGCTTGGACGACGTCGCCGACGTCGTGGGCCGCGATCTTGACGACGTTGAACGTGTTGGCCGTCGTCGGGTTTTCGAGCGTGATGCCAGTCATGGTGACTGCTGCCATTCACTTCACGCTCCCGTGGTGGGCTTGGCCCACGTGTCCATGCGCGCTTTGACGGTCGGGTGGTCCGCGTGCTTGGCACGCAGGACGGCCGCGATGTCGGCGTCGATCGTCGGGAGACCCGAACTCGCGACGGCCTTGACGCCGCCGAAGCGCTCGATGTCCGCCTCGGCTTGCGCGAGCTTCTCCGATTGCGCCGAGTCCTCCACGGGAGGCTTGCCAGCGTGGCCCTTCTCGCCCGCGGGGGGGCCTTGGGGTCCACGCTTCTCCAGCATGGCCTGGAACTTGTCTTTGCCGAGCGTGGCGCGGACTTCGACGAGGAACGGTTCCTCGGCGGGCGTGGCCTTGTTGGCGCGGACCGCGGCGGCGACGTCGTCCCGAGCGTCGCGCGCGTCGAGCTCCTTCTGGAGCGTGTCGGCGGTGGTCTTGTGGGTGGCGAGTTCGGTGTCCTTCGTGCCGATGGCAGCGCGGAGCGACACGACCTCTTGCTCGAGGTCCGTCGTCTTGGCTGCCTTGGCCCGGAGGGCCGCAGCTTCCTCTGCGGCAAGGGTAACGGGTTCGGGCATGGGGTTGGTTGCTCCTTGGTGCTTGACGATCTGCGTCACGCTCTCGGCGAGCGCTTTGCGGTGAGCGGCTTCGGGTAGGAGGCCACTCTTGACTGCGAGGTTGTAGGCCGCGACGTACTTCTGCGCCGTCGCGGCGTCGTTGAGAATCGCGAAGAGGTCTTCTGCGACGTCGTCCACGCTCACCAGGAGGACGCCGGGAGGCGGGAGAGGCGGGAGTCCCGTGGGTGCGCTGTTCATGGCGAGGAGTGTGGCGGGCACGTCGGTCGTGATGCGGCCGAGGAACGCGCCTTGGCCTACAATGTCGATCGCGTCGACCTCAAGGTCGGTGGCGATGTAGCCGCCGCCGAGCTTGCGCTTCACGCGCATGGGCCCCGCGACCGAGAGGCCCATTTGGAGGAGCTTCTCCCGCGCTTCCTCCGTCAGGACTTGGAGCATTTCAGCGAAGGGTTCCGACTGCGTGAGCCACACTTCGCCCTTGTCCGCGTCGATCCTGACCTCGCGGACCTTGCCCCACTTGAGGGGCATTTCGCCCACGTCCGTGTGCGAGAGGCGCATGACGACGTCCGTCCCGGCTTGGAGGCGCGCGCGCAGCTTCACGAAGGCCCTGAGGATGATGTCTTTGGGGAACTCGACTTCCGCAGGCAACCCGTTGATGTACGGCGTGAACGTGCCCGGCTGCAAGACGAGGCCCCGCACGTTGGTGCGGTTGTCGTGCAGCATGCCCACGAGCGCCGCGCGGAGTTCAACGCGAGGCATCAGGCGCTCGCCTCCACCGCTCGCCGATCGTGGTATGCCGCGCGGCGACGCGTGTTGTGGCAAGTTCGGCAGAGGCGGCGGCCCCGGCGATCGGGGACAAGGTTCGCGCCCTTCAACTCGTGACCGTGCTTGCAGTGCGTCTGCGCGGCATACCGTGCCGCGAACGTCTCTCCGCGAAGGAGGTTGACGCGGTGCGTCACGGCTTCAAGGTGATCCGGATTGACGCACAAGGGTGTTCGGCACAAGTGATCGATGTCGTGTTTCAGGGGAATGGGGCCGATGTGGAGTTCGTAAGAGTAGCGGTGCGCGTAGACGGTCGGATACGAGCCAGGTTGAGTCGAACCCGGATAGAACGAGCCGTAGTGCTTCGTCTGAGTGCCGAGCCAAAGCCAGCAGGAGGGCGTCTTCTTGACGCGTGCCCAGAACTTGGCTTCGCCGAGCATCTACGCGACCCCCGCGAGGAAGCCGCCGCCGTCATCTTCGGCGTGCTCATCGAGCCACTCGGCCCAATCGTCGTCAAAGGCCCACGCTGCGTCCGTCGCGAGGACCGGCACGGGCATGGTCCGGCATGCGTACCAAAACGGTGGCACGATTTTCTCGTACAAGTCGTCGTCCTTCGAGATGCTGCGGCCGTCGATGGCCGTGCAGAAGGGCGTCCTGTGGTCGTCCTCGACGGTCACGAAGCGGACGCCGCGCACGAAGTTCCCCGCCGCCTCGTAAGCCGAGTACCGGGCGCTGGCGAAGTAGTCGCTCACCGTCGTCCTCACGACGGTGTCGAGTTGCGATTCCGTGTAGTTCGAGAAGTCGTCGCTGAGGAGTTTGCTCACGCGGTCCGGCTCCGCGCCCTGGCTCAACGCTTGGAGGGCGCGCACGCGGAGCCTGCTCTGGGCCGTGTTCGCGATTTGCTCGCTCTGTATCTTGTTGAGGCGCTTCGACCACTCGCGGTAACTCTTGATGGCTTCGAGGGCTGCTTCCGTGTCGAGCGCTTCGGCTTCGTCTTCGTCAGCCACGGAGTGCCCTCCGGACTTTCTCGGCTTCCGCGGTCTTGCCGATGGCTTCGAGCTTGTTGGCGAAGTCGTCGAACGCGAACTTGAGGATGTCCTCGCTTGCCGCGTCCATCGCCTTCTGCAAGGCCGCGGCTGGGACTTTGATGCGGTCGACGTCGTCGAGCTCGGCGGGCACGTCGTGAATCGCGTCCTGCAAGACCTTCATCGCGGCGGCGCCGAGACTCGCGCGCGTGCGGTCCTCGAGGTGGCTGAGCGCGAAGCTGAGCATGGCTGGCGTCTCGACGCGCTCAATCTCCACGCGCGGGCCCGCGGGAGGCTCCGGGGGGGGTTCGGCTGGCGTGGGTTCGGTGAGGGCTTCGACGACGGCGGCGAGCTTCTCGGCCGCCGCAGCGCGAACTTCAGCGGGCTCGGCGTCGTCCTCTTCGTCCTCGTCGGGCTTCTTGGGCGGCGCGTCGTCCTCGGCGGGCTTCTTCGCCTCGCTCTCGGGCGTCTTGTCGTCGTCGGGCGTGGCGTTCGGGTCCTCGATGGGGAGCCCATCGGGCCCGAGCCGCATCTTGGGCTTGGGCGTGAAGTCGCCTGCGTCTTCGGGGACGCCCATTTCGCGGCGGAGCCACGCGTGATCCGTCATCGGGTCCACGTACCCGTCGCGAATCGCCGCGCTCCAGATGGTGGCGAGGACGGCGCGGTCCTTCTCCTGCAACTCGGGGAAGTCGAACGTGGGGTAGTTGAGGACGTCGCCAAAGTTCGCGCGGATCAACGGTTCGACGAAGTCGCGCTCTACGGTGATCTCAAGTTCCAACTGCATGCTGCGGCACATCGCCATGAGCGTGTCGAAGTCGCTATCCGCCCTGGCGAACGAGCCCGTGTCGCCGCTGCCGCCGCCGATGGCGAGGTTCGGAACGAGGAGCGCGCGAAGGATTTGGTGGCCGTTGTAGTCGGCTGCTTCGTTGAAGCCCTTGACGGCGCCTTCCCACCCGACGAGGAAGCGGGGATTGCTGCCGGGCGCCACGACGAGCGTGCTTCCCGGGCCCAGGGTTTCGAGGGCGCCTTTGAGCGTCTCGTTCTCGCTCGGGTTGACGCTGTCGGCGACCACGATGCCGCTGCTTCGTTCGAGGAGGACGTCGCGCGCGTGGAGCGCCGCCATTTTGGAGTACCACGGCGTGTACGCGGTCAGGAGATCGCTGCGGCCGTAGGGGTTCCCACTCTCGCTGTTGGCCGTGTGGACGATGAGGCGTTCGAGGTCTTTGCCGGTGAACTCGATTTGGCCGTACTTGTTGGGGCTTTGGGACAGCGCGACGTCGGGGAGGTTGGCTTTGGAGAGCGTGGTGACGGGCGTGTAATTCTGGACGACGGCGCGGAGGTTGCCGAACTCGTCCGTCTCGAGCCCGTTCTTGGCGATGCTCTCGGGTGGGAGGTGTTTGACTTTCTCGATCCACACGAAGCCCATGAACTCGGGATGCGTGAGCCGCTTGAGCGATGGCTCGCCGCCCTCGTTCTTTTCGCTGGCCCACACTTTCTCGATGACGCTGAACCCGTGTTTGCGGGCGGCGAGGAGGTTGCGGAGGAACGCGTACGGACTCGGCTTGAGCCGACCGTACACGTATTCGAGGAAGGCGACCATCTTGCGGCCTTGCTCGGCTTCCGCTTCGTCCTCCGCGTTCGATGGCTTGAAGTTGAACGCGGGCGGCTTGGCAAGGATGGCGAGTTCGCGAACGAGGAGCCCGGCCCTGACGTCGGGGTCGTTCTCCATTTTGCGGTACGTCTCGATCGAGACTTTGTCGGGGTTGGGTTGCCCGTACGGCCTGCCGAGGTAGCTCGCGTAGGCGGTTCTCGTTTGGCCGCGCTCGCCCGCGGGCGCGTTTGGCTTCGTGCCAGTCCTCGCGCGAACCGCTTCGATGTTGGATTGTGACGCCGCCGCGGGGGGTAAACCGATGGGAGGCTTCGCTTCTTGTTCGACTTGCGGCGGCGGTGACGGCGCGAGTGTGTCCCGTTTTAAACGCGCCGCCACGAACCGCGTAATGCGCGCAGGACGTACTTAGGCGGGTGGCTCGCAACACTCTCCCCCCGACACTCGGGGTTCAGCGGTCCGTTTCGTCGACGAGGACGTGCTGCGGCTTGTACCCCGGAATGAGGCGCTCGGCAATGCGGGTGAGCGTGGGGAGGCCGAGTCGGCGGAGGTGTTCGCGCTCCCAACCATGCGCACCGATGGCTTCCGCGATTTCGCTGCTCGCCATGGCGCGCGTCTTCGTCACGATGATTCGCCGCGGATCCGTCCCCATCGTCAGAGCCCTCCGCTGCGTTTGCGGAACAAGTCCGTGTCCACGACTCGGGGCCCCGCGCTGTACGCGTGCTTGGGCCGCACGATGCCAGCCCTAAGGTCTTCGAAGGCTTCGAGGCTCACGTTCTCATCCAACTTGCCTTTGACGAAGAACATGCACGTGTCCGTGCTCCTCGTGATGCGCCCGATGGTTGAGTGCGTGCAGTACCCCGTCTTGTAGCCTCTGCCGAAGTCGGTGCCTGGCGTTTTGACCCACATCGCGCAACCCGAGCACGGCCCCGCTCCCATTACCAGGCACGCTCCAAGTACGCGCGCTGCCGCTTGCGCGCGTCGCGGACCGCGTTCTCGATCGTGAGGAGCACGGCGTACAGCCCGATCACGAAGAGCATTTTCCACAACTCGCGCTCGGGCCCAATCATCGTTACACCGGCCGGTCTTGGGTGAACCACGTGCTGACGACTTCGGGTGGTGGGGGCGGTATCGTCGCGAGGAACGATGTTGTCGCGCCTTGGCTCGTCGATGTTAGCGCGGGCGGAGGTTTGGATTGGAGGACTGCGCGCGTGCTCCACATGCTCGCCTCTTCCAGCTTGGTCAAGGCGAGGCTCCGCTCGCGGCTTGGCACCGCGTACGCGTGGAGCGCGTCGTAGTACCGCTTCGCGATTTCTTTCAACGCGACGATGCGCTCGCGCTCCCCTTCGGTTGGGTCGCGCGCGTCGAGCGGGTGCGACACGTTCACACCTCCACGGTGGGTCCTGGCGTGGCGCTCGACACGCTCGCGGTGAGGCTTGCGCTCGTGTCGTTTGTCGCTTTGGCTGGCGCGTAGTCGGGATGCGTCAAGTGGTACGTGGGCCCGTCTTGGACTTCGCGCAGGATCGCGTTCCGCACGACGTGCCCCCGTGCGGCTGCGGCTTGGCTCCGGACGGCTGCCGTGACGCGGTCGCGTTCCATGCGCACGATCTCGCTGACCGAGCGTTGGGCCTTGAAGAAGTCGCGTTTGCGTCGCTCATCCGCTTCGCGGAGTCGGCGTTCGAGTTCGTCCGAGTGCCGCTTGGCTTCCGCTTCGCGCACGAGGTTGAGCTTGTCGACGTGCGTGTGGTACGTTCGCGTCAACATGAACGGCCACTTCACGAGGGGCACGCTCCGCAACGGATCCACACGACACCCGGCGCGACGGGTTCGGCAACTCGGACGAGGGACGCGTCCAGGTTCGCCCCGCAGCCTTGGCACGTTGGGGTGAGGAAGAGCCGGCGGTACTCGCGCTCGACGAAGCTGGCCCACGCGCGACGAAGCATCTTCACGCGAGTTCGACCCCCTCAGTCTTGCGGGGGCGACCGCGGCGCGGCGCCTGCGTCGTGTTGTCCAACTCCGCGGGCGGCACGTCGACGCGTTGGAGGACGAGTTCGACTCCGTCGGGGGGCGCGTATTCGGCTTCCCGGTAGAGGCGCATGAATTGGTTGCGCAATTGGGCTTCGTCTTCCCATTCGCCGAGCATGGCGCGGGCGGTGAGGTGTTTCAGGTTGTCGAGCGTCTTGTTGGTGGGACTCGCGTTCATGGTGTGCTTACTCCTGGTAAGTCGCCTGGGGCGTATCGTTTGGGGACGCGTGACTCGCCCTTCTGCACGATGGTCGTCGTGCCTGGGCTCGCGCCGGTGACGGCAAGCATGAGCGAATCGCCGTGGTCGGGGCTCTTGCCGTCGCTTTCGAACGTGACGAGTTTGCCGTTCCGCGTCTCGAACCTGTACCGTGTCAGGTCGGTCAAGAGCGGTTGGTAGCGAGCGTACTGGATGCGCGCTTGCTCGTGAATCTCGCGGAGCTCCCAGAAGAGTTGGCCCTTCAGCTTGGCGAACCGCTCGTCCCGGGGGCTCGTGCCGACGTTGACTTCTTCGACCCGGTGGCCGAGTTGGCGGAGTCGGTCGCCCACGCCTTTGCCTACTCCGATCGAGTCGACGCGGATCTTGCTTGCGGGGGGCACGACGCGGTTGACTTTGTCGGCAGTCGCCATCGTGTCGGCTTGGTCCCACTTCCACTCGTCGCATTGTTCGGCCATCGTGCGGCCCGCCCATTGGGTTGCTTTCGTCAACACGGTGAAGTCGACGCCTCCGCTCGCCACGTCGAGGCCCCACGTGACTGCGGGTTTGGTTGGAAAGTCCGTCCACGGTTCTCTTTCTGCGGCTTGGTCGATCCACTGCCATGAGAGCAATTGGTCTTCGGCTGAGTCGGGGAAGACGCCGTCGTACAAGATTTGGAACTCGCTCGTCGTCATGCGCTTGCGCATCTCATCCACGAACTGTTTCGTGATGCGGCCTTCGCGGACGCCGCGGCGCCAGTCGAGCGTGACGTGCGTGAAGTTGGGGTCATTGCAGTCGCGCTCGAATTGGGTTCCGCGTTCCCATGGGTTCCCCACTTCGATGAGGACTGATTCGTCGGGGTCGTCGCCCAGCATGCGCACGATCTTCGGCCACGCCTTCTCGCCCACGAGTCCCGCTTCTTCGACGACGACCACGTCCGCGCCCTCGCCCATGATGCCCTTCCCGTCTCGTTCGGCCGTCAGGATGCGGAGTTGCTTGCCGTCCCTGAATTTGAGGCGCGACCGGCTGAGTTCGCGTTCGATGCGGTCCTTCCCCTTGCGTTCGAGGCCGAGGAGGCGCATCGTGACGGGGCTGCGCAGGATGGCGTCGACGTACTCGTTCCTGATGAGCATGGCTTGCTCCTTCTGCGGCGCCACCACAGCGATTTTGAGCGGCCTGGGGTCGAAGACGGTGAGCACCGCGAGGCCTTTCCCCACGCTGAACGTCTTGCCGAAGCGCGTGTGACACGTAGCCGTGAGCCGCTTGTGGCGAAGGAACGCGACGTGCCCAGCGAGGAGCGCTTGGCCCGGCGTGAAGCGCACGCCAAAGAGCGCGTCGCCGATCGCGTCCACGTTCTCTGCGGCGCGCCATTCTGTGAACTGTTCGACGACGCCCGCGTCCACACTCATTCCACCCTCGCCTCCTTCGGTAGAGCTTTCTTGGGCGCGTGCTGCCTGATCTTCGCGACGAACTCGTCAAACAACGCCCCGTCTTCCGTCGGCGCGTCCATATCCTTCGCGAGGCCCCGCGCCATCATCTCGACCGCCACCGGGAAGCGTTGGCTCCGAATGCCAGCAAGGGCGACTTCGAGTAACTCCTTCGCGTCGCCACTGTCAAGGAACCCGAGCACGCCAGGATCGCCCCGGTCGAGCCGCTCCAAGAACTTCTTGGCCGCGAGGAGGGCGATGCTTTGGCCGGCGAGCGCGTCGGCGATGAGGCGGTCCCGCATTTCTTGGAGACTCGCCGCGTTGCGGTCTCGTGCGGCTTCGTCTTGGGCTGCGTCCCAGGCTGCGGCGCGGGCGACCCATTCGTGGCGACCGCTCCACCTGTCGATGAGCGTCTTGGTTTTGCTTAACGCGCGCGCGACTTTCGCGGTACTGCGTTGGACGCCGAGGTCGAGGTAGACGCTGAGGGCGTGGTGGGCTTTTGCGCTCTCGTCGGGCCGGCGGTCCCATGGGCGCGTCATGGTCTCTCGAATGCGTTCGTGAGGAACGCGATGGCGCGATGCACTTTCTGCTCGTTGTCGAGGTTGGCGAGCGCGTGCGACTGTCGTTTCTCCGTTTCGAGTACCTCATCGAGCAACGCGCGGGCGAGGAGAACGGCGTCGTGGCGCAGCACGTCATGTGCCTCCGGTGAGGGCTGTGAGGATGAAGAGGAGGACGAGGCAGGCCGCGGTGAGGAGGACGATGAAGCGGGCCCACCGCGTGCGGCGATGATGCGTCACGAGCGCGATCCTCCCATGGAGGGGGTGGCGTGGAGTTCGCTTAGTTTGTGGAGGAGGCTGGGGTCTTCGACTTCGAACGTGTTGAACTCGTCCACGTTTTGGAGTCCGGGCCTTGTGCCTTCGGGGACGGGTGCTGGGTCGTGGACCATGCGGCCGTACGGGTGCTCAAAGTCTCGTAGGCGCGTGTCCCAGACGACGGCGTGCGCACCGTTGAACCGGGGCGAGCCTCCGATGGCGATGCATAAGCCTGGCGGGAGGGGGCGGTTCGCGTCGCTTGTGCCGACTCTGCCTTCGTACGTGTTCATCCGGAGGCTGGCGAAGCGGAGGCCGTACTGTGCGGCCCATTCTTTGATCCACTCGTGTTGTTGGTGCGCGTTGTTGCACTCGTAACTGACGTTCTCTTGGGCGTTTCCTTGGCCGTCCGTCCACCGACTGACGCGCTTGTGCTCTGGCACGGTGCAGATGAACTGTTTTGCTTCAGCATCCCACGTGTGACCATCGCACTGCACGCGCGGTCCCAGTTCCATCGGGATGTTGAACATCGTGCAGATGCTCGCGCGCATGCACTGGCCGTCCATCGGCTCTTGATAAACTGGCCTCAACTCGTGCGGCCCCCGATGAAGCGGAGCGTGTGTTCGAGTCCGGCTTGGGCGCCGTGCTCTTGGACGACGAGCAGGCTCAAGGCTTCGCCGAGGAGGCGTATGGCGAAGTGGTGGTGTTTGGGGACGCGTTGCGTCACTCTGTGGCCTCCGCTTCGGCTGCTTTGTACGCGAGTCGTTTGGCTTTCTCGTGGGCCTTCCTGCTGGGTAGGGTGTACCGCGTTGCGTACTCGTCGAGCGATAGGACTTCGAGCTCAGTTTTCATGATGTTCTCGTAGTGCGCGTGCAGGTCCGTGATGTGGGTCTTGTCGGTGATGACGGGTTGGTCGTCTCGGTTGAGGACGCGGACGTTGGTTCCTTGGCGGACGAGGCAGTACAATTCAGGCATGCTGGGTTCCTCGGCAAGTTTGACAATGGGCGGGTGGACGGCCGACGCGGCCCGGCGTGCCGCCGCGTTTCGGCGCGACTTTGCGCGGGTCAACGAACGCCTGGTGGCACTTGGCGCACTCGATCAGGCCGCCGGGCAAGACTTTGCCCTTCGCGTAGGCTTGCGTGGTCCTCTGTGGGGGTTCACCGCGGCCCACGTGGGCTTCGATGGCGCTCTTGACGAGTGCGCGGAGGTCGGCTTCGAGGAGGGCCACGACGCGGTCGGGCGCGATGGGTTTCTTGGGGTTCCACGCCATGATGGCTTGGTCGATGACCTCGCCGTTGGTCAATCCCAAGAGCACGCTCCATGACTCGATGCGTTGCGCCGTCTCCAAGAGCACGGCGCCGGTACACCGCTTGCGCGATTTTGGATCCACGCGGGTGCGCTCGCGAATGCCCGCGTAGGCCTGCTCCTTCTTTGGAGGGGGACCACTGCCCAGAGAAGAGGTTGCCTGGGCGAGTGGCGTGCCTGCGTCGCCCTGAGGCTGGGGTTGCGCGTTGGAGCGCGCCGACGCTGGCACGAAACGTGAGCATGCGCTCAGGCTGGCTCAACCTTTCGCCCCACCCCACTTTCGAACACCCCCCACCCTGCCCCACATCCACTGGAACCCCTGGAGCCGCCCGTGTGACCTTGCTCGACGCGTTCGACGGCTCCACTCTTCGCCCTTCAACCCGAAGGGAACTCGGCCGACGCGAAGCTGGCGAGGCGACGTTGGGCCTTGGCGGCGTCGATGTTGCCGTACGAGTCGTTCCGAGCCCAGCTCGTCGAGTCCACGCTGTCTGCGCCAATCCTCTCCGCCCACAGGAGGTTCTCGACGGTGCCAACGCGGCCTACGTGCGTGCGCAAGCCCCGCTCGTGCGACCACGCGATCCACGCCTCGGCGTTGCGCAACTTCCAATCCATGCTGCCGCCGACGAAGACGCCGGCGACGCGCGTCACGAACGGCTCGACGTGCTCGAACGACATTCCATCTTGGACGGCGACATACCACGGCCACCCGTGCGGCAACCGCGGGAGCCACGCCTCCGAGAGCGACAGCGACGCAAGACCCCCCGCCACGACATCAGGAATCACCGCGAAGTCAGGCCTGTGAGCCGCCGGCACCTTCCCGAGCGCCTTCTCAAACTTGCGCGCCGGAAACGGCTCGTTCTTGCGCCACGCACTGAACGCCCCATTGTCGAGAATCCACGACACGCCCCGCGTCGGGTTCCGCCACTGGTACGCCGTCACGAGGAGCCCAATGCCCTTCTCCCGCATGGCAGCGAGGGCGACCGGACGGCCCTCGCTGCCAGAATACGCCTTCAAGCCTCCTCCTGAAGGACGACCTGCATCGTGCCGTCGGACGCGACGCGCGGCAGCGGCGCGAGGGGCAGCGGCATCGCGTCGGCCAGGATTTGCAACGCGACGAGGCCGCCCTTCGTCAACCCAACCTCCCGGAAGCCGGCCTTGCGATAGCACCGGCCAGGATCGCGCTTGCGTCGCGTCTTCGTGGGGTCCACGAACGTGACCATCCCCAACGCAGGCGGCTCCCCGAACGCGTAGCGCGTGACCGCGACGGCCTCCCGGATGAGCGTGCTCGAGAGCGTCGTGCCTTCGTTGCGGAAGAGGCTGCACACCCACGCCCCCGGCCACGCGTGCCGGACGTACTCTGCATAAGGCCAACTCGTGACCCACAACGCCCTCGCGTCCCGCGTGAGCAAGACGACGCAGCGGCCCGGCGGCACGAACTGCGGCGACCCAACCTTCTGCCGGTTATAGTGACGATCCGCGAGAGGAAGCGCGCGTTCGTCGAAGCGATGCGACTCGTGCCAATACGCCGCTCTCTCTCTCTCTCTCTCTCTCTCTCTCTCTCAAGAGTCCGCCTCCGCGAAGCTATCGAGCGGGCGCATGTACGGCGCGAGCCGCTTCCGCCCCATCTGGACGTACGCCTCGTTGAGCTCGATGCCCACGAAGCCCAGCGCCATTTTGGCGGCGACGAGGCACGTCGTGAAACTGCCAGCGAAGGGGTCGAGCACGACTCCTGGAGCGAACGCCGCGCCGCACTCGCACGCCGTGTGGCCTTTGACGCGTCTCACCGAACGCCCGGTGCCGGCATGATCGGCACCGGGCGTTCGGTGAGAGCCTGCAGCCGTCGCTGCCTTGGCGCGCGCTCCTTCCGACCGAGGACGCCCCCGCTCGTCGACGATCTCGGCCTCGTAGACGGCGCGCGTGGGTTCACCACACGCCGTGCAGATTTGGCGCGGGCAGGATGCGAGGAGCACGCGGCGAACCAGTTCCTCGGGGTACGTCGCGAAGTGCGCGTCCGCGAACGGCTGATTCGGAATCGTCCACGTCTCGCTCCCCAACGCGTCGTTCTCCTCGTCGAGCCACCACACGTCCCCCGGATTCGCCCCAAGACCGTTGTACTGGCCGTTCTCATCCGGCCCGCCATCTTCACCCATCTCCGGGGGCACGCTTGCCCCCGGAGAATTTGGCGTGCCGTCCTTGCCCAACGTCTTCTTGCGAGCGGGCTTCGCGTTGCTCCACCCACCACCGTTGAGCGTCGTGGTCGCGTCGCGATCCTCGTCCCGCGGCGTCTTCTTCGCACTCTCGCGCGCGAGTTCGGCTGGCGTCGCGCCGGCACCATGGAGTGAGCCCCACTTCATGTCAGAGACGCCCCTGTGGGCGTCTCTGACACGCACGTTGAACGCGGCGCGCTGGATGCTGTCTGGCTTCTGCCCTGGCGCGGCGGTCTTCTTCGCGCCCCTTGCGAGGCGAGCATCCCCTGACTCGTGCTCCTCCGTGCTCTGGTACGGCTTGCGGATTGCGTTGAGGTCAAAATAGTACCGCGGCTTCTTGACGAGGTGGAAGAGCATTTCGTACTTCGGCGTCACGCGGTCCTTCATCGAGAGGGGCATGCTGTTGGGCTTGTGCCACACGACATCACTCCTCGAGATGAAGCCCAACTCGTCGTTCAACATGAACCGGAGACGCCAGGCGAGGCCCAACTTGTGCTTCCGCGGATCCTCCCGCGAGAGCCTGTTGGGCGCGTTCGCCGGATGCGCCCCCTCCGACGCGCGTCCCTTTCCAATCCACGAGCCGGCATCTCGGCTGCCAACGGTGGCAGCCGAGACGGTGTCCCCGTAGTTCACCCACAGATTTCCAGTTGGTTTGAGGACGCGGTGGACCTCCGCGAACACGCGCTTCAACGCCTGCATGTGCTCGCGCCATGAAGGTTCGAGCCCGAGCTGGCCCGGAGTCCCGTAGTCGCGCAGCGCCCAATAGGGTGGACTCGTACAGCAGCAGTCGATCGACGCGTCTGGCAACGTCTTGAGTTGCTCGACGGCGTCGCCCTGGAGGATGCAGCGCCTCATGTTGAGTCCTTTCCCTCGAACGCATCGAGGCTCGCACTGCCCTTTGCAGCCGCCTCCCGCAAGAGCTTCCGCAATTCCTTGCTCGCGCCGCCCCACGGCTCGCCATCATCGCGCGGCTCGACTTCGGGATCCGTCACGCTGACCATCCCGTGGCGCGCGTCGAGACGACGTCGTCATTCGCAGTTTGGACTTCTCGTAACTCGTGCTTCCTGGTGGCGTTCTTCACGTGGTTGCCGCCTTCGGCAGCCTTGGAGTCGTGCGTGGGCACGCCGTTCTTGTTGACGCGCACGACGCTGTTGCAGTCCGCACAGAACAAGCCGCCCTTGGGCACGATGACGCTCACGCCGTCACCTGCGGGAAATCGTGCCAAAGCCGGCCGTCAAGCATGGCGCCGCCTTTCGTGGCGCCGCCGTTCTCCTTCGCCGTCGCGTCCTGCTGATCTGGGTTGTTCGCGAGGTGGCCCCACTGCTTGAAGAAGAACGCAGTCTCGAACTCGGCGCTTTGGTCGCGAAGGTCGAGTGCCCACTCGGGGCTCATGCGCCGCGCGCCGGGCCCGCTCTCTCCACCCGCGATGACCCACGAGATGGCGCCGAGTCCGTCGCACCCGTCGCATGAGCCCGTCGACCCGCAGTCCATGCACTCGCCCAGCACGCCGCCCGCGCTCGTCGCCACGAGGTCCAAGGGGCCGAGGAGGGGCTCACACGAGAGGAACCGCACGCGGGCTGGCACTTCGACGAGCAGGGGGATGCGTTCGTCCGCGCGTCGCTGGTTCTCGACGCTCGTCCCCAGCCACACGTTCGCGTAGCCGCGCCCCCAGTCTGGCGGGAGGGATCTGAGGATGCGCTCGGGCCGCTTGGTCAAGAGTTGCCAGTCGAGACTCGGCGTCGCGCGGATGAGCGCCCAGAGGCGGTCGAGCGCGCCTTTTGGGGCTTCCTCGTCGAAGACGTCCGCGAGGCTCGCGCAGAAGACGCGCACGCGCTTGCCTTCCGCGCGCGCTTTCCGATCCCACCGAAGAGGCTGATCCCAGAGCGTGGCGCTCGTCTCGTGCCGCGGCGCGCTTGGCCCCCAGTGCGACGTCTTGCCGAACGCAGCAAGCTGCGAGAAACGGTACTTGTCCATCGTCTCGGCATAACAATTCGCGCACCCCTCCGAGACCTTCGTGCAGCCGATCCACGGGTTGAACGTCGCATCCGTCCATTCTATGGACGACGCTTCACCCACCGCGAACCACCTCGAACGTGTGTGCGAACACGATCGTGTCTGCGTGGAACCGCTTGCGTGGGTGAATCTGGTTCCAAACTTGGATGAAGTCGCGCGTGCTGTTGCAACCCTCGTTCCGCCAATGGTCGTCCGCGACGACGCCCAACTTGACGGGCTCAACTTTCGTGAAACGCAAAGGCCCGATGGGCGAGTCGACCACGTCGCCGGCCTCTCCGTACTTCTTGCTCCGGCACGTCATCGTCTTGCGGCCGTCTCGAATCGCCGCGTGGAAGTGGCTTTGGAACGGGAGGAAGACGAGCGCGTGGTCACGCATGGACGAAGCCCCCCCAGATTGGGCCATTGCAGGCGAGTCGCGCGCCCGCCTGGCCCTTGTGATAGTGCTGCGACGTGGGACGAAGGCGGGACCCGCCGAGCCTGTACGGCACGCCGTTCTTGCCCACGAACACTTGCTTGCCTGGAGCTGAGCCACATTTTGCGTGCTCGACGAGCAAGAGTTGGAATTGTTCGATCTCAATCATCGCGCGTTCCTCCATAGTTTGAGCCATTCACAATGATGCACCTTAGTAGAAGTCTGGCCCGACCGTGGGGCGGGCGCGCTTGGGGGGATCGTACTGATAGTCGATGCGGACGGGGCGGTGCGAGTGGTCGATGAGCGGCACGCGAGGCCAGCAACAATCGCACGCGAGCGCGAGCACCGCCGCGTCCGTCGACACCACGCTCAAGCACCCCGTTCTTCGAGGACGCCTGCAGCTCGCGTCGCGTACCACGATGCCTTGCGGAGGTCTTCGGCTCCGCCCTTGTGGGGCGCTCGCCACGCGTACTTGATGACCTGGCCGCGGCAGTACGCGACGAAGCCCTCGTCGCCCAGCGCGCTGCGAATCGCGTCGATGCTCTCGATCGTGCCGCGCGTGTAATGCCGTGGATGGCTCACGGGGTCGTCGCGGTCGGGAGTCTTGAGGAGGCTGGGCATATTCGTGTCACCCACGCTGGACCACCTCCGGCCGCGTCGGTTGGCTGGCCATGGCGGCGACTTCGAAGAGGATCGCGGCGAAGATGGCTGCCTGCTCTGGGCTCCCTGTCCACGTTCCGATGTCGGGCGGCCTGATGTGGACGCGGCCGTCGACGGCGCTGATGCGCGCGTCACCCCCGGGCTTGAGACCGGGCACGGTGGCGACGTGGTCAGGCACGCGCGAGCGCCTCCTGTTTGACCTTCTGGACGGTTCGGATGATGCGTGGCGGTGGACCGTAGGCCCACCACGACATGCCGCCCGCGTCGTGACCCCGGTAGTCGGGGTACCCCGTCCATGCGACGACGAAGTTCCCAAACGGGCTCCTGGGAGCGTTGGGCATCATCGTTGCCTCCCGATCGTGATGGATTCGGGAATCGTGCCGCGTCGCTCGCTCTTCATCCACGCGCGCCTCATCCACTTGTTGGGACGGCGGGGATAGCGAGGCGTCACGATGCACGAGTACGCATGGTCCTTGTCGAGGCAGCACTTCGGCTTCTTCAATTCGTCGAGGGACGCGCGGGGCCAGTGGCCGGCGAGTTCGCAGGCTTCGCGCGGCATCTACTCGCCCCCCAGGAGGAGCGCCGCGGCGCGGGCGGCCTTGAGCCGGTTCTCCTCAAACGCGACTTCGATCGATGCGTTGGCGAGGAGGACGGCGAGGTTGGTGAGCCGCTCGCGCAGTGTGGCCGATTCGACGTCGCGCGAGACGCGTTCGTCGAGGAGGGCTTCGCGTTGTTCCGCATTCGTCTTCGCGCCCGTCGAGGCAAGCTCCTTGCTCAACTCCAAGAGGAGCATGCTGCGCCTGCGCGCGAGGTCGCGTTCCGAGTCGTCCTTAGTGTCCCGATGCACTTGCAACGATCTGAGCGCCGTGTCGAGCCTGCCGGGCCCGTACAGGAGCACGCGGAGGATGTAGGCGCGCGCCTCAATCCGGTTCGACGCATCGACCGGAGGGTATCCGGCACTGGGGTCTTCGAGGGTGGAACCGAGGAAGCTCACTCGGCGTCACGCTCCCCGTCATCGTCTTCAGTTTCGCTTTCGGCGTCGTCGATGGTGGCGACGAGGATGACGGCGATGAGCTTGCGCTTGTGCTCGCCCCTCGTGCCGTCGCCCGGGTCCTCTTGCACTTCCTTCTTGAGGTGAATCTTGTCGTCCAGAATCCTGAGGCGTTCGCCTTCCGTCGTCTCCGTGCTCTTGATCCTGGCCAGCGTGCCCTTCGTGAGCCGCGCTTCGTACAACGGCGTCGCGAAGTAGTGAACGGGCCGTTGGATGACGCGGTACTCTGCGCCGTCTTTTTGGGCGACGAGTTCGCCTTCGAGGTTCGCCTGTCTGGGCTTGACGACGTCCGCATCGCCGCGCAGCCACCCCATGAACGCGCCTGCCTTGATGCGGCGTTGGGGAACGAACGACCCCGACCCACGCTTGACGACGAGTTCACCACTCGCGTTGACGAAGCCTGGCCATTCTTGCGCGTCCACTTCCTTGTCGTCCAGCGCGATGGCCATGCGGGTGAGCTCGTCGAGCGCGAACCACGATCCCTCATTGCTCCTCACGCGGGGCAACGACTCGGGCGCGCTCAACCGGCCGGCCAGGTCCACGTCCCGCGCGACGGTGAGGACTGCCGCCTGAACGCTTTCCTCAGCCCGACGCGTCTCCATCAGGAGGTCTTCGTTCAACCCGAGGGGCTCTTCAGGAACGTTCTCCGTGAGCTTCTCAAACCCCGTGGGCTCCCGCTTCTTGGCGGTCTTCGCCTGCTTTGGCATGGGTTGGGGCTTCGGCTTCGCCTTGCCCTTCGCCTTCACTGACGCCTTGGCCGACGCGCGGGCTTGCTTCTTGGTGCTCACGCGCTCACCCCCACGATCGCCAGGCGCGCGGCTTCTCCGTCCGCCTCCGTCATGCTGAGGAGCGTGCGCACGAGCTCGTGCGCGCTCTGCATGACGCTCAACTTCACGCGCTCAAGACGCGCCAACGCCGCCGAGAGCGCCGCCGAGCCCGCCGCCGAGAGCGCCGCCGAGTCCGCCGCCGAGAGCGCCGCCGAGCCCGCCGCCGAGAGCGCCGCCGAGTACGCCGCCGAGTCCGCCGCCGAGCGCGCCGCCGAGTCCGCCGCCGAG
>Ga0209640_10000194_pt1 | contig 44063 bp, 36 predicted proteins | sample RifCSP10_1_FD_184018 | JGI IMG/M metagenome (GOLD analysis project Ga0209640, IMG submission 184018) | Soil microbial communities from Rifle, Colorado - Rifle CSP2_sed 10_1 (SPAdes) (version 2) | ecosystem: Environmental > Terrestrial > Deep subsurface > Rock core/Sediment | place: Rifle...
CTCGATTACGTGCTCCAGTCCGGCGGCCCCGCCCGCGTGGGCCGGCTGCTGACGGCGCTGGGCGATCACGCGCGGCGCCACGGCGTGACGCAGCCGTTTACCGCCAACACCCCCTACATCAACACGATCCCGGTTCGGGATCAGCCCCCGTACCCCGGCAGCCGCGAACTCGAGCGCCGAATCAAGAGCCTCGTGCGGTGGAACGCCCTCGCGATGGTCGTCAGGGCGAACAGGCTCGAGGACGGCATCGGTGGCCACATTTCCACTTTCGCCTCGGCGGCCACGCTCTACGAGGTCGGCTTCAATCACTTCTTCAGGGGCAAGGGCGACAATCACGACGGCGACCTGATCTACTTCCAGGGGCACGCGGCGCCCGGAATCTACGCGCGCGCCTTTCTTGAAGGCCGGCTCTCGGTTGACAAGCTGGCGAACTTCCGTCGCGAGCTCACAGAGGGCGGGGGCCTGTCCTCCTATCCGCATCCCTGGTTGATGCCGGAGTTCTGGGAGTTTCCCACGGTGTCGATGGGCCTCGGCCCGATCACGGCGATCTACCAGGCGCGCTTCATGCGCTACCTCGAGGACCGCGGCCTCAAGCAGGCGTCGAACGCGAAAGTCTGGGCGTTTGTGGGCGACGGCGAGACAGACGAGCCCGAGTCGCTCGGCGCCATCACACTTGCCTCGCGCGAGAAGCTCGACAACCTCATTTTCGTCATCAACTGCAACTTGCAGCGGCTCGATGGCCCGGTCCGCGGCAACGGGCAGATCATCCCGGAGCTCGAGGCCGCCTTCCGCGGCGCGGGCTGGAACGTGATCAAGGTGCTCTGGGGCAGCGAGTGGGACGTGCTCCTCGAGAAAGACCACGACGGTCTGCTCGTCAAACGCATGGGCGAGGTCGTCGACGGCGAGTACCAGAAGTATGCGGTCGAGTCGGGCGAGTACGTCCGCCGGCAGTTCTGGGGCGCCGACCCGCGGCTGCTCGAGATGGTGGCGCATCTGTCGGACGAGCAGCTCAAGAAGCTCACGCTCGGTGGTCACGATCCGTTCAAGGTCTACGCGGCGTACAAGGCTGCCGTCGAGCACACCGGCCAGCCAACCGTCATCCTGGCCCGCACCATCAAGGGCTACGGCATCGGCGAGGCGGGCGAAGGCAAGAACATCACCCATCAGCAGAAGAAGCTGAACGAAGACGAGCTCAGGACCTTCCGCACCCGCTTCGGCATTCCGATCGGCGACGACGAGGTGGCCGAGGCTCCCTTCTACAGGCCGCCGGACGGTAGCCCCGAGGTCAGCTACATGCTCGAGCGCCGCGCCGGCCTCGGCGGCTTCGTGCCCTCCCGAAAGGTCCAGGTCGAACCCCTCAAGATCGACACCCTTCCCGATCTGTTCGCCGAGTTCCACCAGGGCAGCGAGGGCCGCAAGGCCTCGACGACGATGGCGTTCGTGCGGATGCTGGCCAAGATGCTGCGCGACAAGCAGATTGGCGAGCTCATCGTGCCGATCGTGCCCGACGAGGCGCGAACCTTCGGCATGGAGGCGCTGTTCAGGCAGGTCGGCATCTACTCCCACGTTGGTCAGCTCTATGAGCCGGTCGACAGCGACATGCTCCTCTACTACAAGGAAGCCAAGCAGGGGCAGATCCTCGAAGAGGGGATCACCGAGGCGGGGTCCATCTCGTCCTTCATCGCGGCGGGGAGCGCCTATGCCACGCACGGCCTCAATACGATTCCGTTCTTCATCTACTACTCGATGTTCGGCATGCAGCGCGTGGGCGACCTCGTGTGGGCCGCCGCCGACACGCGCACGCGTGGTTTCCTGCTGGGCGGAACCGCAGGCCGAACGACGCTGGCAGGCGAAGGGCTGCAGCACCAGGACGGCCACAGCCACCTGTTGTCGCTGGCGGTGCCGAACCTCATTTCCTACGATCCGGCGTTCGCCTTCGAGATTGCCGTCATCATCGAGGACGGGATTCGCCGGATGTACGTGGACGGGGACGCCGTCTTCTACTACATCACCGTCATGAACGAGCAGTACGAGATGCTGCCGATGCCAGCCGGCACCCGCAACGGCATCCTGAAAGGGATGTACCGGTTGCGCCAGTCTGAGAGGAAGCCGGCGAAGGCACGCGCCCAGCTGCTCGGCAGCGGCGCGATCCTCAACGAGGCGCTCAAGGCGCAGCAGATCCTGGGCGAGCAGTACGACGTGGCGGCCGATGTCTGGAGCGTTACCAGCTATCAGGAGCTCTATCGGGACGGCCATGCCGCCGACCGCTGGAACCGGATGCACCCGGGTGAACCGCCGCGCGTACCTTATGTGACCGAATGCCTTGCCGCCACCGAGGGTTGCATCGTCGCGGCCAGCGACTATGTCAAGGCGCTCCCGGATGCCATCGACCAATGGACGCAGCGCCGTGTCACCTCGCTCGGCACCGATGGTTTCGGGCGCAGCGAGGGGCGGACGGCGCTTCGCGACTTCTTCGAGGTGGACGCGAGGCACATCGTGGTCGCCACGCTGAACGATCTGGCGCGCGACGGCGTGCTCGACGCGACCATCGTGCAGCAGGCGATCGGCGATCTTGGGATCGATCCAGAGAAGTCGAATCCGGCGGTTTCCTAGCTTCGTGTAATTCAGAATTCAGAATTCAGAATGCAGACACGCGAGTCATGGCGCGGCAGGTGCTGGGCCGACCGAGTCCCCGGTGCCGGGTCCCGGGTCCCGGATCCTGGATCCCGGATCCCGAGTCCCGAATGACAGAGTTCAAGATTCCCGAACTGGGCGAGAACGTGGCCGGCGGCGACGTGACCCGCGTCCTCGTCAGCGTTGGCGACACCGTTGCTCGCGACCAGCCAGTTCTGGAGCTCGAGACCGACAAGGCGACGATCGAGGTGCCTTCGTCGGTTGCGGGTGTCGTCACTGACGTCAAGGTCAAACCCGGGGACAAGGTTCGAGTGGGCGCGGTCGTGTTGACCGTCACATCCTCCTCAATCGACGCCCTGACGCCCACTCCTGCGGCAAAGGTCGTACCCATGCCGGCGAGGCCGGCGCCGGCGGCCCCGGCACCACCGGCTGCGCGCGCAGTGGCCCCCGGGCAATTGGCCGCCGCGGCTGCAGCGGCGTCCCCCGCGGTCAGGCGTCTGGCGCGTGAGATCGGCGTGGAGATTGGCGCCGTGCACGGCAGCGGGCCGGGCGGGCGGATCTCGCCGGAGGACGTCAAGGAGCACGCGCGGCGGATTTTGAGCAGTGTGGGATCGGCTGCGGACGCACTCGTCGCACCCCGCGCGCCCGCCGGACGAAGGCTGCCCGACTTCCAGAAGTTCGGTGAGGTCGAGCGGCAGAAGTGGAGCAACATCCGCCGCACGACGGCCGAGCATCTTGCCCACGCCTGGACGGAGATTCCCCACGTCACGCAGTTCGACAAGGCTGATGTCGGCGCGCTCGAGCAGCTGCGGACGCAGTACAAGGATCGGATCGCAGAAGAGGGTGGCACCCTGACGATCACGGCGATGCTGGTGCGCGTGCTGGCGACGGGTCTCAAGAAGTTCCCGCAGTTCAACGCGTCGATCGATGCCGAGCGCGGCGAAATCGTCTACAAGAAATACGTCAACGTGGGCGTGGCCGTGGATACTGACCGCGGGCTGCTGGTGCCCGTGATCCGGAACGCCGATGGCAAGAATCTCACCGAGATCGCCGTGGAGGTTCATCGTGCCGCCGAACGAGCCAGGGAACGGAAGCTGACGCTCGAGGACATGAGCGGCGGGAGTATCACGATCTCGAACCTCGGCGGCATCGGCGGCACCTACTTCACGCCCATCGTCAACTGGCCGGAGGTGGCCATCTTGGGCGTGTCGCGGAGCGCGATCGAACCCGTCTGGCGCGAGGGTCGATGGGAGCCTCGCCTGATGCTGCCCCTGGCGCTGTCCTACGATCATCGCGTGATCGACGGGGCTGATGCGATGCGGTTCCTGCGGTGGGTGGTCGACGCGATCGAGCAGCCCTTTCTTCTTTCATTGGTTGGATGATGGCGGATTCAGTGCAGGTGGTGGTGGTTGGTGCCGGTCCTGGGGGCTACGCGGCGGCGTTCTATGCCGCGGACCTCGGCATGCAAGTGGCGCTCATCGACGAGGAAAAGAACCCAGGCGGTGTGTGCCTCTATCGGGGGTGCATCCCGTCGAAGGCGCTTCTGCACGTGGCGAAGGTCGTCGACGAAGCGCGCCATGCCGGCAAGTGGGGCGTGACCTTCGGCGAGCCCCAGGTGGACGTCGGCAAGCTCAGGGCCTACAAGCAGGGCGTTGTCGACAAGCTCACGGCCGGCGTGGGCAGCGTGGCGAAGATGCGGAAGGTGAGGTTCCTGCAGGGCCGCGCCACGTTGACCGGTCCGACCTCGCTGAAGGTTGCCGGCGCTGCCGGTGACACCGATCTGCAGTTCCAGCACTTGATCCTCGCCACCGGGTCGCACCCAGCCAGAGTGCCGTCGCTCGCGCTCGACAGTCCGCGAATGATGGACTCGACTTCCGGCCTCGAGCTGCCAGACGTGCCGAAATCGCTGCTGGTGGTCGGCGGCGGCTACATCGGCCTCGAGCTCGGGTCCGTGTACGCGACGCTCGGCAGCAAGGTCTCGGTGGTCGAGATGACGCCGGGCCTGCTCCCTGGGGCCGATCGGGATCTGGTGGCCGTGCTCGAGAAGCGGCTGAAGCGGCTCTTTGCCACCATCATGCTGAAGACGAAGGTCGTGAAGGTTGCCGACGAAGGGGCCGGCATTCGCGTGACCTTTGAAGGCGATGTCGCGGAGAGGGAGCAGGTGTTCGACCGCGTGCTGGTGGCCGTGGGCCGGCGGCCGAACTCGAAGATTCCTGGCCTCGAGACAACCGCTGTCAAGGTGGATAGCCAGGGATTCATCGAAACCGACGGTCAACGCCGAACCGCCGAGCCCACGATCTTCGCGATTGGCGATGTGGCCGGGGAGCCGATGCTGGCGCACAAGGCGTCACACGAAGCCCGTGTCGCGGTTGAGGCCATCGCCGGGCACAAGGCGGTGTTCGAGCCACAGGCGATTCCTGCCGTGGTGTTCACGGACCCGGAGATTGCCTGGTGCGGGCTCACCGAGGCGCACGCGCAGGCCGAGCAGATAGAGGTCGACGTCGCGAAGTTCCCGTGGGGCGCGCTCAGTCGAGCGATTACGGTGGATCGGCCGGAAGGCTTGACCAAGCTGGTGCTCGAGCCGAAGACGGGTCGGGTGCTTGGCGTGGGCATCGCGGGATCGGGCGCCGGGGAGCTTATCGCCGAGGGCGCGCTGGCGATTGAGATGGGCGCGACGGCCGAGGACCTCAAGCTGGTGATTCACCCCCACCCGACGCTGTCGGAGTCGATCATGGAGAGCGCGGAGGTGTTCTTTGGGCAGAGCACGCACGTGTATAAGCCGAAGCGGAAGTGACCGTGGTGTTCACCGTTCTTGGTTCTCGCTTCTCGGTTCGTGTTCAGGTTCAGGTCCGGAGGTTTCGGTGACACGACGTCTTGCGACATTCGCACTGGCTGGACTGGTTGGCGTGGGAGCGGTGGCCGCGCAAACGGTCCCCCCCGAGGTCCAGCGCCACGTTGACGCGGCCCGGACCGCCGCCGGGACTGACCACGTGGCGCTGTTCACGCCCTTGTGCAACGGCGCGCTTGCCCTCGGTCGGCCCGCGGCGCCGCGCGGGGGCGGGCCCGGCCGCGGACAGGGGAGGCAGGGCGGTCCGCCCCCGCCGCCACCCGCGCGCGACACGTGGCACGCCGAGCCGGTCAAAGTCTTCGACAACATGTATTACGTCGGCATGACGGAATACTCGGCGTGGGCCATCACGACGTCGGAGGGCATCATCATCCTGGACGCGATCTACGACTACTCGATCGAGGACGAAGTCACCGGGGGCCTCGAGAAGCTCGGGCTGAATCCGGCCGACATCAAGTACGTGGTCGTGGCCCATGGTCACCTCGATCATGCCGGCGGCGCGAAGTATCTGCAGGAGAAGTACGGTGCGCGGCTGGTCATGTCGGCCGCTGACTACGATCTGCTCGACGCGCAGAATCCCCCGTGGAAGCCGAAGCGCGACATCGTGGCGACCGACGGCATGAAGCTGACGCTCGGCGATACGACCCTGACGCTGTACCTGACCCCTGGCCACACCGACGGCACCATTTCCACGCTCATCCCCCTGCGGGACGGGAAAGCGCGCCATCTGGCGGCCGCGTGGGGCGGCACGCTCTTCAATTTCGGCCCGATCCGAACGCGCCTTGTGGCGTACGCGCAGTCGGCCGAGCGCTTCAGGGACATTGCGACCAAGGCGGGCGCCGATGTGATTCTGTCGAATCACACGACCTACGACGGCAGCAAGGCGAAGCTGCCGGCCGTTGCGGCGCGCAAGCCCGGCGAGCGACATCCCTACGTGGTTGGCAACGACGTGGTCCGGCGATATCTCACCGTGGCCAACGAGTGTGGGCAGGCGGCCGTGGCGATTCTGCCGGCACCCTGATACGAAGAGGCAACGCTTGCATTCTCGCTGACGGGACGACTAACGTACCAGGGTTTGCCGTTCGCGTCTTGTTCCGTCCGGAGGTAGTTGATGGAGGCAGTTCCCGTCAGGATCGTGCCGCGGAGTTTTGGAGAAACGCGACGCCGCGACATGTGGTGGATCGAACCGTTCATCGTGTTCGTGGTGTTCACGAGTTTCATCGGGTACGGCACCTGGGCCGCGTTCCAGAATGCCCATTACACCTACGGCCCGTATCTCTCCCCGTTCTATGCGCCGGAGTTGTGGGGTGATTCGCCGCACGCCTGGTTCGGACCCAAGCCGGCGTGGTGGCCGGCGCTGCTGCCGTTTTCGCCGGCGCTCCTGATCCTGCCGTTTCCCGGGCTCTTCCGCGTCACCTGCTACTACTACCGCGGTGCCTACTACAAGGCGTTCTGGATGGACCCGGTGTCCTGTACGGTCGGGGAGCCCCGCAGCAGCTACTGGGGGGAGCGGTGGTTTCCACTCGTGCTGCAGAACGTCCACCGTTACTTCGCGTACATCGCCGTCATCTTCCTGGTGTTCCTCTCCTACGACGTGTGGCTCGCGCTGTGGTTCACCGATCCCGCGACGGGGCAGACGGAGTTCGGCATCGGCGTCGGCACGCTGGTTCTGGCCGTGAACGTCGTGCTGCTCAGCAGCTACACGCTCGGGTGCCACTCGATCCGCCACCTTGTGGGCGGCGTGAGGGACGAGATCTCGAAGTCGGCCGTCCGGTCGGCCTGCTACACCTGTTCGAGCTCCCTCAACGGCCGCCACATGCTGTTTGCCTGGTGCAGTCTCTTTTCGGTGGCGCTCGCGGATGTCTACGTCCGCCTGTGCTCGATGGGGATCTTCACCGACGTGAGGATCTTCTAGTGGGGAGGACGAACCACGTGAGCTGCGACCACAACCGAGTGCTGGCAGCGCGGACCAGGGCCGCGACAACGGAGCGGCCCACCCACCATTTCGCGGGGACATTCCAGTAATGGCGAGCTACGCGAATTACAGCTACGACGTGCTCATCATCGGCGCTGGCGGCGCCGGGCTCCGCGCGGCCATCGAAGCCGCGTCGAGTGGCGTGTCGGTCGGCCTCATCTGCAAGTCGCTTCTGGGCAAGGCGCACACCGTGATGGCGGAAGGCGGCATGGCTGCGGCCATGGCCAACAACGACGACCGCGACAGCTGGCGGGTGCACTTTGCCGACACGATGCGCGGCGGCCAGTACGTCAACAACTGGCGCATGGCGGAGCTGCACGCCAAGGAGGCGCCCGATCGGGTGCGAGAGCTCGAGGGCTGGGGCGCCGTGTTCGACCGGACGCCGGACGGCCGGATCAACCAACGCAATTTCGGGGGGCATCGCTACCCGAGGCTGGCCCATGTGGGCGATCGCACGGGGCTGGAACTGATTCGGACGCTCCAGGACCACGCCGTGTACACCGGCATGACGGTGCACATGGAACACACGGTCATCGACCTGATTCTCGACAACGGTCGAGCGGCCGGAGTGCTCGCCTACGACCGCGAGCGCGGGCGGTTCCACGTCTTCAGCGCCAAGGCGATCGTCCTGGCGACGGGCGGCATCGGCCGGGCCTACAAGATCACCAGCAACAGCTGGGAGGGCACAGGCGACGGCCATGCGCTCGCGTATCGCGCCGGCGCCGAACTCATCGACATGGAGTTCATCCAGTTCCATCCGACGGGGATGGTCTGGCCCCCGAGCGTGCGCGGCCTTCTCGTGACCGAAGGCGTGCGCGGCGAGGGCGGTGTCCTCAAGAACAGCGAAGGCCGTCGGTTCATGTTCGATGACATCCCGGACAACTACAAGCCGCAGACGGCGCCGGACCCGGAAGAAGGCTGGCGCTACGTCACCGGTGACAAGGCCGCCAGGCGTCCACCTGAGCTGTTGACTCGCGACCACGTGGCGCGGTGCATCATGCGCGAGGTCAAGGCGGGCCGCGGGTCTCCACATGGCGGCGTTTTTCTCGACATCGCCTGGATCAAGGAGAAGATGCCGAAGGCCGACGAGCACATCAAGCGCAAGCTCCCGAGCATGTACCACCAGTTCAAGGAACTGGCGGACCTCGACATCACGAAAGAGCCGATGGAGATCGGCCCCACGACCCACTACATCATGGGCGGCATCAAGGTAGATGGCGATACCCAGATGTCGACAATCCCAGGGCTCTTCGCCGCCGGCGAATGCGCGTCGGGCATCAACGGCGCGAATCGCCTGGGCGGCAATTCGCTCTCGGACCTGATTGTGTTCGGCAAGCGCGCCGGTGAGCATGCGGCCGTGTGGGCCCGGGACCACCAGGCGGCCCGCGTGGACGAACGGCTCGTCGACGAGGCCATGCGCGACTCGCTCGCCCCCTTCGACCGAGGCGACGCCGGCGAGAATCCCTACCGAGTGCAGGCTGACTTGCAGGAGACGATGCAGGCGCTAGTGGGCATCGTGCGGATGGAAAGCGAGATGCAGGAGGCGCTCGGGCGCATCGCGCAGTTCCGGGAGCGCGCTGCGCGCGTCGGTGTGTCCGGTCACCGCGAGTACCACGCCGGGTGGCACACCGCCCTTGACCTGAGGAACCTGCTCGCAGTGGCTGAGGCCATTGCCCGCTCGGCGATCGAGCGCAAGGAGAGTCGCGGCGGGCACTTCCGGGAGGACTACCCGGACAAGGTAGCGGAGTTCACCACGGTGAATGTCGCCGTGCGACAGGGAGCCGGCGGGGCGATGGAGATCGGGCGCGTCCCGATCCCCCTAATGCCGGACCATCTCAAGCAGGTTATTGAAGAACAGAAATCGTAGGGCGGGGGCTTCGGCCCCCACGTCGGGTATCGAGGAGACGGTGACGCATGCCGAGCACAGCAACCTTCAAGATCTGGCGCACCCATCCGGGGGGCGACGGGACGTTCCAGACCTTCCATACCGAAGTCACCGACGGCATGGTCGTCCTCGACGTCGTTCACAAAGTGCAGGCCGAGCAGGCGCCGGATCTGGCCGTGCGGTGGAACTGCAAGGCCGGAAAGTGCGGGTCGTGTTCGGCTGAGATCAACGGGCAGCCCCGGTTGATGTGCATGACGCGGCTGAGCCAGGTGAACCTGCACGAACCGGTAACCGTCGAGCCGATGCGCGCGTTTCCGCCGATCAAGGACCTGGTCACCGATGTGTCGTGGAACTTCCGCGTCAAGAAGGGCATCGCCAGGTTCAAGCCGCGCCCGGCCGATGCGCCCGACGGCACCTGGCGGATGGCGCAGCGCGACATCGACCGCGTCCAGGAGTTCCGGAAGTGCATCGAGTGCTTCCTCTGCCAGGACGTCTGTCACGTGCTTCGCGATCACAACAAGCACGACGAGTTCATCGGACCCAGGTTCCTCGTGTACGCGGCGAATCTCGAGATGAACCCGCTCGACACCGAGGATCGTGTGCCGGCGCTCAAAGACGCACACGGCATCGGGTACTGCAACATCACCAAGTGCTGCACGAAGGTGTGCCCCGAGCACATCCACATCACTGACAACGCGATCATCCCCCTCAAGGAGCGGGTCGTCGATCGGTTCTTCGATCCCCTGACGCGGCTGCTCAGGGTGTTGCGGTGAACAGGCAGAGTACGAAGTGGAAAGTGGAAAGTGCGAAGTGAGGAAGTAAGTGGGAAGTTGCTCGGCGGTGACGATCTTGTAAGGCGAGGACGAATTCGCGGCGCTGCGCTCGAGTCGGCCACCTCACGTCGCCGTGCCCCCGCCGACCCAACTCACGCCGCGTGTTGGCGTTAGTTCCGTTTGCGTCCCGCCCCCGTGGCGGCACGTGCCTTGCGGCATCCAGGGTTTTGCCACCTGGAGGACGAAAGATGTCGTGGATCTTTTTCTCGCTGATGGTCGTGCTGGGGTTCGCCATCCTGAAGGTTCGCCGGAGGCGCAAGGCGCTCCAGGCAGAGGTCGCGCCGAAGTACTCCGATTCAGCGGCGGCCTAGACCCCGGGCGCTGACGGCGTCGGCCTGCTCGTGCGCGTGGTACGACGAGCGGACGAGGGGGCCTGATTCCACGTGAATGAAGCCTCTGTCGAGCGCCGCGTGCTTGAGCGCGGCGAACTCGTCGGGGTGATAGTAGCGGACCATCGTTCGGTGAGCAGGCGACGGACGGAGGTATTGTCCGACGGTCAGGATGGACACCCCCACGCCGCGCAGGTCGTCGAACACCGCCAGGATCTCGTCGTGCTCCTCGCCCATGCCGACCATGATGCCGGTCTTGGTCGCGATGTCGGGGCGATGGAGCCTCGACCGGTCCAGCAGTTCGAGCGACCGCCGGTAGCGGCCGCCCGAGCGTGCCATCCGGTACAGCCGTGGAACGGTCTCGATGTTGTGATTGAGGACATCGGGGTCCGCGTCGAGCACGGTTCGCAGCGACGATTCGATCCCTTGAAAGTCCGGGATGAGCACCTCGATTCGGCATCCCGGCACGCGGGCGCGCGTGAGGCGGATGGTTTCCGCGAAGATGCACGCCCCGCCGTCGGCGAGGTCGTCACGATCGACCGAGGTCACGACCACATACTGAAGACCCATGCGTGCCACGGCTTCAGCGACCCGCGCCGGCTCGGCGTCGTCGAGCTCGTTCGGTTTTCCGTGCGCCACGGCGCAGTACGCGCAGGCGCGCGTGCAGACGTCGCCCAGGATCATGAAGGTGGCCGTCCCGTGGTGCCAGCACTCGCCGATGTTGGGGCAGTGGGCGTCCTCGCACACCGTGTTCAGCCCAAGGTCCTGCATGATGCCCTTGAGCCGGACGTAGTTCCCCGAGCCCGGTGCGCGGACCTTCAGCCACTCGGGCTTTCTCTCGCGCGGACCGATAAACGATACGGGAGCTTCGACGGACACCACCTGGTAGTGTAACGGAGGCGCAAGGTATACTGCTGCCTTCAGGCGCAACGGCCTCGTTGCGGAGGAGCCAGGGAGCTACGGCGTGGCGTATATCATCACTGAGCCGTGTATCGGCACCAAGGATTCGGCGTGTGTGGACGTGTGTCCCGTGGACTGCATTCATCCCCGGAAGGACGAGCCCGAATTCCAGTCAGCCGAAATGCTATATATTCATCCGGACGAGTGCATCGACTGCGGAGCCTGTGTTCCGGCGTGCCCGGTCGAAGCGATCTTCGCGCTGGATGAGACGCCCGAGAAGTGGGCGAGCTTCATTGCGGTCAACGCGGCGTTCTATCAGAAGTCGTAGCCTGGACGATGTGGTCGTCCAGGACCGAGGGTGGGTCGTCTGAAACCTGGTGTCTCCGTAAAGGTGGGACCAATGTGGATTTCGCGCCGGCTGTCACACGTGGCCAATATGCTCGCTGCGGCCACGATCCTCGTCGGGTCCACGCTGGCTCTCAAGGCCGACGTGAACGGAGATGCCGCGTTGCAGTTGCAGCTCGCGACGCTGCTCTACGACGAGACGCGATTTCAGGAAGCGCTTGTCGCCTTTGCTGAAGCGTCCAAGACGGACGATCCCGAACTCCTCATTCGCGCCCGCAAGGGCGTCGTGCGCACCGCGCTCAGAGTGGCCGAATTCGGTCGCGCGCGGACGGAGTCCGACAGTCTGCGCGCGCTCGCGCCCGACGATATCGAAGCCGTGACGCTGAACGCCGACGCGTTGTGGTCGGCGGGTCTGTTCGACGACGCGGAGCGCACGTACCGCGAGAGCGTGGCGAGGGAGCCGTTGTCCGCGCGGGCTCGCTTTGGGCTGGCGCGGTCGCTCGCAACCGTCAACCGGCTCGACGAAGCGCTCGACGCGGCCCTGACGGCGGTGGCCGCGGCGCCGCGGGACGGTGAGCTCCACTTCCTCGTCGGGGACATCTACGAGCGTCTGCGGAAGTACGATCAGGCGTCCAACGCCTATCGCAACTACATCAACCTGCTGCCCAACAAGGATCGCAGTGACAAGGCCGCCTGGGCGCGCGCCCAGGTTGACTTCCTGGAGTCGTTTGGCGACCTCCTGCCCGTTGATATCGACCAGGAGGACCTCGACAGGCTGCACACGCTGCCCTTCCAGCTGCTCGATGACAAGATCGTCGTGCAGGCGAAGGTGAACGGCGGGCGTGCGCAGGACTTCGTCCTCGACACGGGCTCGGAGGAGACCGTGATCTCCCGTCAGACGGCGCAGCGCCATCGGATTCGTCCGGTGACCTACACGCTGAGCGCCGGTGTGGGGGAAATCGGACTCCGGGGACTCGAGCTGTCGCGCCTCGCGTCCCTCGACCTGGGAACCCTGCAGGTGCGCAACCTGCCGGTGCTCGTCAAGAACCCGGCCCTCCGCGATATTCCGAAGCGTGAAGGCGAATCGTTTTCTCCGATGTCCATCGGGATGTCGATGCGGATCGACTACGAGCGGAAGCTCCTCACGATGGGACGGCGGCTCCCCGAAGAGTCCGCCGATGTTCGACTGCCCATGCGGATCAACCGGCTGGCGCTCGTGCGTGGCCTGGTCAACTCGACGCACCCCACGTACTTCGTGGTCGATACGGGCGGCGAGGTGATTTCAATCAGTGCGGAAACGGCTCGCTCGCTTCCGCCGTCTGCGTTCCGGCGGATTCCCCTTCGCGTCTGGGGTACCTCAGGATGGGACCGGGATGCATTTCTGCTGCCCGGTGTCGACCTGGACTTCGATGAAATCGAGTACCGGAACTTCCCGCTGGTGGTGCTGAACCTGCGGGCGCCGAGCATCCTGCTCGGCTTTCAGCTCGGCGGCATCGTCGGCCACAAGTTCCTGGCGCCCTTCCGCGTGACGATGGACATGGAGAGGAGCGAACTGCTCCTCCAGCGATTCTAGAAGTCGTACCCGATCCAGACCGAGAACTTCGGTTTTCGGAACTCTGCACTCCCGCCGTAGGGTTTGAACAGCAGGTCTTCCCAGGCCTTGTTGAACAGCGTCTTCCAGGCCCAGTCGAAGTGAATCGGGAAGCCCAGTGCGAAGGTCTCGAGGCCCAGGCCGTAGGAAGCGCGAGCATCGATCAGGCGAAGGCCGCTGACGGTTGTCGGAGTCCCGTAGACCGGCGTCTGTTGCCCGAGCCCGGATTGTTCGAATCGCTCGATCGGGGTATAGGGCTCGGCGGTGCGCGACCACCACCTGAACGGCTGGCCGTCGAAGTGCCCCCCTCCCATGTTGGCAAAGAACACGCCCCGGATGCCGCCGAGGACGCCGACCGGCGTCAGCATGGCCTCGATGAGCGGGAACCGGAGCTCGGCGTTCAAGAAGGCCGCCGAGTCGCCGACGAACTGGAGGTACTCGTAGCCGCGCATCTCAGAATTGCCGCCGAAATACGTGAAGTCTGGAGCGGCGCCCCAGCTTCTGAAGCCCTTGGCGCGGAGCGCCAGGAGGCCGGAGGCGCCGAGCCGCAGGTAGTAGCGGGCATCGACATCGGCCGTCTGGCGCGAGAGCGTATTGCCGATCTTCGGTGCGACTTCGTAGGACAGCCGCATCGTGTTGCCGGACAGCGGGCCGAACTCGCGGAAGATCGTGGTTTCCTGGATGAAGTTCACGCCCAGTGGTACGTAGACGCCCGAGCGGAAGAGCGTGCGTCCGAACTGGTCCTGCTGGTACCCCTGGGAGTATTCCTCCAGGCCCGGGTCGTTGAATTGCTCGTTGTATCGCATGACACCGCCGGTCAGCTCGAGTCGGCGGTACCGGTTGAAAGGCCAGATGCCGAAGACCGATCCGCCCTGCACCGTCCGGGTCGCCACAGAGAAGTCGCGGTCGATGTAGCCCGAGAACGACGGGTCGTAAAAGACGCCCTCGAGGTTGCCGTAGAAGAACTGCGTTTGCGAGAACCCCTGGACCGCGTAGTTGAAGCGATGCGCGAGGTTCAGGTACGAGAACGACAGCGTCCGGTACTGCGAGATCGAGGCGGCAAACATGCTGAACTGCTGATCGCCGAGTACGTCGCTGAAGGTCACCGCCGTGCCGCCGAAGACGTCGCCGCTGCTCGTGACGCCGACGTTGACCGGCGGACGCCCGTCCATGAACATCCGCTCGAACGACCCCTTCTTCTGCTGTTTGTCCGCCACGAGCGTATGGGAGAGCGGGGCCTGGAAATCGATGATCGGTCCAGGGGCGCCGAAGTCGGACGAGGCGGCCGTCACGATGGGATCGCGGCGGTCGATCGTGTGCAGTTCGTATTCCCCTTTGTAGTAGGTCACGACGGCGATCTTCGGCGCGCCGGTCCCTTCGCGCAGCACGGCCGTGTACAGGTTGCCACCCACGGCGTCGGTGTACTGCCGCAACTCACCGTTCTTCAAGCTGAGCGTCCACACGTTGTAGATCTGGCCGTTTCTGGCGACATCGGGGTCGATCGGCTGTGTCGGGTCGGTCGCCGTCGATGAGAAGACGATCGTGTCCGCATCCAGGAACTGCGCCGCGCCGTCGTCGTGGGTTCCAAACGTGAGCTGGGTCTTCTGGCCGGTCGCCACGTCGACACGGAACAGCTTCTCGTTGCCGCTGACGCGCGCGAGATAGACGATCGAGCGGCCGTCTGGAGACCAGGTCGGCGCCGAGTCGGCGAACGCGTCCTTGGTGACGTTGACAATCTCCATCGTTTCCGCGTCGCCAATGAAAATGTCCCCGGTGCCGTTCTGAAGCGCCGCAAAGGCCACTCTGCGCCCGTCCGGGGAGAAGTCTGGTGATTCGGGATCGTCGACCGTGCGCGCATCGAAGCGCTGCTCGATGTCGCCCGTCAGGACGTTCTGAAAGATCAGCGTCCGTGATTTCTCGGTCCGGGCGAAGTAGACCAGGCGATCTCCAGCGGGCGACCAGGACAACCACGGCACGGTGACCCAGCGACCGCCAGGCGTGACGATGAATTCGAATCCGAGACTCTGGTCGAATCCCTTGGTCAGGTTGCGAACGACGCTGCCGTCCCGCGCCGAGACGAGCACGATGTCGCCTTCGCGATCGCGCGCGTTGCCGGAGAAGATGGCGAGCAGATCGCCCGAAGGCGACGGTTCGACCGTGTAGCCTCCGCGATAGGGTGTCTTCTCGGGGTTCGGCAAGAGGTTGCGGCCGTAGTCGGCAGGGCGTTCCTTGTCCCTGAACGGCTTGAAGCGGTCCTTGAGGTACTTGTCGAATTCCTGGTCGAACTCCTCGGCGGTGATCTTGAAGGCCTCCTGGTAGGCATCCTCGCCCCCGCCGATGACCGACTTGCGCAGCGAGAACAGGTACTGACGCAGCCCGTCCTTGCCCCATCTCGCCTCGATGAACTCGAAGATGGCGTGGCCGAGGTTGTAGATCATCCGCGCGCCGCCCACATCGCTGTACCCCTCGAGCTTGCTCATCTTCGGGATGATGTCTGCGACGGCAGCATCGCGCACGGCCATCAGGTCGAGCGGACGCCAGTAGCCGGTCATGTAATCCGACAGGCCTTCGTGGACCCACAAGGGCGTGCCTCGCCGCACGAGCGTTGCAGGGATGATGTCGTAGTCGAACTGGTGAGTCAGTTCGTGGACAATGAGCCGGTACAGCAGGTCCGGCGGCTCGTCCATCGGCATGACGATGCGCGCGCGAGTGGGCTCGGCAAACGCCCCGACACCTTCCTGGGCTGCGCCGGGAATCACGTTCTGCTGTTGGAATTCGCTGCTCGTTTGAAACAGGATGAGCGGGACCTTCTGCGCCAGGTCGTGTTTGAGTTCGGAGCTGACATGCTGGTACGCGCTCTCCGCGTAGCCGGCCATGCGCTCGAGGTGCGGCTCGATTTCAGGGTAGTAGTAGATGATGAAGTGGTCGGTTTCGTACCGGTGCCAGTCGAACTTGTCGTAGCGGATCTGGTTCTTCCCGAAGTAGGGCACGAAAGGGGTCTGGGCTGCAGCCGCTGTCGCGGTGACCAGGACCACAGCGGACGCCGAGAGGATCCGGAGCAAAGCCCGCTTTCGCTTGTCCGCAACCGCGGGGACAAGCTTCAGCGAGGCCTCGTCGAAGCTGTCCGGACACAGGCAGCGAAGGCGGGCGCCGCACCGTGTGCGGTTGCTCATAGTGTTCTCCTTGCAGGGGCCTACCCTGCTCGTTTCCGGCTTGTGAACCGGGATACTGCGAGTCGCGATCTTACTGCCGACCGTGTGGAGGTCGCAATCACCGGGGCAAAACCTGCGCAGCAAAGGATGTGCCTATCAAAGTCTGGCAAACCCCACGGGGGAAGACGACGGGTCCATCGCTGCGGCCCTCCGAGTGTCCTCCCACGCGCCCGGGTCGCTGTCCTCCTGACCCGGCGCCGAGCTAGACTATGAGGGAGGAGCGCCATGAGCATCGAGGACGAACTGGAAGAGCCTGGCGGAGAGCCGGTGGAGCAGGGAGGGGAGCCAGAGGTGCGGCCATCCCGGAAAGCGAGTTGGCTCGCCATGGGAGCCGTGGCGCTGGCGATTGGCCTCATCTGGATCGCGCCCGGCATCGGGGATCCCCACGTGGACGAGTCGGCGGTTCTCAGCGAGAGCCCTGGCGAGCCGGAGGACGCCGAGTTCATTGGCCGGGAGGCTCGGCTCGACTTCACGCTCAAGGACATGAACGGCGTCGATGTCGAGTTCGAATCGTTCAGGGGGAAGGTCATCCTGGTGAACTTCTGGGCGACGTGGTGCGGCCCGTGCCGCGCCGAGATCCCGTCGCTTGTCGAATTGCAGGACGAGTATGCCGACGACCTCGTCGTGCTCGGCTTGTCGGTCGACGATCCCGCTGAGAAGCTCCTGCCCTATGCGAAGGAGTTCAAGATGAACTACCCGGTTCTCGTCGGCAATGGGCGTGAGGACGTGCAGGAAGCGTTTGGGCCGCTCTACGGGATTCCGGTGACGGTCATCATCGGGCGCGACGGCCGGATTGCGCTGAAGCATTCCGGCATCGCCACCAAGGAGCAGTTCGAACGGGAGATCAAGACGCTCCTGTAGTATGATTCGAGCATGTTGAAGGGGTTCACGCACGCCCGTCTCGCTTGTGGCTGTCGCATCGCGTTTCGCGACGGCGTCGAGGGTAGTCCTGTGACCGTCCTCGTCGACGAGAAGGGTCCTGGGTGCTCGATGTCCCTGCATGTCCGGGACCTGCCCGTGTACGACTACCGCGAAGCGTTGCGACCCCCGACGCGCTTTCTTCCGCTCGAGGAAGAGGGTTACGAAGAAGGCTAGGCCTTCCGTCAGGCGAACTGCACCCTGAGGTCCGCCACGAGCGGCAGATGGTCCGAGGCCATCAGGGACAGCCGCGTGCGCGGCAGATCGAGCTTCACCACCTCCACGCTTCCCTGATAGTAGATGTGATCGAGATGTAACATCGGAAAGACGCCGGGGTACGTCCGGCGTCGGCGCAGGTGCGCCCTCAGATCGATGCTCTGCAGGTGCTCGCTGAGCGTTTCGGTGGCGAGTCCTTTCATCCACTCGTTGAAGTCACCGAGCACGACCTTCGGTACACCCACCCGCCGGTCCTGCACGATGGCCTTGAGCCGTCCAGCCTGATAGCGCCGTTCGAGGATCGCGGTGCCCAGGTGGACGTTGTACAGGTGCAGCCGGTCGCCTCCCTCGAACGCGACATCCACGCGCTGGCAGCCGCGCGGCTCGCAGGTCTTCCAGGTCAGGTCGTGATGTGCGTGGTGCACGATCGGATGCCGGCTGAGGACCACGTTGCCGAACAGGGACCCGCGCAGGTGCCGCACCGGCGCCATGACCCAGCCCATGCCCAGCAGGGCGCCCAGCTCCTCGGCGTGCCCGGCCGAGGTTGCGCCAACCCCGATCACTTCCTGCAACGCAATGAGATCCGGGTCGATGGCCCGGATGACCTCGGCAATTCGTGCGGGCACCGTGCGGCCATCGAGGCCGCGGCACCGATGGATGTTGTAGGTGGCCACGCGAAGCGTGCGCCAGCGGGATTCGCTCATGCTGGGGGGTTGGGTAGCTGGGTGGCTGGGCAGTTGGGTAGCTGGGTTTCAGTCACAGCGCTACGTCGGGCGTGCACTCTTCACTTGTACCACCCCGCCCGTCCCGCCACCATCCCCCACCCAGCCCCGCCCAGCCACCCAGCCACCCAGCCACCCAGGTAAAATGCTCCCATGGCGAAACTGACGAGCGAAGTCGAGCTCCAGTGCCCATGTTGTCAGGCCGTACTGGTGCTGGACACCAACCTCCGGCGAATTGTGGCCCACCGGGTGAAGGAACGATCCGACAAGCCCGAGCTCGACAACGCCACGCACATTCTGGCGACCGAGGCGGCCCGGCGGGAGTCGCTGTTCGAGAAGTCGGTCGAAGCCGAGAAGAATCGTGATGACGCCCTCGCCAAACGCTTCGAGGAAGCGCTGAAACAGGCCCACGCCGAGCCGGTGAGCAGACCGACTCGCGACTTCGACTTCGATTAAGAGCTCTTCCACTCCCAATTGGGAGTTGGCCTTCTTGGGAGTTGGCGCGGCTTGGCCGCGCCTTAGCCGCGCCGCGCGAACTCGCGCGGGAGCGCCGTCCATCTGTCTCGGCCCTTGTAGTACTTCCACGGCTTGTACCCGTGGGCCTCGCGAAATGCCCGGTACCGACGCCGCATCGCCTCGGCGTTCCGGTCCGAGGAGGCGATCGTCCGGTGTGGCCAGTCGAGGAGCATCCGCTCCACCTTCCAGACATTGCGCGGTGACAGGCGCCAGTCGTAATCGTCCATCACGCGGAGGTCGACGACGGCGTACGCTTTGACGCGGCCCGTGAAGTCGATATACGACTCGACGTAACTGAGGGCGAGTGCCCTCGGCGTGGCAAAAATGGGTTTGCGCCCATGCAGGCCGGGATCCCGCGAGCGGGCGACCGATCCCCACCCCGTGGGCGTTCGGTAGACGAAGATCACGTGGTCGAGCAGATCGATCGATTCGAAGCTGAGCACGAGGGGCGGATAGCGATGCTGCTCGAGGATCATGGCCGCTGACAGCGCGGCCTCGAGACAGTGCACGATCCCCGTGCGCACCACACCCCGGAAACTGCGCAGCGTTTCACCACCCGTCTCCATGTTGTAAGGCAGCGCGTTCAGCCAGCCCTGAACCTCCGCCGGCGTGCGGAGTCTGGCGATCAGGCGGCGCTCCGCAGGCCGCAGGTCGAGGGCCGGCGCCGTCACGGGGTCAGTGGCCGGGAGCGGGAGCCGCGGTGAGGTCGGCAACGAGTTCAGCTGGTGTCCAGGAATTGCCGCTGTGCACCGTGACCAGTCGGCCCTGGGGATCGACCACGGCGGTCCGTAGGTTGTGTGTGATGTCGGTCGGCGTGTTGGCGCTCTGTTCGACGTAGAGGCCGAACTGTGACGAGAAACGGTTGACCTCCTGTGGATCGCCCGTGAGGAAGGACCAGATGGCCGAGTCCGCTCCTCGTCTGCTGGCGTACGCCTTGAGGATCGCCGGACGGTCGAACTCGGGATCGAGCGTGACGGTCACGAGTCGAACATCGGCCAAGGCGCTCGTGCTGGCCAGCGTCTTCTGGATCGAGGCGAAGTGACGGTCCATCAGCGGGCAGAACTCCGGCAAGGGGCAGCGGGTGTAGATGAACGTCAGTGCGACGCGATGACCGCGGAAACTGGAGAAGGGGCGGGCCTTCCCGTCCTGGTCAACGAGCATCGCGTCCGTCACGCTCTGGCCTGCGACGAGCACATCCGCAACTGGCTCGGGCGGGGGCACACCTGGTAGCGGTGCACGTCCCGTCGCGGTCAACCTCGAGAGGTACGCCTCGGTTTCGCCCACGACGAGCGTCGCGGTGACCAGGTCGCCGGGCTCTCGTCCAGACAGCAGTTCCACGTCCCTCACGGTGAAGGGCATCGTCATGCCCGGCATGAAGCCCTTGATGTCCTGGTGCTTGATCACGACCTCGCGTCGCTCTGGTCGCACGGCCAGGACCTGTCCATTGAGCTCGTACTGCCGTGGTTCGGGGGAGCGGCGACACGCCGAGGCGAGCAGAGAGACGGCGATGGCCACGGCGCAGAGCGGCAGCCTTCCGAGTCGCATGCTGTTCACTCTAGCAACTTTGGTGGTCTTCGACCTAGAGACGGTTTCATGACCCCTAATTGCCGCCCCGGTCACGTCACTTCGCAAACCGCAACTGACGCTGTACAAGCACGGTTTGCTCCGGACGTGACGCAGGTCGGCTTTCGCAGTGGGTCATGAAACCGGTTGTAGTCAAACGGGGTAGGACCCCGTTACGCTCTTGTCATGCCGCCTGACCCGGTCTTCTGGATCGGCACGTCCGGGTACAACTATCCCGAGTGGAAGGGGAGCTTCTATCCGGAGACGCTGTCGGCCGCGAAGATGCTGCCGTACTACGCCGAGCGGTTCCCGACGGTCGAGATCAACTACACCTTCTACCGGGCCCCCACCGAGAAGATTCTCGACGGCTGGAGCCGGGCCACGCCGGAACCCTTCAAGCTGACGCTCAAGGCGCCGAAGCGCATTACGCACGACGCCCGGTTGCGCGACTGCGGCGACCGCGTGCGGCAGTTTCTCGAGACCGCGGCCCATCTCGGGCCGAAGCTCGGTGCGCTCCTTTTCCAGCTTCCGCCGAATCTCAAGAAGGACCTCGTGCTGTTCGACAGCTTTCTCGACGCCTTGGCCCCCAGTGTCTGTGCCGCCTTTGAATTCCGTCACGCGACGTGGTTCGACGAGGCTGTGTACGAGAGGCTCCGTGCGCGGAACCTGGCGCTCTGTGTCGCCGACAGTGAGAAGCTGTCGACACCGGTCGAGATGACCGCCGACTATGCGTACTTCAGATTGCGTGACGAGGGCTATTCGCCCGAGGCCATTGCGCGGTGGGCGGCGACCATCCGTGGGAAGACTTCAGGTTGCCGCGACGTCTTCGTGTACTTCAAGCACGAAGAGGCAGGGAAGGGACCGGAATTCGCGCGGATGCTGACGCACCACCTGCGTGGGCAGTGACGAATCTGACCACTTCCTGTTCCGCCCAGTACCCGTCGTATCCGTTCCCGGCGTGTTCCACGAACCCACAGTGTCCACCTCGGCGCGTGACGAGGGTGGTGATGTCGGGATTGGCCGTCACGGCCTGTCGCGTGAACGGTTCCACCGGAACGAACGGGTCGTCCTCGGCCGTGAGAATCAACGTCGGCACGCGGATGCGGTCGACGACCCGGATGGCGCTGGCGCGGAAGTAGTAATCGGCCGCGTCGCGAAAGCCGTGGTGAGGCGCCGTGTAGGCCTCGTCAAACTGCCGGACGGTCCAGATCCGCCGCAGCGGCTCGAGCAAAAACGCATTTGGCACCACGGCAGCCTTTCGACGCATGCGAGCCTTGAGCCGTCTGACGAAATTCCACTGATAGGCCACATTGGCGCGCCGCTCGAGGGCCTTCACGCACGCCGCCAGGTCCAGCGTCGGCGACACGGCGCAGATCGCCTTCAGGGCTCGCGGCGCCGCCTCACCCAGATCCCCGGCGAGTTTGAGGGCCAGATTGCCGCCGAGCGAATAGCCGGCCACCGCGATCGCGTTGATGCCGTCTCGCTCGGTGAGCTCGCGCATCACGAACAACGGGTCGTGTGTGAGGCCGGAATGGTACAGGCCGCGGGAGAGGTGTTCGGTGTCGCCGCAGTTGCGCTGGTTGAGGCGCACGACGTTCCACCCCTGCGCCCAGGCCTTGTCCGCCATCCCGCCCATGTAGTGGGCGAGGCTCGAGCCTTCCAGGCCGTGCAGCAGGAGGAGTGTCGGATGTGCCTCGGGTTGCGCGTGCCAGTGGCAGTGAGCGAGCACCCGGGCGTCCGGCGCTACGTCGAAATAGCGCGGCACCGGCGGCGGCAGCCGCTTGAAGGTGCGGGAACGCGCCCAGGCGTAGAGCGTTTGCGTGTGGCCGCCCATCAGTCGCGGCTGGAACTCGGAGGGTGTGAATGTCACGCGGATGTTGCCGGGCTCGCTCGGAGCGGAGGGTCCCTGTGGTTGAGCTTATCATTCCAGCATGGCTGAAACGCTCGACGTCGTCCTCCTGGAGTTGGTGAGAGCCCGGCTCCTCACCGAGTACCCAAGCCAGCTCACCGCGTGCCTGGCCGCGCTCAGCGACGATGATGTCTGGTGGCGCCCGCACGAACAGGCCAACGCCGTGGGCAATCTCGTGCTCCACCTCGCCGGCTCAAACCGCCATTATCTCGAGCACGTCATCGGCGGCGGTGCGGACGTGCGCGACCGTGACGCCGAGTTCGCACGCCGCGGAGGGCAGTCCAAGGCCGACCTGTTGGCCCTGTGGGACGACGTGACGGCACGGGGCAGACGGGTCCTCGGTGCGCTGACCCCGGACCGGCTGCTCGCCCCGACGGTGGACCGAGGCCGCTCGGTCGCGCTCGTCCTGCTCCACGTGACCCATCACAACGCGCTGCACCTTGGGCAGATCGTGTGGGTGACCAAGGCGCGGCGGCCCGGTGTGCTGCACGAGCTGATACGCGGCCCGCAGCCGCCCGTGCGGTGACCTGCACCCGTACGTAGTGTCCGGCTTCAGCCGGACCGGGCGCTAGGATTCCGCCAGCAGCAACTCGAGTGGTGACGACACGCCGCGACGGGTTTGCAGATGCTGCGCCGTCGCCTGGAACCGGCGCTGCGCTCGTCGTCGCAGGCGCCGCATCGCGCGGAACGCGAGCGGCCATTGACGTTCGACGGCGGAACGAGCGGCTGAACAGCCTCGGTTGCTCCGCCATGACGCCCACCAGCAGAGCGCGGCAATTGCGGCGAATCAGCTCCACGCAGTCGGTGTTCTGTGCGACAGGAAGCGCTCGCTGCGCGTCCAACACGATGTCGATGAAGCACGCCAGTCGCGCCGTCACCTCGTCGAGCCGACCGCGGCGGGCGGCACGGGTGAACAGCGTCTGGTGCCCTGCAGCGAGATCTCTCGTCACGTCCTGCAGGTCGTCGAGTAGCTGCAGGAACACCCGTAACCGAAGGCGAATCGTCGATCAACTCCCAACCGCCAAACCGAACGAACGTTTGGGAGTTGGGGAGTTGGGGGTTGGGAGTTGTCTTCCGTCAGATGCCTGATCGTCCGCGCTCGGCCCGTACATCGAAGGCAGCGGCACGTCCTGCATCCGCAGGTAAACGCTCAACTGCCCCCGGTGATGAATCAGGTGGCTCAGCACGAACCCCCGCCACACCGAGGCTCTGGGCATCGAGAAAATGACGTGATCGCCCCGCTTGAGCGCCCACGGGGCCATCAGCTCCGCGTCGGTCCTGCCGACAAGCGCGGCGCGAGTGTCTCTGACGTGGTCGTCGAAGGAGGCGAGCACCTCTGCTCGGTTCTTCAGTGGGCTGGGCTGAGGGCCGCCGGCCAGGTCGAATTCGGCCTGGCTCAAGGTCATGCCGCCCCACAGGGGGATCGTGGCCACATGCTGGGCGAGTTGCCCGAGCGAAAACGATTTCTGGTGGGGCTTCCAGCCGAACTGGTCGTCGGGCACGCGCTCGAGCAGTTTGCGCGTAATCGTCATCTCGTGGTCGAACTCGGGAAGAAGCGCGTCGACTATGGCCATGGGTTACCTCACGAAGGTGAACACGAACCGGGAAGTGAGAAGCGAGAAGAGTGAACGACGAAATGTTCCTACGTCGTCGGTTTTCCAAAGTTCACGCGAGGGACCTGTTCAGCCCCCGGCGGCGCATCGAAGAGCGCGTGTTCCTTGAAGCCGAAAATACCTGCCGTCACGTTCGACGGGAAGCGCCGCCGCAAGGTGTTGTACGCCTGCACGCGCTCGTTGTAGCGCATCCGTTCGACGGCGATGCGGTTCTCGGTGCCCGACAGCTCGTCCATCAGCCGGTTGAACTGTTCGTTCGAGCGCAGCTGCGGGTAGTTCTCGACGACCACCAGGAGCCTGGCCAGCGCTGCGCTCTGCTCGTTGGCCGCCTGCATTCGCTGCTCGGGTGTCGTCGCGCCAGCCAGCCTCGCGCGGGAATCGGCGATCCGGCCGAAGACGTCCTGCTCCTGCTGAGTGATGCCCTTGACCGACTCCACCAGGTTCGGGATCAGGTCGTTGCGACGCTGCAGCTGGTTCTCGACCTGGGCCCACTGCGTCTTGATCGATTCCTCCTGGCCGACAAACGTGTTGTACGAGCAGCCCGACGTACCCGCAGCCAGCAGCGCCAGCGCGAAGACGAGACCCACGTTCCGCATCCGTTTCATATCGAAACTCCTAGTCACCAGTCACCAATCACCAATCCACGATCAACAACGAATCATGACTCACCAATCACCAAATCAATAATTGGTGATTACCACGATCCCCCCCCGCCGCCTCCACCGCTCCGACCGCCTCCGAACCCGCCGAACCCTCCACCAAATCCTCCGCCTCGACCGGACCCGCCGAAGCCGCCGCCGAAGGGACCGACACCACTATGCCATCCGCCGACGTTGCCCCAGCCTCGTCCTCGCAGCCCCTGTCCCTGGCGCCGGAGGCGGCCGGCGATGCCGCTGATGAGGATGAAGAGGACGAACAAAACCAGCAGGAGGGTTCCCGCCGATCCAGACCCCTGGGGTCCACGCCGAGCCCGCCGGACGCCCTCGAGTGTGACGTTCCGCCCGTCGGCAATGCGACCGACGATCCGCTCGGTACCGGCCAGCAGGCCGGCGCCGTAGTTGCCGCGCCTGAACTCGGGCGTCATCGCTTCGCGGCTCGTCTGGCCTGCGAAGCCGTCGGTGATGAACTGCTCGAGATCGTAGCCGACCTCGACCCAGACCTGGCGATCCTTGACGGCTACGAGGACGAGCAGGCCGTTGTCTCGGCCACGTTCACCGATGCCGCGGCCCCGGTTCTCGAACATCTTGACGGCGTATTCGCGGATGTCGGCGTACGGCGCCGCCGTCTCGACTGTGGCGACAACCACGACGTCTCCGCTGGCTTGCTGCAGCGATCGGATAAGCGCTTCGATGGACCGTGCGCTGGCCTCGTCCACCACGCCGGCGAAGTCGTTGACCGGCTGTGTGAGCTCCGGCGGCAGCGGCTGCGCCACGACGGGCGCCGCGGCCACGAGGCAGACGACGAGGCAGCCACGAAGGGCACGGAGACGAGCCGCCACGAAGCGCACGAAGGCCACGAGGTCTTCTGCGTCTGTTGGAGCCCCAATCCGCTTCGTGATCATCGTGTTCTTCGTGGCTCGGCCTTCGGGCGCTTCGAGGAGGGCGTCTATGTGCGCCAGCTGTCGATCACGCGGGCCAGCCGTTCGACGCTCGCGAGGTACTCGGGGAATGAGCGAGAAACATCGACGGCCTGCACGCCGCCCTGCCGTTCCAGATTGAGCATGTCGGTGACCAGTCCCTCCGGCATCCCCGCGGCCTGCGCCCCGGCGCGCGTGACCTCGGCGCGGTCACCTGTAGAGACGCCATGGAGGCGCGCCACGTTCCGCAGCAAAGCCGTGAAAGAAGGCGCCGATGAGGTCACCAACCTGGCAACCGCAGTCGGCGAGCCGCCCGATTCGATGAACGCCTCCCTCAAGTGAAGGAGGTGGCTCTGGGCCTGCAGCTCGCAGGCGCGTCGAAGATCGTCGCGGGCAATGGTGGCCGTGGTGAACGGGTCGGCGCCGTACACGCGCTCGTGGGCGCGGATGATCTCGCCGTACTCGAGCGGGAAGGTATCGAGCGAGCGCATGAACTCCTGCTCGGGCAGAACCAGGGGCGTGGCGATGTGCGCCCGTTCCCACCGGCCCGCGAGTTGTGAACAGGCTTGAAGGTCCTCGGCCGTCAAGCTGGCCACGAGCGCCAGGCACGTGAGCGGGGCGTCCTTCGCGCCATCCAAGATGGGCCCGTAGGCCACCACGGCTCGGAGTCGATCGCCGAAGACGTTGCGCAGATCCGCGACCAGCGATTCGGCTGCTGGCTTCCACGTCGGTGTCATGGGGCCATTGTAATGGGGTCGGGAGTCATTGCGTGGACAGCGAGACGGCAATGACTCCCGACCCCATTACAATGGCCCGATGCACTTGCGTGAGTTGAACATCGGTTGCTTTGGCGGCGGCACGGGGTTACCGAGTTTGATTGGTGGCCTCAAGGGCAACCCGTGGCTGCACGTGAGTGCGGTCGTGACGATGTTCGACAGCGGTGGGAGCTCGGGCCAGCTGCGCGACGAATTGGGCGTGCTACCGCCTGGTGATGTGCTCAGGTGCGCGCTGGCGATGGCCAGGAACGAGCGTGAGGCCCGCAGCGTCCTGCTGGCGCGGCTGCCGACGCTCGAGCAGCACGACCGCCTTGCCGGGCACACCGGGGGCAACCTCCTGCTCTCGATGATGGAGCAGTACAGCGGAGACTTTCTGGCCGCGGTGGACGGCCTGCGCGCCCTGCTCGGTTGCCGCGGACGCGTGTTTCCGGTCAGCGTGGAGCCGGCCTCGGTGTGCGCGCAGTACGCCGACGGTACGTCCACCCGGGGTGAAGTCGAAGTAGATGCCGGCCAGGCGCGAGGCCATGAAGTCCGACGGCTCTGGCTCGAACCCCAAGTGTCGATTCACCCCGTGGTGGCCGATGCCATCCGCTCGTTTGATGCCGTCATCATCGGGCCCGGGAGCTTCTTTACGAGTTTGCTGCCGCCGCTCCTGGTGCGGGGTGTCAAGGACGCGCTGGCAGAGGTCAAGGGCCCCGTCGTCCTGATCTCAAACCTGCTGACTGAAGGCCGGGGCATGGAAGGCTTCACGGCGGCCGATGCGGTGGACTGGGTGTCGCGGACGATCGATCGACCCGTGGACGTTGTGATCGCCAACACAGGCCGGCCCTCGTCCGAGGCACTGACGCGGTATGCGGCCGAGCACAAGGTGCCGCTCGAGCTTGGCCATCTGGGCTCAGACGTGGAAGCGGTCCGCGGGCCGTTCTGGACGACCGATATCGCTCGCCACGATCGTCGTCGGCTCTCGTTCGCGGTGTGGTCCGTGCTCAGCCAGCGCCTGCTGTAGTTGTCTACACCGACCCGCTGAACGACCGGCGGAAGAGCGCTTCGATCTCGCGCGTGCCATTCTCCCTGAGCGTCCGCGTCCCGGTTCCCGTGAAGTGCCGATGGCTGATCACGGGCACGATCGAGGCGTCGAGCCGCTGCCAGTCCGAGCCGCCCCAGTGGAACCACGCGTTCTGATCCTGGTCGAAGACCGAGAGCGGCTTGTTGCACAGCTTGGCGAACTCAGCCCCCCAACCGGTACCACCCTTCACGGTCCCGTCGGCCTGGATCGAGCCGATCACGTAGACCTCCTGTCCGCTGTTGACCTGGTACCAGAGGGTCTGTAATACCTTGCGCAGCGTCGGTCCCTCGGTATAGCGGCGGTTCATGAGGCGAGAGACGTACTCCAGGCTGACGTCGCCCGCGAGGAGCTCCTCGTGATTGAGGACCCGCACGCCGCGTTGGCGCTCGATCTTGTGGCCGTCGAAGGTGAAGTGGACTTCTTCGACGCCATGGCGCTCCGCGCACGCGCCGAATGTGGCTTCGGCGCCTGGCGCACCTCCGCTAAACAGAATGCAATCGTTTGGCTCCACGTCAGAATGATACCTAGGTCCGGGTTCCAAATCCGTCCGTGCCGTGTCTCGAAACGGGCCTCTCTCGCGGGTCTGCGGGCGCGGGCGCACGGCCGCCATGCGGGCGCTCCTCCCGTAAGTGCCAATAAGACAGTCTGTTGAGGGCCCCTTCGGCGGAGGCGCCAGAGGTGGCCTGGGCTGGAACGACCGTTGCCCTCAGACCGGACGTTTGGGACGTATTCAAGGCAACTGCAACGCAGGCGCACCGAGGTAACCGCCGTGGCCGTGAACGCCGTGCGACATTTCGAGAAGGTGAACAAGGAGCTGTGGCTCATCCTCTCCATGTTCGGCATCGCGCTGCTGCTGAACTTCGTGGTCGACGCGCAGCGCACGATGCTCAGCTTCTACACGCTCCCGACGCTCGGGTCCGCCTACCTGTACGGACGCCGTCATGCGACGCTGACCGCGTTTGCGAGCGTGCTGATGGTGATCCTGCTGACGGTGACGTCGAGCATCTTTCGGACCACGGACGCGGGGGTGGTCGGCGCCGTCTGGCTCGATCTGGCGTCGTGGGGCGGCATGCTCGTCGTGACCGGGTACCTGATGGGCACGCTGTACGAGCACAAGAATGCCCAGCTGCGGGAGTTGCGCGAGACCTACAACGGTGTGCTGCGTCTACTGCGCCACTTCATCTCGAAGGACGAGTACACCGAACATCATTCCTATCGCGTGTCGGTGTATGCGACCCGGATCGCCGCGCACATGGGCTTCGACGCCGAGCGCATCGAGGACGTGCGCGCAGCCGGCCTGCTGCACGACATCGGCAAGCTGAACGTCAGCCGCGAATTGCTGCACAAGGCGGCACAGTTCACGAGCGCGGAGTACGAAGAGATGCAGCGCCACGTGGACAAAGGCGTGTCGCTGCTCGAAACGGTTGGGGGATCGCTGCGGCGGGTGATCCCCATCGTGCTCGCGCACCACGACAAGTTCGACGGTTCGGGCTACCATCCGTCGAAAGGCGACGGCATTCCACTCGAGGCCCGCATCATCTCGGTGGCAGACGTCTACGACTCGCTGACGAGCGATAGGCCCTACCGGAAGGCCATGTCGCCCTTCGCCGCCAAGGACATCATCCTCAAGGGGACCGGCACGGACTTCGACCCCCAGGTCGTGGACGCGTTCATGGCGGCCTTCCACTTCGGAGAGATGGACGTTCGATCGGCCGTGGCATAAACGGCCTAAGGCTTCTCCTGAGGTTGGAAGAGCGCCGCCCCGCTGTTCCCTGAACCATCAGCCTACCGCTTCGTCCCCCTCTTGGGAGCTGCTTTCCTGGTTGCCTTCGGCGAACGATCCGAACCCGCCTTCGCCTCACGGCTTCGGCCCGGCAAGCGCTCCGAACGCATTGTCTTCGCCTGTTCAATAATCCTCGCGAAGAGCGCGCCGGATTCTCCGCCCTGCGCCGGTCTGTTGGATCGCCAGACATCCGGGTTGTCCGCAGAGAGGATGTCCGCGAAGTCCCCTTCGCTCTTCACGCTGAGCGGCGCGAACTCCGCGATGTCGAGCTCGCCAGACGACCACCCGTCGCGATGCTTGATGAGCAGCCACGACCGGCCGTCCGCCGGCGCGCCGCCCCAGCCACCCTTGGTGCGGACGAGCACCCACGATCCCTTCAGCTTGTACCCGTCGAGGGTGAATTTCAGGTCGCCTTTCTTCAGCGCCGCGTCCACATCGTCCACCTCCGGCGTCCACGTGCCACGGTCCCAGAGCATCACGATGCCCGCGCCGTATCCGGAGGGGATGACGCCCTCGAACTCGCCGTAGTCCACCGGGTGATCCTCGACGTGCATGGCCAGTCGTTTCGTCGCCGGATCGATCGAGGGCCCTTTTGGGACGGCCCACGACAGCAGGACGCCCTCGTGCTCGAGACGCAAGTCGTAATGCAGGTGGCTGGCCAGGTGCTTCTGTACACAGAAGAATCGCGGCGTCCGGCCGGCTGGCGAGCGGTGCGGTGTGTCACCGGCCGGTTCGGGCGAGGCGGTGAAGTCGCGCTTGGCGCGGTACTTCTCGAGGGCCACCGGTCAGCGCCCCTCTTCGAGCCGGTGCATCGGACGTGCGACGAGCAGCAGGAGCAGCCCGGCGCCGATGCCGAACGCCGCCACGGCACCAAACAGGCTCGGCAGCGTCATCGACTCGTAGAAGGCGGCCATGCGTCCGCCGATGTAGTTGCCGACGGCGGCAGCCAGGAACCACACACCCATGATGAGGCCGCCAATGCGCACCGGCGCCAGTTTGCTCATCGCGCTCAGGCCCACTGGGCTGAGCGAAAGCTCGGCGCACGTGTGGATGAAGTACACGGCGGTCAGCCACCACGGGCTGACCTTCACGCCCTGTTCAGCCAGCAGCGCGGCGACGACCAGCACTGCAAATCCGGCACCCACCCCAACCAAGCCGAAGCCGAACTTCGTGGGGCTCGATGGTTCCTTCCCGCGCCGGGCAAGCCAGACCCAAAGCCAGGCGAAGAGCGGCGCGAGCGTGATGATGAAGAGCGAGTTGAGCGCCTGGAACCAGCTGCTCGGAAACTCTACGCCGAACATGACGTTGCGGGTGTTCCGGTCCGCGAACAGATTGAGCGTCGAGCCCGCTTGTTCGAACTGCGACCAGAAGAGTGCCGCACCCAGGAAGAGCACGCCCACGACGTAAAGCTGCTTGCGTTCGCGGACCGTCCACCCAGGGGTCAGAAACAGCCAGCCGAAGAAGGCGACCGTCAGCCCGAACAAGAAGAAACCGGCCGCATCGGAGATCTGCGTGGCCGTGAGGGGGATAACGCCTGCGTAGATGCCGGCACCGGCGATGATGAGCGCAACCGTACCCACACCGGTGTACAGAATGGCCCGTCGCTTCCGGGCGGCGGCGGCGTCCGGCGATCCAGCCTCGGCGGGGAAACGACCCGCCGTGCCCAGGTGCTTTCGTCCGAGCACGTACTGAATCAGGCCGAGCGTCATGCCCACGCCCGCGGCGCCGAAACCCACGTGCCAGCTCACGCGCTGACCGAGGTAGCCACAGACCAGTGGCGCAATGAACGCGCCCACGTTGATGCCCATATAGAAGATGGAATAGCCCGCGTCGCGGCGGATGTCGTGCTCCCCGTACAAGCGCCCGACGATGACGCTGACGTTGCCCTTGAGCAAGCCCGTGCCCACGACGATGAGGAGGAGGCCGAAGTAGAAGGTCGAGAGCGACGGAATGGCCATGCTGAAGTGGCCACTGGCAATGAGAACCCCGCCGTAGAGCACCGCGTTCTGCGGTCCGATGAGCCGGTCCGCGATCCACCCGCCGGGGAGCGTCGTCATGTAGACCATCGCCGTGTAGAGACCGTAGATGGCGCCAGCAGTGGCGGTATCGAGGCCGAGCCCTCCAGCGGCGGGGGCCGCCGTCATGAACAGGATGAGCAGCGCCCGCATGCCGTAGTAACTGAAGCGCTCCCACATCTCGGTGAAGAAGAGCGTCGAGAGCCCCCGCGGGTGGCCGAAGAATCGGGTGTCGAGGTGGGAGACTCCGCCGCCCGAGGCGGAGCCGGTGGCTTTCGGTGGATTCATGACGAAGGATAACGTGGAAGACGTGTCCCTTCGCGAGAAGCGCTTCTAGTGGACCGTATCAACTGAACCTGTAGGGCCCGCGACAGCCTGTCGACCGAGATTTCGCGGGCCAACCGACGGGCGGCCCGCTCGACACATCACAAGGACTCACCACTACTTCACTTGCAGCGACTCGATGTGCTTGACCAGCGCGTTGACGCGCTCTTTGACCGCCGCGGCACCGCCCTTTGCCGCGAAGACGTCGCCCCACACAGGCATGTCGGGCCCACCGTGGCCGCGGACTGCCGGGTCTCGGCCGTCGATCATCTGATAGACCTGGGCAGCCGGGAAGACACCCCTGGTGTTCTTGGCGAGGATGGTCAGATCGGACGGGCGAACGGTGAGGACCGCGCCCAGGGGGCCGTTGCCCTTGCCGCCCGTGCCATGACAGGAGGCGCAGTTGTTGTAGAAGAGGTCGCTTCCCGATACGGCGGCCGTCGGTTTCGTTTGTCCCGCCGCCATGCCGGTTCCCACAAGGGCCGTTACGGCTAGCACCAGCGAGAGGGAGGCTCCCACGGTGACTGTTTTGGATCGCATGAATGTGTCCTCCAGCTTGAAGGGGCGTGGTGCTGATCTGTGTGTCTCAAGTCTAGTTGGTTAGGATCCGTTTTCTCAACCTACTCTGCACGCCGGCGCCATCACGTGGAACAATGAGCGCGTGCGCGCCCTGCTGATTTCAACCTACGACCTCGGGCGCCAGCCGTTCGGCTTGGCCTCGCCGGCGGCCTGGCTGCGAGGCGCCGGAGTCGAGGTTGAGTGCGTCGATGTGTCACGCGACGCTCTGCAGGACGTGCAGATCAGCGCGGCCGGCTTGGTGGCGTTCTACCTCCCGATGCACACGGCAACGCGGCTGGCGGCGCCGCTCATCGAGCGCGTGCGCCGGGTGAACCCGAACGCGCGTGTTGCGTCCTACGGCCTGTACGCGCCACTCAACGCGGTGTGGCTTCGAGAACAGGGTGTGGAACACGTGCTGGGCCCTGAGGCCGAGGCGGAGCTGGTGGCTCTTGCCAACCGGGACCCGGGACTCGGGACTCGGGACTCGGGACCCGGGACTCGGGATTCGGGACTCGGGGCCCAGCGCGGGCTCCGCTTCATCCAACCAGACCGATCGACGCTCCCTCCGCCCTCGCGCTATGCCGCGCTGCAGATGCCAGATGGGAGCCGGCGTGTCGCGGGATCGACTGACGCCACGCGCGGCTGCAAACACCTGTGTCGCCACTGTCCGATTGTGCCGGTCTACGAGGGCACGTTCCGGGCTGTTCCCATCGACGTCGTGATTGAAGACATTCGTGCGCAGGTCGCTGCCGGCGTGCAGCACATCTCGTTTGGCGACCCGGACTTCCTGAACGGGCCGACGCACGCGCGCCGGCTCGTCGAGCGCGTGGCGCGGGAGTTCCCTCAGCTCACCTACGACGCCACGATCAAGATCGAGCACATCCTGCGGCACGCCGACATGCTTCCGCTGCTGCGCGACACGGGGTGCCTCATGGTCACGAGCGCCGTCGAGTCGACCGACGATAACGTGCTCGAGAAGCTGCGCAAAGGCCACACACGGGCGGATTTCAACAAGGCGGTGGAGATCTGCCGGCAGGCGAGCGTCACCCTTGCCCCCACGTTCGTGCCGTTCAACCCGTGGACGACGGTCGAGGGGTATACGGAGCTCCTCGACGAGCTCGATCGCCTGAACCTGACACAGGAGGTCGCGCCGATTCAACTGGCGATTCGCCTGCTCGTGACCGCGGAGTCGAAGCTCCTGGAGTTGTCGGACATTCAAGCGGTTGTGCAGCCGTTCGATGCACAGTCGCTGAGTTTTCCGTGGCGGCACGCCGATCCGCGTGTCGATGCGCTTCAGCGCGGCGTGATGCAGATCGTGGGCGCCAGCGACGGTCGGTCGCGCACCGAGGTGTTCGATTCGGTCGCCGCGCTCGTCAGAGGGTCAGACCCCTTGCACACGCCGACTCAAGGCCTTGACACGCGGCGTAGCAAGGGGTCTGACCCTCCGCCGTACATGACCGAGGCCTGGTACTGCTGCGCCGAACCCGGTCCCGAACAGTTCGATCTGGTGTGACACGGGTTCTTCTTTTCGCGACGACCACGGGATACCAGATCCGGTCTTTTGGTGAAGCGGCCGAGGCGCTGGGTATTCAACTGGTCTTCGCGAGCGATCGTTGCGATCATCTCGAGGATCCGTGGCGCGACGAGGCCATTGCTGTCAGGTTTCACGACTCGGAGGCCTCGCTCGAGGCGGTCGTTCGAGCGTGTCAGCGTCAGCCGCCCGCAGGTGTGTTGGCGGTTGGCGACCGCCCCACGGTGCTCGCGGCCCACGTGGCTGCGGCGCTAGGCTTACTCGGAAATCCCCCGGCGTCCGCCGAGGCCAGTCGAAACAAGCTTGCCTCCCGTCGTGCGTTTGTCGCAGCCGGCTTGCTGACGCCTCACTTCCACACGATCTCCGCCGCTCAGGGGCTGTCTGACCTTCCCGCGCTCGAATACCCCGTCGTCATCAAGCCGCTCTCGCTGTCGGGGAGTCGCGGCGTGATTCGCGCTGATGATGTCGTTGAGCTCGAGTCCGCGCTGGAGCGGGTCCGGCGGTTGCTCAAGGCGCCTGACGTGGCGCTCGAGCGCAATGCGGTTCACGAGCGTCTGCTGGTCGAGTCGTTCATACCGGGGCTGGAATACGCCGTCGAAGGTGTGCTGACCGACGGAACGCTGCAGGCTGTTGCGATCTTCGACAAGCCCGATCCACTCGATGGTCCGTTCTTCGAAGAGACGATCTATGTGACGCCCTCGCGCGCGCCCACCGGGGCCCAGACGGCGATCCTCGACGCGGTGGCTGCCGCGGCGAGCGCCCTGGGACTTCGCCACGGGCCCGTCCATGCCGAGTGTCGTGTGAACGAACGCGGGGTCTACGTCCTCGAGGTGGCGGCGCGTCCGATCGGCGGCTTGTGCTCGAAAGCGTTACGCCTCGAGGGCCCGGGTGGAAACCAGGCCACGCTCGAGGAGATGCTACTGCGGCATGCGAGCGGCGAGGATGTGGGCGGCTATCGCCTGGCGCCCGGCGCGTCCGGCGTGATGATGATCCCGATCCCGCGTCGAGGGGTCTATCGCGGCGTGAGTGGAGTGGACGAGGCCAGGCAGGTGCCCGGCATCGAGGACGTGAGGATCACGGCCAAGCCGGATGCGCGACTCGTGCCGCTACCGGAAGGGCGCAGCTACCTGGGGTTCATCTTCGCGCGCGGCGACCAGGCGTCCGCTGTAGAGCAGGCCCTGCGCGATGCGCACACGCGGCTGCGGTTCGAGATCGAGCGGGAGTTGGTGGTGGTGGACGGGGTCAGATCTTGAATCTTGCGTGCGAGCCGTTGCGTGCACGCAAGATTCAAGATCTGACCCCGTCTCTACTTCGCCTGCTGCGGCACGTATCCGGGCGGCAGCGCGGCGCCGGCGCCGAAGAAGAAGTCTTCCATCTGCTTGGCGATGAGTTCCTGCGCTTCCTTCTGCCACGGCATGAGGCGGTACTCGTTCAGGATCATCTTCTGCCGTTCTTCCCACAGCTTCCAGGCCTGTGCCGAGACTTGCTCGTAGACCCGTTTCCCCAGGTCGCCGGGCCAGGGTGAGCCGTCCAGGCCAGGCAGGTCCTTCTGAAATTTCACGCAGTGAACCGTGCGGCCACCGCCAGGGCTGGCGGCCGGCTGCTTGTCGGCGGGAGCGGCGCAATCATCCATGCCTTGAATGTTACATCCGCCCGGCGAGATCCGCCTGTATGGCCCCGATCCCCGAGTCCCGGATCCCGAGTCCCGGATCCCGAGTCCCCGATCCCTGGTCCCTGATCCCTGAGCGGGCTTCAGCCCGCGCGGCTGGTCTCCACCTGCACCCTGGTGTCATTGAAGCAGGCGCCGCCGCCAAGGTCTGTCAGCGCGTCAGGCGCCAGGGCGTTGGCCGTGTAGCCATTCGCCGTGTGCCTCCGCCAGAGCCCCTTGGGCAGCGACACGGTCCCGGGACGAATCCCTGGCCCGACGCGCAGGTTACAGCGGACCTCGCCGAGCTCGTTGAAGATTCGGACCGCCTCGCCGTCTCTCAACGCGCGCGCTTCGGCATCGCGGGGATGCATCAGCAGGCGCACCTCCGGCCCGGCCAACTCGGCGAGCGTGGAGCTGATCGCCCGCTCGCTTGACGGCGAGATGAGCGCCAGTGGGAACGCAGCGGTCCCTGGGTCTGGCTGATACCCGTAGAGCCCCGCTGGCGCTTCCTTGTCGAGGTGCTCTGGAAACAGATCGACCTTGCCGTCGCTCGTCCGCGGCATGACGTCACGAAACTGCACCGGGCGGCCGCCGTGCGGCGGCACCGCAGCGCCGTGCTCGCGGAGCTCGTCCGCGATCGTGCCCGGCATCTGCGCGAGCACGTGGATCATCTCCTCGAGCTCACCGCTCGGGTCGCCCTTCTCGCCAACGCCGAGCATCCGGGACAGCTCGCCGAACACCTCGGCGTTCGATCGGGCCTCGCCGACGGCTTCAACGACCGGCCGCGCCAACTGGAGGCTCATGGGGCCGTACGCACGCGCGATGTCGTATCCCTCCAGGAACGTCGTGGCCGGCAGGAGCACGTCGGCGTAGTGCGCCGTATCGGTCATGACCTGCTCGAAGACGACAGTGAAGAGATCCTCGCGTTCGAGGCCGCGGATGATGCGCCGCTGATCCGGTGAGGTGGCCACGGCGTTCGAGTTGTAGACCAACAGGGCCTTGATCGGGGGCTCGCCTTCGGTCAGTGCACGACCCAGGTGATTCATATTCACGATTCGCGTGGACGGTTCCTGCGCGCCAATCCACGTGCGCTCGATGCTCCACGACGCGCTGTTGCTCATGGTGTAGCCGCCGCCTCGTACACCGAACTTCCCGCCGACCGTGGGCAGCGCCATGATCGCGAGGCTCGAGTTGCCGCCGTTGCGGTTCCGTTCCTGCCCCCATCCACATCGAACGAGTGCCGGAGAGGTCGTGGCGTACCAGTCCGCTACCGTTGCGAGCAGTTCAGGCGGGACATCGGCCTCGGCAGCCGCTCGCTCGATGGTCCATGGCAGTGCTTTCTCGCGCAGGCGATCCGCGCCGCGCGCGTGCGCGTCGAGAAACGCGCGATCGGCGAACCCCGCCTCGAAGAGGTGTCGGTGGATGGCGAGCGCGACCGGCAGATCCGTGCCGGGCCGGAGCGCCAGGTGCACGTCGGCCTGCTTGGCGAGCGGCGTCGTTCGTGGATCCACCACCACGAGCTTCGCGCCACGGCGCGTGGCCTCTCGGATGTAGGGCACGAGGTGAATGCCCGAGGCAGACGGGTTGGCGCCCCAGACGATGATGAGGCGCGCTTCGGGGAAGTCCTCGTAGGTGACCGACGGCATCTTGCCGTAGAGCGCCGTGTTGGCCACCCCGGTCGGGGCGGCGCACACCGTGCGGGCGAGTCGCGACGCTCCGAGGCGGCGAAAGAGCGTGGCGTCGCTCGTGTCCTGCGTGAGCAGACCGTTGGACCCGCCGTAGGAGTGGGGAAGGATCGACTCGCCGCCCCACTCTTTGCGCGCCTCGAGCAGGCGCTCGGCAATTCGCGCCAGGGCGTCGTCCCAGGAGACGCGCTCGAAGCTGCCCGAGCCCTTCGCGCCCTTTCGCACGGCAGGGTAGAGCAGGCGGTCAGCTCCGTAGACGCGGTCGGGAAAGCGCCGAACCTTCGCGCAGATGTAGCCGCCGGTCACCGGGCTGGCCGTGGAACCGTCAATCGTCGTGATGCGCCCGCCCTTGGTCGTGACCGTCAGGCTGCACGAATCCGGGCAGTCGAGCGGACAGGCGGTCTCGACGCGGTGTTCCTGGGCACGGGCCTGAGCGCCGGTTCTCGCATTTTGCATTTTGTTTTCTGAATTCTGCATTCTGAATTCTGCATTCAGATTGCCTGAAGACCGGCAATCTGCCACTAATTTAGTGTAGGCCGAGGCCCCTGAAGTATTGTCAATCGCACGTCGATGGCACTCAACCCCGGTGTTCGCCTCCCGTCGTCGAGCCGAGTGCGCGGAGCGGACTGCGCGCTGCAGCACAGCTCATGGTGGACAAGTTGACGGCCGTGCCGAGAAAGCGCCTGGGCCGGCGCATCGGCCTCCTGGCCCCAGACGAACTGAGACACCTCAATCGAGCGATCTTCGTGTTTCTCGGCCTTGCTGAACCTGTTGTCGGCGAGCCGTAGGCGGGCCCAACCTCGACTCAGCGCGGGCCCCGGTCGAGTGCCCTCTGGTCGCGAGGGTTCCCCGAAAATGCGTTGATTCCTTCCGGGTTCCCCGGCATGATCGCGGCCACCATGCCCCTTCAGGCCGGGACCAGGCTTGGGCCGTATGAAGTGCTCGCCCCGTTGGGCGCGGGCGGGATGGGAGAAGTCTACAAAGCGACCGACACCCGCCTGAACCGCACGGTCGCGATCAAGGTGCTCCCGCCCCATTTCTCGGACAACCCCGAGATGAAGCAGCGGTTCGACCGCGAGGCGCAGACCATCGCCGCGCTCAACCATCCGCATATCTGCACGCTGCACGACGTCGGCCGTCAGGGCGACACCGACTTCCTGGTGATGGAGTACCTGGAAGGCGAAACGCTGGCCTCGCGCATCGAACGCGGCCCACTGCCGCTCGGCGAAGCGTTGAAGGTGGCCATCCAGGTCGCCGACGCGCTGGAGAAGGCGCACGGACTGGGCGTGACCCATCGTGATCTGAAGCCGGGCAACATCATGTTGACCGAGGGCGGCGCCAAGCTGCTCGACTTTGGCCTGGCCAAACTCAAGCAAGCGCCCCAGGCGTCAGCGTCAAGCTCCGCCGTCGTGACGGCCGGCCCGACGACGACTACCCCCGGGACGATCCTCGGCACCATGCAGTACATGGCGCCCGAGCAGCTCGAAGGCAAGGAGGCCGATGCCCGCACCGACCTCTTCGCGTTCGGTGCCGTCCTCTACGAGATGGTCACCGGCAGGAAGGCGTTTGAAGGCAAGAGCCAGCCGCATCTGATTGCCGCCATCGTCTCCGCGCAGCCCGATCCACTCTCGAAAACGCAGCCGGCGACACCCCCTGCACTCGACTTTCTGGTGGAGCGATGTCTCGTCAAGGATCCCGAGCACCGCTTGCAGACGGCGACCGACCTCGTCTGGAAGCTGCGATGGATCGCCGAAGGAGGCACCGAGGGCGGAATGTCCGCGCCGCACGGCACTTGGCGGCGCACGCGGATCGCACAGCTCGCCCTCGGGGTCGTCTCGCTGCTCGTGGTCGCTCTGTCGGTCGTGGTGTCCATGTCGCAGCGGGGCACCGAGGTACGCCAGGCGACTCGCTTTCTTGTCGACGTGCCGGACATGCCAGTGGCTGAGGCCGTGTCGATCTCCCCTGACGGCCGCTTGATCGCCTACTCGGCGAGCGACAGTGGATCGACCGCCGTATTCGTCCGCCCGCTCAACACCGAGGCCGGCACGAAACTGCCCGGCACTGAAGGCGCAGGCCGCCTCTTCTGGTCGCCCGATAGTCGCTGGGTCGCGTTCTTTGCCGGGGGCAGGCTCAAGAAGGTGGAGGCGGTAGGTGGGCCTCCGCAGAACATCTGCGAGACGCCGGATCTGCTGGGCGGTACGTGGAACGCAGACGGGGTCATTGTCTTCGCGTCGAGTAAGGGGCTGCAGCGTGTGCTGGCCGCGGGCGGCCAACCGTCGCCGCTTGAGGTGTCTGCCGACATCGCGAAGCAAGGTCCGCGGGAGCCGTATTTTCTCCCAGACGGCCGGCGCTATCTCTACCTTGCGGGTGCCGGAAAGGAGTCGGAGGCGGCCATCTACGCCGGCTCGCTCGACTCGACCGAGACGACGCGTCTTGTGGCGTCGGCGTCCAACGCCGTCTACGTCCCTTCGACAGGCTCAGGGCAGGCGGCGCCCGGCTACCTGCTCTACCACCGCGAGGGAACACTTTACGCGCAGGCATTCGACGCGGGCGACCTCGAGGCCAGCGGCGAAGCCATCCGCCTTGCCGATGGCATTCCGTACGCCGAGACCGGAGCCGCCGCGTTCGCGGCGTCGCACACCGGCGTCCTGCTCTATCGCAACGATCCGCAGCGACAGGCGGCTTCCGGCGGCGCCCAGACACCGGCGGCCGGCAACGTCCCTGACCGGCCGCTTCGCTGGGTCAGCCGGACCGGCACGAGCGAACAGGCGGCCGCACCTGGCGGATGGGCGGGCACCGATGTGTCTCCTGATGGCAAACGCGCCGCAGTGCACCGGCATGACGCCGATGGCGGCGACGTCTGGATCTTCGAGGCGGGCCAGAGCACGCCGTCGAGGTTCACTTTCGATGCCGCGCAGGACAACTCCTCGCCCGTCTGGTCGCCTGACGGTACACGCATCGCGTTCGGCTCGCGACGGGACGGCAAGTCTGGTCTCTACGTGAAGCACGCCGACAACACATCCGCGGAGGAGCTCGTGATCGAATCCGAGCTTCCCATGATGCCGATGAGCTGGTCGGGCGACCGGCTGGTCTATTGGACCAGCGACCAGAAGACGGCCGGGGACATCTGGAGCGTGCCTCTGACGGGGGAAAAGAAGCCTGTACCGTTCGTGCAAACACGAGCCGACGAGCGAAATCCCCAGGTTTCACGCGACGGGAGATGGATGGCCTACAGCTCCAACGAGTCCGGCCGGAGCGAGATCTACATCCGGCCGTTTCCGGAAGGGCCCGGGAGGATCCAGGTTTCGGTGAACGGCGGCGTGTTCCCGCGCTGGCGCCGCGACGGGAGGGAGTTGTATTTCATGAGTCTCGTCTCGCTGGGTTCGCTGATGGCCTCCGACATCCGCGTGAGCGGCGCATCGGTTCGCCGGGAGGTGCCGCGCGCCCTCTTCCAGTCGTTCTTCGTCGGCGGCGCCCACGCTGGAGGGCAGGCGCACGCGTATGCCGTCACCGCCGATGGCCAGCGATTCCTGGTTCCGCAGTTTGAAAACCTGGCCGCGGGCTTTGGTCGTGGCCGCCTTGGAGGCTTCAACGCTGCCACGGCGTTCGTCCTGGCCACAGTGACCGCGGATCGCCGCGCGGCAACGGCTCCCACGGCGCAGTCCACGGCCCCGATCACCGTCGTCCTCGACTGGACCGCGGCGCTGAAGCAATAGGAGCCTTGCATGTCCCTTGAACCCGGCACCCGGCTTGGTCCCTACGAAGTGCTTGCCCCCATCGGCGGCCGGACAGAAGGGCGGTACAAGGCGTCGGACACACAGCGGAACCGCATTGTCACGCTCAAGGTGCTCCCGCCAGAATTCTCGGAAGCGCCCGAGATGAAGGAGCGCCTGGAGCGAGACGCCCGGACGATTTCCTCGCTCAATCATCCACACATCTCCGCGCCGATCGACGTGGGGCATCAGGATCCGTCAACCCATTTCGTTGTCACCGAGTACGTCGAAGGCGAAACGCTGGCCGAGCGGCTCGCGCGCGGGCCGCTGGAGCTTCACGAGGCGCTCAGGGTGGCGGTGGCCATAGCGGATTCGCTCGACAAGGCGCACAGGTGGGGTATTACGCATGGCGGTCTGAACCCGTCGGTCGTGACGCTGACGCCAGAGGGACCGAAGCTCCTCGATTTTGGCTTGGCGAGGTTGACGGAAGAGGAGGGTCGGCTCGGCGTGACGTCGATGGCAACGACACGAACATCGATTGCGTCGCTCGCCGCGGTTCCCGCGCCCGGCGCCCCGTACATGGCTCCCGAGCAGTTCGCGGGAGGCCCATCCGATGCCCGGACAGACATCTTTGCGTTCGGCACGGTCATGTACGAAATGGTCACGGGCCGTCGGGCCTTCGAGGAAAAGACGCAGGCGCTGCTCGTTGCCGCCATCCAGTCGGTCGATCCCGAGCCGGTGTCAACGGCGCAGCCGACGGCCCCACCGGCCCTCGATTATCTCGTGAAGCGGTGCCTCAGCAAGGATCCGAGACAGCGGTTCCAGACAGCCTTGGATCTCACCAGCGAACTGCAATGGATTGCGAAGGGCGACGCAGAGGTCGCGAGTGCCGTGCCGGTGGCAGCCAGGTGGTGGAAGCGAGACCGCGCTGTATGGGCGGCTCTCGCGACGGTGGCGGTCCTGGCGGCTGGCCTGTCAGCATCGGCACTCTCCACGTTGCGAAGTGGTCCGGAGCCGAGGGAGGTGCGCTTCGTTGCCTCAGGCCTTCCGCAAGGCACGACACCCATTTCGATTTCGCCCGACGGTCGCTGGCTCGTCGCGGGTATCAACGGCGGCAGCCTGTTCGGGCAGTCGCTGGATTCGGTGACGTCCCAGACGCTCATCAGAGGCGTACCGGCGCAACCGTTCTGGTCGCCCGACAGCCGCTCGATCGCCTACTTCGAGGACGGCAGACTGAAGAGGGCTGATATCGGCGGCGGCCCTCCGCAGATCATTTGCGATACACCGCCGCTGATTTCAGCGGGGACGTGGAACAGCGACGGCGTGATCCTCTTTCCGGGGGCCGGCGTCATCCAGCGCGTGCTCGCCGCGGGCGGGCAGCCGACACCGATCACGACGCTGGACGAATCCAAACAGGAAACCGAACACCTGGGTCCGTGGTTCCTGCCAGATCAACGTCGGTTCCTGTTCCTCGCGATTTCCTCGCAGCCAGCAGAGAGCGCCATCTATGTGGGCTCGCTCGACTCCTCCGAGCGCACGCGCCTGTTCACCTCTGAGTCCAAGGCAGTGTATGCGGCTTCGACGTCTTCGACAGGCTCGGGGCAGGCTACCGCAGGCTACGTGTTGTTCAATCGCGGGGACACGGTCTTCGCGCACGCCTTCGACGCGGACCGATTGACCTTGTCGGGCGAGCCGATTCGCGTCGCAAGCGGCGTGCCCCTTCGCGTGCCCGCGCCGAACGGCAGCCCCGGGATCACGCAGTCGGCGAACTTCTACGTGTCGCAGACCGGGGTGCTCGCCTACCGGACCGGTGCAGCCGGCGCGGCGCCCGCAGCGGGAAACGACGAGCAGCGGTCGCTCTTCTGGTTCGATCGCAACGGCCAGCAGAGCGCATCGATTGGGACCCCGGGCGCGTACGCCGGTGTGGACCTGTCGCCAGACGGAAGGCGGTTTGCCGTCCACCGTCACGAAGGCACCGGCGGTGACAACTGGATCTTCGACGTGGCCCAGGGCCGGATGCAGCGGCTGACCTTCGACGCCAGTCAACACAACCAGATGCCGATCTGGTCGCCTGACGGAACCCGCATCGCGTTTGGCTCGCAACGCGACAACCGGTGGGGTCTGTACGTCAAGCCCGCCGACGGCACGGCCGTGGAGGAACTCATAACGGAGTCGGAGGCTCCGAAGCTGCCCATGAGCTGGTCTCCGGATGGGAAGATGCTCGTCTACGTTCAGGGTGCCGGCACCGCTCTCGATGTGTGGGCGGTCCCGGTGGCCGGCGACCGGAAGCCAGTTCCGCTCCTGCAGTCGCCAAGCGTGGAGGCGTTTCCCCAAGTCTCTCCAGATGGAAAATGGATGGCGTACATGTCGAACGAGACCGGCCGCGTCGAGATCTACGTCAAGTCGTTTCCGGAGGGTCCGGGCAAGTGGCAGGTCTCGACCGACGGCGGAGTGTACCCGCGCTGGCGGCGTGACGGGAAGGAACTGTATTTCTACTTCAACAACGCCCTTATCGCGGCTGACATTCGCGTCACCGGATCGTCGGTCGAGGCCGGCGTCCCGCGGACGCTGTTTGGCCTCGCCGAGCCGAGTGCTACGTTTCCTGACGGTACGTACCTTCGTTTTGCCGTGACCGCCGACGGCCAGCAGTTCCTGATCTCTCAGGCCGGTGCCGGCGGCGGAGCCACGGCCGGTGGTCTCGCCGACGCCATCGCAACCCTCGCCGACGGGGGCGGTGGGTCAGGCAGTTCCACCCCCAACGCCGTCACCGTCGTCCTCAACTGGCCGCGGGTGTTGAGGCAGAAGTAACGCTCCCGAGGACGGGTTCGACAGCAGCAGAAGGGAGGTCTCCGATGCGAGGGCTCGTTTCAATCGGTGTGCTCGCGATCGTCATGACGGCGTCGCGATCTCCGGCCCCGGTCGTCGCTCAGACGAGGTCACCTGTGGGGACGTCGAGTACGGGCGCGCCGTGGATTCCACCGCGCACGCTGGACGGTCAGGTGGACCTCGAGGGCGTCTGGGACTTCGGCACGATTACTCCCCTGGAACGACCGAGCGGCCTCAGAGACAAGCAGGTGTTCACCGACGAGGAGGCGGTGGCGTTTGAGCGGGAAGAGAATCGGCGCCAGAACCGCGATCTGATCGACCCCGTGAAGGGCGGAGCGCAGTACCCGCCAGGCGGTGTCGTTCCGTACAACGAGTTCTGGTACGAACGGGGAAGCCGGATCATCGGGTCGAAGCGGACGTCCCTGATCGTCGATCCACCTGACGGACGGATTCCGTTCACACCAGAAGGAAGGAAGAGGGTTGAGACGTTGGCGGCGGCCGCGCTCGATGAGCAGCTTGGCCGCGCGCGAGCCGACTCGTGGGAAGACCGCTC
>Ga0209640_10000195_pt1 | contig 43631 bp, 58 predicted proteins | sample RifCSP10_1_FD_184018 | JGI IMG/M metagenome (GOLD analysis project Ga0209640, IMG submission 184018) | Soil microbial communities from Rifle, Colorado - Rifle CSP2_sed 10_1 (SPAdes) (version 2) | ecosystem: Environmental > Terrestrial > Deep subsurface > Rock core/Sediment | place: Rifle...
GCTCCCATGCCTAACGGTTTCTCTGAAGAATGGGGCAATCGGATATTCATGAAGGAACAGAGTGAAGCTGATCTAGAAACTCGCTTGAAGGCTATCGCTCAGGGGCGATGGACAGTTAAGCCTATTGATGTACCTTGGCAGGACTGGGCTGCTCCCACAAAAGGACTCATGCAAAGCCTTCTTGAATTATCCTCGCTTGATGATGGTGACTCCTTGCTCAATACCTTGCTTACACAGGGGTACCAGGGACAGGACGCCGTGACAACTATCAGGAAGGACCCTAGATTTCTTCGGACTTCAACTCTCCGTAACGAGTTAAATAATGCCGTAGTAGGTCTGGGCAGACAGTTTGGATACATCGCATAATGGCTGACTTCAATGCGATAGAAGAGGTACTGGCAGACTTCCCTTGGTTGCAGGAGCTAGGGCCGGATATCTATAACCTCATTGTCGATCTGGTCATTTCTGACGTACCACCTGCCGCTATTGCTGAACAGGTTAGACAGACCGATGTATACAAGACCCGTTTTGGTGGTATGGAGCTTCGTCGGGCTAAAGGTCTCGGCGCCATTACCGAGCGAGAGTATATGGCCATCCAGGACCAGTATCGAAATCTGCTACGGGACTATGGTGTTTGGTCATTTTTTGGTACTTCCCCCACAGAATGGAACAGTCTAGCGGCTGGATTCATCGGCACAGATGTTTCGCCTTTGGAAATTAGCCGTAGACTAGATGAAGGGTACGCTGCTGTTGTGGATGCTGCACCAGTAGTTGGTGAGGCCTTCCGTTTGTTCTATGGAGTTGAGCCAACGCCAAATGCCTTGCTTCTCTACTTCCTCGACACTGATCGTGGTAGTCAGGAGATTGAGCAGCAACTCATGACCACAATGGTGGGGGCGGAAGCTCTAAGATATGGCCTCAATATCACTAGAACCAGGGCCGAGCTCCTTGCCAAGAGCGGTGTAACGGGGCAAATTGCCCGCACTGGATTCGCCGACATTGCTCGGGAGCAACCTCTCCTGGAACAGCTTGCCAAGATTCATCGTTTTTCACCATTATCTCAAGAGGACTTGGAACAACTGTTCTTCCACGAGGATCCTGAGATTCTTGGTCAAAGACGAAGGATCTTTGAAACGTCTTTGGCCGCATTCCAAGGTCCTACAGCCAGACAATCTCGAACGGGCGGGCTACTCGATCTAGTTGACCTTCGCCGGACTTTTTGATAGAGTTCTACCAAGTCCTTTCGAGAGTTTCCCGACCTCGAAAGCGGAGAAGGGAGAGTTGACAAGATGGCCAGTGAGTACGAGGAGCTAGTTGATAAGGCTTTGGCCGGGGATGCTGAAGCAGCCGTTGAACTCAAGGAGAAGTATAGCGGCAGCAATCTCAGAGATCAGGCCGAAACTTCCAGCAAGAAGCTCCAAGAATGGGCACCATTGGTGAAGCAGCAAAGACTTCAGGAGGCTGTGGCAGCATTACCTGAGGAGTTGCGGAGCTACAGTGTCTCTCTAGAGGACCTGGGAGAAGTCCCACCCGAAGGAATCACGACGGAACTTGTCAAGAGTAAAGCAGAAGCCAAGCAGACTGCGGTTCTCAAGTTGAGGCAGCAGGCTGCGACCGATGCGGGATTCGAGACCGTAGAGGAGTACGAGCAAGCTCTGTCGGCGATCAGGAAGCAGAAGGAAACAACGGTGAAGGTAACTGAGCTAGTAGGGGCTGCCATTGGAAGCTCTGGTGGGGTAGTACCCTCCGAAGCTCCCAAGGAACCTCATGAGCAGATGTTCGATGCCCACGAGGCGGCAAGGAAGTCTGGCAAGACTCAGGACTATGCCATGGGAGAGGGCATCGAAGCTCTTTTCACCGCTCAAGCACCAGTCGAGGGGGAAGGCTGATTGGCCCATCACAGGGACACTCATCCCGAATACGTCGAGGGGTGCTACCACTGCAAGATCCTGTCTACGAATAGGGCTCAGTCGTACTCGAACGGAGTGACGAACAGAGACACTCCGCCTAGTGGGAACAAAAACTCCTTCGAAAGAGGGAACCGAACTGACGAGAGAGGGATTTCCTATCTCGATAAGGATGGTGCTCCTCTCAAGATGAAAGAGCGATTTGACTCACGGGACTATGGTCAAGGCCCAATTCGGATTGGGTACTAAGGAGCAGTAAGTGGCCGTTCAAGTTGGGACTCGAACGTCCTACGATTCAACCGTAGGAAAGAAGCTCAACGTGGAGGATGCCATCTTCATGATCTCTCCCTTCGACGTTCCCCTCTTGGGGACCTATGGTGCGGAGAGACGCTCTGTCCTCGGCTCTGGTGGAACTGATACAGTCAAGGTCGAGTGGTTGGAAGACGAACTGGTTCCTGGCTCTGATTCCCTGGGTGCAACGGCAGTCACTGCCGATACCTACATCACAGTCGTCAACCGAACGTACTTCAAGACCAACGACCTTATCCGTATCGACGACGAATACATGAGGGTTACGCAGTATGGGACAACTGCGGACACTCTGGAGGTCGAGCGTTCGTGGGGTACTCCCGCAGCCGCTCAACACTCCAACGCCGCCACCGTCCTGATTCTGGGCATGTTGCCTGCGGAAGGGTCTGATCCGGTTTCCGGGATCAACTTCCAACGGACTCAGCCGTTCAACATCACTCAGATTTTCCAGGACGAAGTCGAGGTCACCCGTACTGAGGAACGGGCAGCGAAGTATGGGGTTGCTTCTGAGGCTGCATACCAGATTGGTAAGCGACTCAAGGAGAACGCCATCAAGATGGAGCGGAACATCATTCTGGGCACCCGAAACGATGACACTTCCGCCAAGCGTCGCTCCTTTGGAGGTCTGGACTTCTTCATCGTCACTGGTGCGGATTCCACGACCACCACGATGGCTGAAGCTGCTCTCCTAGATCAGCTTCAGAATTCCTACGACAGAGGGGGTTCAGTAGACTACCTCTTGGTAGGCGGGACGCAGAAGCGGAAAATCTCGGCCTTCGATGCTTCCAAGATCGCACTTGCTAGAGATGACAATGTGCGTGGCTCCGTGGTCGACTGGTACGACTCAGACTTCGGACGAATCTACATCGTCCTTGACCGTTGGGTACCGTTGCGATTCGCCTTCGGGTTAGAGACGCAATACATCTCAATGGAATGGATGGATAGGTTCTTCGTCGAGGCTCTGGCCAAGACTGGTGACCGCCAGCAATGGGAGCTCATTTCCGAGGTGACCATGAAGGTGAAGAACGAGAAGGCCCACTTCAAGTTCACCGCCCTTCAGTGATAGTAAGGAAGATGGGGGATCGAAATGAGGCGAGCAGGTCTAAAGGATCCCCCATCTTTCTGCCTTAAGGAGAACTGATGGCAACCTACAGTGAGATTGAAAATTTCTCCAAGAGGGAACTTGTTGATTTTCTCAATACCATCGTAACTGCCAGTCGAACTGATCTCCTTACCATGAAAAAGGACGAGCTTCTTCATATGGCAATGGTTTATGGGGAACCAGAAGAAACGCCGGCCACGATTGCCGACGTCAACCCAAAAAGCGACCTACGCACTTCGCACTCGGTCAGGTAAGATAGCCATAGGCTATTGCCATCCTTACCAAGTCTCCTCGATTTGGCATACCTCTCTAATTAACCTTCTCCAAAAAAACTGGCGAAGGATCCCTTATGTGATTTCCGTCAACTCAGGGCCGAAAGTGGATGCAGCACGGAACGATATCTTCAAAGTCTGGCTGACTGAGACTGACGCCTCTCACATGTTGATGGTAGACACAGATATGGTTTTGCCTGTGGACGTTCTAGATCGTCTCCTTGCCTGTAACAAGGATATTGCTAGCGCTCTATGCTTCACCACAGGCTTTAATGGGAACCGGGTAATCCCAGCTATCAGGGTGATAGTGGAAAGCTCGGACGGTAGTCCGACCCTTCAGCCCCTTTGGGATTATCCTGTCAACACGCTCATCCAAGTCGATGCCATAGGGGCTGCTTGTTTCCTTGTCAAGCGAAAGGTCGCGGAAGGTATCTGGGAAGCAAGAGGTCGAGATCATGCGATGCCGTGGTTCGCTCACGGGATGCATAATGGCGTCGTAATAGGGGAGGACGTCGCGTTTTGCCTTACTGCGGGGAAATGTGGTTTCGAGGTCTGGGTCGATACTGGGCTCGTGGTGGATCATGTTAAACCTCACCTTTATGGGGAATCGGATTACGTGTTCTCGTTGTCAGGGGAAGGACACCCCCATTATACTGAGCGTGATGAAGTCCCAATCTACCGAAAGCTGACAGGTAATGGTAGTTTTGGTGAAGAACCTCGTTGATCGGATCGCTAAGTCGTTCCGAGTTAGTGATTCCATGGGTATCCTCAAAGCTGGGATTGGCTCAGATGAGGAAAGTTTAACCTTTACTGAGATACTTCCAAATCTTGGTCCTGGAACTAGGATTGAGATGGGAACCGAGATGATGGCAGTTCTTGAGACTTTCCAAACGAGCGGAACAGTGAAGGTCTTAAGAGGGATTCTTGGCACTACGAAAACCAACCATCTGGTTGGTGAGGAGTTCTTTATTGACCCAAGAATCTACCGCTCCGATATCTTGGTTTTGATAAACGATGCCCTCAACGCCATGTATCCAACCTTGTACGACATTGGTGAAGATACCTTTGATTACCTCACCTCCATAATCGGCTATGATTTACCTTCCGACGCTGATGGAATACTTCAGGTAAGGGCTCTTGTGGATTCCGGGGCCAATTATTGGAAGAGGATCAGTGATTGGGAAGCAGATGGAAGTGTTCTGAATATCCGCGTAGCTTTACCTTCTACTTCAACGATAGAGATCAAGTACCGGAAGCCATTTACACCAGCGGAATTAGAGACGGATATCTTGGACGATTTGGGGGTGGCTGAATATATGCAGGACTGTCTTTTCTACTACCCTATGAGTCGTTTGATGGTAGCGGAAGAGATTGATCGCTCCAAGACCGATACTGCTCAATCACACCAGAGAGCCCAAGACGTTCCGCCATTCCTCGCAGTAAGAACTGGTGAATGGTATCAAGCCAGATTCCTTGATGCAGTTAGAAATGCAAGGGCAAGGCTCCGTAGACAGGTAAGGGAAGTGGTGACAGCGGGTTATGGCTCGTAGACATTATTCCAACATTGCAGTAGCTACTACCTTAGTTAGCGGAATTGACGCTTCGGATACTTCTCTTGTAGTAGCAGACGCAACTGGATTTCCTCAGGCTCCATTTGCCCTCATGATTGATGAGGGAACAGCCGATCAGGAGGTAATTCTAGTTGGAAGTAAGAGTGGCACCAACTTTCTAGGCCTCACAAGAGCATTTGATGGTACAGTTGCCAAGCAGCACCTAGCCAATGCGGCTATTGTCCATGTTGTAATAGCTTTGGATCTTGACACCATTTTTGCTCACTCTCACGCTGGACCAGGAGCAGATGATTCTGCCCTGATCTCCCACCTTGATCTTGTGGATGCAGGTCCGGATGAGCATCATGAAAAAACTCACCTTCACGATGGAGCAGATGGATCTGGCGTTGTTTCTCATCCAAGCCTCACCAATATCACTACGGATGACCATCACGATATCTTGCACATTCATGATGGCTTTGATGGTTCTGGTCAAGTAGATCATGACAGCCTAATCAATATAGGGCCAAACGATCATCATGACGAGGACCACGCTACTCGTCATGCTATCGGTGGAGCCGATGCTCTTACTTCTGGAGTTCCTTCAGTATCGACACCTGGGGATAGCGCCAGTGAGGGTGTTGGTTCTGGCTTCTCCCGCAATGACCATAAACATGGTAGAGAAGCAGGCAAAAGAGTGGTGGTTCGCAAGACCGCTGGCGAGGAAATCTTCTCCACTACCACTTTCCAGAACGACGACCACCTTTTCTTCGCCATCGGAGCTAACGAGGTCTGGGTCTTCACCTTCTTCGTGATGTATAGTAGTCCTGCGGCGGCTGACATCAAGATGCGCGTTGTAGGACCGACCGGCTACGTCACTCGCCACGGCTGGGAGGTCCGTCTTGATACCAGCGACGCTCTATTTCCCTTTAGCGTTCAGGTCGAGGAGACTACCGGAATCCCCTTCGGTGCGGACATTACCCGGCGCCACATTGTGATTGACGGGATCATCATCAACGCCGGGGTTGCTGGTAACTGCCAATTGCAATGGGCACAGAACGTATCCAATGTCGGTACTACTGCGGTCGAAATGCATAGCTATCTGGTCGCCCATAGTGTCTAACTAAATGCCAAGACTCCCATTTCCTCTTCCATCATCGCTAATAGCTCCAAAGGCCTCAGTAGTTCTGGTTGTTGGTGTAGGGACGGTCTGGAATGTGGCTATAGACGGTCAAGGTTACCTTCTCTCAACTCTAGACCAGGAGTCCCCATTCGAGTTCAGAAGCTACGAGGTCCAGTCCATTCAACCAGAAAATCTCAGAATAGATCAGTCAGGAGAACCTGGAGAACAGACCCTTAGCTATTGGTGGCCCCGAGCCCAGCATTCGTGGCATGAAGGAGCGGGACAAAAGGTTTTTGATGGTCCAGTTTCCTCTAGATTTGCCTTCGATACCTCAAAAGGTCTGGATATTTGGGAAGATGGTAAGATCACCCTTCTCAAAAGTACCTTCCAATTAGACAGCGGAACACCATCGGACTTCGATCTTCTGGTAGATGCTGGATTCCTATTCCTTGCCAAGGCTGGAACGATCTGGAAAATTCTAGACATTGACGATCACCCCACCTCCTCAAATAGCCAAGATTTTGGTGTAGCTGGTGAGGAGGTCGTGTCTATGGTTTCAGATGGCCGTTATATTTACGTGGCTTGGGAAGTTGGGGGCAACAACGGCATCAAGAGGATGGATATGACGGCTGACTGGAGTGGATCTCCCACAGTAACTCTGGTAAATGATCTCGATCCAGAGATAATGGGCTTCGTAAAAGGACGACTTCTCTGTGGAAAAGATAACAAGCTTTACCAAGTCATACCTCACGATGGAACAGCTACAACTGAACCAGCAGCCATCTACACCCATATGTTCTCAGACTGGACATGGACCGGGATAACAGAGGGAGGCCCAGGAATTTTCTGCTCAGGGTTCTCTGGCGATCAATCTGAAATTCTCCTAATAGGATTAGACGCTAGCGATATTGCCGCCGGTCTAACTCTTGGGGCACCTCGCTCAGTCTGGATTGCACCAACTGGAGAAATAATCCAAAGCATTCGAGGCTACAGAGGAACTGGGTTAGTAATTGGCACAAGTCGTGGTGTAAGAGTAGGAATTATCTCAGGCACAGATTTGGATGTTGGTCCAGTTCTTGTGGAAACACCACAACCAGTCAAGGCTCTTTATCCATACGGCGACTTCATGTATTTCGGATGGAGTAAGTTCGATGGCACTTCATCTGGGATTGGAAAACTTCAGCTTGGAGACCTCGTGTATGCCTCTGATCTTATGGCAACTGCTCAGGGGGATGTTATCTCTATTGCCATTTTCAACAAGCGTCCTGTGTTCAGCATGATTGGCACTACTAAGGCTGTATTTGCAGAACATGGAACTAACTACGTTGCCAGTGGCTACTTCACCACAGGAGAGATCAGATTCAATACCTACGAAACAAAGGTGATACGGTTCTTCGATGCCCTTATCACCGGTCTTGGTACTCTCGGGCTAGAAATAGCTCAAGATGAAAACCCACTCTCACCTCATATAACTAGTGGAATAATTGGCTCCCTCACTGAGCCATTGAGTGTAGAGGCAACCAGATTTGATCTCAAGATTTCCCTCAACTCACCTATCGCCGATCCAACTAGCAGACCAATCATGAATGAATGGAGAATTCGTGGGGAGCCCCGTCACCTGGGTCGATTCAGGTACATTGTACCGCTCATGGTCTATGACAAAATGACCACGATGAATAGTCGAGAGGTTGGATTCGTTGGCTATGCTGTAGACCTTCGGAACAAGTTAATGGACCTGTGGAGAGACGGAAATGCGGTTTTTTTTCAAGACCTCGATTCCTGCATTCCTGGGGCACGATCTGGTTTCAATGCCAAGATCGAAGATTTCCGTTTCAAGGTTTTTGCTCCACCAGCAAACTGCAAAGGTTTTGGAGGTATTGCCCTAGTCATTCTGAGGGACTTGGGATGACTGAAAACCATATGTCGCCAGATCATCTCGCAATCTACCAAAAGATTGAGGAGGTTCAGGGAGAAATTAAACACCACATCGACATAGATCATCCGCAGATAGCAGAAAAGGTAAATGTAATCGAAGCAGGTCTGGAGGATATAGCCACAGTGATTGTAGGCCCTAAGAGAAGCGAGTTCCTTGGTGGGGGAAGGGATGAGAAGAAGGCACTCATTCGTCAGGGAAAGATTCAGATAAGAATCCCATGGCGAGTTTGGGCAGCCATCATAACAGCCATAGGAGCTGTTGTGGCGGCAAATTTAGCAGGAGGTAATGCACCATGATCCAGTTCTTTAAGCTCTTAATCTTCGGAGAACCGGCAGTGGTTTTTGGAGCTCTATCTACAGGTTTAATGGCTGCTCTAGCTTTCTGGGAAGCGGCTCCCCTGTGGTTCGGAATCATGGCAGTGACGGTGAATGGTCTAGGAACCTGGTTTACTAGACAGAATTCATCGCGAAATAAGCCGAACGGCTAACGTCGTTCTTGAGCGAGCTTATCGACTTCATCCAGAACGTCCAAGGCATCCTGGGTCGATGAGATTAATGCGGAAATGCCCCCTGCATCTCTAATACGAGTCAGCGTTACCTGCTGACGTAGGGAGAGATCAGACTTGCGTCCAGATGGCTTGACTTCTAGCCCTAAGAATTTACCTCGGTAGCAACCTACAATATCGGGGATCCCCGAAGTTTGATAGGGTCCCCCATGAATCTTCACCCACCAACCCCCTCTAGCCCTGAGATATTTCAGGACTTGGTCGGTGAGTACCTTTTCTCTACTCACTGGAACTCTCCCACAAGATTGGGGGCTGGATGTAGAGTTGCCTCATGAATCCAGCCCCCTCTCTTGAGCGCATACAAGCGAACGAGCTATTGCAAGCTTACAGATCCTCGTCGTCCAGATCAATATCCTCGGTTTCTTCTCCAGACTCAGACTCGAAGTGAGCCTGAAGCCTAGCCCGAAGCTGCTTGGCAGTTAGGCGCTGCTTGCCCCTACTGGGTTTCGTACTGATGCCTTCCTCATCAGCAAGTTCCTTGAGGTCGGCAAGAGTCATGGCTTCGAGGTCGATTTCCTCTTCCTCGCCTTCTTCCTCTTCCTCCTCACCTTCCTCTTCCTCGTCCTCCCACTCTTCCTCAGCCTCTTCTTCTTCTTCCTCCTCTACCTCCTCGTCTTCCTCTTCCTCGTCCTCGAATTCTTCTTCCTCCTCCTCAAGCTGTGACTGATGGAAGACGTCGTTGATTTCGGAACGGATCTTGTTCTCGTACTCACCATCTACGACCTCGATAGCGCAGGTACGGTTGATGAGTCTAGAGAGATCCATCCGTTGAGCAGAGTCACTGATCTTGACGGCAGGTTCGAGTGCCTGCAACACAGCCCGGAAGCTCCACAGAGATTCCTGCATTAGCATGGTGTTGTAGTAGAACACTTGCCCGTCATACTTGCCACCGTCAGCTATAGCAAATTGCCACTCAACCCCAGGGTTCCCAGTCTTGAAAGGCTTTGCTACTGCTCTGTGGACTCTTGCCAGGTAGTTCCCTTCTGGGATTCTAACCCGGCGGCGACGGCCAGCTTCGATCCCTTTGAGATTGACCTCTACTGTGGTCTTATCTCGGATCCTAGCTTGGCCCGGCTTTACGCCGCCTGACGACCCGCTTGGTCGTCCCCGTCTTGCTGGCTTTACCAACCTTTTCTCCCCTCTTTTGGTCGATTATCTGCACCAGTTTCGGAACAGTCACGTCATAAGCATGCCTGGGCAACCAGGGTTCTTCACCTATTGGCGTCACTCTTTCCCCAACCATAAGATCAGGGTCCCGAAACGTCATACCGAACCGGATATTCTCGCTCTCTTCCATACCTCCTTCCTCTTCCTCAGTAAAAGTCCTGGCGATTATGTCAGGCCTTTTAAGGATAGCTCTCCTGATACTTGGTGTCATATCAGGAATAATGAAACCTTCAAACTCATCATCCTCACGAGGTTGCCGTTCATGAGCAGTAAGGATGAGATGCATCTTCCTGGTCTTGCAGACAGTCTCTAGCTCCTCAAGCCACTCTATCACTGTGCTAGCTAGCCGTCCCCATGTTCTTTGATCCGTTACACCTGCGGCTCTCGCATCATCTCTAGCTTCCTCATCCTTATTGATGAATCTCATGGCAAGATCAACCACACCACTCATCGAGTCAATACCCACAGTTCGGTAATCATGTTCAGCGTACCGCAGATAGAACAGAAAGTCATAGGCATCTTTCCATCGTGGAACTATGTAGTCTCCTTGCTCATCAATGGGGAATACATCCATACTTCTGACATGGCGAATTGTCATGTGCCCCGGTTCTGCTAGGAAGTTGATCGGCCTCGGCCCAGTAGAGATAAATGAGGTTTTACCACTCTTGATCCGACCCCACAGAAACATGTAGAGAGTCCTGGACGGTGCCGTTTCAGTTGCAGGCCGGACTTGTTTTTGGATTAACTGGATTCGCTTCGCTCGCTTGTCAAGGCTAATTGCCAAGATCCCTCTCCTTTACGTATTGGCTCCCTTGGAACTTGGTGCGGATGAGAAATTCACCATCGCCACCTAAAAGCTGAACCAGACAGAGATCATGGTACTCACAATCCCATTCACATGGGGGAATTGTAGTCCTGACCCAAGGATCGAACTTCTCATCCCTCTCCATCTCTAGATAAGCTTCCATCTCCTGTGCTGTGTAAGTAAGCTCTTCCACTTGCCGATTGATGAGAGCTTGATCCTTCGTAATTCTGGATCTTTTGAAGAATTTGGATGGAGCCGTCTTGAGTGCTTTCAACTGAGTTTGCCAAGATTTAGGCAGTTGGCTCAGTCTGTCTACGGCATAGTAGTCCAGAAGGAAAGTTGCAAGGGTATGAAAATCGGTATCAATTCGCCGCTTGGAGATCGCTCCATCAATGTTAATTGATGGTACAGTGGGTTCCTTGGTTCTGATGTAGTTGAAGATGAATCCTTTGATATCGGCAATTCCTGCCTCTCTAAGGGCCCAGGAATAGAGAGTGGATTGTAGGTCGAATAGTCTCCACTCTGCGTCGGGAATGGAGCTCGTGGATTTGTGATCGACCACCCAGTATTCATTTCCTTCCTTTACAATCAGGTCTGGTTTGAAGGTGTAAACATCACCTTCCTCGAAGTTCACCTCGAACGTTTCCTCAGCCCAGATCACTTTCCAACTAGACTCCTCCTCACGCCAATGATAGAGATAGGCATCCATGAGTCGCTTCGCCTCATTGGGAAGGTCCCCATACATCTCCCTTTCCTCAAGGAACAGACTGTTCCATTCCTTTACTAGAGCTTCGTGCTGGGCCTCATAGTTTCCATCCCTATAATGCGCTGCCATTAAGGAATGAAGCCAGTTGCCGAGCTTGAAATGCTTTGGAGGCATTCGAGACTCAAGGCCCAGCACATAACGGTAGTAGTATTGCCGCTTACAACGTCGAAACGTCCTGATACTGGACTGGGAGAACTTGATCGGCAACTGGATCCTCGCTCGCTTCGAGTGATGCTAGTCTAATAGTCCGACTACCGTCGCACAAATGCTTCTGCATCCTCTGACCAGAACCTACCGACCTTAGAGTCAGTTACTATAGGTACAGTCAGAAGGGTGTCCCACTCATCTTTTAGCGGCAAATTCTCCATGACTTCGAGGATTCGAGGAACTACATCGTCTAGAGCTTCCTCTCTCACCTCGAACAGAATAGAGTCATGGACTGTGGAGATGATTCTCGCCACCCTTGGATCCAGTTGGCCATGAAGCTTGACCATACTCATGAGCATCATGTCCGAAGCTAAGGACTGGACTGGTGAGTTGATGGCCTGCCTCTCAGCTTCCTCTCGGACAAGCTTGTTGGTGGAAACTATATCCCACAGCCGTCTCTTACGACCGATAGCCGAGATCACCCATTTCCGTCGTCTAGCGGCAGAACGTTGTCTTTCATGCCAAGCTTCGAGAGATCGGTAAGTAGTGAAGAATATACGGCGGACGTCTTGCGCCTCAAGGTCGGATACATTGACGCCGTAACTGGTTCTGGCGTACTGTATAAACTTCCTCCAACCCATCCCATAAACAAACCCGAAGTTGACAGCCTTGGCTTTCTTTCTGATTTCGGAAGTAATCTCACCGTCCGAAAGCCCAGTAACCTCCATAGCTGTCTCGGTATGGATGTCCCGATTTGTGTTGAAGGCTCGGAGCATGGATTTGTCTTGGCTATAGTGAGCCACAATTCGCAATTCAATCTGGCTGTAGTCGGCGTCAACGATACGCCATCCTCGTCTACCACCAATAATCCCTCGGATGAAAGGATCTCTAGGTACTTGCTGAAGGTTGGGATTCTCGCACGAAAGCCTTCCCGTAACAGTGTGAAAAGGTTTGAAATGGCCATGAAGTCTAGCGGAATCGTCCATGAGCCCTGCCCAACTGTCAAAGTAGCGAGAAAGGTACCCTTGCCACTTTCTGAACTCCAAGATGGCATCAACGATTCCAGTGTCATCCAGATCCCCCAACCGAACTAAGGTCTCCTCATCTGTGGAGGGAGCTCCCCCCTTAGTTTCCTTCAGTATGGGGAAGTCTAGCTCATCAAAGAGAATCCCGGCGAGTTGCTTCGGTGATCGAGGATTGAATACTCTACCAGCTACCTCGAAAAGCTTTTCCTGCTCGGCTTCCATTCGATCTTTCGCAATCATGCGTCGAGCATTGAACTTCCCCCTATGAATAGGCAGCCCAGTCAATTCAATTTCGCTTAGGACGTTCGCTGCCGGCATCAACAGCTTGTAGAACAGCCTTTCGCTTAGACCGTCACGCCTCAAACGCCGTCTCATGATGGGGTAAAGTCGTCTGGTGTAGTCTGAGTCCCTTGCTCCGTACTCGGCAAGATCGCCAAGAGTGGTTCTAGTGGTGTCAGCCTTATCGAGAAGCCCCTTGTATTGTGGAGCGCCAAGGTAATACTGGGACATAAACCCAAGATCCTTACGAACGTTCTCATCCAGAGCGTACTGTGCCCCCATCGTATCGAAGGACTGACGAATGTGAATCCCGAACTGCTCGAGGCCTTTCTGATCGAACATACCATTGTGCATTATCCACAGAGAAACGCCTTCGATGTATGGTTTAAGGGCGTTCAAGACCTTTTGAGGATCACGCCATCTAGATTCTGGATGCCAGAGTGGAAGAACGAATCCCACTCCCGGCTCAAAGGTGAAGTTGATCGAGGTAAGCTTGTAGCTAGAGTCCCACCATGCCAAACCCCCACCAGGAAATCTACCTACACCCCTATGAGAGGACGCTGTCTCAATGTCGATGGCTGCTGTATGGGCCAGCGACAATCTGTCAGCTAACTCCCTCAAGACCTCCTTGCTATTCACAAGGATTGCTTGGGTGACGACTTCGCCTTCTTCCCCACGCACCAGCCTTGCAAATGCTAGCAGGGCGCCCATGAAATCGCTCTCGTATCGTGGGTTACGAAGAACTGCGGCCGGGTGAACGGCTGCTACCCAGGTGGTGCCGTTCCTCTCGAAAGCTTCACCGTTATACTTCGTGATTCCTGATCGACCGAGTACCCCTCGGATCGCAGAGTTTCCAAAAAGGAGTCCATAGCTTGGTGCAACCACTTCGAGTTCTTGGAGAAGGTAGTTGGCCGTACACGTTTTGATGTTTGAAGGACTAGGCGTAGCGTTATCTTGTGGTCGGCACTTGACGACGTTGGTGACGAAGAACCACTCACGTTTCAGACCTACCTTCTTCAGAGCTTCCTCCAGATACTGACCAGCTGGACCCGAAAATAATTTCCCCGTGATCTCCTCCTGTGACCCCGGCGCCTCGCCCACCAAGGCTAGACGCTTGGATCTTATCACCAGAGGTGGGTTCCCTATAACGCAAACCCGAGTCGTCTTCTTGTGGAGAGGACATAGCTTGCACTTTGGATTTCTTAATCTCAGTAACTCGGACTCCAGCTTTCTTAAGGATTTGGAGACCTGCGTGGTCCCTGTATTCTTCGGCATAGATCACCTCCTTAACGCCAGAATTGATGAGGAGTTGAGCACAGGAAAGACAAGGTGAAACGGTAACAAACATCGTGGTATTGTCTGTAGAGATTCCATATTTAGCTGCAAAGGCAACCGCATTCACCTCAGCATGAACAGCCTCTCTACAGTAGGTTAAATCATCGTAGAGTTCCTCATGACCACAATGGGGCATACCAGAGGGAGCACCGTTGTAACCATGGGAAATGATCCGCTTATCACGGACGATGATGGCACCAACAGCTTTGCGATGGCAGGTTGAGAATCGTCCAAAAAACGCAGCCAGATCGAGATAGTCTTGGACCTTCATGCTCATGGTTAAAACACCCCTTCCAAATCCTTAGCGAATGCGTGAAGGCTGAAGATTGTATGGGTAAAGTAACCCATACTTACCTGAAGAAGCTGTCGGAAGAAATTCTGGTAAAGGACAGCAAGAACCACATCCTTCCGAAAATGTTTGATGAAGTCACAGGACCTCATGACGTAGTGAAGATGAAGGCTACCCTGGCGAACCATGAGGTGATAGCCTAAAGAACAAGGAACACGAATGTCCCCTCCTGTGGAAAGTAAATCGTCCGGATGCCAGATTGGTAACCAAGCTTGTCTCGTTTCCGAGTTACCTTGAAGCAGAACCTTCACCGCGTTGATATATGGAACCATGCGCTCGCTGTAGGTATACGAGAACTTTCCATTATGAAGGAACTGCTGCCAGTAATCAGCATCCACCTTCCACGATAGACCTGGGTTTAGATGGATTGGACCCATTCTCTCTGCAAACTCAGACGTTACGTATTCTTCCAAATGCTCAGGCAAGTCCTCCCAGGCACTCTCGGGCTCAATCAGAGAATAGGTGTAGTTCATCAGTTCATGGGTTAAGTATCCAGGATCATTAGAGACATCCATGTCCTGAACTGACTTGGATTGATAGACCACAGCTAGCTCTTTGAGGTCACGCTTGATCTCCGATTCGACTTCCCAATACGTTGCGTAGGTTCTCATATCTCGAAGCCCTCCAGCTTCTCGAAGGTTAACTCTTCCGCCTTAATTGACGGCAAAAACTCCCCTCTCTGCCACTCCTGATACCGGCGTCTCACTCGTCTAAGTGGTCCGTATTTCTCCTCATCAAGAGTTTTCCCTGCTTCCTCATAGCCGACAATTCGAGACTGCCACTTAAGTATCTCAGCCCAGGTAGGTGTCGCCAAAACGGAATCAGGAAATCGAGAAGCCGCCTGCTCCAACTCCGCTGAGAGATCGGGTTGGGTGTAGATATAAGGAATAGATTTGAACGGGTGGAGCGAGAGAACGTTGAGGTTCCACTGAAACGCAATCTCAGTTCCACTTCCCTCGGCAATTTGTCGGGCGAGAACATGTCCGATTGCAAGATCGAGTCCCATGATGTAGGCATTGTAAGAGACTCGGCTATAGAACGTAAGAGTTGGGACAATGTGAGAGTCTGCGGCACCTCGGTAGACCACTCCAATGAGGCAGTTCCCCCACTTGTGCCTTTTTGCACGACGAGGGTTACGCCTAAACGCCATTTCCGTAAGGGAACCATTACTCCCTCTTCCGTTGTAGAGGACACGACACCTCCTAATGAAATCGGCTGTCTCCTGTGGATCAAGATAATCCCGGATCAGCATTGTCCAACGTTGCCCGGTGAGCCAAATCTCTGCCAGATCAAAGTCGTAGTCTAATATTCCATCACACCTGAGAACAACATCGTTCAGGTTGCTGGCAATGGGTGAGATATGATCCACAGAAAGAGAAGCAAGATGCCATCTCACCGTCTTTCGCCATAAGTCTGTGGCTGTCTTAGCCCTGACGACTCGAACTGGGTTCAATAGCCGCTCCTTTGGCGAAACTTATTCACCTCTGACTTCTGGAAGTAGAGCTTGAAAAGATCCTGGGGCTCAAGTCCCGCTGTGATGCACATTTCCACAAAGAAGTGGAAAGCATCGGCGATCTCCTCTTGGAAATGATCGACGTCGGTTGGTTGAGCGTCTTTCTTCCAAGGCTTGTTCTTGAGGCAATTTGCAGCTTCCATCATCTCCTCGATGGTACGCTGCATGAGATCCTTGATTCGGTACTGGATCAAGCGAAGATCAAGTTTGCCATGAAGTAGCGGACTAGGAACTCTAGCACCATTGGCTATTTCAATGGGACCATAAGTTTCCATAAGCTCTCTCTGCCGATTAAAGATAGCTGTAAGCATGTCCATCATAGAATGCATTCCTTGACCATATCTCTCGTGAATCTGGTCCCAATCTAGCTCAATGTCCTTGATATTAACCATTAACAAACTCTCCTATCCGTTTCATCGCTGATTCCTGAGAAAAAGCAGGTGCACCGTTGAAGTCATACCATACTGGCTCTGGAAGATAATGGGAACCAAGGAAGAGATGATAGATCACCTTGTAAAACCAACGGATTCGGTACAGGTGACCTTGACCAACCTTGTTTCCAAACTGATCTTGATGGATAACCATCCTATCAGAGTCTTGATTCGGTTCACCCATGCAGAAAACCAAAAGCACCTGCTCGTCGAACCCCGCCCATACGTCTATTGGATCATCAAGGCGACTCTTTCCTCTCATCACGTTGCCATAGACAAATTCCGAAATCTCAGGAGTCCTATCGAGGATATCGAGGTGAGTTACTCGACTCTTGAGGCTGTGGGAATCAACCCAGGTTTCGTAATTGGGTTTCCATCCAGTCTCTCTTCCTGCTGGCGATTTCGTTACAGAAGCTGACTCGATCTTCGGATATTTTCCGCTTCGCCATGCCTCAATAATCTCCCCAGCCAAAGTGGTTTTGCCCCCACCATCTGGCCCTTCTAGAACGATTACCTTACCCATAGCCCTCTCGCTTTCTGAGTTAAAAAGTAGTCTAATATTCCGAAGTCTGCGGAGCAATCATCAAGTCCGGATCATCCATCACCATGCGCTCTAAGTTTTTCTTTTCCCTAAGAGCTTGATCCACCAAGTTATCGACAGAGCCCTTAACAGTGAGATGGTAAAACGTGACAGGATCTTCTTGTCCTGACCTGACCAAACGACCTCGGGATTGCTGATACTTGATCCAGGAGTGATCTTTAGAGAAAAAGATGGCGTCCGAACATACAGATTGTAACCCGTCAAGCGCCTCGGCTGAACCAGCATGAAGTACCAAAACCTGAGATCGTAAGGTCCTTTGGAACTCCCTAACCACAGATCGCCGCCGAGCATCGGAGACTCCACCTCTGATAAGGAGATCAGTTCTTGCAAGTTCGCAGATAGCCTCCATCTCCGCCACGAACGCTGCAAAGACCAAGACCTTCCGTTCTGCCGATTCGAGATCGGCGAGCAAGGACCCCAAGACGTTGAGCTTATCCCGGTGTAACTCCAAGATTTGTCCTGATGTGTCATGTACCCAACCTCCCGTCATTTGCCTAAGCCTCAGTAGTTTGGTTAGAACTATTGGGGCCTCTATTTCGTGAGTCCTATGAACAACGTAGCCAGTCTCCGAGAAGATCGAGTAGACCTCCCAAGCATGTTGACTCATTTTCACAGGAATGTTGACATCCGTTTCCTTAGGAAGATCCAAACAAGCTCGCTTCCTAACCGTCATAACGTAAGGCTTGTATCTCGCCCGAAGATCATCGAGGTTTTGATAGCCCCGAAGCTCATAGCCAGTCCTGCCACCCCAAACCCCATACATGTAACGGAACCTTGTCCAGGACATAGCGTCTCCTTTATATGGGTCACGCCAGATCATCGGGTCGATCACCTTCAACTGAGAGTAAAGGTCAAGGTATTTGTTGCCGATTGGCGTTCCAGTCAGAAGAAGAACGTGCCTTGCTTTAGTTCCCAGCTTATGTGCAGCCAAGGAGCGTTTAGCGGTCGCATTCTTCACATAGTGGCTCTCGTCTAGTATCAATATGTCAGCGTCAAACGCCGAAAGTACGTCCATTATCGCCCATTCTTGGTCCCTTCGGATGATGGCGTCATAGTTCACTACAACCATCTGCAAGCTGCTTGAGCCGTTGCTTACCATCTTCTGAATTCGGGCGGTTTTCTCGGCTATGGACCCCTCGAGGACCTCCATCTGCCGTTCGATTTGTTCTGGGAGATGTAGCGCAACCTGGTCCTCCCAGACGCCCAATGCATTGATAGGAGAAAGGACGAGGACTCTCTGTGCTTCCCTCTGTAGATAGAGAGCCGCCGAGAAGTCGATAGCCACCTTCGTCTTCCCCGTCCCCGGCTCAAAGAAAAGCCCTCCATTCCCATTCTTCCATAGCCATATGAGTGCCCTTCTCTGATGGTTGAATGGCTTAGTCCTCGGGCGGTACTTCGTCATCCGTAACCTTGTCGCCCAAATGCCTGCGCTGAGCTTCATCCAGAACACGACGATCTACCACAACTTGCCCTTGGGGACCAATGATGTATTCAGCCCCCATTTTCTGAGCCAGCTCAAGTACCTCCATTTGCTCTCTACTTAAGGATGGAACTTCGGGCAAGGTGCCAGCAGCATCAATGACCGGTGATTCCAAGGAAGAGGTTATTTCAAGAATCCTTGACTCTGCCGAATGAAGTTCCATGAATTTGGCCTCAACTAACTGATCCAAGTCAGGGATGTCCGGCGGTTCCGGTTCGTCCTCCGGTGGTTCTATTTCCTTCGGGATAGTTCCACCATGAAGATCGTCATGCATCTCGTTAAGGACCCCTCTGATCTGTACGAGAAGGGTAATGATCTCGGTCAATTGCTCCTCTATGGCCACGTCAATGCCCCCAAAGTCGTGGATTGTTCTTGGTTACATGGAAATCGTCGATGAAGGTTCCACATACCTCGCACCGATCAATCCCCCATACTCGACTATGTGCAAAAACTCGGAATTGCCGGCAATACGGGCACCAATACCGGCCCCGAGCATTCTGCTCATGCAAAACCTCATCCGAGACGAGAGAGTGAGGGGGACCATAGCCCACAGACCTACTCACTACCGTCACACTCACCTCACCACCATGTTCTTTTTCTACTTGCTTGGCGAAAGTCTTGGCCTCTCTCAGGCTGTGGAATCTTTTCCCCCTCCGACCCACCTCGGTAGTGATAACTACGAGCCAAGGAAGTGAGTTCTCCTTGAGGTGAATAGGGAAAGGATGCTTCGGTTCACCAGTCGCCTTGTCAACTATCAGAGGCTTCGTCCTCACTGGCATAGAATCTCCTCTCTTTGCCCGCTCGCTTTTCCCAAATCTGATTCTTGGCTAGTAACTCTTCCACCCCCTTTCGTATGGATTTGTTCCCTAAACCTGTCTCGCTCATGAGGAACCTGAGAGTAGCGCCCTTCTGACCCACTCGCTCTATCAGTTGAAGGATCCTCATGAGATCACTGATCGCCCCCTCCTTCACCCATGCATACTGAGAGTCCCCTATATCCCCCATAGCAAGATTGAAGGCGACGGGAGGTGGCGAGGTTCGCTCCCGAAACTCCTTCTCCACGACAATCTGATAGCCCATCTCCTCTGTTCTACTCGCCTCCAGATAGAGCGCCGCTTCTAGCCATCCATAGATTACTGTAGAGCCCAATAGCTTGATTCCACCAAGACCTCTACCACCTCTAGCTCTTGGCGTTTTACCCCAATGGTGAACTACCACGATGGCACAGCGATAGCGATTGCGAAGGAGCAGCAGCCATTGAAGAATGGGCCGCATATCTCGGGCAGAATTCTCATCGGCTGCTCCGATCATGAGATAGAGAGGATCAAAGATAACCATCTTTACGCCCTCCCGCTGAATGATCTCCTCAATTGCCTCTCTATCTTCTGGGAAAGTCATATCGAAGGTGAAATCGTTGTAGAACATGAGCGGAATTGCTGGTGGGAACTCTACCACAACGAAGCTGGAATCTTGCTCTATCTCTACCATCCCTTTGTGAAGTCCCCGGCTTCTGGTGATTTTCCAGAGCCGATCCCTGAGAAGTGGAAGACTATTTTCCTGTTGAACCACAAGAACGGGTCCGCATCCTTTAGGATTGACCTCATGTAAACCGAGGAAAGGGACCTCAGCAGCACAAGAAACGGCGAGGTCCAGGGTGATGAGGGACTTGTAGCTCTTTGGCAAACCAGCAACAATGCCGTGGGACCCAAGAGTCCACCAGTCCTCAACGAGCCATTCTGGTTCAGTAAGAGCTGAACCGAGCAGGTCAGAATAGGTAATAATTCTTGGCCGCACTCGCAGAGGCGTGTCAACATCATTGGAACCAGGGAAGTCTGGTGAAGTTGAACGATCAGGGGATACCTCCAAACTTCGACCCACGTAAAGATGTGCCTTCTTAACCTCGGTCCAAAGTTGATAATCCCCGTCACTTCGTTCAGTGAATTTGTTCCAAACAGTGTTCCGAACGACAAGGAACACCTCTCCTGAATCCAAACCAGCCTCGAATAGTCGGCACTCAAGCTCCCATAGTCGATCACTTCTCTGGCCGATTGGCTGCTCGGCGGACTCGGATAAGAGGACTCTGACCCTTCGATCAAGACGTGGCCATATTCGTTTAAGGATACTTTCTCGGCTCTCGGCGGGTAGAGGTACTTCCACTGCGTCGGTGTCAATGACATGGGCTTCCACTCCCTTAACGTATTCCTCAATCTCAGAAACCTTGTAAGTGGGGCCATCCCCCCACAGAAGTCTGACTCGCTGTCTTGTGCCATACTCAGGTTTGAAGTTGTAGGTGCCCGGCACACGAAGCACCTGTGTCAAGTCCCATCCCCCCTTGTCTGCCCCTATCGTATAGGTAAGACGACGATTGAGAGGAGACTGTCGAGAGGGGTCGATACGTCTCTTGAGTCGCCAGAACGCCTGATATCTGCCGGGGGATGACTGTACGGCTACTGTGGGACGGAGATCAATGTGCCTTGGATCGACGGTGTCTAGATCAGCCCACAACCAACTCGTAGGCTGAGCATTCTCCTTCCTTCGCCTCGGCTCGCTGAACACGACAGGGCAAAAGTATTGATCGGCGTTCAAGTTGATCTGGCTGTCTACCTTGCCGTTTTCGGTCGGCCACTCTAGTCCTGGAACCTCGTGCCAGCGTGAATCCTTGTAGGGCAGAAAGACAAATCCTGTCTGATTGCCCCAAATCTCGGGCAAAAGATCCACTTCTCACCGAGGGGGCCAGTGCTTGGGAATGTCGGTGTGATGAATCATCCAGAAGTACCCAAGCTTCCTCGCTCGAATTAGACCACGCTTGATGTAATATTGGACGTCTCGCACCGGAACCCCAAAGACCTCGGCCACTTGAGCCGTGGTCATGAACTCGTCTAGGATTGACGTATCCGCCATATCACCCCTTTCGTGGTCTATAAGACTAATTGAACCACAGAAAAACGTCAAGCGGGTGGCTGCTGTGTTACGCCGAAGGGAATCGGATGATTCTGGCAGCCACCTGCTTGACTTCTTTGGCCTTAGGTCTTCGCCTTCGGCCTCCGCTTTGCTCCGCCCTTGCCTTTCGGAGCAGCGGCCTTCTTGGCAGCTAACGTTGCGTGCGCCTTCCTCAAGCCAGCGCCTTTCTCGTGGCTCTGCTCACTCCAAGTCTTCTGAATGGACTTCACCAGAGGTGAAGTCATGGAAGACCCGAAGTTGTAGCGCTCACGACCCTCCCGATTGGCAAGCTCGGGAAAAACGCCGTTCTCGACCTGACGACGAAGCCAGGCACGGAAGGTCTTTGGGTCTGCCCCGACGGCGGCGGCAAGACTGGAAGCCGAGACACCGGCTGGTTTCTCAGCCTTTGCCTTTCTTCCCTTGGAGGGTGCTCTCGCAGCCTCCTCCTGCTCCAAGTCGTCGAGGTCGTCGAATTCATCAGCCGACATTGCGCTCCTTTCACTCGTTCGGGCTGACAGTCGTATATTAGACGTTCCTCGGGCGAGCGTCAAATCATTCGCCTGTGGCTGTTCGATGGTTCGCTTGATGGTTCGCTTGATGGCTCCTTTCTTGATCCATGGTTGAGGGGGGCGATTCAGTTTCACAAGCTGGCTGCTTGGATAACCCCCCGCTGAGATGGTCTTGGTCGCCCCTCCTGGATCCCACACGACCCAGACCTCGATGTTGCGCTTCCCCTTGAGCGCATAAGAAATACGCCCCACCCATCCGAACCTCTTATGACGCACCCAGGTACCGTGCGCCTTGTAGCTAACCTCCCTCTTGCTCGTCATGCTGGTCGCTCCCAAGTGACCCCTCGGAATCTGCGGTCGAGAGGAACATACGGAAAAGCTCCACGGCAGAATCGTACTTCTCTATGGAGAAGGCAAAATGGCCGGGCATGCCGACTAATCCAATCTCCAAAATGAGAACTCGCTCATCCTCAGCACTCCACATGGGGTAGAGAGCTAGGTGACCTAGAGGCTGAGCCCGTACATTAAAGCCTCCGTTCAGATGCTCATGAGAGATCAAGGAGCCATCCGGGCCCATTGAGAGATACAAGAGCTCCGACTCAGGTTCCTGTTCCATCATCGCGGCATCTCAAAAATGTGCCAAACATATGACTCATCAAAAACCGTACCAACATAGTAGTCCTTAGTCAACAGTGTTCCGCCAGGTGCTGGTAATTCTAAACCAGTACCTACTACGAAGAAGTTCCTAAGTTCCCTATCTGCATTCGGGTCTACTATGGCCCAAATCGTCGGGGCTCCCATCTGCATGGCTACCTTGATGATCTGAGCGCCTCTCGGCATCTCATGACTCCAATACTGAGCAAGGGACCATTTCCAAATGACTCTCATGTTGGTTCCTCTACAACGTTGTTCTGAATGATGATGGTCCGACCTTTCTCGGGGATGAACAGAACCCTGCCAGGTGTCAAGAGCTCCTCAATGATCTGCATGAGGTCCCTCGATAGCTCAGGATCATCGTACTTGACCGAAGCAGCGTAGGCCGCTAGAGCAACTAAGGCATGGTGATCGGTGTCAGGCTTAAGAACGAACACGAACGACTGAACCTCATCCATATCCTCATCGTCCCCTCCCAGATCACGGTAGACGGGACCATCTACTATTGGGACTGGATGCTCATCGACATTGACTGGTTCGTAAAAGACACGGTACTTTGCGTAGAGGCCCTCTTTTTCATAGTGACTATTCACGGTCTATCTTCCTTTCTATTGGATACTTCCACTTGGGCTCGCATGGGAACGGGATGTATGACCGATGCTCCTTTCTAGAGATCAAGTCTTCGGCTAGCAGGAGTTCCGGCATCTCTACGGGAACGGTGACGTAGGAACCTGGGGGAAGAATGAGGTCAACGTAGTGAACCTTCACCTTGATCGGCTTCCTAGATAGGTAATGGGTACACTTTCTCACGTATCCCTCGTTGATGGGATTGAACTCGATAGTCTCGAACCAATAACCCTCCCCATGGTTGCCTATGTAATCCGACGCTCGATGCCTAGCCTCGTACTCCTTCCGCCTCGGCGCTCTCCATATGGAATCGAGAATCATTCTACTCCTCCCTCTCTTCCCCCTGCTCTTGTTCCACAGGGACAAATGGCTGATGTGTGACGATCTTCACATTCGGCCCGTAAAGTCCGCTGTCCACAGATTCTGCCGGCATAGTGGTGACGCCCTCCAAAGGGCGAGCGTACTGCTGGTCGTAGGGAATTCGAGACGCCGGTGGAGATGCCGGACGGACCGGTGATCTGAGATAGATCCTAAGCCAGGCCGGAATGAAGCTGAGGGGGATCAGCAGAGCCTCATCGAAGTCATGAGGTACGGTAGCGATGATCCGAAGATGGGAAAGCCAAGTCAGCCCACAGTCAGCACAGATGGCCCTATCCGAGAAATGCTTGAAGATCGAGAGAAGTTCCCTTTGCCTTTCTAACAGATTTCTCGTGAGAACCATCGCCCAAGCAGCGGCTAGGAATATCAGCAGGAAAACCATAAGTACGGCTCTAGTCACCATTTTCCCCCTTTTCTTCTTTCGAGCCCAGTTTCCTAGTGAGGGCAGCCCCCTGATTCTTGATGGAAAGATATCTCAAGGTTGCCATCAAGACCTGAGGATTACTTACCAAGCCCTCTGGATCTTCGAGTAGTGCCTTTACCACGTCATCCGCAGCATCACTCATTTCTTTAAGGAAGTCGATAATCTCTATAACTTCCTCATTGTTAGGTTCCCTCATGTGTTTTCCTTATTTTTCGTGTTTCTAAGCATTTTTTAGGTACCGGTCGAAGGCTTGGATCGTTTTCCTTACATTCTTATTTTTTTCCTGAGGAAGTGCAGGGGGCCTGGGTCTGGTCCTTCGACCGGCGGGGTGACCCCCCCCCTACGGGGGGTGGGTCTACCCCCGTCACCGGTCATCTCGCTACGCTTCGCGGCTCGATGCCCGGCGACTCTCCCGCCTGGGTCTAGGACCAGAGCCCGTCTTGAGTCCCCTGAGTTTTCCTTAAAGAGTTCCTTAGGAAGTTCCATCCCCCCAACCCATTTTTCCATCCTTAACTTCAGGCTCGGTTTCTTCCTTAACTTCGATTTGGATGGTGGATCTTATAACTGCTCTCCTTACGACGATTACCTCAAGGATCTCATCGGGTGGGATTTTGGGGGCATCGTCGCTACGGCGGGACTGCATCTTCCCTATGGCTTCATCAAAAGAGGCCGCCTTCCACTCCGTCCATGACGGATCAATGCGGCTGTAGAGTCGACCAACAAGGATCTTTCTTTCTTCTGTCATATCTCCTCCTGTGGGGCTAAGGGACGTGGACTGCCGAACTTATTCCTAAGGACCTGCTCCCAAGGGGGCTGGGTAGAGGGGCGGCTTGGAAATCTACGGCTAAACTCAGCTTCCTCCTCGACGGCTTTGTGGTAGACTTGGGCCCAGTGACTCGCCGACAGGGCGTGCCAATGGGTCTGGACGATAGGGTGCCAAGTAGGTTCGGGGTTGAGTTTCTGTGGGGACCAATTCGCCTCGGTCCATTGGATGAATTCCTCAACCTCATCTGTGTTGAGGATTCTGTAGAGTCTCATTTTCCTTCCTTCCTGTCCCATTGCATGTGGGACACTTCTCATAGTCCTCGTGACCTAGCGGGAGGCCATGGTTCCAGGCTGGATCTGAACGGCCAGGCTTGAGAACCTCAGCCCAGCCGAGACATGTTGGGCAACGGATATCTTTAGGGATTTTGTAGTTGGCTCTCATTAGTCCTCCTCATAATCGGGGCGGTCCTCATAGTAGGGGGAGTCGTAAGGATCTTCATAGGCGGGATTTAGAAGGGGACAATCGGCTGTGTGATATTCGTAGCAGCCACAGGAAAGTCGAAGCTCATCCTCCTCCGGCGCTCTTAGGAAAGGTTCCTCTGGTTCGTATGGCCCGTAGATTGTGATGGAATCGTCAGGGTTCAGTTTGCCTGTGAATACACCCTCATTCGTAATGATGGCCCCAAGTCTTACGCTTTCCTGTTCCCTTTGATAAGGCTCGTCTGGACCTTCAACTTCGATTTCCTTCTGAATTGCCTCATGCCCCTCTAGCTTGCTTAGCCATTTCTCAGCTTCCTTTTGGATTCTCTCAGCCATATCTACGATAGCGTGGAGGCAGTACTGGTAATCCCATCCGTCGCGGTCTAGATGCCTGATTTCCTTCTGAAGGATATCGGTTTTCTCTTGAAGGTAGTTGGTCGGGATCATGGACATTTCCTTCGATTGTGAGCTAGTGGAATACTGTTGATTGTGAGAGAGTCATGAGAGGTTACCTGATTGCCAAGAAATCACCAAGGTAACCTCTCGGACTTCACTACTCTTTCTCGACAGTGATCGTCACGACCAACCTCTTTGGTGGATTGCCTTCGCCGAACACCTGCTTATCTACGTAGAAGGCACCAACTGCCTGGTAGTCTCCAGACTTAGAGTTCTGGAACTCGTCGTAACGCTCCTTGTTCTTGGTTGAACGGACGTGCCCGAAATATACGCTCACTATGTCAGCCATCTTTCACCTCCTTTGCGTGGCTAAAGCTGTTGTTGTCCCTTTCTAGTTGGGCCTCCATGGCCCTTGTGATGAATGCCGTCAAGCTCTCACCTGTTTTGTCTAACGACAAATCCACTCGTATCCGTAGCTTGAGTGGAATTCGAGTGCTGATGGGGACTGAGAGATTTTCAGTCTTCCTTCGTCTTGACATTTAGCCTCCTTACTGCACGATCCATCTGTTCTTCTTTGAATCCCACTTGATTGCCCCGTAGAAGTTCCGTTTTGTGTGTGGGTCTGGCCCAACGAAGTAAACGGTGTTACTTTGGGGCATTTGAGAAAGAGCACCGTCATACTCGTTGCCGAAGAATGAAGTGGCTTCGATGTGAACCATATCAAGTGTGGATCTTCCGCTGTTCAGCATGCGCTCTACTGGATTGGTTTCTTCGTCATAGAAGCCGTTGATGTGTCTGCGAACTTCCTCTTTTGATTTGGGCCGTCGGCCGTTGATGTAGATTCCTTGCACTAGCCTTCACTTCCTTGTTGCGATTCGATAGGCCCATGCTGCGAAGATCAGAGCCATAATGATGAAGTCCCACATCACTCTTTCCCCTTCACATGCTTGAGGTGTCCAACATATCGTCAGTTGCAGGATCGAGAGTGATTAGAAGCTCCGCTAGCTGCATGATGGTGTTGTATTCCACACTGTTCATGTTCTCAGCGTATGCTCTGGCTCCGTGATAAGCGTTCTCAAAACCTTTCACGAATGCGCTGTAGGGATCCGTCTCGAACATTGTGTTAGCGGGCCAATTCAAGGTGAGGCCATCGGCGGACTTCACACTGATTTCTTCGGTTGGCGTTGACTTTACTTGGTACATGGGTTCACCTCCTTTTTACATTTACTTTGTAGGTTCCTCTTTACTCGTAGTAGAGCTTGATGGACTTGATGTTCTCGACGGGAATGTCTACGGCCTCTACTACTTCGTCGTTTTCGTGCTCCTTTTTCAGCACGGTTAACGCTTCTAGATTGGAGAAGTCTATGCAGGCCGCCGGCTGGCCATCTGCTATGTCGAGACCGACAAGCATGAATGTGTCTCCGTACACGTCTTGATTCTCCCCGAAGATACCTCCGTCACGAAGTGTGATCTCGGCTGACCAATCCCAGTCAGATGTGTGGGTATGCCACCCCATTTTCTGAACTGCATCGGCTGTCAAGATCAGGTTCGTTAGTTGGATTGCTCGATCTTGTGGATCTTCGCTAATCTCAAAGGTCGTTCCGTCGATGAGCTTGGTAACTTCATCTAGTAGGTCGCTCTTGAATCTCATTGGTTCACCTCCTCTCTCAATACTCGTAGGATTGTGTGACATAGAGAATGGCGAGCCCTTCAGTTCTTGAGGTTCGCCATTGTTTTGAGAGTTTGTGGGATTTGTTCGAGAGTCTGAGGTTCTGCTTTCTACTCGGTTTAGATGATGGGCCGAGATAGAAGTCTCTTGACGAGACCGCTAGCTTTGTGATCTCATCAATGGTGAGCCGACGACGCTTTAGATTGTCGGGTTGCTCATTGCTTGCTTGCATGATTGAATCATTGCACTTCCTGTTCGAGGAGTCAATAGATGGAGAGTTCCTCCATTTAAGCCATAAAAGGTTGGCCTTCCGACGGCAAACCTTACTGCCCCTGACGTGCTGTTTTGTCGCCGTTTAAGGCCCTGCGGAGGCGACTCAGGCCGTTGGTGGGCCGTAGGTGGGCCACAGAGTGGCCGAGGCGCCATTTCTGTAGGATTTGGCCTCTGGATGGCCTGCACGCGGCTCCAGCCGTTGGTCCGCCGCCGTGCCGCCACCAGAAGAACCGCCGCGCCTCCGCCGTGCCGCCGCCCCTCGCTATCGAGCCCAAAGCAAAGCGAGCGCTCACTTTTGCGTGGGCGCTCGCTTGCTTCATCGGGGCAGCTAGCTAGCTGTCACGGTGCGCTTTGCTTCTGCAAAGTGTTCGGCAACAGTCGTCGCTTGCGATTGCGTGACTCCCCAGCGATTGTGCTTCTCGCTCGACTGGTCTCGCAACGCTACGCGGCGCATGTACGCTCGGACGGTCTTTGCATCACGCTCGACGATCTCGGCAAGCTGGCTCGCTGCGATCACTTCGGCGTCGGCAAAGGCGCTGGCAAGGCGCTTGCTGTAGACAGCAAGGGCTTGCTTACTCGTTCGCTCTGCACTCATGATTTCAACTCCCCTCTGTGCAGCTAAACGACGTGACGCTCGGGGGCGTTCGTTTGCGTGCATACAGACATTCAATCATGAATGAATGAAAAAGTCAAGTCTTTTGTTTTCGCACTCTAAGAAAAAATTTCGCACTCTCAGAACTCACGAGAGTACGAAAAGATTTCGCGACTTAGTGTCGATTTTCGCACTCTCGACCATCTCACTCAGAGTGAGCGTCCTCACTCTATGTGAGGCGAAGCCACGCCAGCGCCGCGCCGTTACGATACCCCTGAGCGGCGCGGTGCCGTAACGGCACGGCCGCCGAGACAACACCGGAAATGTGAGGGCCGCCGATGAAATTCCGAAACTTTGACCGGGGGCCTTTAAAGTGGCGCCTTTCAAAGGCCTCGTTACCCTCCCCAGGCCCAGTCCATCCATCCATTTTCAGTAGCCGAAGATGGCAGACTTAGGCGAGGGTCCTGGTGGGCCCGCTTTTCCCCTGTCGGCGACCATCTTGCCGTAAGCTGCCCTGGTCCTGGCTCCCCATATCCCGTCTGCGAGAAGCATCTTCCCTTCCATATCGGTATAACCGTTCAGGTTGAGAAGCTCCTGAATATCCTTGACCATTTGCTCCATATCTTCCTCCTGATACTCCTGATAGGGTGGCGCTGGCTCCGGTACCACGCCATTGTTCACTGTAAACCAATTAATCCCTGTGGCTAAGTCGGCGGGGGAACAGGTTATCTCGAAATGCATCGTGTCGCCTATCGACCAGCCTAGCCATTTCCAGACCTGTTTACCGTTATTGGTCCTAATTGCCTCCACAGCCCTGACGTGATGCTCCTTGATCTTCGAGGTCCGAAACGCCGGGTCACTCGGGGTCATTCTCCTGTGGAGGTGAGGATTGCCGTAGCCGAAATAGTCTAGATCCAAAGCTAAGGAGTAATTGTGGAGGGAGCAATCTACACCATTTGGCTGGCAGACTTTCCCGCCGATGCCGAGGGGGCAGTTTCTGTGGCTGCCAATGATTTCCGGGACGGGATAGCCTGCTCCATGAATGGCTGCGAAAAGGGCCTGACCAGCTTCGTGTGCGGGTACGAGTAGATAAGGTGATAGATGCCAGAGGGTTATTCTTAAACCTATAGCACAGCGGTAGGCTTGCCACTGATTACGGGTGAGGGTTGTAGACTGTGCCATCAGGAGCTACCGAACTCATCCTCATCTCTTTTCACGATCACGAACATGGGGACTCTTGGGCCCCAATAGTACATGCAGGTGCAGTCTTGGACCTTGCATCTTCGGGCGTTCCCTCCCCCATGTTGAAGCCTGGTATGCCTGCATTTAGGGATTTGGCAGACCGGCTCCACTGGTTCTTTCTTCAGAAAAGAGCGAGGTTTCATTTTCATAGAGCGGGGGTTGGGATTCGAACCCAACTCGACTCACGTCCTATCCTGCTGGCAGCTTCGGTTCTCCTATATCGTCAGCAACGATTGGATCCCTCTGTCCTTAGGACAGGCTAGGTCGGACTTGCCCAGCCACTACCCCCCGCAGAACTTCATTTCCCTCTCGATCCCGGCCTCTTTTGGAAGCTGTTCCAGGTTGCTGTGGAGATTGATTTCGCCGTCACCTTCGCTTGGTCCCATTGCTCTTGTCTCCGTCGGAGTTTCTTTTTGGCTTTTCGACCAGGCTTCAATCTTCCTCCCCCTCATCCTCATCCCAAACGGCCCACACCATCAGGGCGAGGGCTGCTGCAACTATTGTCACTACTACGGTTAGGACTATAAGAAAGGTCATCTTTGTTTCTCCTTAGGGAGGAATCTGATGGCGTATTGGATAGTCTTGAATGGCCACTCCCACGTACCTGCGTTGGTGTCAGCACCCCAGGGTGCGACATGGACATGGGGAACATTCGGATTGGACCAGATACATCGACAGTCAGGCATCATCCCTCCCCAGGGTTGACCAGGATGCGCCGATGCACCAAGCCCTCGTCCTCGGAGCAGTGTTTTATGTATTGCTCCACCAGGTAGGGACAAATGGCCTGGCACAGAGAACAGGAACACACGTCATAGCCGTGCTGGCATATTTCATACGGCCCGTGCTCCCACCAAGTGTTGTCTCCGTCCATCAGAAACGGCTGGTCTCGGCCCTTTCGTAAGTAGCCGTTCTCCATCACCACTCCCCACTCCCCCTCAGGATTGACCAGGATGCGCCAAGGCACTATTAGCCAATGGACGACCATCACTCATCGGCGTCTCCTCTCAGGACTTGCTGTGCCGCTTCTTCTTTTGTGCGGCCCTGATTCGCCTCTCCACTTCGGCACAGTAAGCCTTTGGATCGTCCTTGTCTCGATTCTTGGACACGCAATCGGCGAAGTCCTTATACGGCCCGAATGGCATGGTTACTCCTTTCCCCTCCAACCTCTACTTTTCCATCGGAAACTTCTGATCTCACCTTCGATGATTTTCTTGATTCGAGGATCTGATTCTTCGGGCTCAGGGGTATGAATGGCACAGAATTCGAGGGGATTGTAACGGCTGAGTATCGTCTCGCAGCCTTTTTTCAGACAAACCTGTCCTATGCCGTAATCTTTGGCTTGACTTTCTCCTGGGGCAACCCGACTCCCCTTGATCGTGCCTAAAGACTTCATTAGTCTCATATTAGACGATCCGATTACGGTTTCAAAGTCATTCTCGTCTGGCTCTCTCTTTAGGATTCTTGTTGGTTGACTGAAAGGCGCTTGGAAGCGATAGTCTTTAGTCATGGCCGGTCAGAGATCGAGTGCCCGCAATACGTATAAGGAAGGCTTTATACCGGAGCGGAAGTCTGGGGAGCATTTGACTCAGGAACACTTGGACTGGTTTTATGCTGAGGTCAAACGTGGTCGTAATCCCTTCCGTGTGGGAGAGGATCTCAGTATGTCTCGCTCCTCGGTCCGCAAGCACATGAGGTTGGCTTCTGCTAAGTATAGTCTGTCTACTTCTCCTAGATCAGCCAAAAGCAATGAGTCTCTTTCCAGCCTCGTCGTTGCTCGGAAAATGTCATCCGACGACGATCTGGAGCCGCCCGATCCCATTCTGAAGTACGCTAACCTCAACAAGTTTGCCAAGAAGGCGTATCGTGACTTTGGTTACTTTCGCCAGAGGTACTTCAATAGACGCCACATTCCCTGGCAGATCAAGATGGCCTACATCATTATGTCGTGGGTCGAGTACGGGAGAGAAACCAATGAGATCGTTAAGGGAATTCTCAACACGCCGCCCGGCGGGGGTAAAACGACCACAGTCACTCATGACTTCCCGGCCTGGGTCGTTGCTAGGAGCAGAGAGGTACGATGCGCTCTGGGCAGCCGCACTGGACCTCAGTCAGAGAGATATGTTAGACGCCTCCGTACCACCTTTGAACGCAACCTCCTGCTCAATCTTGAGTTTGGACGATTCAAGCCACTTGAGACTGAGTTGTGGCGTCGGGATCAGTTCTTGGTTGATGGGGTGGTTGGTCATGAGGCGTCAATTGAGTACCGTCTTGCTTTGGCTGGCTTCGATCATACTGATCGTGCGGTTAAAAAGCGCCTCGAAGATGCTGGCGATCCCATTCACCAGGTCATTGAGAGCCTTGAAGGGGCTTTCTTGGCTGGTGAGAAGGAACCGACGGTCACCGCTCTCTCACAGGAGATGGGCTTTCTAGGTGGTAGATACGATCTAAACCTGTGGGATGACCTCTGCGACAGATATAACAGTCGCACCCCCGACCAGCGGGACAGTCTTGAGGAATGGTGGTTCGCTGAAGGTGAGTCCCGATGCGAGCCGGGCGGCGTGGTTGCTTTGATTGGTACGAGATTCGGCAAATATGACTTGTATCGACACTGTAGAGATTTGACCTATGTGACCGATGATGCCCTTGAGGAACGTGTGTTGGACGAAGTTCACTCTGGGCTGTCAGATGAGCAGATTGCAGAGATACGAGACGACCTTGAGAGGGAACTTGTTGATAGGTACGGTGAAAAGTATGGGGAGATCATCGTACCGGGTCTTCCTAGCGAGAAAGTCAAGCCTGTCTATAGGTATATCAAGTTTCCAGCTCACGATCAGGAACGCTGCACAGCACCTCAATCTCTAAAGAACGACGATCACCTCGCTTGTGTGCTGGATGCTCAGAGATTCTCGTATCGTCATTTGCTCAAGGTCGAGGCGTCGAATCCCAAGAAGTTCAAACTTACCTATCAGCAGGAAGATGAGGCCACAGAGGAGAACCTCGTTCAGGAGATTTGGCTGACGGGGGGGCGAGATAAAGACGGCTTCATCTATCCTGGCTGCTATAACTACGAAAGATCCCTCCTTCAGTTTCCAGCAACACTAGATGATAGGAGACCAAATCTCTTCTCTGTGGCAACAGTAGATCCCTCTGCCGTCAACTGGTGGTCGATTCAGTGGTGGATTTGGGACTCTGACGATGATAAGGATTATCTGATGGACATTCTGCGAGCCAGATTGACTTCAGGTGCCTTTTTGGACTGGAATAGCCGGGAGCGGACTCACAGGGGTATCATGCATGATTGGCAGGTGCGCTCTATGGAGATGGGCTTGCCAATAGGGGTCTGGATTGTGGAGCAGAATGCCGCCCAAAGATACCTTTTCCAGTATAAGTGGGTTCATGAGTGGATGAGGGAGATGAAAGTTACGGCTATTGGTCATGAGACTGGAGTAAATAAGAGCGATTTGGAGCTTGGAATCCAGACTCTGGGCCCTCGATATCGCCTTGGCCTCGTTGATTTGCCATATCGACAGACCGATCTCAAGACCCGAGTGAAGGTAAATGAGTTCAAGAAGGAGCTTGTCGAGTGGCCGGATGCTGTAACTGATGATATGGTTTCTGGTCATTGGTTCTTGCAGTTCAATCGGTATAAGTTACCGAGGAGCTTGAGTCTTGGTAAGGCCGCTTCTCAGACCAAACATCCATTTGAGGATTCAATGCCTCCAGAGATGCGTCGTCGCAGAGGTCTCAATGAGCCTGAAAAGGAAAGGCTTAGTCATGTTGAGGCAAGACGAGCGAGGGTACTCGATCAGGAGCGGCGGTCGTGATAGAGTCAGTATGAAAGAGGTGATATGACAGCTCCAGTTCCAAGTGTTCAGGGCATGTTTCCCGCTCGCTTTGCGGTTATCAGTGAGAACACCATTGGGGATCAGGAGGTCTTAGCTGCGGTTCCTGGGCGCAAGATTCGGGTACTTCATTATACCTTGGTAGCCGCAGCAGCGGTAACAGTTATTTGGAAATCTGGATCAGTAGCGATCTCTGGATCAATGCCTAGGGGAGCGGATGCTGGTATGGCACCCACTTGCGAGGTAGGTCTCTTTGAGACTGCCCCAGGGGCTAATCTGGTCCTGAACCTTTCAGGTAGCGTCGCAGTTGGCGGGCATCTGACCTACGTCTTGATTCCGTAACCTACAGTGATGGGCAATGGCCATGACTGAGGCCATTCATGCCAATAACAGTCGGACCACTCAGATTCAGTCCACGGACAGCACCTTCCCCTCCGATGTTGTTGCCGAGGTCACCGCCGCCCAGCTCTCTGCCGCGGTGTTTGCTGTCAATGATGAGGTTTTCATCCTCGCCTGGAGCAACAACGACATCAACGAGTCGGCGGCTAACAGCCGCACGGCGCTGTTCTACGGAGCGAGTGAGCAGCTCCCCGGACCCATCCTGCGCCACGGCGCCGTTAACGCTCGCCACCGCAACCACAAGCACTTCAAGCGTCTCAACTTGGGCGGCACCCTCCTGGACATCGAATACCAGATCAGTCCTGGTGGTGGAACTGCTCCCACTCAGGATTGCGAGAAGGCGGAGCTGTTCGTTATCAAGGCGGCGGACTTTGGGACCGAGGACACCGACTGGTTCTGGGATGAAGTTATCTCTGCCACTGGCCTGACCACCACCCCTGTCTCATTCGCCTCGGTCGCCATCACTCCCCCCTCGACTCAGGATTACGTTGCTGTGGCCTGGGCGGCGATAGACGCTACGACGGCCAACTCCAACGCGGTGGTGGAGCTGATGGTGGATGGGGTAGTGGTCGATGTCGCCAGTCGGGAACCCGAGAACAGCGCCGAGCTTCTCCCCTTTCTGTTCATTCGTAGGTTCAGCCTGACTTCCGGCGCTAGCCGAACTGTCGAGATCCGGTGCTACAACGACTCGGCCAGCGCCCACGAGCACGAATACACCCGGCTCCTCGTCTTCAAGGCTTCCACCTTCCCCGACCTCTACTTCAACGGCCCCGCCGATGGACTCGTCTCCACCGCCACCGACACCCAGATCGCCACCGTCACCAACACGCTCTCCGAGGCTCAGAACTGCCTCATCATCGGTACCGGGGTCATCAACATCGACACTGTGGACATCCCCACCTACCTCTGGGGTCGGTCGGGGGGAGCCGACATTGAGCCCGACACCGATGGGGGAACTGGTTTCGGTGCCGACTGGTCCTACGACGCCACCGACGAGGTTGATGTGGCCTGGGTCGCCTACGCCAGCCTGTCCGGCACCCTCGACATCGACTTGATGCTACGCCACACCGCTGGGGGTAATCGCTCGGTCAACGACCGGGGGTTGCTGGTCTGGGGCATGAAGTTAGGTGCTGCGCCTGAACAAAAAGCAGCTTCTGACTCTTTTGCTCTGTCGGAAGCTGTGAATGAAATCGGGCTTAGTGTCGCCGATTCCGCTTCCCTTACAGAGGTCTCAACTTCTACTGCCGAGACGAATGTTTCCGATTCAGCAGCCTTGACTGATGTTCCTACGGAGATAGGCTTAAGCTCTGTAGATTCCTATAGCTTTACGGATACCTTAACCAGTTTTGATGTTGATGTATCGGTTTCTGATTCACCGTCGTTAACCGAGGCTATATCTATAGAAGCATCGTCTAGTCCCTCCGATACCTTTACACTTTCTTCAGAGATTGGCTCCATTGATGCAGATAGAGAGGTCTTTGACACCTTTACGCTTAGCGAGGTATCTGACGTTGATGAGATAATGGATGTCTTTGGTAATGATTCCGCTACCCTGACGGAGACTTCTCAGATTACAGAGGTTCTTGAGAAGGTAGCCAGCGACAGTTTTAGCCTTACTGAGGTAAGTGACTTTGATTCTGATTTGTCTAGCTCTGATAGTGCTACCCTGTCTGAGGCTTCGCAAGTCACTGATATCCCATCCGTTGCTGGGTTCAAGGATTTGATGATCGTTGTGGGGGTCGATGGAGGTTGATATGGTTTGCAAGGATCTGATAGAGTTCAACCATGGGTTCCTCAGAACAGACGACCCTCACTGAGAAAGCGGAGGTGGGAGTGCAAACCATAACGAAAGACTCGCTGAAATGGCGAGCAAAGTGGTCGATTCAGAAGTTCCACGCTGCTGACATTCTGAGACAAGGTCTAGACCCTGAAAGCGCCTCTGTGGATGAGATTCTCGCCGCAGGGGTTTCTGCTTATGAGGTTCTAGATCGCTTAGAGAACCTTCTCATGTTCGGCGGGGCATCTAACCTCTGGCAGTGTCTTATTGGTAATGGGACGGGAACTGCTGGTCAGACTTTGACCTTCTTCAACAACGCCAATGCCTACATTGGTGTTGGTGACAGTACAACCGCCGCCGTTGCGACGCAGACCGATCTTCAGGCTGCCGTCAACAAGCTGAGGAAGGCGATGGATGCTACATATCCTCAGCATACTGATGGTGTAACCGACGCCAACAACGACATTGTGTTCAAGTCCACATTCGGGACTGGTGACGCTAACTTTGCTTGGCAAGAGTGGGGCGTTTTTAATGGTTCCTCTGGTGGGCGAATGCTGAACAGGAAAGTGGAGTCGTTGGGCACCAAGACTTCTGCTTCCGTTTGGGCCTTTGTAGTCACTCTGACGCTTGCTTAATAAGGGGTAGAGATGCCTCTGCCTGACCATAATCAGCTACCAGATGTGGTAGTTGATTTCCAGACCGGTGAGCTACTCCATACCGGCGTTGTTCATCAATGGGTCAAGGCTATGGCGGAGTTCTATCTCGACTTCGACCATGCTGATCCACCAACCGATAATCAGGTTTGGGCCAAAGATCCAACTTCTGGTCTTTATGTGGGTACTGATATGGGGGGTGGTGGAGGCCCTCATACACACCCCATCACTGATTTGGAGATTTTGGGGGCCCTTCTTGGGGACGTTGTTAAGTTTGATGGAGTTGTAGCAGACTGGTCACCAGACCTTGTCGGTGGAGGGGGTAGCCAGTACGAATTCTCCACTGAACTTTACCTCAGATCAGATGTTCCTAGTGGTGTAGGCAACGGCAACAGTGGTCTTTCTTGGCTAAATGCTAAACGGACCATTGCTGGAGCCAACGCTGCCGCCCCTTCCACAGGAGCAATCATCAAGTTTGCACCTCAGCGTCACGATCTCGATTCTTGGCCGGTGGTATTTGGGCAGAAACGTCTGTCCTTTGAGGGTCCTGAAGGCCCAAGCGCTCGTTGGCAATCTGGAAACGAACGTGCCGTCATTGGTGCAGCTTCCGGTTCTTTTGCTAGGTACATGGATCTTGGCGCTTCTGGTGCGGGTGGTAGTACCTATGGTGCTCGTTGGCTTCACCTTGACTTTGATCCCCGTGGGCTTTCTGCTTCTGCTGAGTGTGTTCGATGGAACAATGTCAATTGGGGTAAAATGGTCGATTGTCGAGGGTTTGACCCGACAAATAATCCAACTGCCCACATAAACAAGCGCCTCCTCCGTGGTATAACGGATACTGATTTGTCTTGGTGTTTCTTCGATGAAAACCAGACCAGAAATATGAAACTCCTTACCGTCGATTTAGCTAATGAGTCATCTAACTCTTGGCGAATCTGGCGTAACGATGGTGGAAGCGCTGCGGATGCTGGTCAAGACGTAATGACCGGTCCATATATAGAGCTCCTTTTGGGCTCAAACGTTACTGGGCAAACTTCTAGGGGTCATGGATTCTTCGTGATGCATAATAAGGTGGAACAGGTTGTCAGTGGTCCGCTTTACAGAATTAAGGGAGGTCGACCACTCTACTTCGCCTTCAATCATGGCGAACGGGGTGCTGGGGTTTTCTTGGAGTTGGATGCAACCCGAAATGCTTTGGTAGTTTCTGGTGCTGCTCAATCAGGCAGAATCGAGTATCGAAGTAATGGTGCCCAAAGCTTTGTTACGGTCCCACCCGGAATCGTAAGGGATACGACCAATAACAACCTTTTCATCAATAATCACTACCCCATATTGGACGCTGTTCAAGGGGGAGCTCCAAACTTCGTCAATGCGTTCTAGTCATGAGGGCCTTGGGAGAGAGAGTCCTCATCCTAGAAGAAGATCAACCAGAAAATGTCCGAGACTCTGGCTTACTCGTTGTGGACTTAAGGCTAAGTGAGTGGAAGACGAGGCTTGGTAGAGTTCTCTCCATAGGTAGCAAGGTTCTAGAGCCAATTTCCATTGGTGACTTGGTAGTCTATGATTACTGGCATACTGCCAGGATGGTGGGTCATTTAGACAGACGGACCCATGTGATCGAGTCTAGAGACATCCTAGCTATTGTAGAGGTTTAGAATGCCTGATTTTTTGGGTGTTGGAGCTCAGGTTACAGGATTAAATGTCCTTAACCTTCTTAATCCACCACTTCCATCAGGTATTCAGCAAAACGATACCCTTTATGTTTTCTGTGTTGCTAGGTTTGGTGGTTCTAGAACTTTCTCCTCTCCTGGTTACAACTCACTGGGAAATGTCTATGTTGATGTAGCTGGGGCTGATCTTTCAATAGAGGTTTTGAGGAAGATTGCTGGGGCATCCGAATCTAGTCCCACCGTTACCTGTTCTGGCGCTTCTAGTGGAGACAATGGGTGGTCTGCTCAGATGATGGCGACCCGAAATGGTGACTTATCTACACCAGAGGATGCTGCTTCTATCCTTGATAGCTCTGGAGCAAGTACGACCTTTACTCCAAACGGGATTACTACGGTTACGGATAATGCCCTAGCCATTTCCTTTGTGGCTACTTCCGATGATAACAGTTTGGCCATCCAAACTGCTCAGGGTTTTACTGCTCGTATGAGTGGATCGGCTTACGATACCACCGTAGGGAACGATCACGCTGTTGGAGTAGCAACGAAGGCAATCAGTAATCCTGGGGTCGTTACTAACCCAACATGGCAGCAAACGGTTAATGGTCCAGATTTTTGGGGCAGTATCACCATTGCTGCTAGGCATGCGACTGGTGGCGCAGTAGAAAAAACTGCCTCAGACAGTTTCCTTCTCAGTGACTCTGGCGCAGTCGGTACGCCAATAGCTGCCAGTGATTCCTTTGCTCTCTCGGAATCACCAACCATCTCAGCCCTTATCAATGTTGGTTATACCGACGTCTACGACGATATTTATGGCAACGGACCGCCCATGGATATTGTTTCCTTCACTGATGCCGCCATTCTGACCGAGGCTGAGAAAATTGCCTCTGATCTTTTTACCTTTACAGATGTAGGGGTTCCTTCAGAGTTGACCATAGACGTCAATGACCTATTTACCCTCAGTGAGCTTGGTTTGGTTGTCACGGAGGAGAAGATTGCCTCAGACACATTTACCTTGCTAGAGACTAGCGATGTGGATGATACCAATAGGTTTACCACAGATAGCTTTGCCCTTTCGGAATCTGCTACAATCTTCATCCAAGATGAGACAGTCAAATTGCTGGTGATTGGGTAATGCCTGCTCCTTCAACCGATAAGATTCTCTCCCAAAGACAGACTTCCTTGACCTATTGGCAGGAAGCTCATAATCGTATTGAGCTTCTGCTGGAAGCCTACCATGGCAACTTCCAAAAACTGTGGCCGGGTGAATTCAGACGAGGTGAGGAACCTAAGATCGCTAACTGGTTCAAGTTGGCTACAGAACGCTATAAGGGGATGGTCGGTAAGGTTCCAAAGAACTGGGTCATGCCATCTAGTGTGAGAAGGCTATCTCAGACTAAAGCAGACACTATCGAAAAGATCCTCGCTTACTACGATTCTCTGTCGGATATGAACCGGCTCATGAAGCGCTATGCTTTCTGGCTGGTTGTGGGGGGTTTAGCCCCCATCGGCGTTGTTCCAGACGCCACTGTACGGACCCCCCGCCTCATCGTTAGGGATCCTCGAACCGTTCTCCCTGCTCCCGGTGCAGGCTCTCGTCCGGGTACCTCCACAGCTTTTGGCATGATGTCCAAGCCTCTCATGACTTCACAGTCTCTCCATTCCGTAATCATCAATGAGACGGTCACGTCTACTTATCTTCTGGATCAGTATGGAACCGATGATGAAACAATGGCTAGGCTTCTCAAGCTTGTGGATGCAGACCCGAAGAATCTTGCCACTCCCTATAACCATCTCATTTACATGGATAAGGATTGGTGGGTTGTTCTGATCCAGCAACAGGCATTCCTCCAGGTTGAGCATGGATTAGGATTAGTTCCTTTCCGCATGACTGAAATGGAGATTCCAGATCAGTTGGGTGGGCAAGGTATGTTCGAGCAGAACATTGGCTTAATGCTCGCCTACATGAGACTCCTGAACCAGAAGCTCACCTATAACGAGAACATCGTTTGGCCTTGGCTCGTAATTCGAGGTTTGTCCGACATTGACCATCAATCTCGGGTTATCGAGATCATGAGCCAAGATGGTAATGCTGAGTTCCTTGCCCCTCCTGGTAATCCTCAGGTGGAGCGTGATCTTGAGGTTCTTGATCGTTTGATCCGGGTCATGAACCGAGACACCGAAGCTATGCAGGGTGAAGCGCCAGGCTCGATCATCACTGGTCCCAGTGTAAGGGAACTCAATCGGGACGTCACAACTGTGGTTCAGGATCACTGGGACATAATGAAGCCAGACCTCGAATTCGTCAAGTCGGCTGCTCTTGCTATGGATGAGAACCTCTACGGTGGCATCAAGAAGGAAATGGTTGGTAGAGTGAAGGGTGAGCAATTCGAGCAAAGCTACACTCCTGCCAAGGACATTGCTGGTCATTACAACGTTGCCATCGACTTTGGTCTTGGTCTTGGGGGACCAGAGGGTTTTGTGGAACTCATGCAGGCTGCTGCTCAAGGCTACATGGATGAGCAGACTGTCATGGAACATCTTCCGTGGGTTAGATCGGTCTCCGAGACTCGTAGGAAGGTTTTGCTAGATCGACTTGAGAAGGTTCTTCTCGAACTGATGGCAGGGGGAGCTCCCACGGAGATCGTGAATCATATTTCTCAATGGCACGAGGCTGTGCAATCGAAAAAGGATCCATGGCTTTGGCTTCAAGAGAATCCTATGCCAATTCCTGGAATGCCTGAAGGGCCGATGGGTCCTGAAGGGGGCGGGATGGTTCCTCCAGAAGCACCTGCGCCGCAGATTCCTAGCACCCCAACGCCAGCTCAGCTATTATCTCTAGTGCAGGGTAGGAGAAGATAGTGCCGAAAGGAAAGCACAAGAAGCGGAAGAAAGGGAAGCGATATGCCCGCAAAGCCAGGTAGCCGATACGATAAAGGCTCTGGTACCAGGCGTGGTGCTGTAGGAGGCCCGGAAGGCGGGGCCAAATACACGGAGGAAGGAGATATGCATCCTCCCGAAGGGGCGAAAGTCCATCACGTCAAGAATCAGGGGTCCTCTGACCATAGCAGAATGGCCCCAAACTCACCAAAGCCACCACGCAAAGTTCCGCCACAGGAATAGAGATGCCAGGTCAAGCCATAACCAGGACTGCGGTTCCCACTAATCCTCGGCAGATGCTTGAGGAGCTTTGGGAGGTTGTCAACGAATTGGTAGATACGGTGGCATCCATGAAAACCCTCTTTGATGCCCATACTCATAATGGAGATGGAGCGCAAGCAGGGTCGTATTTCACTTCTCCCCCCAGGAGTGATGCTGCCACTGTCACGGCAGGTACGGCGTCAGCCTTCCCGACTGCTCCAACCAAGATGAGTCACTAAGGTGACTGATAGGGAGAGACGTGGGGGTCCGAGAGTCCCGGATGGAGTGCCTCGTCCCACTGCCGTTCCGTTTGCTCCGGGCCCGAATCGGAGCGATCTGTCGGCTCTGCCGGGGAGTCCTGGTACCCCCCTTCCTCCCAATCCTGCGGAGCCGCAGATCGCTTTTGGTCAAGTAGGAGGCTTCAAGAGAGCCCTAGAATCAATTCCCTTGGAGGCTCTTACACCTCAAGCTGGTGGGTTTATGGGTCCTAGTAGAGCTCCACAAGAGGCTGTCACGGCAGGTGTTGATTTGGGCGCAGGGCCAGGTGCAGGGGCTCTCATTCCTTCCCCTCTCGATCTTTCAAACCGCCTAGCTGCTCAGGAACTCAGGTATGCGTATCCTGTTATCATGCGTCTAGCGACCATGCCCGGCGCAACCACTCAATCGAAAATCCTCGCACAGAGGCTAAGAGCCAACTTGGGTGTCCAGCCTCAGCAAGTGCCACTATTTCCAGGAGAGCAGTTTGGGGCTGTTGGAGAGACTAACAGAGGCGGCGAAGGGAGGGGCTGATCTCTTTACAGCCCCTCTAGGGTTCGTTGTCGATGTTCTAAGATCCATACCTGATGGGAATTTCGATCCCGGGCAAATTGCTGGTCGACGACTAACCCAAGCCATTGGTGGGGTAGCTGGTATCTCTAGAGGTTTAGGCTTCAATGAGGTTGGGGAAATCATCGCAACCGAGACTCCTGTGGATGAAGCTTTGGGTGCCATCATTCGGGAGGGGGAGCTTCTTTACAATACCTCATATCAGAGAGAGCTTGGACAAGCACCAGTAGGACTGAGGGAATTTGGAGTTCAGCCGGGGGCCGTTAGCATCCAGCGGGCTGGTGCCACTGCCGGGGCTACAGTAGGGGGTACATTAGGGTTCTTGACTGGTCAATCGCCAGAGGATCCATTTACCGCTGCTGCCCGATCTTGGTCTAGATCGGCATTTCAATCTCCTGGTCAATCTGTAGTTAGTGGCTTAGTGGGGCTCCATAGCCGTTCACCTCAGGAACAGGAAATCATCAAGGGACAATGGTGGTACAATCTGGTTTCTGGTTCTATAGATGCCGTGTCTCGATGGTATCTACAGCCAGAGGTTCTTGCTGGTAAAGGAGTTAGGAAATTCCGGGCTCGATACAATCTTGATCGGCTTCAGGCTAGAATGGTCAAGCGTTACGGATTGAATGCTGAAGCCATCCCTGACTCTCCTGTGGGGTTTAGTCTTGGTGAGGGCGGCACCTTCTATGCGGTCTATCGTCAATCCGATTTGAGAAATCTCTTACGGACTGGTTTGGATATTGATGAGGCAAAGATTCCTGCTGGATTATTGGATCAGGCGTCTGATGCTGTTCCTACTAATCGAACGGCTTTCCTTATTGATAGCAAGGAACAGGCATTGAAGTACGCTGCCGATCTTCAGCAAGTCAGCCCAGGTGATCCTAGCATCATCCTTGAAGTGGATTCTAAGGGCTTGCCAGTTTTCTTTGAGGATTTCCTTGAAGATTTGGTTGATGGGGTCCCAGGCAGTGAAGCTCTTATGGCTGATATCAGGAACCTAGGCCCCAACGTCCGTTCAGTTCTAAGCCCATTCTCGGGTGATGTAACGCCTGCCCTTACGGCGAAACTGATATCCAATCGGGTGAAGCCTACACGACTCTATAACCCAGACGGTTCACCAATTCCTCCAAACCTCTTAGCTTCGTCAGATGAAGCCGATATTGTCTTTCGGGCGGCATCGGATCTTTATCAAACGGCTGGTGAAGATGCCGCTATAAAGTTCCTTCGCTTTTATCGTTCCTCTAGACAAGGCCCTAACGCAGTAAGCTCCATGACCGAAGCACTCATGACTCGCAAGGAAGTCCAGCAATCTCTGAACTGGATAGATGGTAAAACGGCTGACCAAATCCGCCGACGCCTCTTTCCTAAGAATGCGTATGGTCCATTGCTCTCTCACTGGTTGAGCCAAGCTGACTCGTATCAGGAGAGATACTGGATTCTGGCTGCATCAATGGGGCAAAGGATTCCTGATTCCATAATTATCGCTCCACTTGCTAGAGCCAAACTTGACAAGCTCCTTGACGATATGGAGTCAGTTGCTAGAGGTGGCCCTATTACTAGCCCAGTTGAGGCTAGCATGCTTACTGGTGTGTTTGATGAGGATTTCGACGTTCTTCTAAGTCTCCACAGCAATGAGCTTGACCTCATCCATCAGGAAATTCAATACGGGGATTTCATGGATGCCCTTGCCGTATCAGCACCAACTCGGGAGTTGCCTAG
>Ga0209640_10000196_pt1 | contig 43575 bp, 42 predicted proteins | sample RifCSP10_1_FD_184018 | JGI IMG/M metagenome (GOLD analysis project Ga0209640, IMG submission 184018) | Soil microbial communities from Rifle, Colorado - Rifle CSP2_sed 10_1 (SPAdes) (version 2) | ecosystem: Environmental > Terrestrial > Deep subsurface > Rock core/Sediment | place: Rifle...
GACATCGCAGTGGTTAATGAAGGCGGCGTTGAGGGCACAAAGATGTTCGGTATCGGCGGCCGGGCATTTACCCAAGCTATCGCCCGCGAGCTGGACATTGATTTTAACAGAGGCGAATCATTGAAAGTCGGCTTAAGTTCCGGCCGGACACACCAAAAGGCTGAGCAGATAGAAAAAGCTCTATCTAAAACCATGAATGTCTGGCTCAGCGGAGTTGAGCTGGCGTTGGCCGAGTTCAACAAGCTCGATAATTTACCTCACCGTATTCTACTTTGTGGCGGCGGCGCGTCACTTGATAAACTTACCGAGGAGCTCGAAAAAAGCCATTGGCACAAGGATCTGCCATTCACCAGAAAGCCGGTAGTCCACCACATCCAACCAGACGAGGTAGTCGGTATAACAGATACGACTGGCGATGTCAGCGACCACACATTCATTACGGCCATGGGCTTACTCAGGGTTGGGATGGATACCATCAGCTCCGGTGCGGCCGAAGGCGGTTCATCGATTAAGGATAAACTTAATAAGGTTTTGCGAGTATGAGCTCAGCTAAAGCGGCCGCCAGAATTCCACCAAAGCCCGGCAAGGACGTTGTATATCTGGACATTGATGATGATATTACGACCATAGTTGATAAAGTAGAAGGCTCAAAAGAGAAAATCGTCGCTTTGGTGCTGCCAAAGCGATTCGCTACTCTGCAGAGTATCGTCAATATGCGCTTGCTGAAGCGCAGCGCCGATTCGGCCTCTAAAAACACCGTTTTAATAACTAGCGAATCGGCGCTGCTCCCTTTGGCAGGGGCTGCCGGAATCCACGTGGCCAAGAACTTGCAAAGCAAGCCGGAAATTCCGCCGCCGCCCGCAGACTTGCCTCAAGAAAAACCAGCTGTTCCAGAAGACCCGGATGCCGAAGTTGACTCTAAGGACGCTAAGCTGGACTACCATCGCTCCATAGGCGAGCTGGCCGCTGGCGAGACAGTCGAAGAACCAGAAACTATTCCGCTTGAAGATGCTGAGGAGGCTGAAAAAGAAGCCAAAGCTCACGCCAAAAAGACGCCAAAAAACAGGAAGCTTAAAGTGCCCAATTTTGAGCGCTTCAGGCTTTTGCTGGGTCTTGGCATTGTCGGTGTTATTGCCTTCGTTACATTTATAATCTTGGCGATTTTTATCTGGCCTAAAGCCACCATCACCCTTCAGACAGAGGCAACACCCGTAAGCGCCGTGTTAGAGCTGACCACTTCAGATAAAGCCACGACCCTGGACGAGGCAAAGGGCATTATTCCTTCGGTACTTAAGACGTCCGACCTAAAATCGAATCAAAAAGCCCAGGCCACCGGCCAACAGAACAACGGTCAAAAGGCAACTGGGGATGTTGTTATTAGGAATTGCACAGATAATCCTGTAACTGTGCCAGCTGGCACAGGCGTAAGTACTGCAGGGTTGTCATACATAACCCAACAAAGTGCTTCTCTTGACTCTGGCAACTTTGATGGCAGCGGCAATTGTAAAACGACCGGTTCTCATACCAAAAGCGTTAATGTAACGGCTCAGCAACCAGGAGCCAAATACAATATTGGTTCAGGTCAAACCTTCAGCGTTATCGGTAAACCAAGCGGCGTAACCGCCAGTAATAGTAGCGCGTTTAGTGGCGGAACTGACGATATCCAAACTGTCTTAAGCCAAGCCGATGTTGACGCAGCAACCAACAAGTTGACAGACGAAGATAGAAACAAGTTTGTCGATAACTTCAAAAAAAGCTTGGACGAGGAGGGGTTTTACCTGGTGGAAGCCACGCTAAAAGCTAAAGATCCGGCCATAACCACTACGCCAGCGGTTGGCCAACCGGCCAGCGAAGCCAATGTCTCAATCACTATCTCATACAGCGTACTGGTTATACCGAAAGAAGAAATGAAAAAAGCCGTCACCAATGAACTGAATGAACAGATTGACAAAAATAAACAGAAAATCGGCACCGATGACGTCTTAGAAGCTATAACCGTCAGTGTTCAAAGCCAAAAATCGCCTACCGTGGCAACCCTGAGTATCAACGCTGACACAACGGCGGTACCGATTATCGATATTGATGCCATCAAAAAACAGGTCGGCGGCAAGAAAGAAAGTGAAATCAAAAGCCTGCTTGGCGACCTGCCTGGTGTTAAAAACGTCGAGGTTAAAATGAGTCCCTTCTGGGTTAGCAAAGCACCTAAAGCCAGCAAGATTACGGTTGTGCAGCAACAGATAAAAACGCAGTCCAGTGGAAGCTAAGGAGATATTAGCTCTGGATGTGGGCGGCAAACGGACCGGTATAGCCCGGGCTTCCAATGTCGCCAGATTAGCCGAACCGCTGATGAGTATGCCGACCAAACAAGCTGTACCAACTCTTAAAAAATACCTGTCTGAGCACGAGGTTGAAGCCATGGTTGTTGGCTTACCGCGAAACCTGTCAGGTGAAGATACCGAGCAAACTGGATGGATCCGTGATTGGGTTGACAAAGCTAAGCCAAAAATTTCACTTCCGGTGTATTGGCAAGACGAGGCTTTAACAAGCCGAAAAGCTAAGAGCTATGAGCTGAGAGCTAAGAGCTCGTTTGATGAGCACGCTTTGGCGGCGGCGATTATTTTGCAAGATTTTTTAGACAGTGCCGAGGCTGATAGGATAGCTGCATGAAAAGAAAGTTTTGGCTGATATTTTTGGCGCTCGCTCTGATTTTGGTAGGTGCTACGGCAGTCACCTTGCGTATTTGGTATAGCAATAATTTAAAGCCCTTATCTTCATCTAACGAAACGGTATTTTTCACGATTGAATCCGGTAAAGGTGTCCACCAGATAGCCGGGGCTTTGGAAGCTGTCGGTCTAATCCGTAGCGTCAGCGCTTTTGAAACCTATGTGACTACCAATGATTACCGTAATAAATTACAGGCCGGCACCTATCGTCTGAGCCCTTCCATGAGTGTCCAAATCATAGTCGCCAAACTGGTAGACGGCGATGTTGCCCGCGATCTGCTGACTATTCTGCCAGGCAAACGGCTTGGAGAGGTCCAACAGGCCTTTATCAAAGCCGGGTACACACAGGAAGAGATGAAAGCTGCTTTTAATCCAGCCGTCTATACCGGTCATCCGGCATTGGCCAGCCTACCGAAAGGCGCAAGCCTGGAAGGATATTTATACCCCGACTCCTACCAAAAACAGACTGACACGCCGGCTTCGACTATCATCCGCCAGTCCTTAGACGAAATGGCTAAGTACCTCACTCCGGAAACTATCAACGGTTTTAAATCCCAAGACTTAAGCATATTCGAGGGAATTATCTTAGCTTCAATCGTCCTGAAAGAGACGGATAACCCGTCTGACCAACCGATTGTGGCCCAGGTCCTTCTGACCAGACTCGGCCGCAACATACTTCTGCAGGCCGATGCCACAGCCTATTACGCTTCGGCTATTGCCGGACGTCCGCGTAGCTTGAGCATCAATTCGCCTTACAATACGTATCTGTATCCCGGCCTACCGCCAGGACCAATCAGCAACGCCACAAAAGAGGCTTTGCGGGCTGTGGCCAACCCGGCAAAGAGCAATTTTGTCTATTATTTTACTGGCGAAGACTGCCAGATGCATTACACCTATACCCTAGAAGAACATCAGGCAGCCATCGAGAAATACGGAGTAAAAAGTTGCTCCCAGCAATAATCTTTGTCAATAGCGGCTTAACAGGGGTAGAAATGCCATTTCGGCACTTCAGCTTGGTATAATATGTCAGTTATTCGTAAATTCGCAAGTTTATTCGCTAAGTACGGCAGGAAAGTTCCGATAGTAGAATCGTTGCCCCATCTATACCGCCCGCCGGTTCTCGATAAGCGCTCCAAGCGTCGCCTGGTGCGCTGGGGGATTATCTCAGGCAACATTTTGCTGCTGCTGGCTATAGGCATTTTTGTAATTACCAACCGTTCAGCTAGCCAGACTATCCGCTCCAATGCGCTTAACAGTGCGGTCAGTACGGCCAGCTCGTTTTCCAACCCGCTGGATGAGCTGTCATCGGCTCAGATTGCTTTGAACGTAGCCCAGATGGCCAAACTATCCGAGCTAACAGCCATCCGTAACCAGGCTGACTCAGACAGTTTACTGCTATCAACGGTGCCTAACGACTCGACGGTCTTAGCCAAGCCGCAGGTAGTAGCAACCGCCCAAAGATCTAAACACGACATCATACAATACGTAACTGTCGCTGGCGATACCGTGAGTGGTCTGGCTAGCAAATTCGGGGTCAGCACTGAGAGCATCCGTTGGTCAAACACCCTCGCTGGCGATAATATCTCGGCTAGTGTGAACTTAGTAATTCCGCCAGTTAACGGCATCGTTTATAAGGTAAAGTCGGGCGACACGCCAGCCTCATTAGCTTCACGCTATCGCGCGGATGAGCGTCTGATTGTTGTCTATAACGACGCCGAGATCAATGGTCTGCAGCCTGGGGAGCTGATTATTATACCTAACGGCCGGGTACAACCGACAGTTTCTTACGGTTCGTTTTTTGCCAGATACGGCGGCAATGGCTATGACTATGGTTATTGCACTTGGTATGCGGCCACTAAGGTCCCAGTACCTACTAACTGGGGTAATGCTAATACATGGGATTCGTATGCCAAAATCTCAGGCTGGACAGTTAGTAGCAAGCCGGTAGTCGGTGCCATCGGCCAGAGTGACAGGGGTTGGGCCGGGCACGTGGCAGTAGTTGATGCCGTCAGCGAGGACGGCTCGATGATCAAGTATTCCGACATGAATGGCATTGCCGGCTGGGGGCGTATAGGCTATAGCAACTGGGTACCTGCCAACTACTATCCAGATTACATCTACCGCTAACCTATATATCCTAAGTCCTAAATCCTATATCCTATTCTTATGAGTTTTGTGGATCGGGTCCATGTGACTATTAAAGCTGGAGATGGCGGTGACGGTATTACCAGTTTTCGGCATGAAATGTTTCGAGCCCGCGGCGGGCCTGATGGCGGCGACGGCGGTAATGGCGGTGATATAATTCTGCGGGCCAGTCGCAACCAGAACACCCTGGCGGCCTTTCGCTATAAGAAACGGTTAATTGCGGAGCGCGGCCAGCCTGGCGGCAAAGCCAAAAAACACGGTAAGAGCGGCGCCAATTTAGAGGTCGACGTACCCGTAGGTACAGTAATTTCCTCCAGATCGGGCAGGGTATTGGTCGATTTTACAACCGATGGTCAAAGAGAAGTTCTAGCTCGCGGCGGGCGCGGCGGTTTTGGCAATGCCCACTTTGTAAGTTCAACACGCCAAGCGCCGCGCGTGGCCGAAAAAGGCGAACCAGGCCAGGAAATCGAAGCCAGGTTCGAGCTAAAGATGATTGCCGACGTCGGGTTGGTGGGCCTGCCAAACGCCGGCAAATCAACGCTTCTATCAGTTATAAGTAACGCTAAGCCGGAAATCGCTGATTATCCTTTTACCACACTGGTGCCGAACTTGGGAGTCGTAGACATTAACCAAAAAAACAGCCTGTTGTTTGCCGATATCCCGGGTTTGATTGAAGGCGCCAGCCAGGGCAAGGGTCTAGGCGATGAGTTCTTAAGACACGTGGAACGAACTAGCGTGCTCGTACATCTGATAGATGTCTATAGCGAAGATATTGCCCGTGACTACCAAACAATAATCGATGAACTGGCGGCTTATGAGATTGACTTAAGCCAGCGGCCACAAATAATTGCTTTGACCAAAATAGACGGAGTTGATAAAAGACGGCTCCAGTCCCAGCTAAAAGCCCTAAAAAAAGTCGTACCGAAAGGCTTAGTAGTGACAGCCATATCCAGCCCGAAACGAGAGGGCGTTGATGAGCTTCTACGACTGGTTGTTAAAAAAGTTACTGAGGCAAAGTTGACGGCCAAGAAAAAAACCAAAAAAGAACTGCCGGTTATTGGCCTAAAAGAGGAAGATACTTGGCAAGTCAAGAAAATCGAAAAAGGTTTCTTGGTGACAGGCCGCAAAATCGAACGCTTTGCCCACCGTACTCACTTTGGTGACTACCATGGCGAGCAGCGGCTAATGGATATATTGCGCAAAGAAGGAATCGTCAAAGAGTTGGAACGCCGCGGAATCGAACCCGGCCAAAAAGTCACCATCGGCAATCCTGTTATCGGCGAGTTGGAGTACTAGGTGACCCTTTACTTTTTTGATGTTGAGACCAGTGGGTTCAATCCTAGGACTGACCGGATTATGCAGTTTGCCGGGCAGCGGACCGATATGGCCCTCAATCCAATAGGTAAGCCGGACAACGTCTTGATAAAAATGACACCAGATGTTTTACCGGAACCAGGTGCTATCTTGGTGCACGGCATCTTACCGCAAAAGACTTTAACAGAGGGAGTAACCGAAGCCGAGTTTGCAAAATACTTAACAAGTCAAGTATCTATAAAGGATACAATCATCGTCGGCTATAACAATATCAGGTTTGATAACGATTTTGTCCGCTTTACCCTTTGGCGAAACTTCCATGATGCTTACGAATGGACTTGGAAGAATAACTGTTCTGTCTGGGACCTTTTAGACGTAGTGCGGATGACTAGGGCGCTGCGACCGGACGGTATTAATTGGCCGTATGCTCCGGACGGCAAGCCGACTAACAGTTTGGAATATATCAGCGCCGTTAATAAGCTTGATCACGTCGATGCCCACGATGCCATGAGCGATGTCCGAGCCTCCATCGCTGTAGCTCGGATGCTCAAAGAGAAACAGCCAAAAATCTTCGAGTTTCTTTTAAACATCCGCAGCAAGCACAAGGTCGCGCCGCTGGTAACCAAGGGCGACCCGTTGATTTATACCAGTGGTCGTTACCCGTCTGAGTACAATAAGACGACGATTGCCGTAATGGTAGCAGAGAAACCAGATAAGACCGGCTGCCTAATGTACGATCTGCGGGTTGACCCTGATGAACTCAGAGATTTGACGGTCGAAGAGCTAGCCAAACGATGGGCCGATCGCTCTGATGACGCCGCTTACTTTCCAATCAAACTGCTGCAATATAACCGTTGCCCGGCTATCGCTCCACTCAGCGTACTTGATCCGTCCAGCGCCAAACGGCTGCAGCTTAATAAGATGGTAGCCGGCAACCATCTTGAAAAACTGCAAAAGGCTAGGGGCTTTGGTGAAAAACTGCTCCAGGCCCTTGATAAGATGTGGCCACCAAGGCAACCGGATCTGGTCATTGACGAACAAAAGGTTGATGGCCAACTTTATGACTCTTTTGTCAAAGACCAGGATAAAGCCAAAATGTCGGTGGTACGGGCGGCCAAGCCTAGCGAGCTAGCAAAATTGAGTTTAGAATTCCAAGACGGGCGCCTAAAAGCTTTGCTGCCGCTTTATAAAGCCCGTAACTTCCCAGAGGCTCTATCGGAGCCAGAACGCCAGATTTGGCAAAAATTCCGTCGGCAGAAACTACTTAGTGGTAAAGCCAGCTTATTAGATAGATTCTCGGCCCAGCTTGAGGAGCTAAGCAAAACCCCGGAGTTAAACAGAGAAAGGACTCACTTACTTGAAGATTTAAAAGAATATGCCGGCTCGGTTACGCGGGTAATCTGAATCGCTGGCCTCGAACCATCGGCTTAAGGTCTGGAAATTTTAGCCATTCTTATGTATAATCACTTGGCTAAATGAGTAATTTTATATCTGTTAGAGGTGCACGGGAGCACCCCAGTACCAAAAACTTGACGCTCCATAATCTGATTGCAGACTACTCCGCTCAGGTTTTGGTACGGGGCAAGTAACCTCAATCATTATGAGTGGAGTAATCAAAGTCCAAGGAGCTAGGGAACATAACTTAAAGAATATTTCTTTGGAGATTCCCAGAGAGAAATTAGTGGTTATCACTGGGCTTTCCGGCTCCGGTAAATCGTCTCTGGCTTTTGATACCATCTACGCCGAAGGCCAACGCCGTTACGTTGAATCTTTGAGCGCTTATGCCCGGCAATTTTTGGGTTTGATGGAAAAGCCTGACGTCGACCAAATTGACGGTCTAAGTCCGGCCATCAGCATTGATCAGAAATCCACCAGCCGTAATCCACGCAGCACCGTTGCCACCGTCACAGAAATCTATGATTATTTGCGCCTGCTATTTGCGCGAGTCGGTATCCCGCATTGCCCTATCTGTGGTAAGCCGGTTGCCCGCCAGACTTCAGCCGCCGTGGTTGACCAGATTATCAATGGTTTAAAAGGCAGTCGCTTAATGATATTGGCGCCGATAGTGATTGATAAAAAAGGCGCGTTTGAGCACATACCCGAGCAATACCAACGCGCCGGTTATGCCAGGGTACGTGTCGATGGTGTGGCCTACGCCCTTGATGAATTTCCGTCTCTCAACAAGAATTTCAAGCACAACATCGAGGTGGTGGTTGATAGGTTGGTTAATGATGAGGAAAGCCGCGGCCGCCTAGCTCAAAGTGTTGAGCAGGCTTTCGATATAGCCGACGGGCTGCTGGTTGTTCACAACGCCGATACTAAGGAAGACATCAATTTCTCGCTTAAATACGCTTGCGTTGATCATCCCGATGTGGCTATCCCAGAGCTCGAACCAAGGACATTCAGCTTTAACTCTCCTCACGGGGCTTGCCCGGTTTGTACAGGGCTGGGTAGCCGGCTGGAGGTTGATCCGGAGCTGGTAATCCCTAATGGCCGGCTAACGATTGCTGAGGGCGCCATCCGGCCATATAACCGTATCAGTACCGACTCTTGGTACATCAAAAAGCTGCAGGCCGTGGGGGACCGCTATGGCTTTTCCATCCATCAGCCAACTGTCGAGCTAACCAAAAGACAATTGGATATTATCCTCTACGGCACAGGCAATGAATCTTATCGGGTCGGACTAAGTATGGGGCGGTCTTTTGGTACGACGTACGAAGGAGTAATTCCCAATTTGGAGCGCCGCCATAGAGAAACCCAAAGCGACTTTATGCGTCGCGAAATTGAACGTTTTATGCAAGAACGGCCCTGCCACGCTTGTGAGGGAAAACGCCTTAAGCCCGAGGTGCTAGCGGTGACGGTAGCCGATAAAAATATTATGGACATCTGTTATTTGGATATAGATAAAGCCTTGGACTTTTTCCAAAAAATTAAGTTGAACCCCAAAGAGCAGGAAATAGCTCGCCAAATCTTAAAAGAAATCAATGCTCGCCTTAAGTTTCTACAAGACGTCGGGCTGAATTATCTGACCTTGTCACGCAGTGCCGTTTCGCTCGCCGGCGGGGAGGCTCAACGCATACGCTTAGCTACCCAAATAGGCTCCGGTTTGCAGGGGGTACTTTATGTATTGGACGAGCCCAGCATCGGCCTGCACCAGCGCGATAACAAACGGCTACTCAACACATTGGAGCGATTGCGTGATTTGGGTAATTCGGTAATTGTCGTAGAGCATGATGAGGAAACAATAAGATCGGCAGATTTCCTTGTAGATATTGGCCCCGGTGCCGGGATTCATGGCGGAGAAATTGTCGCCACCGGAACACCGCCTGAGGTAGCCAAGGCCAAAAACAGCTCCACCGCCGAATTTTTGCGCGGCGATAAAATTATTCCAACGCCAAAATTTCGGCGACCCGGCAACGGCAAGGTACTGACTGTCAAGGGAGCCCGAGAGAATAATCTCAAAAGCATTGATGTAACCATTCCTTTAGGTCAGCTGGTAGTCGTCAGTGGCGTTTCTGGATCCGGTAAATCAAGCTTGGTTAATGACATCTTGGCGCGCGAACTAAGCGCCAGGCTTATGCGGGCCCATACTGTTCCGGGGAGGCATGATGATATTGAAGGCATTAATCATCTCGATAAAGCGGTTGTTATAGACCAGTCACCGATTGGCCGGACACCGCGCTCCAACCCGGCCACCTACACCGGGGTATTCACACCTATCCGCGAGCTCTTCGCCGCCATACCGGAAGCCAGATTACGCGGCTATATGCCTGGGCGTTTTAGCTTCAACGTCAAGGGTGGGCGTTGCGAAAACTGTTCTGGCGACGGAATGATAAAGATTGAAATGCACTTCTTACCGGATGTTTATGTGTCCTGCGAGGTCTGCCATGGTAAACGCTACAACCGGGAGGCACTAGAGATTCACTACAAGGGTAAAACTGTCAGCGATGTGCTGGATATGACGTGTGAGCAAGCCTTGGAGTTTTTTGAAAACATTCCGGCCATCGCCCGTAAGTTACAGACTCTGGTAGATGTAGGGCTTGGCTACATCACGCTTGGTCAGCCAGCTACAACTCTCTCTGGCGGCGAAGCCCAGCGCGTCAAATTAGCGACCGAATTGAGCCGCCGGCCTACGGGACGCACGCTCTATATCTTGGACGAGCCGACTACCGGTTTACACATGGCAGATGTTGCCAAACTGCTAAAAGTGCTACACGCTTTAGTCGATAGCGGCAACAGTATAATCGTTATCGAACACAACTTGGATGTGATAAAATCAGCCGACCGCATCATTGATATGGGGCCTGAGGGCGGCGATGCCGGCGGTAAAATCGTTGCTACAGGCACACCCGAGCAAGTCGCTAAAAATAAATTAAGCTACACCGGTCAATTCCTGGCAAAAATCATTTAGAGCTTCAGCTCGCCTGTTTATTCTTACCGAAATAATGCCTCCATTCCTCGCGTAGGGCCTTTTTTAACCTGGCCCTGACCAGTGGGTTCCTGAATATTTGATACAGGATTATAAAAAGCATGATATGGCCGGCAATCAGGATAGCCGGAAGGATGTAATGGTCGATGGTCGGGAAGTTAGTACCAATGTAATAGCCTGCCAGAGTAACTCCTAATCCCCAGAGCAACCCTCCGACTACGTTATAAGACGCAAAGTACGGCCAGCTCATCTTGCCAACGCCTGCTACAATCGGCGCAAAAGTCCGGATGGCGGGGAAGAAGCGGGCTATGATAATAGTTTTTCCGCCATGCTTTTCGTAAAATTTCTGGGCACGCTCTACATATTCGCGCCGGAAGAATAAACCATCTCGGCGCTTGAAAACCTTTGGGCCAAAATGCCTGCCGGTTTGATAGCCGACATTATCCCCTAAAATCGCCGACACAACTATAACGGTAATTAGCCACTCAATAGGTAGTAAACCCTGCGCTGCAAAAAAGCCCGACGTTAAAAGCAACGTGTCTCCCGGAAAAAAGAAACCGAAAAACAGGCCGCTCTCAGCGAAAACAATCAGGCCGATAGCTAAAAGTCCGCCGGCTGTGATAATGGTTTCGACATCTAAAAACATACTCCTTAGATTGTATATTACTAATCAAGGTACTCACACATTTTGCACTGGATGCAGTACAAGGAAGCATCGAGCAGCGGACCGAGCTGTATATGGACATACAGCGAAGGAGCAGCGCAGTTGCTGACGACGTAGTGCGCCAGAGTACTTTGGAAAGCTTGGATTTGCCTAGCTTACCGAAGCACGGTGCAAATCGTGTGAATCTTCTGATATAATATTCGGGATTAAACAGGGAAAGACATGGCGGTTAATTTAGACGCAGCGGTTAAGCTTGAACAACGGTTGGCCTTTGGTAAGGGCGTAAAGAATCTTAGAAAAGCCGGCCTTGTACCGGCCGTGGTCCATAATCACGGGCAAGACTCCATCCATGTGATGGCTCCGGAGCTTGAGCTTGAGAGAATTTATGAAGCCGCCGGTAAGCACCACCCCCTGAATCTAAAAATCGGTGATCAGAAATTCTTGGTTCTTATCAAGGATGCTCATTTCCATCCTGTTAAGAGGCGATTGCAGCACGTAGTTTTCCAAGCGATTAAGCGAGATGAAAAAGTCGAGGCTGAGGTACCAATTCGCATTGAGGGTGAGATACCGGCCGAGAAAGTCGGTTTGATGGTCTTGCACCAGCTCGACGAAGTCGAGGTAGAGGCCTTACCAGCCAACCTACCGGATGAGCTAGTAGTTGACGGCACTAGACTAGCTGAGCTCCACGATAAACTAACGGTAGCTGATATAGAAGTTCCAGAAGGTGTCACGATACTGACAGAAGCTGAGCATCCGATTGCCACCGTGGTTGAGACCAAAGCCATGATGGCCGAAGAGGAAGCCGCTGCCGAGGAAGCCGAAGCCGCCGAAGGCGAAGAGGCTGAAGGCGCCGAAACGGCTGAAGCCGAAGAAGGCGAGCAGACGGCCGAGAAGCCAGAGGAATAGCTCACACCCATCTTTTTCCGAACGCTCCGCTCACATGACGCATCCAACTGTCAAAGTGCACAACAGCCTGCGGAGCTCGTCCGCCAACTAGGCGGGCTCAAACAGTCCTCGGCCTAATGCTGTGCTTTTGACTTGTCTGCTCAGCTCCCTACGCACGTTCGTCAAAAGATGGGTGCTCGCTTAATAAACAGGGCAGAGGGTAGAATATTAGTGTGAATAAAAGGTTAGAAAAGAAATTAAAAGGGTTGCCAACAGCGCCGGGGGTATATTTTCATAAAGATAAAACCGGTGGCATTATATATATTGGCAAAGCCGCCAATCTGCGCAGCCGCGTGCGGCAATATTTCCAAAATAGCCGCCACCACGACCCTAAGACGGATTTAATGATTGGCGAAATCGCCGATATCGACTGGACGGCAGTAGAGACAGAAGTGGACGCCTTATTCTTGGAAGCCGAACTGGTACGCCGCTATCTGCCGCGCTATAACATCATGCTGCGTGACGATAAAAGCCTGCAGTATGTCCGGATTGATTACAAAAGCAGCTATCCTACCGTGAGCCTGGTGCGGCGCCCGTTAGATGACGGTTCTGAGTACTTCGGACCATACATCAATGGCTACGGCGTTAAAAAGGCTCTGCGGTATCTGCGCCGGGCATTTCCGTATGCCGTCAGCCAACCGCTTAATCAAAAACGAGCCAGCCTGTACTACCATCTGGGCCTGGACCCAGGCCTGGAGGATGGGCGGACCAGCCTGGAAGAATATAGAACTAATCTGCGCAAGCTCATGCAATACTTGCGCGGCGAGCGCCGGGTTCTTATGAAACAGATAGAGCGGGACATGAAAAAAGCTGCCAAAGCCAAAAACTTCGAGCAAGCTGCACGGTTCCGTAACCAGCTTTTTTCGCTGCAAGCTCTTTCACGCCAGGTTTTGTTCGGCGACCGCGAAATCCAAGATGTTAGTCGTGACCAGGCCTTGGTGGAACTGGCGGAATTACTGGCGGTAAAAAAACCACCACGGCGCATTGAGGGGTTCGATATTAGCCATATCTCCGGGACGGATACAACCGCCAGTATGGTTGTATTCACTGACGGTCTGCCGGAAAAGGCCGCTTACCGTAAGTTTAAGATTCGTACGCCCGGCAATGACGATTTTGCCCATATTTTTGAGGCCGTTAGCCGCCGTTTTAGCGAGACCAATGTCAAAAAATGGGGCCTGCCAGGCTTAATATTGATTGATGGAGGCAAAGGACAGCTATCAGCTGCCTTAGCAGCCCGCGACCAAACTGGCCATAGTAATATACCGGCGCTGGGAATGGCCAAGAGATTCGAGGATTTAATTGTCAAACAGCCAGGTGACGGGTTCGCAATCCACCGTTTACCGGAAGGCTCGCACTTATTGAGATTGCTGCAGCGGATCCGCGATGAGTCACACCGTTTTGCGGTTAGCTACCACAGTACACTCCGCCAAAGCCGGCAAACTGCTAGCCTACTGGATGAACTACCAGGCGTCGGGCCAATAACCCGTAAGAAACTAATCAGCCATTTTGGCTCGACAGGCAAAGTGCTTAATGCCCCCTCTTCCGAGTTGCAAAAATTGCTAGGCACAAAAACCGGCGCCAGAGTTGCCCATCATCTAAAAGCGCTAAGGTAAACTTGAAGTCGCTTAAGCATTAATAAGCTTGGTACAATAAAACCATCATGCAGTATCTTTTAGCCCGGTTCGTTATCCGGTGGTTCGTGTCATCACTGGGCCTCTGGATTGCCGCATCGCTACTTGGGCCAGATCGACTTAGCGTAGGCGACGGCCTAGGTACTGCAGCCGGTGCCGGTTTTTTTCTGGCGCTAGTTAACATGCTGCTCAAACCTATCCTGGTTATCTTGTCCTTCCCGGCCGTGATTTTGAGCCTTGGGCTGTTCATGGTAGTCATTAACGGCCTGCTTATTCTGATTGCCCACTGGATATACTCGCCACTTTACGTTAAAAACTTCGGCGTGGCGATTATAGCCGGTATAATTGTGGGGCTTGTAAACTTTTTAGTTAGCCAAGTACTGGAGAACAAATGAATATTTGGAATTACGTAACTATCATATCTGTAATACTGCTTATTATTCTGATACTTATTCAGACCCGCGGCGCCAGTCTTGGCGCCGGATTAGGCGGCGGCGGCGAGGTCAATACTGTCCGCCGCGGCTCGGATAAGACGCTGCACCAGCTAACTATTATTCTGGTTTTTATCTTTGCCGCCAGCATCATCATGACTATTGTGGCGCAGTAAATCTGCCAGATGATTATCGGAGGAAGATTTGGCGGTAGTTGATGATGAGACAAAAAAACGGTTTTTGCGCCGTGTCAGTAAACGGCGTCGCGGAGCCTTAGAGCTAGGCCTGCAAGCCGACCAAAAAATAGACAAGCTGTTATTGCGCCGGTTTGACCGTCTTGTATCAGTTAGGCGGTTTGTTATGTTATGGATTGGTTTATTCGTAGTTTTGTTTTTCGCGACTTTTGCCCAATTCCGCGATTTATCGCGGAATTATCAAAGTTTACAGCCTGTTCCTGGCGGCCTCTACTCCGAAGGAATTGTTGGCACTTTCACCAACGCCAATCCTTTATATGCATCCGGCGCGGCCGATGCTGCCGTTAGTCATTTGGTTTTTGCAGGTTTATTTAGGTATGACTCAGATAACAACCTGACCGGCGATATGGCCGAGAGCTACAGCCTGGACAGCGCCCAGAAGCGCTACACGGTACACCTTAGAAAAGCCGTCAAATGGCATGACGGTAAGCCATTTACGGCCGATGATGTGGTCTTTACCTACCAGACAATTCAGACCCTTGGCGCCCAATCAGCTTTGTTTAGCAGCTGGCTGGACATTAAGGTCAGTAAACAAGACGCATATACGGTCAACTTTGATTTACCCAATTCCCTCAGCTCTTTTCCCCATGCGATGACCAATGGCATCGTGCCTAAGCATCTGCTAGCGGACGTCCCGGCCGAGCAACTTAGGAGCACTCCATTCAACGCCAAGCCAGTTGGTACAGGGCCTTTTGTGTGGCGATTTGTAGAAGCCAGCGGCTCAGTCTCCAGTGCTGCCAGCGATCGCCGGCAACGAATTACCCTATCGGCATTTAGCGACTATTGGCGCGGACGTCCTAAGCTGGATGGCTTTAACTTGTTAACCTTTAGCGATGAAACCCGGTTGATTGAGGCCTTCAAACAAAATCAGATTAACGCCATCAGCGGCCTGGAAAGTCTACCTGACGAGCTGAAAACCGGCGGCTCCATCCAAACTTACGTGACGCCCCTGACTAGTGCTGTGATGGCTTTTTTCAATAACTCACGGCCGATACTTAGTAGCATCAACCTAAGACAAGCTCTGGTTAGCGGCGCAAATACACATGAAGTGGTCAGCTTGACCCCTTATGCCACCAAAAAAGTTGACCAGCCTTTTCTGAGAGGGCAGGTTGGCTATAACTCCGGCCTGGCCCAGCTGCCATATAATCCCGAAGAAGCCAATAGGTTACTTGATGCCGAAGGCTGGCTGCGGGATGCTACTGGCCAACGATCCAAAGGCGGGCTGCCATTGGCATTTAATTTAAGTTCTCAGAATACCCAGAACTACTCAATGACGGCCAAATTTCTCCAGGAAGAGTGGGCCAAAATTGGAGTCAAAATCACGGTCAATTATTACGACAGCAATGAGCTTCAAGGAGGCATTATTGGTAACCACGATTACGACATTTTGCTCTACGGGATTAGTTTGGGGGTGGACCCCGACATGTTTGCTTACTGGGACAGCAGCCAAGCCAGCATTACTTCACAAGGACACCTTAACTTAAGCGAATATAAGTCTTCAACCGCTGACCAGGCACTCCAAGCCGGCAGGACTCGGGCTGACCCCAAAGTTCGGGCGATAAAGTACCAGGAATTCTTGAAGGTTTGGAGAAAAGACGCGCCGGCTCTAGCGCTGTATCAACCTAACCTTCTGTATATAACCCGCGGCCCGGTCTTTGGTTATGAGCGCAAAGCGCTAAATTCGGCGGCTGATAGGTTTTACAATGTTGACAGCTGGATGATTCGCCAGAAACGCCAGACCATAGAATAAAATTTCTGGTGGGCGAGGTGGGATTCGAACCCACAACCCTTTTCAGGGCACGGATTTTAAGTCCGCTCTGTAAACCATTCCAGCACTCGCCCAGTTTGTCAAATTCTTAAATTTGGAGGCACCGACGGGATTTACACCCGCGTAAAAAGGTTTTGCAGACCTTTGCCTAATTCCTCGGCCACGGTGCCATAACTCCTTAATAATTATACTAGATATCCACATCTATTAGTTGCGCGAGTCGCAAAAACTCGCTATTGTTGAGCTGTAAGTTAATAACGGGTGGGCTAAAGGAGGATCCATGGAATGGACTTGGGGTTCACCCGTAGCTCTCGGCCTATTTTTGATGATGGTCGCAGCCGCACTAGTTATAACGGGCGTGGCTGTTGCCCTGATTACTGGGGAAGCCAAAGTTTCTGACTTGCCCGGTCTACGTCGCCGCTAAAAACAAAGCTCTTAATTTAAACTTAAAAATTCCCGACCTTGGTTGGGAATTTTTTTGGTGCAGGATAGTTTACGCATTTCAAACGTCATCCCTCACCGCTAATAATGATTATAAACTAAAACACCTTGCTGAGGTGTTTAACTTATCGGGCAACCTGCTTGATGCCTGATTGAATTTTTCAACCACTGGTTTTAAACACTCGGTTCAGGAGAGAGCTTAGCAATAAGGCCAAAAAGCATTTTTCCTATTCGTAGCCGTGTATCGTCATCATCATTTGCTGGAAAGGTAGAGAAAACCGCTAAAAACTCCTGCCTGTTATGCTCATTATTTAGCTGGCACAAATACTTTAATGTTTGCAGCAAAAATGCTAAGTCAAATCTGGCTACAAATGAAACCAAAACTTCTTTCGGGTTTTCATAACCCAATGCACGCAACAGCCTAAGTAATTTCTCGGTCATTTCAGCTGTAATGCGTGGTTTTGTTTCTGCGGCTTCTTGCCCTATATAACAAGCGGGCATTGCATCTTCTATTCCCTGCAAAATTGCATACAGCTTGTTCTCTTCAGTCTCAGCTTCTGCTTTTTCAGGAGCTCCTGATAATAATTCAACCAACTGCACTAAAGTTTGCTCCAGCGGCTGCTCGTTAGCTTCTTCCTGAATAGCCTCTAAAGTTACAGGTTCTTCACTAATTGGTTGTGTGGCGACAAAGGCTTCAAAGTCTGATGGAGTTGCTGTCTCTGCATCAGCTTCTAGCACAGGCCCAACAATGGTGGCTTCTTCAAAAACAGACGGCTCTCCTTCTTGGTTAGCAGCTGTCAAAGCAAGCAATTCCTTGTATGTCTCAACCGTCTCAGGCTCAAATAATGCTCTAAGCTGTTCATCTATATAAGCTTCGGTCTTTTGTTGCATATCTGCCATCTCTGGTTCATTTTCAATTATTAATTCGTGAGGCGCTAGGTCAAGCTCGCTTCTAGGGTAATCTTCGTCTATGAAGTCAGCCTCAGCGATAGTTGGCTCGGTTTCAGGCATAGCCACAATTGCACCCTCTAGGTCAGCGGACTCGTCATAGCTTTCATTCAGGGTATCGTTGCTATCAGATGCGAGCACTATCTCTGGTTCAGGTTCTCTGATAGTTGAGCTTTTGACAATCTCTAGTTCGGCTACCACAGGTTTTACTGCATCGGTCTCGTATTGCTGCTGATGGCTAAAAGCATCAGTTTGTTCTGGGCGGTCAACTATTGTCCTTCTATCTGTGTTTTTAACAATTACTTGTGGCTGTGTCGTCGACGGGCTTATTTCAGTTTTTTCACCCTGTGTGGCCAAAGGGGTCACATTAGACGTTTGCTCAATCGTTTCCTTTACATCTCTTTGAGTTACTTCAGATTGAGCCTGCTTCATTATTGGCTCTGCCTGATGATTTGTGGCTGTATTGACAGGTTTTGTGGCTAGTCCTTGCTCAACGTAAGAGTGCTCTTGGATTTCTAAGACTGGCTCTGGTTTGACAGTACGCTCCGTATTGGTATCCGTAATTTGTTTTTTAGGCTCGTTCGTTTTAGGCTCTTGCTCAACTTCTATCTTTTCTTCAAGCTTAGGCTTATCTGGCTCTTCTTTATTTTCTTTCTCTATTTTCTCTTTACCTAGTGCCGCTAATTCCAAGAGAGTATTAACCTGCTCAGGTGCTTCTATTGCTAGTCTACCAAGCACAGGGCAGCGGGCAATTGCGTCTTCTGCACTAAATGCTCGCTCAACTGTTCCATCGGCCCGCTGATAGGTATAGCTTGCTTCTGCTGGTGGCATACCAATAGCATCAGTTTGGGCAGGTGCTATCAAGGTTTCATTATCACTCATCTTGCCCACCTAACTGTTTTTATTGGCTAGGATTGTCTCCCCTCTATGTATTGTCCAACAAAGCTACGCAAAGCGTTTTTTGTGTCTCCGTATCTTGGGTCATTGGGGCTCATTGTCTCAAAACCAACAAGTATCGGCCGGGCATGCTCACCACAAATATCTAAAAAGTCTCTGGCCTGTATTGTACCGCTAGCTGTTGCTATCTTACGGTCAGCCAAATGTCCGAGTCCAAGTAAGCGTAAGTATTTTTCGCCTTCGTGTTCTTTTTCTTTATCATCAAATTGCTCAAAACTCATTAATCTAACTATAACAAAAAGAGGCCTTAATGACCCCAAATGTTAGAAAGCTCCCGGTTGAAGTATCGTTTGGGTTGAATTGGTGCAACATAGTTGACGCATTTCAAACGTCAGCTATCGCTGCTATAACAGATTATAAACTAAAGCGCCTGGTTGAGTTATTCGGATTATCAGGCGACTTACTTAATACTTGAAGCCGGCTTAGTGTCTTGTGTTTAGGATCTAATCAAGGACTTGAAACTATTTTTTGATCTTTCATCCTTCAACCGCCACCTCAAATCCTCCATATGCCATCCTCTTCATGTCAAACGGCATTGAAAAATCACTTTGGTCTTTATCTTTATACTTTTCATCCATTTCATCCATCACCTTTTTGTTTACTTCATCGCGGTGTTGCTTGGAGTTAAAAACAATAAAGGAAAACCATACGTTTTCGTCACTTTTTGCGCCCGCCATTTCGGCAAAAGCTCGTGATTTTTCCTCACCCATTTCCTGTTGTTTGAGATCATCGCCTCTGCATTCAAAGTATTCAAGCGCACCATGCCTCATCCATGTATCCCGCCCCTCTTCCGCCATTTTCTTGTAATCATCTTCCTTGCCTTTGGGCACTATAAGCACAAATCCATCAATATATTTCGCCATTTCATTTACCCCTTTCATTAGAGTTACATCTTTAGTAAGTGTAAAACTTAAAACATGTTTTACATAATCTTTAACTCAGGTTTTGTCTGTGAAATTCTCCCCTAAAAGGCTTACTGGAAGGCAACTATAATGGTGCGGCATCGTTGACGCATTTCAAACATCGGCTATTGAGCAATATGGTAATCAAAAGTTGAACTATTTAGTGAAAGCTTTCAATTTGTCAGCCGAGCTGCTCTTCAAGTAGTTTTAATAGCTTTGTTGTCGTGCTCCAGCTGCGAATAGTCATAGACTTGTAGAGCGGTGATGTCATAACTTTGTTCAACCGGCTTTTGGTTCGTAGGGCACTGAGACGTTGCGAGTAGATGACGCCATCGCCAGGCCAGACTGTGTCGACTCCCTCTCGGGGAGCGAATATGGGCATAGCCTGAGCCGAATCAATATCCATCAAAAAGATGACATCGCTGTGGTACTTCTCTGGCTGTTCACCGAAGCCTTTGGGCTTGTGATCAATGACGGCCTGAAACTGTTTACGGCTCAAAACCAAAACTTTGATGAGTTCGCTATCAAGTTTGAAGCTTTTAGTCAGAGTAGCTTCAATTTGGGCTTTAATCTTGTCAGCGGGTTTGTCGGACGCCAACATCACGTTTCCGCTCTGAATATATGTGATGACATTACTAAAACCCCGTTCTTCAAGAAACAGCTTTAGTTCTGCCATTGGTATTTTGTTTTTTCCGCCAACATTAATGCCGCGCATAAGTATCACATAGGTATTCATTTTAATTAACTCGTTGATTACATAAGACAGGAACTGACCTCAATTGTTTGAAAAACGTTTGGGTTGAAATGGTGCGGGTGAAGAGACTCTAACTCTCGACCTCTTCCTTGGCAAGGAAGCGCTCTAAACAACTGAGCTACACCCGCTCGTCGCGACTAACGCGCTCGCCTCGTTTTGTCTTTGATGGGTCTAAAGCCAAAAGCTTCGGCTTAGTGCTATGTCGCTCCTCTCAAAAACGCAACTCGACCAGATCTTGCGTTTTTGTTAAGAACAGGGGTAATTATACCAAATTTTCCCGGGGTCCCCAAAGCGGGGAGTTCCGCTTTGGGGTTAAGAATTGAGCCGACCGTACATGAAGAAACGGCAGCTAGAAAACTTAAGCTACCGTTTCTGAATAAAAGGTCGTGGTCAATTCTGGTGGCGCCTCTCGGACTCGAACCGAGGACACAAGGCTCTTCAAGCCTCTGCTCTACCAACTGAGCTAAAGCGCCATGGTTATATTCTATCAATTCTGGTGGGCGCTGAGGGACTTGAACCCCCGACCTCCTCGGTGTAAACGAGATGCTCTAGCCAACTGAGCTAAGCGCCCCTGGTCCTTCGACTACGTTCAGGATCATTCAACTCGCAAATGGTTTACCATGAGCGAGCGAAAGCGAGTCGAATGGTGGGTGAGAGAGGACTTGAACCTCCACGCCTTTCGGCACAGCCACCTCAAGGCTGCGTGTATACCAATTTCACCACTCACCCTCGTCGGAATCGACGTGTCGGCTTCCATACTTTTTACAACCCTACCACTCGATCAAGTAAAAGTACTTACAGCCTCAGGTCGCTTCCTCCTCTCAAAAACGCAACTCGTTACTAATGTTGCGTTTTTGTGCTGAGAACAGATACAATTATACTGCCTAACAGATACAAACTCAATTAGCTGCGAGGGAGGTGTTCGTGGTGGTGGGCCAAGTTGTACTCACCTCGCATCAAAGCCTTAACCTCATTAGCCGATGCCGTTTTTACGCCCGGGTTAAGAATCCCGTAAGGATCAAAAATATTTTTGACCTTCAGTATCAAGTTGTAAAATTCGGGGCTATGGGCGGAAGAGATATAAGGTGCGCGGATTCGGCCGTCACCGGCAGCGGCAGTAATACTGCCATCCAGATCCCTAACCACCCCATAAATTGCCTCAGAAACCTTGAATAACTTCTGGCGGTCTCCAATTACTCCTAGATCGAGCATTGGCTGCATACGCACTACGCCATCACCGGCTTGGCCCCAAGCTGCAGCCGTTAAGCCATTGGTTCCATAGACTTCTGTCGCTCTGTGTAAAAATTCGACCAGGCTGGTAATAGGCACACAGACATCCTCAGCTACCGGCACAGCCTTGGATTGGCCGTGAGGTTGCGTGAGGATAGTACTAACACTGTGGCGAATCTTCCAATATCTCTCCATCTCTTCGCGATGTGTGCCTGAGTGGAAGGTACCGTCGATTTTTTTGAATATTTTTTGCAAATTTTTTATGGCCTTCTTCTGATTGCCCTCTTTCACATCGTCGAACTCAATAAATAGATGGATGTCTGCCGAAGGACTTTCCAGGACGCCGGCCAATTGGTTTGGGTTAATCTGCAAAACCAGCTCAACAGCGGAGCGGTTTACCATATCGAAAATACTCGGTTTAAGCTTCAGCACTTCCGGCAGGATTTCATGAAGGTCATTCAGGTCATTCAGGCTGATTAACGCCATGCTGGTAATAGGATTGTGGGAAACTACCTCCATTGTTGCTTCAGTGATAATACCGAGAGTTCCTTGAGAGCCAATAAACAGAGGTGTCAGATCGAAGCCCTTTTTGCTGCGGACGCTGGATAGGTTGTAGCCCATAGCGTTATGCAGGGCCCGGACGCGCTGCCTTTCGTGCCCGATTAGTTCAGCGTTTTCTTCTAGGAGCGCATCCAGCGACCGGAAAATCTCTCCTTCAAACGTCGCCAGTCCGAGCTTGCGGTTAAGCTCGCGTTTACTAAGTGGGCCGGTTTCAATCACTTCGCCGTTCGCCAAAACCACTCTTAACTTTTCAACGTATTGTCCGGTGGTGCCGTATTTTACTGATTTTTCACCGATGGCATTGGTAGCTATGCCACCGCCGATGCTGGCATAGTGCTGCGAACTAGGATAAGGCGGTAGAAATAAACCGTGTGTGTAAAGTGTTTGCTCGAGCTTATCGTAGGTTGCACCCGGTTCAACTACAACGAATTCTTTCTTGGCATCGAGCATCAGCACCTTGTTCATGTGGGCCGTGAAAACCAGCAAAATACCGCTGCCTATAGCTGAACCAGAAGTATTACTGCCACCACCTCGAGCAGTTACAGGCATAATGCGGCCGCGTTTAGCCAGCTGCCAAGCAAAACGGGCAGTTTTGCGAACGTCGCTTTCAGTCCTGGGATAAACTACAATGGCCGGCGCCAAACGTAAGATGCTAGCATCATGTGAGAAGTGTCGTCTAACCTCCGGGCTATCCGTTACCTCACCAAGCAGATGCTCCTGCAGATAGTGTGCGACCTTACTCATAATCGATAGACTCAACCACTTTGGTAATTATGATAGCACGCCTCACTTGCCAGGAACACCAGTAATCACGTAAAATAACAGAGGTAAGGGCGAATGGCGGAATTGGTAGACGCGCTAGCTTCAGGAGCTAGTGAGCGCAAGCTCGTGGAGGTTCAAGTCCTCTTTCGCCCACCACTTATCTTATCTAAAGATACGCCAGGTCCAGGAGGGGGCAATAACCGATTGCTTTAACACGACCGGTACCGATTTACTACCACCTGATACGGATTTTATAGAACCAACACTGAAATTTTGTGTTTTTGGCGCTTGTATATCAGACAAGTTGGTATCCAAAACTACATTTTTACCCTTCCAGTTAAGGAGCTTCATTTCATTAACGGCCACTGCCTCAAGACTGCCACCCCACGGCAGATTGTATCGAGCTACACTTTGGTTAGCTTTAACGGCTGTGACAATCTCAAAACCGTTATCAGCAGATTGGATTAGACTACGGGAATCGCCCATGGCTATATCTCTCGTTGGAGCGCCTAAAATAGCACCAATGACAGTCACATTTTGGCCGGTAATTGTCCGCTTGGCGCCGAACAGATAACAACCACCCGCCTCATCGGTGTTTCCGGTTTTAATGCCCAAAATGCCATCAGTGCCTAGCAGCCAGTTAACATTTCTAATCGTCCCCACCCCGGGGAAATTAGCCTCACTCTGATTAATTATGTTGGACAAAACCGGGTCCTTAAGTATGGCTTCCCCCAAGAAAACTAGGTCTTCAGCCGTCGAGACCGTTTTTGGCGAAAAACCGCTGGCATCAGCCACTTGAGTTTGCTTCAACCCGAGACTTTTGACGAACTGATTAGCGAAATCGATGAATTTATCAACCGAACCAAACGCCCAAACTACTGTAGTATCAGCGATATTATTGGCTGAGGGCAGCAGCATAGCCTGAAGTGCTTGGTACTGAGTAATTTGCTGTCCCGCGCTAACTGGTAGCACAGACCCGTCTTTTGCCAAATAGTCGCGATAAAGCTGGACATCTGCTTCAGTAATGGTTATGAGAGGGCCTTGTTGTCCGTTCTGAAGCGGTTTTTCTTTGAGTACAGCCAGTGCCGTAATAACTTTGGCAATACTGGCAATCGGTACCGGTTTAGAGGAGTTATTTCTTTCCAAAACCCCAAATCCGACCGCCCCCAGCGCAGCCTGGCCATAGGATGGCCAAGGCAGCTTTATGGCTTCACTAGTCTTTTGGACGGGGATGATCACTTCGGCTCGGATGGCCGGCAACGGTCTTTGATACAGCCAAAAACCGACCGCCAATAAACTAATCGACAAAACAAGGCCGGCTATTAATACATAACGCATATAACTACTGCCTATCATACAATTTCTGATTCAAACTAATGTATAATTATGAATGGAAAATCGGAGGAAAGGATAAAGGAAGATGAGCTGGGTAATCATAGCAATCGTGGCAGCACTGCTGCTTTTTATAATCTACATCTACAACAGTTTGGTGCGCTCCAAAGTACGTGTAGATGAAGCCTGGAGCGATATCACAGTCCAACTGAAACGCCGCTATGACCTGATTCCCAATTTAGTTGAGACGGTTAAAGGTTATGCGAAACACGAACGGCAGGTATTCACAGAGGTCACTAAAGCCCGGACCGAAGCCTTAAAAGCTAAAACTGTTGGCGAAGCCGCTCAGGCCGATAACATGTTCCAGGCCGCACTCAAAAGCCTTTTTGCGGTGGCAGAGGCCTATCCTCAACTGCGGGCTACCGAGAATTTTCAGCAGCTGCAGTCTGATGTTACCGACACCGAAGATAAAATCCAGGCCGCCCGCCGGTTTTATAATGGCGCTGTCCGCGATTTGAACATCAGGATTCAGACTTTTCCGAACAACATTTTCGCCAGCATGCTAGGCTTTAGACTGCGTGAATTCTTCGATGTTGAAGAGAATCAACGTCAAGAAGTCAGCCAACCGGTCAAGGTCGACTTTTCGGACACAAAATGACTCCGTGTATCAAACTGATTAAGAGGAAAAGGAGCAGCCCGACAAAATGTGAACCATTTTGGCAGGCAGCAATGAGGGAAAACCCTAGGTTGTCCCTCATACGGCGAAGCCGCTTCTATGTACGAACAGATTTCTTCTAATAAAAGACGTACTGTTATTTTGCTGGCTGCCTTTTTGGCGCTACTTTGGGCCTTTGCCTACGTGATAAGCCAAGCTACTGGTAACAGGGGACTACTTTTCTTCATCGGGCTTTTTTCTCTAAGCTACGCCATCTTCAGTTATTTCGCCGGCGCTAAAATGGCTCTGGCAATCAACCGCGCCAAAGAAATTCAGAAGAAAGATGAACCTCGACTATGGCGGACTGTTGAGAACCTGGCAATAACTGAGGGTATGTCGATGCCGAAAGTCTATATCATGGACGATCCGGCGTTGAACGCCTTCGCCACCGGTCGTAAACCGGATAAAGCAGCGGTTTGTGCGACCACCGGTTTGCTGAAGGCTCTTGATGACAATGAACTTGAAGGCGTAATGGCCCACGAGTTGGGGCATATTAAGAATTACGATATGCGGGTTAACACTATAGCTTTTGCTCTAGTCGGCATCATTTCAATGATTGCCGATTTCTTTTGGCACATCACCATATTCGGCGGCCGGGACGGCAACCGCAACCAACTCTTCGCGGTATTAGCGATTGTGGCAGTGATTTTAGCCCCTGTAGCTGCGACTTTGTTGCAATTAGCCATCAGCCGCCGGCGAGAATATTTGGCTGATGCAACCGGAGCCCTTACTACTAGATACCCAGAGGGCCTGGCCGGTGCACTTGAGAAAATTGGTAAGCAGGGGAGTAAAACCAGAATTCAGAATACTGCAACGGCGCATATGTTCTTTGCCAACCCGCTTTCTGGTAAAACCTTAGCCACTTTATTTAGTACACACCCGCCGGTTGAAGCTCGCATCAAAGCCCTTCGTGAAATGAAACTTTAAATCTCCAAAACACCCCTGTTTAAACGCTTGCTGGTTTAGTAATTTTACCAGCTCGCTATTTAGGTTAAGAGCAAAACTTCTTGACGCTAATAAGATATAATTAGGGTATGTCGAGAGGAGAGAAAAAAGGGTCGCGAACCCGCAAGTTGACGCGTGGGCAAAAAAAGACAGTTGCCAAAAAAGCAGCCCGGAAACGCACTAAATTACCAAGCAGCTTTAGGCTGACATGGCAGGTCTTGGGCATTATCCGTAACTACTGGAAGCCGCTTGGCGGCATTGTGCTGGTTTATCTGGTTTTAAATATTATATTCGCCAGCGGCATCAGCGGCCTAGGCTCCAGTGTGACTGAAATTAAAGCCAATTTGGAGAACGGCGACCGATTCTGGAACGCTCTTGGTGGCTTTGGCTCGCTGGTCGGTAGCGGCGGTGCCAGCGGCTCGCAAACAGCTTCAATTCTACAAAGCATTTTAGTTATTCTAGAAAGTCTAGTTATTATTTGGGCGCTCAGGCAGCTTTTGGCAGGCAACAAAATTAAAGTCAAGCAGGCCTATTACCTGTCCATGGCCCCGCTTATACCCTTTCTAATAGTAGTTGCCGTGATCTTTATACAACTGTTACCTCTGACTTTTGGCGCGCCGGTTATTGGCACTATTTTAACCGCAATTTTTAATTCTGGTGCGCTTTTAACCTCTCTTTTCATCATTTTTTTTAGCGCTTTGGCTGCCTGGTCCTTTTACATGATAAGTAGCTCGATTTTTGCGCTGTATATAGTTACCTTGCCAGACATGCAGCCACGCCAAGCCTTGCGTTCGGCTAAGAACTTAGTCAAGTATCGCCGCTGGGCATTGATGCGTAAAGTCGCCTTTTTACCAATATTTATTTTGGTTGTAATGGCAGCCGTTGTGGTGCCACTGATCTTATTTGTATCTTTTTTGGTAGCCCCGGTTTTTTACATCCTCAGCATGCTAGTGATTTTATTCATCCACAGCTACCTTTATAGCCTTTACAGGAGCATGCTCGAATGAAGAATGACAAAGTAGTTAGGCGGGCTGCCAAACTGCGCGAGCTCATCAACGCCTATCGCTATAACTACCACGTACTAAACAAATCAATAATGTCCGAGGCAGCGGCTGATTCGCTGAAGCACGAACTGTCGCAAATTGAGGAAAAACACCCGGAGCTGATAACGTCTGATTCACCAACTCAGCGAGTCGCTGGTGAGCCTCTGCCAGGATTCAAGCAGATCAGACATTCCTCCAGAATGCTCAGCCTAAACGATGCTTTCAATGAAAAGGAACTTCGTGACTGGATAACCCGTATATCTAAACTACTCCCGACCGGCAACAAGCTGGAATACTGGGCGGATATCAAAATGGATGGTTTTGCCGCTGCGCTGGTTTACCAAAATGGCGTACTCGAGCAGGCAATAACCCGCGGTGATGGCTTCGTCGGCGAGGACGTAACGGCTAATGTGCGAACAATTGAATCGGTCCCACTAAGCCTACGAAACAGTAATAAACACCCAGATCTTATAAGAGGCAGGACAGAAATTAGGGGTGAGATTGTAATGTACAAAAAAGACTTTGAAAAGCTAAACGCAGCAAGAGCTAAGGCCGGACAGCCGCTTTTTGCGAACCCCAGGAACACAGCGGCCGGCACAGTCAGGCAGCTTGATCCAAAACTGGTCGCTGCTCGGCCACTGCATTTTCATGCTTATGATCTGATACGAGCAGACAATTCAGAAGTGCGGACAAACGAGTTTGCTTATGAAGCTTTGCGCGAACTTGGACTGCTGGCTAATCCATTTGCCAAGAAGTTACATACTGCCGAAGAAATCATAAAATTTGCCAAGCTCTGGGAAAACAAACGCTCACAATTGCCTTTTAACACCGATGGACTAGTTGTAAAAGTAAATGATAAAAAGTTGCACTCCCGATTGGGAGTTGTCGGCAAGGCACCGCGCGGCTCACTAGCCTATAAATATCCGGCTGAGCAGGCCACGACTAAAATCAAAGATATTTTTGTCAGTATAGGTCGTACCGGCTCGGCAACGCCAGTAGCTATACTCGAGCCGGTTGTTGTCTCCGGCAGCACTGTCCAGATGGCAACTTTGCACAATGAAGGCGAGGTGCATCGCAAAGATGTCCGCATAGGAGATACAGTTATAGTCCATAAAGCTGGCGATGTCATCCCCGAAGTAATCGAACCGATTAAGAAGCTGCGCAATGGCTCGGAGAGAAAGTTCGTCATGCCTACTCAATGTCCGGATTGCGGCACCAAATTAGTAAAGAGCAAAAAGGAAGATGCAATATGGAGATGTCCGAATGAGAGTTGTCCATCTAGGAGCTGGAAGCTCGTTGGCCATTTTGCCAGTAAGGGAGCGCTGGATATCGAAGGACTGGGCGAGAAGAATGTTATGGCCTTAATCCAAGCCGGCTTAGTCAAGGACCCGGCCGATATTTTTACGGTTAAAAGAGCAGATCTACTTAAGCTGGAAAGATTCGCTGATATCTCTGCTGCAAAGCTCGAAAAAGCGATGCAAGAGAAAAAAAGACCTACCTTGGACAGGTTTATTTATGCACTCGGGATTCGGCATATTGGCGAACAAACTGCCATAGACTTAGCTAATCACTTCCATACTTTCGAAAAACTCAAAGCAGCCACTATAGACGAGCTCAGCGAAGTGGAGGGAGTTGGCGTGATAGTTGCCGAGTCGGTCGTTGAGTGGTTTTCACAGCTGAGAAACAAAAATCTGCTGGCCAAATTTCACAAAGCTGGAGTCAAGCCTCAAGAAGCCCATCCGCCAAAGGGTCCACTGCGCGGTAAAAACTTCGTGGTTACCGGGTCGCTCGAGTCGATGAGTCGCGAAGAAGCTGCCGAGAGAATACGGGCTCGGGGTGGCAGATTTCGGTCTTCTGTCGCTGAAGAAACAGATTATCTAGTAGTTGGCGAAAACGTTGGTGGGACAAAGTTGGCTAAAGCTCGCAAGCTGGACACCAGGCAAATCGACGAAACAGCATTTCTGAAGCTGCTTGACAGAAAGTAAGCACAAGCGTGTAATTGAGGTAGCTTCGCGCACCGGGCCTCCGGTTGTAATTTGCTTCGCATAATTACAGCAGGACGAAGACAAAAAATTCGCGGAGAAAAATAATTACAAAAATTCGCCCCGGTAGCAAAGCCTTGAAGCTCCGTAATCTGATTGCAGACTACTCCGCTCAGGACTTGCTATGGGGTAAAACCCGGGCCCAGGGTGGGCTGCGCGAAGCTCCAACACCTCCCGGCCGCCTGCTTAAGCAGGCGGCCTTTCTTATCAACTCCTTCAAATGATAAAATTACAGGTTAGAGGGGGCATTAGCTCAGTTGGCTAGAGCGCCGCATTCGCATTGCGGAGGTCGGCGGTTCGACTCCGCCATGCTCCACCAGATAGACGTTCATTCTTTAGCAGGCTTGAACGCCATACGTGCGCCAACGAAACCAATGGCAACTGTTATGGGTAGCAAATAAAGAGCCTCACTTCGTAGTCGCATATGGCTAATATTTAGCTCGTCAGCAGAGGCCTCTTCCGTGTGCGCCTCGGAGCTTTCTTCAATGTGTGCCTCGGCCGGTTGGAGGCGGGAATACACTCCTAAACCTATAACGGTAGCTAAAAATATAAAACCTAAACCCAAAACTAGCTTGCGTTTTGCCCAGTGAACATACGGACCGCGGTCTATGAAAGGAAACAATGCCAAAATCACAAAAAAGCCCACTATGCCCCAAACCAAGCCCTTCAAACCGAAAATATCTTCTAGCCCATAAAATGGCCAGAACATCCATAGTGGCCTAGTAACCTCTTGCTCGAGAATGCCAGGCTGGCCAATCGGTGCTGGAAAAGCAATGGCCAGCAAACTCGCCAACACTAGAAAAAGCAAGCTAAAACCTGTCAGTCTACGCAAGTGTAATAAAAAGCTCGATTTGCCTTGACCGGCCGTTGCTGCCGCAACAGCCGTTTTCGCTGGCTTGGGCGATATCCCCCTGGCCTTTATGAGGAACAGATGCACTGATAACAGGCCGAGTAATAGTAAATAAAGAATGGTGATATGCCAAGAGTAAAGCTGGGTCATAACGGGGACGCCAGCATTGGTTAAGCCAATCTGGACGCCAAATAAACCAATACTCTCCTGGACGTGCCCGAAAGCCTCGACGGCCTCTTGGTCCCATCTTAGGACACTGCCCACGAAAATATATGTAACAGTTACAAACAGTAGGGATACTCCAGTTAACCAAGTCAGTCTTCTGGGTTTTTTATAAGAGCCGGTAATAAAGACTCTGACAGCGTGCAGCAGTAGCAGAAAAACCACTAAGTTAGCAATCCAAAAATGTAGGCTGCGCATAAAATCAAATAAAGGCACGTTAGCGATTGACGCCAGAATGCTATCATGGGCTTTCTCGATTGTCGGGTTATAAAATTGGGTTAAATAGGCGCCAGATAGTCCCAAGACCAGAAAGGACGACAATGTAATGCCGCCGAACATATAAAGAAGCCTGTTGGCATATACCGGCACGCGGTAATCTATTTTTTTAAACAATGAGTCTGAATTGTTAGCCATCCCTAGGCCTTTGATTATCGAGTATTCTTTAAATCCAGCCTATAACTCTTTTGCTTTCAATTCAAATCTTTTTTAGTTCTGAAATTAATGTGGGGTTTTGAATAGACATCTTGGGATCATCTAGGACGTAACGGACTACCCCTTCTTGATCGATAACCAAATAGGTATGCCCAGGCATGCTACCTCTGTGCATGGACGATTCAAGCGTCAGCATACCGTATTGCTCAGAAATCGCTTTGTTAGTGTCAAACAACACGGTACCCTTAGCTAAATCGGGCATTTGCTGAAAGGCTTTACCCCAATGCTCGACCGGGTCTACGACGATACTGGCGCTTAGAACGTCGGAGTTATTTAACTGTCCGTCAGTACCAAGCGCGGCCATTTGGTTCCAGCAGGCCGGGTAACACATTATTCCCTCGTTGAAGAAGAGTACTGTTTTCTTGCCTCGCATATTGCTAAGCTTGAAAGTCTCTCCCCTTTGGTTTTGCAGGCTGAAATCGGGCGCAGGCTGGCCAACCATACTATCCAGCGGCTGAGCTTTTTTAACAAATTTTTCTTCCGAACCGGACTTAACAAGACTGGCTGCGCCGAACATTACTAAGCCCAGTGCTACTAATATCAGTACTAGTTTTTTGCTCATTTTCTTTCCTCCTTTGTATTAATTTCGCTTTTAGCCTGCTTGTAAGCTACCCAGCCTATAGCTGAGAATAAAAGCACAAAAACCAGAGCCCACAGCATATCTGAGATACCTTTAGTCGCCGATTCGATAAAACGAGTTACTCGGGCTGCCAACAGATTAATCTCGACCGAATAGCTTGATGTAAAAGCGTCCGGGTTGGCCCGCTCGTATATCAAAATAAAGGCGCCGAAAAGAGTGAAAATAACACCTGAAATCAGATGCGATAAGCTTAGTGTGATTTTCCGACCAAAGACAGAATAACTAACCTTCCGTTTAAGAGACTCGAAGCGCTTTATAACCTGACTTTTGTCTACGAACGCCGCCACCAAAAATAGCGGTACGACCATGCCAACGACAAATGTCAGGGCATAAAGGCCGCCCATCCACAGCGAGCCGGGTAACGCCGAAAGAGCCAGTACTCCGGCCAGCACTGGCGCGCAACAGGTGGTGGCGATGCCGGAAAAAAGACCGAGCGTATAAATTGAACCAAAGTCATATTTTTCGAGTTTAGGATGAACGTGCACCGGAAGCATAATTGATTTACCCAGAAGTAGTGAAACCCCTAGAAGCAACATGAAAGCACCTCCGATGGCGAAGAATAGACCATGGTTATCAGTCAAGAAACTGCTTAAGGCGGCTACTCCGAGCCCCATCGGCAAGAAGATGGTTAACATACCCAAGAAATAGACGAACGTCATCAGAAATATCTTGGTTTTAGTGCGAAAAACCGAAGCTAGATAAGCCGGAAGCAATACTCCGATGCAACATGGTGCAAAAAGGGCCGCCACGCCGGCTATAAAAGCGGTAATGAGTGAGGCGGCAGCTACTAATTCCATTGCTTACACATCCTCGCAACAATTGGTTACTGCTTGCGCCAACGGCTTTTTACCGGAGTCTTTACGGTAGATAAACATTAGCCAAGCTATTATCCATAAAACGCTCAGTAGTCCGAAGGCACCTAGGACGAATTCTTCAGTGATTAGAAGATAAAATATGGCTGTAAGTGATAAAAAGAAGGGCAGGGTAAATATGCGCAACGATTTCGGCAGGCGACTTAAACCTAAATAGTAAAGACCGGTAATGCTCTGGCCCATCAGTAGACTCAATAAAACAGTGTCTTCATAAGCATCAGTTTTATAGAGAACGAACAGCAACAACCAAGTTAGAGAAACTCCGGCACATATCGCACAAATCCGTCTTTTTGATTTTTGGTTATAAACTAACCCGGCGATAAATACCAGGCTTATTAGTAGAAAGATTAGTAACATACTTTCTCCAAAACTAAGGGTACACGTAAAAATAAATATATTCAAGTATGCGAATATAACTATATTTATGATATTATGGATTTATGTATCAGAGGATCATGAATTTAGAGGAGGAGACCTTTAAAGTTTTGGCTAACCGTAAGCGTCTGGAGATACTACAGCTGCTTAAAAATCGGCGCCTGAGCGTTAATGAAATGGTTGAAATGCTCGGCTTACGCCAACCAAATTTATCGCAGCACCTGACTCTTCTTAGGCAATATAAATTGGTCAGGGTCGACCGTGAGGGTCAAAAGGCCTTCTACTCTTTGGCAGACAACAAAATAACCAAAGCTGTTGGAATGATTTATCAGTTTCTGCAAAGCCAGCATGGTTTTTCTGAGGAATTCCCAGCGAAATATCTTTTTCCGATTGTTCAAGACGTCGTATGTGGCATGCGGCTGAGCGCATCCGAAGTTTTCGATACGACCAAATACGGCGGCCAAACCTATTACTTCTGCGCCAGCGGCTGCAAAGATAAATTTGCTTCTAACCCCAATCGCTATGTAAAAGAATTAAAGGAGGTTATAAAAGCGTGAAACTGACAAAAAATAAACTCGCCAGTTCTTTGGCTCTGGCAACGGCGGTCCTCTGGACCCTATGTTCAGCATTTGTCGTAATCTTCCCCGACTTTTCTTTCAAAGTCACCAAATGGTGGCTGCATGGAATGAACATCGATAGTCTTGGCGACTTCAACTTAAGTTGGGGTAACTTCATTGGTGGCGGTATTACGCTGGTTGTTTCTTTTTGGGTCGTAGGTTACGTGTTAGGCTGGAGTCTTGGGATTTTTAGCAAGCAAGGAAAATAATAAGGAGGCAATATGTATTCAGCGCACTTTAACGACGGTTTCCACATGGGTGCCACAGATTGGGGGTGGGGACTGCTAATGATGGTAATATGGGCACTGGTCGTAATAGCGGTTGTAGTTCTAGTGATTCGGGGAGTCTCGGGAGGGTTCGGTAAACAAGGTGAGGGCGAAGATAGTTTGGCCATAGCTAAAAACAGATACGCCAAGGGCGAGATTAGTAAAAAGGAATTTGATCAACTAATAAAAGACTTGTCCTACAAGTAATAAGCATTAAGCAACTGTTTTATAGGCGGAGCAGAGAAGCCACTTGAAAGATCATTACCACGGGAATCAAGACTACGACAAACACGCCGGGCATTCGATAGAGATGTTCCGCAACCGCTTCTGGGCAAGTTTACTGCTAACAGTACCTGTTTTACTCTACTCCGAGAGCGTTCAGGGTTGGTTGAACATAACGGCGCCAAGTTTTACCGGGTCAAAATACATACCTCTGGTTTTTAGCACCATTATCTTTTTCTACGGCGGTATGGTGTTCATTCAAGGCGCTTGGCGTGAGCTAAAAGACAGGCTACCAGGTATGATGACGTTAATCGCCATGGCCATTAGCGTCGCCTATTTTTACAGCCTGGCGACTGAGTTCGCAATTTCCGGTGAAGGTTTCTTTTGGGAGCTTTCCACACTGATTACTATCATGCTTCTGGGCCACTGGTTAGAAATGGCTTCGATAAAAAGAGCTGAGAGCGCACTTGATGCCATCGCCAAATTGCTGCCCGATAAAGCCGAGAAATTGGTTAACGGCCAGCCCCGGACGGTGTTGGTCAGTGAGCTTAAAAGTAATGATTTGGTACTAATTCGCCCGGGTGCCGCTATTCCGGTGGATGGTGTAATCACCGAAGGCACATCATCAGTCAATGAAGCTGCCATAACCGGCGAATCCAAGCCGGTGAATAAGTCAGCTAATGGTGAGGTAGTGGCCGGCACTATTAATCAGGACGGTTCTCTGACCGTAAAAGTTACCAAGATAGGCGATGATACTGCTCTGGCGGGCATCATGCGTCTGGTAGCCGAGGCTCAAGCTTCCAAATCAAATGTCCAGGTTTTAGCCGATAAAGCGGCTTTTGTACTGACTGTTGTGGCTATCGCTGTCGGTTTGCTGACTTTTTTGGTTTGGATTTTGGCCCGTGACACCGACTTTGCCCTGGAACGTACCGTCACTGTACTGATTATTGCTTGCCCGCATGCTTTGGGACTAGCCGTGCCATTAGTGGTATCAATTTCTACTACTCTTTCTGCTCGTAATGGGTTGCTTATAAGAAAAAGATTAGCTCTTGAGTCAGCCCGCAACCTTGATTGGGTGCTTTTTGATAAAACTGGCACTTTAACCAGAGGCGAGCATGGCGTAACAGATATTTGGGCAACTGACGGCTTCAAGGAAAGCGAAATATTGCGCCTGGCTGCCAGCTTGGAGCAAAACAGTGAACATATCGTCGGTAAGGGGATTGTTAAAAAAGCCCAGGAGCAAAAACTAAAAACCAGCAAATTTGTTAATTTTAAAGCCCTGCCGGGCATAGGTGTAAAGGGCGAAATCGAAGGGACTACTTACATTGCAGCCAGCTACCGCTATATCGAAGACAACAAAATTGATGTCCCAACCGAAATCAGAAACCAGATTAAAAAGGCGGCCCAAGACGGTAAAACCGAAGTTTATCTGATTGCCGATAAAAAGGTAATAGGTGCTTTGGCATTGGCTGACATAATCCGCGAAGAGTCCCCGACTGTGGTCGCGTCACTGAAGAAAATGGGCATCAAGACTGCCATGATAACCGGCGATTCCGAAGATGTGGCTGCTTATGTTGCTAAGCAACTAGGTTTGGATCAGTTCTTTGCCGAGGTTAAGCCCGAAGATAAGGCATCTAAGGTCAAACAACTGCAAGCCAGTGGCGAAAGCGTTGCCATGGTGGGTGATGGTGTTAATGACGCTCCGGCTTTGACCCAGGCAAATATTGGTTTGGCAATCGGCGCCGGCACGGACGTGGCTATAAAATCGGCCGATATCATACTGGTCAAAAGCGACCCGCGAGACGTAGTCAAAGTCATCAAACTTTCGAAAGCTACCTATTCAAAGATGAAGCAAAATCTGGCTTGGGCAACTGGCTATAACGTGGTTGCTATCCCTCTGGCCGCCGGCGTTCTTTACAGATCAGGGATTCTGCTAGTCCCGGCTCTAGGAGCGGTCTTTATGTCTCTTTCGACGATTATCGTCGCCCTCAACGCCCAATTGCTAAGAAAAATCTCACTCTAGTAATAAAATGGTGGAGCATAAGGGATTCGAACCCTTGACCTCATCCATGCCATGGATGCGCGCTAGCCAACTGCGCCAATGCCCCCTAAGTGTAAATATTATACATAAATTTTCTATCTGTTTCTACCCTGTTGGTTGCTATACTTAAGCTAGTGAAGAAGCTCGCTAAAAAGTTGGTTGCAAGTATCCTTGGTCGCCAAGTCCGCCAGCTGCAAAAGAAAAACAATTTCAAAGTCGTAGCCGTTGCCGGCAGTGTTGGTAAAACCAGCACTAAGCTGGCCATCGCCAATGTCTTAAAAGCCAAATATCGGGTTCAGTATCAAGACGGTAATTACAATGACATAGTCAGTGTGCCGTTGATTTTTTTCGGCAAGATAATGCCAAGCTTATTCAATCCACTGGCATGGATAGCCATCTTCCGCCGCAATGCGGAACAGATTAAAAATCCCTATCCTTATGACATTGTTGTGATTGAGGTGGGCACGGACGCACCGGGACAAATCGGGGAATTTACCAGCTATCTAAAAATTGATTTAGCTGTTTTGACAGCCGTTTCGCTTGAGCATATGGAATTCTTCGACGATCTTGAAGCCGTGGCTCGCGAAGAGCTGGAGATAACAAAAATGAGCTCCGCGCTTCTTTACAACAAAGACATGATTGACCCAGCATACCTAACGGCCGTTAGCATTCCTACAATGAGCTACGGCCTAAAACAGCACGCGAGTTATCAGACGGTAGACGTCATATTTAAAGATGATAAATCTGACTTCGAAGTTCTAAAAAACGGGCAATCTTTCCTAAAATCCAGTAACGACTTAATTTCTGAGCCTCAGCTCTATTCTGTGACAGCGGCGGTAGCTGTGGCAGCCGAGCTCGGTCTCACCGCAGAAGAAATAGACAAGGGCTTGCATAATATCCACCCGGTAAGCGGTCGGATGCAACGATTGGCCGGCATTAACAATTCGCTGATTATTGACGATACATATAATGCCAGTCCCGAAGCTATGAAAGCGGCCCTGGAAACTCTGTATAGGCTCGACGCGCCGCATAAAATAGCCATCTTGGGTAATATGAATGAACTTGGCAAATATTCCAAGGAAGCACATGAAGAAATCGGCATTCACTGCGAGCCACGTAAGCTAGATTTAGTCATAACAATTGGCCTGGATGCCAATCAATATCTGGCCTCCATAGCTCAAAATAGGGGTTGTAAGGTTGTGCCTTTCGATAACCCATATAAGGCTGGTGAATATCTAAAGCCATTGATTCAGCCCGGGACTTTGATTTTAGCTAAGGGTTCGCAGAACGGTGTTTTTGCCGAAGAAGCCATTAAATTACTCCTGGCCAACCCATCTGATAGTAGCAAACTCGTCCGTCAATCACCGCAGTGGCTGAAAAAGAAAAGCCAGGCGTTCGCCAAGTAGCTTCTCTGTTAAAATGGAGATAATTATGAGGCGGTATAATCCGAAAGTTGTTGAGCCCAAGTGGCAAAAAGTTTGGGACGAATCCAAGATTTATCAAGCCAAAGAAGATAAATCAAAGCCAAAAAAATACATTTTGGAGTATTTCCCATACCCAAGCGGCGTAGCCATGCACGTGGGACATGTGCGTAACTACACTATCGGCGATGCCATGGCCCGGCATTCGCGAATGACCGGCCACAATGTGCTTCACCCGATGGGCTGGGATGCCTTTGGCTTGCCGGCCGAAAACTACGCCATTAAACACAATCTTTCACCCCAGGATTCGACCGACAAAAACGTTAAGACCTTCAAGCAGCAGCTAAGGCAACTTGGGTTCTCATACGACTGGAGCAGGGAGATTAACTCTTCCAATCCGAATTATTACGAATGGACGCAGTGGCTATTTTTGCAGTTCTACAAAAAGGGTCTGGCATACCGTGCTAAGTCGCTGCAAAACTGGTGTCCGACAGACAAAACGGTACTGGCTAACGAACAAGTGATTAACAAGGACGGCGTAAACGTCTGTGAGCGTGACGGCACGCCAGTAACTCAAAAAGAAATCGAACAATGGTTCTTAAAAATTACTGATTATGCCGATAAGTTAGTCGATGACCTCAATGATTTAGACTGGCCGGAAAACATCAAAACCATGCAGCGCAATTGGATAGGCCGAAGCGTGGGTGCCGAGATTAAGTTCGAAACAACTGACGGGCGTGACATTGAAGTGTTTACTACGCGGCCGGATACTTTATTTGGTGCAACATATATGGTGTTGGCTCCCGAGCACCCACTAGTCGATAAAATTACAACCGATAAGCAAAAAACTGAGGTCGAAGCCTATGTCAAGGCGACAGCCAACAAAACAGAGCTAGACCGTAAAGAGGCCGAAAAAGATAAAACGGGTGTTTTTATCGGCGCCTACGCCATAAACCCTGGTAATAAGGAGAAAATCCCCATCTGGATAGCAGATTATGTATTGATGAGCTACGGCACTGGCGCCATTATGGGCGTACCGGCGCACGATGGTAGGGATTGGACCTTTGCTAAGGAGTTCGATCTAAAGATCGAACTAGTAATTGACCCTTACGACGACAGTCCTGAATTAACTCAAGTGCCAGTTCCTGAACTTAATGGTCCTCCTAATTTAGAGAAAACCCGTGAAGCGAAGAAGAAGGCAATTCAAAACGGCAGTATGTATTTTACAAGTGAGGGCAGACTAATTAATTCAGGAAAATATAATGGCATGGATTCAGCCGAGGCGAGAGATAGAATAGCGGTTGAATTAGGCAAGCCAAAAACCGAATATCGCTTACGCGACTGGACTATCAGTCGGCAACGCTATTGGGGTTGCCCGATACCGATAATTTATTGCGACAAAGACGGTATAGTGCCAGTGCCTGAAGAGGATTTGCCGGTTCTGTTGCCAGAAACTGTCAAGTTCAAGCCCACCGGCCAATCACCCCTGAAGGACTTACCGGAATTTGTAAATATTAAGTGCCCAAAGTGTGGTGGCGAGGCGCAGCGCGAGACCGATACTTTTGACACTTTCATAGATTCATCATGGTACTTTTTGCGTTTTACCGACCCCCATAACAATAAGGTGCCTTTTTCTAAGGAAAAAGTTGATTTTTGGCTGCCGGTCGATAGCTATATCGGCGGTGCCGAGCATGCCGTAGTTCATCTGCTGTATGCCCGTTTTTGGATGAAGGCTTTAGCAGATGTTGGACTGGTCAGTAGCGAAGAACCATTCTTGGGTTTGCGTAATCAAGGGATGATAGGTGGAGCAGATGGTCGCAAAATGGGCAAGCGCTACGGCAATGTTGTTACACCAGATGAGCTCATTGCACAGGGCTATGGAGCCGACGCGTTGAGGCTATATGAATTGTTTATCGGTCCGTATAACCAAGGTGTTGATTGGAATCCACGGGGCATTGCCGGAACATACCGATTCCTGGACCGATTGTGGACTCTGACTTTTGAATTTTTAGGCGCCAGTAAAAAGGCAGAAGGTCATAACACCGAACTAGAGGTCCAAATCAAGAGAATAGTCCATAAAACCGTCAAAAGAGTTAGCAAGGACCAAGAAGAATTGGGCTTTAACACTGCCATAGCTGCGCTGATGGAGTGCGTCAACGAACTTTACAAAATAAAAAGTAAACACAACTTCGTTCTCGCATATGATGCCTGGCGTGATGGCATTATCACGCTTATTCAGCTTCTGGCACCGTTCGCGCCACACATTACGGAGGAACTTTGGGAAGAATTAGGCCAGTCAGGCTCAGTTCATGTAAGTAAATGGCCGGCATGGGATGAATCACTTATTGCTGAAGAGACGATGACTCTAGCTATACAAATTAATGGTAAGGTCAGAGCGGAGATAGAAGTGCCAGCCGACATAGGCGAAGCTGAAGCTATTCAGTTGGCAAAGACAGAAGTGAAGGTTATGGAATTACTGACCGGTAAGGAAATAAAAAAGGCTATTTATATACCCGGACGGCTGGTTAGCCTTGTCACCTGAGCTATTAAAAGCTATAATTACACCTAAGCTACAAGTGTAAATTAGAGTATTTGAAGGGAGTTGTATGGGCCAGCCCAAAAAACGGACTACTCCGCGTAGAACCGGTATGCGCCGCAGCCACCTGGTGCTAAAGTTGGCGCGCCGTGTCAATGCTACCAGTCCTGTCAAAGTTGCCACTAGCTCCAGGCAACTAAAAAAGCTCCGAGCCAAAAGCTAACCCCTACGAATAATCTCTTTAAATTCAAGGCATAAGTTATACTAGTAGAGATAGCAAATAGAAAGCATTAACAACCAAGATTCAACATGAGTGCCAATCGTCACCTCGGTAGGATAGTCGCGCTGCAAACGCTGTACGAAGAGGACTTCAGGCGTGAATTAAGCGATGCATCATTCGGCCTGAGCAGTGTATTGACGCGTAACATCGGCCGCTATGAAGCAACCATCGACGATAAAAAATTCATCGAGCAGCTGGTTGAGGGCGTAAACTTACATCAAGCGAATATTGACGATGTAATCCGGCCGGTGGCTCCGGAGTGGCCTATAGAGCAGATAGCCCGAATGGACCGCGTAATTCTGCGCATCGGTGTTTATGAGCTGATGTTCGAAGATGGAGTGCCACCCAAGGTGGCCATTAACGAGGCGGTCGAGCTGGCCAAAGCTTTTGGTGGTGAGAACTCCTCAAAATTTGTCAACGGCGTACTGGGTACGGTGTTGCGTAACATGGAAACTACCACACGAGCTGCTCAAGGTAAAAAAACAAAAGCTAAAGCTAAGACGACTAAGACTAAGAAATAAGCATTTTATGAAGAGACCCAGACCGATAGCGGGTATCCGCCAATTTGTTCGCCGTCACCGACCTGTCATATCCGAAGTGGTCCGCGAGCCGACTGCCGGTGGAATAATCTTTCGCCGCAAAACGGGTAAGCAAGACGTTGTGGAGATATTACTCATCCAGGACTCAAAGGGCCGCTGGACTATTCCTAAGGGGCATATTGAGGAGGGTGAAAACCCCCGCCAGACAGCCGAGCGCGAGATCCGCGAAGAAACCGGCTTGCAGCATATGCGGGTGATGGACTGGCTGGGCAAAATTAACTTCCGGTACCGCCGCCATAACAGTTTGATACTGATGACGACCGAGATTTATTTGGTGGCGGCGGAGGGTGACAGCGACGGGGTTAACCCGGAAAAATGGATGAACAACATAGCCTGGCTACCGGTTCAAGATGCCCTGGATAAGATTGAGTACGAAGATATCGGCAAACTGATTTTAATGGCGCTGAAAACAATCAGGCAGAAGAATCTCTAATACGGAGTATATTTAATCTGATGGACGTTTCCAAATACCAAGCTTTCGCCCAAGCCCAATTTGGCGATTTTAAAAATACCGAGCTGCTGATTACCGCCTTTACGCACCGCTCGTACCTTAACGAGCACCGGAAAACAGTCACCGAACACAACGAACGCCTGGAATTTTTAGGCGATGCAGTACTGGAATTAGTGGTGACCGAGCATTTGTACGCCAGTTACTCTGAGCCTGAAGGGGTGCTGACCAACTGGCGTAGTTCCTTGGTTCGCACTGAAAGTATCAGTGAAGCAGCTTCGCGGTTGGGTTTTGAGCCGTTGCTACGACTAAGCCGGGGCGAGAAACGCGGCAGCGAACGGGCCCGCCAGCAAATTTTAGCTAATTGCTACGAATCGGTAGTTGGTGCGGTTTATCTCGAAAAAGGTTACAAAGCCGCCAAAACCTTCATTAAGAAGAGTCTGCTACCGATGTTTGAGGAGATTCTACAGAGCGGTTCTTGGTTGGATCCGAAGTCGCGCTTGCAGGAACTAGTGCAGAATCGTGAAGGCTTTACGCCGGTATACAAAGTATTACAAGAAGAGGGTCCCGATCATGATAAAAAATTCACGGTCGGAGTTTTTGTAAATGATGAGAAGCGCGGAGAAGGTGAGGGCGCATCTAAACAAGCTGCACAGGTAATGGCAGCTACCCAAGCCCTAAAATACTATCTCAAGGAAGAAGGACACCGAGCTTAAGGTTGATTTATCTGTTTCTTATCTGTAGAATGGCCAAGACATGTTAGCAATCAGAATGCAACGGACCGGGAGGTCTGGTTACGCCCAGTTCAGAATGATAGTTCAAGATAGTCGCTTCCACCCGAGCAGTGGAAGGGTGGTGGCTTATTTAGGCAATTACGACCCCCACTCCAAACAATCGAATTTTGACAAGGATAAACTCCAATCCTACCTGGCAAATGGCGCCCAGCCGTCAACGAGAGTGATTAAGCTCCTAAAGAGTGAAAAGATTAAATTACCGGAGTGGGTGCAGGTTCCGGCACCGAAGAAAAAAGATGTTCGTAATCCGGATAAACGGCGTAGCACGCGTCCGGAAGGTGCTCCAGAGCCAGAGGCTAAAGCACCAGAAGAAGCACCGGAGGCTGAAGAGGCAGCTGAGGCACCTGCAGAAGCGGAAATCCCAGCTGAGGAGTCACAAGAAGCGCCTGAACCGGCAGCCGAAGAAGCCAAGCCTGAGCCTGAAGCCGAAGAGAGCTCGCCACCGGAAAATCCTCAACCCGATTCGAAAAACTAGAAGTTCGCTCGCCACAAAACTCCAACCAAACCGTTCACGCGCGGACGGTAGGCTGTCTGAGCTGCGTAAAAAATTATCGCATCTCCACAGCCTACCGGCCCGGCTCCACTTGGGGGAAGGTTGAGTTTGGTTGAAGGTTGTAGCTCGCTCAGGATAATTATTCTGAGGGCTTCAGATTTTTGATGGCTCGCTTGGACAGGCGGAGGTGTTATAATGATTTTACAATTTAGTTTCTGCGAGGTAAGGAGAGACCAATGGCAGTTAGTATAGACCAGCAATTTGTTGAATACATCGTAAAATCACTCGTCGGCAAGCCGGATGCGGTAAAAGTAGATAGAAGAATCGACGAAAAGGGTGTTCTACTCGAGCTGACGGTTGATCCTGAAGATTTAGGCAGGGTTATTGGTAAAAGGGGCTCGACCGCCCAGAGTCTACGGACGCTTTTGCGGGCATTGGGTACTAAAAATGACGCTCGTTACAACCTAAAAATCGTCGATACCGGACCACCACCAAACAGAGACAGGGTAGACAGTAGACAGGAGACAGTAGACAGGGCAGAGAAAAAACCGGAAAAAGAAGTAATAACTGCTGTGGCTGATGAGCCGACTTACCAGCCGCCTAAGGCTGCTGACGATATAGACGTATCCGAAGACGAAGACTTGGAGAAAATCGAAGCCAAAACCAAAGACACTTCGGACGTCATCAGCAGGACACGCAAAGAACTCGAAGAGCTCGACGATTTAGACGTTTAGTCCCAAAGATCAATCATGAAAATCAAGGTTATAACTTTGTTTCCGGAGATATTTGAGGGGGTGCTGAATGCCAGCATGCTATGGAAGGCGCAGGAAAAAAAACTGGTTGAATATGAACTGATAAATCTGCGTGACTTTGGCCTTGGGCCAAGAAAACAGGTCGACGATACACCTTATGGGGGCGGGGATGGCATGGTGCTCAAACCCGAACCGCTGTTTGCGGCCGTTGAGAAAGCCAAAAAAACCGACCCCGGAGCACACGTTTTGTTAATGACACCCCGAGGAGAGCTGTTTAATCAGAAAATAGCTCGCGAATTCGCATCCACCGAAGCCGGCCTGATTATTATTTGCGGTCGCTATGAGGGCTATGACGAACGCACCACCTCCGTAGTTGATAAACAATTCTCCATCGGCGAATACGTTTTAACAGGTGGCGAGCTTCCGGCGATGGTGGTAATCGATGCTGTGACGCGTTTAATCCCGGGAGTGTTGGGCGGCGAAACCAGTGCTGAGCGCGAGAGTTTCAGCCAAGCCGGCGTAGTTGAGTATCCACAGTATACCCGGCCTGAAGAATTCCAGGGAATGAAAGTCCCTCAGGTGTTGCTGTCCGGCCACCACGCCCAAATAGAAGAATGGCGTAAAAATCAGTCTAAACAAGCATCCAAATAAGGAAAAGGAGCAGCCCGAGTATCGGATTCATTCCGTACCCGGCGCGATGAGGGAAAACCCTTGGTTGT
>Ga0209640_10000197_pt1 | contig 43445 bp, 36 predicted proteins | sample RifCSP10_1_FD_184018 | JGI IMG/M metagenome (GOLD analysis project Ga0209640, IMG submission 184018) | Soil microbial communities from Rifle, Colorado - Rifle CSP2_sed 10_1 (SPAdes) (version 2) | ecosystem: Environmental > Terrestrial > Deep subsurface > Rock core/Sediment | place: Rifle...
CTGGTTCGAGGAGCTGAGGCGCTTGGTGCCCGTGCAATAGGACGCGTCGTTCACACTTCTGCGTTCTCGCTTCTCGGTTCGTGTTCACGGTTCGGTTCCAGGTTCGAGGTTCCGGGTTCGGGGTTCAGGGTTCGACGACGACAACATGCCACTGAGCGCCGGTACGCGACTGGGTTCTTACGAGATCATCGGCTGATCGCAAGCTTGCGAGCGCGCGCTCGGAGCGCCCGTCGAAATGGCGCGCTGGAACAGCGAAGGACATGCCCTCGCGGCATTCTGGCTGCTCGGGCGCACCAGCGGTCTGTCCGAGGAGCGCATTCAGGAGGCCTGGGATCGTCGCGACCGCGAAGCGGTGATTGACGCCGCACTGAAAGGGCCGTGAACAACCACCGGCGACATGCGGGACTGAAGGGAGTGGAGATCAGCCAACGATTCGCGGGAACGCGCCTCGGAGGCGACCGGCGTGGAACAGCAGATCACCATCCGCGAATGCACGCCGTGCCTGTTCGGCGTCGTGCGTGAACAGCTCGCCACGCTTGGTCAACACGCACTTTCCAATCTCCTCGGCGGGCAGCACGCCGACAACCTGACGCGCGGCCTCCAGAAGCACGCGCCACGTTCTGGAAAGGTCGCCGGCATCGGGAGGCGGGCCGGCAAACGCCAACGCCCCCACCTCGGCCGCCGAATAATGGCTCGACCGGGCAGCATGCTCGAGAATTGCCGCCGGACTGAAGCCGGGATCCTTGCTACTGGCGGCCCACGCGAGATATCCGAGGGGTTGAAGATGCTCGGCGCAATGAATGACGTCGACCCAATCGCGAACCTCGAGGCGCCCTATCAGTGCCAGCACCTTGTTCGTGGCGAGATCGAAGGGGTGGAGGACCAACCCGAACTCCTCGTGACGCACCAGGGGGAAGAAACGGTAGGCGCTGTCGCGCGCCCACTCCACTCGCACGGCGTCGCCCGACGCGCTGACCTCCGCTTCGACATAGGAGGGCCGCTCGCGCACGAGGTGCACCTGGAAGCCGTCCTGCTCCAGCAGGCGACGGTCCGCGTCCCAGCTGGCGGCCACTGCGTCGTCGGTGTCGTGGAACACATCGATGTCGCGAGAGATCCGTGGTGCTGCGAGCAACTCACTCAGCGCCGCCCCGCCCGCCACGTAGCTCTCGCCCGTGGCGATTCGATTGTCCGCTATGAGGCGGCAGAGTCGCCGCTGGAAATCTGTGAGAGCCATTGGCGGATGGTCGCCGCCCGCACGTAGCCAGCCCGGTCACCGTGTCGCTGCACGTAATCGAGGACGCGCAGTTGCTCGTCGCGCGTGGCCGGATAGTAGTCCGGACGCAGGAACCAGAGGCAGCGGGTGCGATACTCGTCGACAAGGGCGTTGACGAGGCCGGCGAGGCTGCGCGGTTCGTCCTTCACGCTGTGATTGTAGCTCGTGTGTCGTGTCCGGCATCGGAGGATGCTTCATGCGGCACCAGAGCACCGCAGTCCATCACGCGGACAGCGACCGCCAGACGATGTCGCCCGCCCAGAGGCACGCCAGGAACTGACCGGCAGCACGCGTTCGACGCGTGAGTCGCGACGCCCCAGGCCCGACAGCGCGTCAAGCAGACACTGTCAACCAGTCAGGGGGCTCGGCTTCGCGAGCAACGGGATATCAAGGGCGAGCCCTTGGCTGGTTTGACCGTATAATCTCGCCACTTTCCCCATCATGTCCCTTGCGCCCGGCGCTCGACTCGGGGCGTATGAGGTTGTCGCGCTCCTCGGCGCGGGCGGGATGGAGAGGTCTATCGCGCGCGCGACACCAAGCTGAACCGCGACGTAGCCCTCAAGATCCTGCCGGACTCCTTCGCGAACGATCCCGATCGGCTCGCGCGGTTCAGGCGCGAAGCACAGGTCCTCGCATCGCTGAACCACCCGAACATCGCGGCGATTTGCGGCTTCGAGGAATCGAACGGTCTCCAGGCGCTCGTGCTCGAGCCTCAAGCACGCGCTCGCCCTGGATCCTGACAACTCAGAAGCGTTGTTCTGGTACGGCCTGCTCCTGGCTTTTGCGGGGAAAAATTCGACAACGGAGGCCGCCAGGCTGCTCGTCGTCGATCCGCTCAACCCACAAAGCCAGGCAGTACCCGCGTTGCACCACTTCTTTCAGGGGCGGTTCTCGTTGGCAGTCGATGGGTGTCGCGAGTGGTATGAGAGAGACCAGGACAATCCGATGGCGGCGCTGGTCTTAGGGGACATGTTGGTGCGGAACGGTCGCATCGACGAAGCCGACGCGATCTTTGAACAACTGGCGTTGCGGCTCCCGCAGACGCTGTTCGGACAGCTTGCCCTGTTCCTCAGACACGGGCTACGTGGAAACAAAGCCAAGGCGCTGGAGGCGGTTGGCCCGACGTTGACGGAGACGGCACGGTTGGATTTCCAGCACTCCTGGGACATGGCCACCGGCTATGCCCTCATCGACGAACGCGATCAGGCGCTCGAGTGGCTGAAGAACGCGACGCACCGGGGGTTGATCAATTATCCGTTTCTCTCGCAGTACGATCCGCTGCTGAAGAACATCCGGCAGGAGGCGCGGTTCACAACGCTGATGGAGGAGGTCAAAACCCGGTGGGAACAGTTCGAGGTATAGCGCCAGGCACGTTGTGTCCGACCTGACGTCGCATCAAACTCAACGTCAGTGGGTCGTTGGCGGACGCGTTGCGGCTGCAGACCCGCCATTCAACTGTGTTCTCAACGCCGCACGGTCGACTTCCCCGCCCCGCAGGTACACGCGCGAGATCCGACGCGTGTTGGCGATGTTCTCCAGCGGATTCGCGTCGAGCACAAGGAAGTCGGCGTTCTTGCCAGCGGCCACCGTGCCAAGTTGATCGAGTCCGAGGAATCGAGCGGAGTTGCGTGTGGCCGCGGTAATGACCTCCCTCGGCGTCAGGCCCGCCTTCACCATGCTCTCCATCTCGATGTGTGAACTCCATCCGAGATAGGCGGGTGTCGGGTCATGTTCGAGTGAAAGGCCTCCGCCCATGTCGGTCCCGAGCACGAACCGAACGCCCGCCGCCTTGAGCCTCTTCATACTCCGGGGCACGGGACCGCTCGCCCACGTCCGAGGCGCGCCACCGGGCGTCTTTGGATTTTCCAACGCCGTGGTCTCGGCGTGCGTGAATGTTTCGGCAAGCAGCGGATCGTCGAGCCAGTAAGGCCGCGCGCCGTAGATTTCGTTGCGCGGTGTCCAGAAGCCGACCATGACCGGCACGTTCGGATGCGCCTTGAACAGCGCGATGAGCTCATCGTCCACCGGTTCGACGTCTGTCTGGCGCCACGTGGGATGGGCGAACGCGTCGAGCTCGGATCGCAGCAGGTGCTTGAAATCCGACAGCGCGTGAGTATGGGCCACGACGCGGAGGTTGTTCCTGTGGGCCTCGGCGATGAGGAATTCAATTACCGGCCGGGGCATCAGCTCGCGCCGGCTGTCCTGCCAGACTTTGATGAAATCGGCCTTCTTCGCAACCAGCTCCTGAATCTCCTTTCGCACTTTGTCCTCGTTCGTGACCACGCGAACGGCCTCACGAAGAGGCGAAAAGGGTCCGCCCTGCGGCATGGCCAACCCACCCGCCGTAAGATACATCGCCGCATCGGGACGCGGATTCGCCCGCAACTCGTCGCGGAATGGCCACGCGATCTCCCTGCGATCGGCTCCCATGCTCAGCACCGCCGTGACGCCGTGGTACGCGAGGCGCTGTAGATCCGACAGAAGGTTCTCGCGCGTGAAGTGCTCCGCCGACGGCGTCAGACCCTTCCAGTAACCCAGGTGGGCGTGCGCTTCGATGATGCCGGGCATGACGGTCTTGCCCGTCAGGTCGATCCGGGCAGCCCCTTCTGGGACCTGCACCTCACCGCGGCGGCCGACAGAAATGAACTTGCCATCCTGCACCACGAACGCGGAATCTTCGATGGGCGCGGCCTCGTCACCGGTAATCAGCCGCGCGCCCTCGAACAAGGTAGCGCTCCCTGCCGCCGCTGACCGTTGGCTGGCTGGCGGAGAGGCACACGCTGCGACGAAAAGCATGAGGCCTGACAGGATCACGATCGACATTCGCCGCATACGTCCTCCTACGGCTCGGCTGATCACCGCAATTCTGAATGGTCAACGACGCGAATCGGAAATCCGAACAATGAGTCCGCGATGATTGCGTCCGCTGGTCTCCCGCCTGGGCATTCTACGCGACTACTCCTGTGTAACTCCGCACGGTTGAGTAAGAGGGCTACTGCAGCCTGCGGCCGGCACCCCTGTGGAAGACACACGTCGGTGACCAATGACGGTCGCCCGAGGCGCTGGATTGTCGTTCGTCCCGGCGACGGCCAGACGGGCATTCTGCTGGCGCGTGCCGACGGCGAGCATCAGCCAAGCTTCATGGGCCAGCAGTTCGCCGGTCGCGTCGGATTGTTCCCGCGCGAGGACGATTTCGACACCGCCTTCCAGCGCATGATCATCCGGCATGATTACCAGTGAGGTTGGGCGTAAACTCTGGCGCGTCTGCGGACTGAACGCGTGTCGCCGTTGCTCAGTGTTCGCCTACCGAGCACGTCCCAGGCTCTGGAACGTTGCGGGTCCTGCAGGTCATTACTTGTTAGTCAGACCGGTTGACGGCGAACGGGCGTGACGCGGGTTCGGGCGATGCAGCTGCCACGGAGAGATGACATGCTTCGAACTGCGATAGCTGGCACAACCACATTCGTGGTGATCGTTGGATTCCTGACCGCGCAGGCACAGAGCCCCCGGACCCATCGGCTCATGGCCACGCCGACGACAGTCGCCTACGGCTATTACTGGGCGGAAGCCAAGCCGGTATTGCGGATCGCATCCGGCGACATCATCGACGTCGACACGCTGCTGACCAACTCGCCGACGGGCCTGGAGCGGGCCAGTGTGCCGTCAGAGAAGATCCAAGACTCGCTGAAGGCCATCGTTGCCGAGGTGACGGGCGACCGTCGGGGCCCTGGAGGGCACATCCTGACGGGGCCGGTGTATGTCGAGGGCGCCCAATCAGGCGACGTGCTCGAAATCAAGATCCTGTCAGTCGACTTCGCCATCGACTATGGATACAACGGCTGCAACGGTTTCATTCCTGCGAACTGCGACCGATCGGTCCCGCAGAAGATCCTGACAATCGACACAAAGGCGATGACCTCGGAGTTCAAGCCAGGCATCGTCGTTCCCCTGAAGCCCTTCTTTGGCAGCATGGGAGTGGCGCCGGCTCCGGAGCTGGGCCGCGTCAGCAGTAATCCGGCAGGCAGGCATGCCGGCAACCTGGACAATCGGGAACTCGTCGCGGGCAGCACACTCTATGTCCCGGTATTTGTCCCGGGCGCGCTGTTTCAGATTGGTGACGGTCATGGGGCGCAGGGCGACGGAGAGGTCGACCAGACGGGCCTCGAAACGTCGCTTCGCGGCCGTGTCCAGCTGACGGTCCGGAAGGACTTGGAGCTCGTGTGGCCGCGCGCAGAAACGGCGACCGACTACATCAGCATGGCGTCTCACGAAGACCTGATGATGGCCACGACCATCGCCGTCCAGGAAATGGTGGATTTCCTGGCGGCAACGAAGAGACTCACGAAACATGAGGCCTACCAGCTTGTCAGTCTCGCCGGTCACGTCGCGGTGACCCAGCTCGTTGACCGACCGGTGTACGGCATCCATGTGAAGATGCCGAAGAGCGTCTTCCGGTAGACCGAGAAGGGGCTGAATGATGGTCAAGAACCTCTCGGTTCTGATGCTGTTTCTAGTGTGCGCCCGTACGGGTGAAGCGCAGTATCCGACTCCCACGGAGGGCGACTTCATTCTGCGCAATTTCCGGTTCAACTCTGGTGAGGTTCTGCCCGAGCTCCGGTTGCACTACCGGACGCTCGGCCAGCCCGTGCGCGATGCGCAGGGCGTCGTGCGCAACGCGGTCTTGGTGATGCACGGCACCGGAGGCAACGGAGCGAGCTTTCTCCGCCGCGAGTTCGCGGATGAGTTGTTCGTGGCCGGGGGTCTGCTCGACGCTGCCCATTACTTCATCATCCTCCCGGACGGAATCGGCCACGGTCGATCCAGCAAGCCGAGCGACGGCCTCCGGAGCCGGTTTCCTCGCTACCGTTACCTCGACATGGTCGAAGCTCAGTACCGGCTCGTCACCGAGGGCCTGAGCGTGAATCACCTTCGGTTGGTCATGGGCACATCGATGGGCGGCATGCACACATGGCTGTGGGGTCAACGGTACCCCGAGTTCATGGACGCCCTCATGCCGCTGGCGAGTTTGCCGACCCAGATTTCTGGGCGCAACGGAGTGTGGCGCCGGATCGTGATCGATGCGATCCGCACGGATCCAGAGTGGAACGGTGGCAATTATTCGGCCCAACCCCAGAGCCTGCGGACTGCGCAGCAGATGCTCTACCTCATGTCCAGCAATCCCGTTCTCCGACAGCGGGACATGCCGACCCTCGCCGCAAGCGATTCGGTTCTCGATGCCGCCATCGTCGAGTCACTCGAGACGACGGATGCAAACGACGTTCTTTACCAGGTCGAGGCCTCTGGCGATTATGACCCCGGGCTCCACCTCGAGAGGATCCGAGCCCCCCTCATTGCTGTCAACTCCGAGGACGATCTCATCAACCCGCCCGAGCTTCAGATTCTCGAGCGGGAGATCACGAACTGGCAGCAGCTCCTATCGACCACCACTCGACCCTGAACAGCGTCATTACTTATTCGCTGGCAGGGTCTGGGAATCGTTGACATCGGACAGGATCCGCTGTTCCAGTGTCCGGCGACACCCGTTCAGTGCGTGTCGGAAGAGCATTCAATTGACGCTGACGCCGCAGTGACAAGCCGACCGGTGTCTTTTCGCCGAACAGGTGTGAGATTTTCCTCAACCGGCGATCGATTCCTCGCTCGATACGAATCCCGCGAGCAGGCGACGGACGGCACGCGCGTTGCTCCAAGTATGCACATAGTGGAGGCGAGGTCATGTCAGCGCGATCAACTCTCGCGGCGGCGTGCATCGTTGCGGTTTTCTTTTCGGGGACCGCGCTGTCGGCGCAGACTCGATTCGTCGTACTCGGGCAGAGCGCGATTGCCGAAGTATCGGGCTTGCGTATCGTCACCGTTCGCGACCGTCAATTGTCGATGTGCCACCTGCTGTTCATCATGGAGCCATCTGCACCGCTGGATACCATGCCCGTGCCGATGCCTGCCGATGACGTGACCGCACAATCAGTCCAACGGATTCGGGATGCTGCGGAGGCGCGTGATCGGCAGCTCGTCGAGCTGAGAGCGAGGGCAAGCAAGGCGGCGCCCTGGGATTCAGTTGCAGCGGCCAGATACGAAGCCGAACGCCAGAAGATTGAAGACGCGTATGAACAGGTATTGCGGGCAGAGATCCCAGGCAGTTATCCGTGGGCGACTCCTGTTCCAGGGGTGAGAGCCGGAGGCTGGGAAGACGCGGCTAACGCAATGCGGCGGGCCATCGTCGATCCTGACCCGACGTCGGCGATGAAGACCGCGACGGTCCAGTTTGCTCGGCTCGACGCCTTGCTCAGGCGGCTGATTGAAGCCCCGCGGTTGGCCGCGTCCGGTCCCTTCACGTGCGACGCCGAGGCGACGAAGCCGGCACCTTGATTGACTAGCGCCAACGAATGTGCCTGAGATTGTGTTTGACGGATCGCGGCCTTCCAGCGTATAAGCCGCTAGCCCTTCAATAAGGAGTCTCGATGGCCAACCCCGTCCCCAGCTCCCTCGACCCGACCGATACCTCGCTGGCGTATGCGATCTTCAGATTGACGTTTGGCGTGAATATCTGCTTCCGTGGCGTCGCCCGCATCTTCGTGCTGGGTCTCGACAACTTCGGCGCCGGCATGATGAAGCAGTTCTCGGCCACCTGGTTTCCCGCGTTCTTCATCGACACGTTCGCGCACACCCTTCCCTGGATTGAAACGGCGCTCGGCATCATGATCATCCTCGGACTGAAGACCCGCCTCGCGCTGATCGTCGGCGGTGTGATGATGACGTGTCTGACGTTCGGGACGATGTTCCTGCAGGACTTCAATCTGGCGTGGCTGCAGCTCACCTACGCGATTGCGTTCTTTCTGTTGCTGGCCACGCGGGCATGGAACACAATCTCGCTCGACGCGAAGCTGGCTGGCGGACGGAATTGACGGATTGACGAATTTACGAATTGACGGATTTGATTGAGGCATTCCGTTGTCAATTCGTAAATCCGTAAATCCGTAAATCCGTCAATTGCTCAGTAGATATAGAGCGCGCCCGAGTCGCGGACGGAATTGTCGCTCTGATCACCGTCCGTTCCCTTCGACCCTCCATCTTCGCCATTAGCCGCCGCCGCCAGCGTGGTGCCGTCGCCGCTCAACGCCACCCCACTGCCAAACTGATCGTACTCCTCCGAATTGGGCGACTTGATGTAGGCGTTCTGGGTCCACTTGCCCGCGTTGCGCAGGAAGACGTAGACAGCGCCTGATTCAGATGCCGAGAAGTCGTGCGGGTGGGCATTGATCCCCTGGCCGCCGCCTCGCTGGCCGGGCGCACCGGCCGCAAGCACGTTCCCGTCGCGGCTGAACGCGAGCCGGAAGCCAAACAGATCGAACGGGCCGATATTGGACGACTTGACGTAGGCCTGCTGCACCCAGACGCCGTTCGTCCTGGCGTACACGTACACGGCGCCGGCAGACCCCTCGTTCACGGGAACGCTGCTCTGATCGCCGTCGATCCCGGGCGAGAGGCTGTCCTCGTCTGCGGCGCCCACTGCGAGCGTATTGCCATCGCTGCTCAGCGCGATGGACGAGCCGAACGCCGCGTTTGGAAGGGTATTCGACGCCTTGACGTAGGCTTCCTGCGACCAGGCCAGCCCCCTCCGAACAAAGACGTACGCGCACCCGGATCCGCCAGCCTCGTTGTTCTGGTCGCCATTCACGCCCGTCGCGGCGCCATCTTCGTCGTACCCGCACACGGCCAGCGTGTTGCCGTCCCCGCTCAGCGAAAGACAGAAACCGAAGCGATCGCCTCCCTGCGCGTTCGACCCCTTGATATAGGCCTGTTGCGCCCAGGCCGTGCCACGCCGGACGAAGACATACGCGGCGCCGGCATCGGCTGCGGCATTGTCCGCCTGATTGGCGTTGATGCCGGAGGCGCCACTGGCCTCCGACTGAGCGCCAACGGCAAGCGTGCTGCCGTCATGGCTCAAGGCCACCGACCATCCGAACTGGTCGCCGGCATCCGCGTTGGAGGCCTTGACGTACGCCTGCTGTGTCCAGTTGGCACCGGTGCGCACGAAGACGTACACCGCACCGGAAGACTCCGCGGAGTTGTCGGCTTGGTTGCCATTGACGCCCCGCGCGCTGCTGTCCTCGAGCGCGGCGGTCACCGCGAGCGTGTTGCCGTCACCGCTCAGTGCCAGCGCGAAGCCGAACTTGTCGGAGGTCTGGGTATTCGATGGCTTGATATAGGCCTGCTGCGTCCAACCGTTGCCGCTGCGCACGAAGACGTAGGCGGCGCCGGAGTCCCACGCGGATTCGTCCTGCTGATTCCCATTCACTCCGGTCGCGCCGCCGTCTTCGTGCGGCGTGCTCACCGCGAGCGTGTTGCCGTCGGCGCTCATCGCCAACGTCACGCCCACGAGCGGGTCTCCGATCCCAATCCGGTCGTCCTCGCCGGGATTCGACACTTTCAGATACTGAACCGCCGATGGCTGTTTGGCGCTGAAATCGACGCGCGGCGCCTGCTGACGCGCACCAACGGCACTGGCGTACCAGCTGATGCCGGCTGCCAGCGCAAGACACGCTACTGTCCTGATGTTCATGCGTTCTCCTGAACCAAGTCGAACTAGAGTAGATCAAGGGTCAAAGGTCAAGAACTTCATCCTACTTCGCCGCGATGACCCCCTGGCCGTCCATGAACGGCCGCAGCGCGTCGGGAATCACAACCGAGCCATCCTGCTGCTGATAGTTTTCGAGGATGGCGATGAGCGTCCGGCCAACCGCGAGACCCGATCCATTGAGCGTGTGCACGAAATCGGGCTTGCCGCCGTCGGCTCGACGGAACTTGATGCTGGCGCGACGTGCCTGGAACGCCTCCGTATTGCTGCAGGATGAGATTTCTCGATACGCGTTCTGGCTGGGAAGCCACACTTCGATGTCGTACGTCTTCGCGGACGCGAAGCCGATGTCACCAGTGCACAAGAGCACCGTACGGAACGGCAGCTCGAGACGCTTGAGCACTTCTTCGGCGTTGCTGGTGAGCCGCTCCAGCTCGTCGTACGACGCGTCGGGTGTGCTGAAGACCATCAATTCGACCTTGTCGAACTGGTGCTGCCGAATCAGCCCGCGCACGTCCGCGCCGTACGAACCAGCCTCGCTGCGGAAGCACGGCGTGTATGCGGTGTAACGGATCGGAAGGTTTCGCCCATCGAGAATCTCGCCGCGATGCATGTTGGTCAGGGGCACTTCCGCCGTCGGCACCATGTACAGGTCCCACTCGCCCGCGATCCGGAACAAGTCTGCTTCGAACTTCGGCAGGTTGCCGGTACCCGTCAGCGACGCGCTGTTGACCATGAACGGCGGCTCGATCTCGGTGTACCCATGCTCTTTGGTATGCAGGTCGAGCATGAAGTTGATGAGCGCACGCGCGAGTCGTGCTCCGGGTCCGACGAGCGCCGTGAAGCGCGCACCCGCAATCTTAGTGCCGCGCTCGAAATCGATGATGCCCAGCGCCGGCCCGAGGTCCCAGTGCGGCTGCGGCGTGAACGTGAACGTCCGCTGGACGCCGTAGCGCCGCACTTCGCGGTTGTCGGCAGCGCTCTTTCCCACGGGAACACTCGCGTGCGGGACGTTGGGAATGCCGAGGAGATGACGCCGCCGCTGCTCCTCGATGGCGTCGAGCTCCGCGCTGGCCTCCTTGATGCGCTGCGCCCGCAGGCGGCTCGTTTCCTGAATGGCACCGATGTCGCGCCCTTCGCGGCGGGCGCGGCCGGCTTCCTCACCCGCAGCGTTCTGTTCGCGCTTGAGCCCCTCGATCTGCGGAATGAGGCGGCGCCGCCCCGATTCGAGCGCAGTGAGTGCCTCGAGCTCGGCGCTCAAATCCATTCCACGGTTCTGCAGCGCCGTACGAACCGCCGTGATGTTGTCTCTGAGGAGTGCCGGATCAAGCATGCGGTCTACGATCCTATATCCCGCCAGGTGGTAGTCGGTAGCTGGTAGCTGGTAGGTAGTAGGTAGTAGGCGGTAGTCAGTAGTTCTTGCTACCAGCTACCAGCTACCACCTGGCTACGATACGATGGCAGGGATGACCGCCACGATTCGCAAGGCTGTCTTCCCCGCCGCGGGGCTCGGGACACGGTTCTTGCCGGCCACCAAGGCGCAGCCAAAAGAAATGCTGGTACTCGTCGACAAACCCGTCATTCAATACGGCGTCGAGGAGGCCGTCCAGTCCGGCATTTCGAACATCATCATTGTCACGGGACGTGGGAAGAACGCGATCGAGGACCACTTCGACGTGAACGTCGAGCTCGAGAGCTTTCTGGAGCAGCGTGGCAAGTTCGCGCAGCTCGAAGAGATCCGGAAAATTACCGCACCGATTAACGTCGCGTACGTGCGGCAGGGCGAGCCACTCGGGCTCGGGCACGCAGTCCTCGTCACCAGGAACCTGGTTGGAAACGAGCCGTTTGCGGTGATTCTGGGGGACGACGTCATCGACGCGAACCCGCCGGCGCTGCGGCAGATGATCGATGTCTACGAACGGGTGCGCGGACCCGTGCTGGCCATCGAGCGCGTCGCACCGGACGACGTATCGAGCTACGGGATCGTCGCGGTTGATGAAAGCGAAACGCTTGGAGGCGGCGTCTTTCGAGTGAAGGACCTCGTCGAGAAACCGAGGCGCGAGGACGCTCCGTCCAACCTGGCAATCATCGGCCGGTACATCCTCACCCCCGACATCTTCGATGCGCTGGAGGCGACGTCGCGCGACAAGACGGGCGAAATTCAGCTGACAAATGGCCTGCGACGATTGCTGCGAGAACGACCCGTCTATGTGTACGAAATAGACGGAGTCCGCCACGACACGGGCAACAAGCTGGGGTTTTTGAAGGCGCTCGTGTACTTCGCACTGCGGCGACCGGACCTCGCAGAGCCGTTCCGGCGCTATCTCGAGTCGTTGGATCTGAAGATCGGCGCCGGCACTTAGCGATTTGCGATTCAATCACCAATCACTAATCTTTCGAGGTTGTTGACGAAGCTGCCGGCTTGCCGGCGGCGTCGCTCTTGGGGGCGCTGTCGGTCTTGGGGGCGCTGTCGGTCTTCGCCGTGGAATCGCTTTTCCCTTCAGCGGGCTTGTCACCCGTCGAGGAGTCCGTTTTTCCGCTCTTCCCCTTCTGCGCGTAATCGGTGATGTACCAGCCGCTGCCTTTGAACTGAATGGCGGGAGACGACTGCAACCGGCGCACTGGGCCTTTTCCACATAGGGCGCAGGTGTCGACCGGAGGATCGGAAAACTTTCGAATCCGCTCGAACCGCTCGCCGCAGGCGTTGCATTCGTACTCGTAAAGGGGCATCGCGGCTCACTCCAGAACGGCATCGGATGCGTCGCCAAGCAACAGCCGGCGATGCGCCCAGAACGGTGCGTTGCCTTGCGCGAGCACGGCATCATGGAATGCCCGCATCGAGAACTTGCCCGATTGCGATTCCCGGTAGTCGCGCCGAAGCTTCAAGAGCATCAACTTCCCTACCGAGTACACGAGATACGTCGGGTCGAACGTTCCGCGCTCGGCCTCACGTCGGGCCGTCGCCTCCTCGAGAAACGCTTCGTCGCGGAAGAAGCGCATCCCCTGCTCCACGGACAGGTCCTCACAGTGCAGGCGAATGGCAACCACGGCGCGCGCGAGCCGGACGAGCGCTTCGGCGAGCTGACCGAGCTTGATGGTGTCGTCGCCGCGGTGGAATCCGGCCTCCGTCATCATCTGCTCGCAGTAATGCGCCCATCCTTCGACAAACGACGCCGGCGCAAAGAGCATCGACTTCCGAACTTTTGAATCCACCTGGCGCAGGTGCTGAAAGTGCAGGAAATGTCCCGGGTATACCTCGTGAATCGAAATGTTCCAGAGCGTCGGGACGTTGAAGTCGCGCATGTGCTCTTCCTGCCGATCGGGTGGCCATTCACGATCGACATCGGTCAGGTAATAGAACGCGCGACTCGGCTTGCTCTCGAACGGCCCGGGCGTCCACATGCTCGCAAACGCCCAACGATAGAACTCCGGTGACGGCGCAACCACGACCGGCTCCGATTCGGGAAGCGAGACAATCCCCTGGCGCTGCAGAAAGGTTGCAAGCTCCTTCACCTGTTCCTGCGCAACGTTGACGAGCTGCCCGGGTTCGGGGTGCTGCTCCTTCGCCCGCCGCCAGGTGGTGATCGGATCGCCGCCATTCACGCGGCCCGCAACGATGCGAAATTCCTCCTGCACGTCGCGCAGCTCGCGAAGCGCGATTGCGAGCAGCCGGTCGGCGCTTGGTGAAATCCCTTCGTCGAGCTTCAGTTTGCGTTCGAAGTTCTCGCGTCCCAGGCGAAAAGACGCCTTCGCGCGGGAAGCCAGATCGGTCTCGAGGTACTCAATGTAGGTCTTGATGGCGCCGGCGGCTTCCGTGGAGGTGTCCGCGAGGTCCCCGAGGATATGAAGGTCGTCGAGCGTCGAAAAGGCGCGCGGGAGATCGGCTTCGATGAACTTGAGCACGCCTCGCCACGTTTCGAGACCAATCTTGACGAAGATCCCGGGACACTCGCGGACGTTGTCACGCGCTGCCTGCACAAGGCGCGGCGCCTGACGCAGTTTGGACACGACGCGCCGAGCGCGATCGGCGTCAGGGGCGTAATTGAAGAGCGCCTGGCCCGCCAGGCTTGTGCCCAGCGCGTCGGCATACAGCTGCGGATTCCGTTCCCAGGCGCGAACCGTCTCCAGCTCGTGCACGCGCGCCTCGATATTCGCCGCGACAATCGGGTGTTCCACCTGCTCCGTTGGCGGGAGCGGTGCGGCATCGATCTGCTGAAGACGGCGGCCAAAGCCGGCGAGCGCGCGCACATGCGCGTCGATCGCCGGGCGGCTCAGGTCCTCGAGCAGATCGTCATGGACGTGAATGCCGTCAGAGCTCGCCTGACTTGGAAGAACTTCGTACAGGTAGGCGAGATAATCGTCGACAAAGTGAGGAAACGGCTCCGATGAGTACATGCGTCCTGGGGGGCGCTCTGTTCCTCGGTCCCGTGAGCGCTCATCTCGCAATGGTACAATAACTTTCCGGTCCGATGTCCGGCACGTTGTTCGTCGTCGCAACGCCCATCGGTAACCTTGAGGACATCACCTTTCGGGCCCTGCGCGTCCTGCGCGAGGCCGACCTGATCGCCGCCGAAGACACGCGCCGAACGGCCAGATTGCTCAAGCACTACGGTATCTCGACTTCGACGCTCAGTTTCCACCAACACAATACACGGTCGCGCCTGCCGCAGCTCATCCGCCGGCTCGAAGCAGGTGCGCGCATCGCCATCGTGACGGATGCCGGAACCCCGGGAATCTCAGATCCGGGAATTGACCTCGTGGCGGCCTGCCTGAGGAAAGGCATCGCCGTAGACCCGATCCCGGGACCAAGCGCTCCTTTAGTCGCGGCGGTTGCCTCCGGCTTTCCTCTGGATCCCCTTACGGTCTTCGGGTTCGTCCCAGCCAGGTCGAAAGACCGAGAGGCCTGGATGCAGAGCGCCAAGAGCATACGGCATACTTTCATATTCTTCGAGGCCCCGCATCGGATTCGACGGACGCTGTCAGAGCTGAGCCAATTATTGGGCGAACGACAGATTGTTGTCTGTCGTGAACTTACAAAGCTTCATCAGCAGTTCTTGCGAGGCGACGCGGCCACCATTGTTGGTCAATTGACAGACTCACGCGGGGAGTTCTCGGTTGTGGTGGGTCCTGCCGTTCAGGCTGAACCCGCCCATGATAGGCCTAATGACCAAGTTATTGCAGATGAATTTGGGCGTTCGACACATAATATGGAGGGCGGAAGACGACGAGCTGTGGTGGATTTAGCGAAGAAGTACGGCCGCTCGCCCAGGGAAGTCTACGCAATTATCGAACGCCTCAAGAGTTCTGGCGTATGACAGATGATCCTTGGGACGCAACTGATGTCCACGTGGTCATTCTCGCGGCTGGCCAGGGGACCCGGATGAAGTCCGCCCTGCCGAAGGTCCTTCATTCCATTGCGGGGCGACCGATGATCGAGCACGTCCTCGATACGGCTGCTTCCATCTTGCCGGTCACCACCACGCTTGTTGTGGGCCACCAAGCAGAGGCAGTGCAGGAGCGGCTGAGGCACCGCCAGGAGCTACGTTTCGTGCGGCAGGAACCTCAGCTCGGAACGGCACATGCTCTGCGGCAGGCCGAACCTTTGCTCGCGCACCATCACGGCACCCTCGTGCTGCTTTCGGGTGATGTGCCCCTCCTCCGGCCGTCGACGCTTCAGCGGTTGCTCGCCACCCACCGCGATGCGAGGGCCGCCGCAACCGTCGTGACGGCCGTCGTGGAGCGGCCATACGGCTACGGCCGGATCATCAGGACGGCGGGGCGCGTGGCTCGGATTGTCGAGGAGCGCGATGCCTCTCCGGCGGAGCGGCAGGTGCGCGAAATCAACAGTGGCATCTATGCCTTCGACCTTGATCCGCTGTTCAGTGCCTTGCGGACGATTGCCGCCGCGAACGCCCAGGGCGAGTTCTACCTTACCGATCTTGTCGCCACGTACCGGCGTCGGAGACGCCCTGTTGGAAGCCTCGTTATCGAGGATTCGACCGAGGTCCGCGGCATAAACAGCCGCACGGAGCTAGCCGAACTGAGTGCCATCATGAGACAGAACAAGAACGAGGAACTGATGGCGGCCGGGGTCACCTTGATAGACCCGGCCACCACCTACATCGACCCTGACGTGGTTGTCGGGCCTGACACAGTGATTCACCCGGGTGTGGTTATCCAGGGACAGACTCGTATCGGCGCCGCGTGCGAGATCCACCCGTACGCGTGCATTGCCGATACAGAGATTGCGGACCGGGTGACGATCAATAGCTTCTGCTTCATCGTTGGTGCGCGCGTTGCAGAAGGGGCCTCAATCGGTCCGTTCGCGCACCTCCGTCCGCAAACAGAAATAGGGCAAGGGGCCAAAGTTGGCAACTTTGTGGAATTGAAGAAAACAACGCTCGGTCCGGGGTCGAAGGCCAACCATCTGTCCTACCTGGGCGATGCGACGATTGGGCCCAATGTGAATGTCGGGGCCGGCACGATCACGTGCAATTACGACGGCGAGCGGAAGCACCAGACGATCATCGAAGAGGGGGCCTTCATCGGGAGCGACACACAGCTCGTCGCACCTGTGCGCGTGGGAAAGGGCGCCTATGTGGCCGCGGGGTCGTCCATCACCGAAGACGTGCCCGCCGGGTCACTCGGCATCGCGCGCGGCCGGCAAACAAATATCGAAGGGTGGGTCGAGCGCAAGAAGAAGGCCCAATCGAACCCAGAACGCAGAAAACGGAACCCAGAACCCAGAACGGAGAACTGAGATTCATGTGCGGAATCATCGGGTACATTGGATCGAAACCGGTCGTTCCCGTGCTCCTCGAAGGACTTCGCCGGATGGAGTACCGCGGCTACGACTCGGCGGGGGTGGCAGTCGTCAGCCCGGAGGGGATTGCGCTGCGCCGATCAGCCGGCAAGCTCGCGAACCTCGAGAACGCGATTCGCACACAGCCCGTCGACGGACTCTACGGCGTCGGTCATACGCGCTGGGCCACCCACGGCCGTCCGACCGAAGAGAACGCTCACCCCCATCGCGACTGCACAGGCCGCATCGTCGTCGTGCACAATGGAATCATCGAGAACTATCTGGAGTTGAAAGAAGAGCTCCAGTCACAGGGGCACGAGTTCAAGACGGAAACCGACACGGAAATCGTTGCGCATCTCGTCGAGCGCGAGATGCAGACAGACGGCCTCGAAAACGCCGTGCGTCGAGCGTTGACGCTGATGCGCGGCATGTTCGCGCTGGTTCTCGTCTCGGTCGACGATCCTGAAAAGATTGTGGCCGTTCGCAACGGCCCCCCAATCGTCGTCGGACTTGGCCAGGACGAGTTCTTCGTCGCGTCCGATATTCCCGCCATTCTTGCGCACACGCGCGACGTGGTCTTTCTCGGCGACGAGGAAATGGCGATCATCACCCGGTCGGGTGTGGCGTTTACGGACTTCACCGGCCGCGCCGTCTCGAAGACGACGCAGCGGGTGATGTGGGATCCGATCGCGGCGGAGAAGGGCGGCCACAAGCACTTCATGCTCAAGGAGATCTACGAGCAGCCGGCCGCGGCGCGTGACACGATCCTCGGCCGCGTCTCACTCGACCAGGGCCACGTGTTCCTCGAAGAAGTCAACATCAGCGACGACACGTTCCGAGCCCTTCAGAAGATCACGATCATCGCCTGCGGCACCTCGTGGCACGCGGGTCTCGTCGGCAAATACCTGATCGAGGCGCTCGCGCAGGTTCCAGTCGAAGTGGACTACGGGTCTGAATACCGGTACCGGAACCCGATCGTGGCGGATCGAGAACTGGCGATCGTCATCACACAGTCTGGTGAGACCGCGGATACGCTGGCCGCGCTGCGCGAGGCACGCCGTAAGGGCGCGAACAGCGTGGCCATCTGCAACGTGGTCGGGAGCATGGCCACTCGCGAAGCCGAAGGCACCGTCTATACGCACGCAGGGCCGGAGATCGGCGTCGCCTCGACGAAGGCGTTCACCTCGCAGCTGGTGGCGCTTCACCTTCTCGCTTTGTACCTCGGTCAAGTGCGGGGGACGTTGTCATCGAGCGACATCCGACGGCACATTGGAGAACTGCTCCAGATGCCACAGATTCTCGAGCAAACGCTGCGGGCGGCGGCAGCGACGGAAAAAGTGGCGGAACGGTTCTACAACCGGACCGACTTTCTCTTTCTCGGTCGCGGGATCAACTATCCAATCGCGCTCGAGGGAGCGCTCAAGCTGAAGGAAATCTCGTACATCCACGCGGAAGGGTATCCGGCAGGGGAGATGAAGCACGGGCCGATCGCGCTGATCGACGAACGCATGCCCGTGGTCGCGCTTGCGCCGAACGATCATGTTTTCGAGAAGATGATTGGCAACGTCCAGGAGGCCAAGGCGCGAGGCGCGTCGGTGATCGCCGTCACGACCGATGGTGATTCGCGGATGGCCGCAGTGCTCGACGCACACGACATGATGCTGCCGTTGCCGGCGACGACGCCGCTGCTGACACCGATCGTCATGACGATTCCGCTGCAGCTGCTTGCGTACCACATCGCGGTGCGTCGCGGCTGCGACGTCGACCAGCCGCGGAATCTGGCAAAGAGCGTTACCGTCGAATAGGTCCGGCTGAGCCGGACCGTGACGACGCTAGAATGAAGGCTTGGATCTGCTTTCAAGTCTCAATCCCGAACAGCAGGAAGCCGTTCTTCAGACCGATGGGCCGCTGCTGATTCTGGCCGGCGCAGGGTCGGGCAAAACGCGGGTCATTGCGCATCGCATCGCGTATCTCGTCAGCAACCGGATCGCCTGGCCCGATCGAATTCTCGCCGTCACCTTCACCAACAAAGCCGCCGACGAGATGCGCACGCGCGTGGAGACGCTGCTGGGCGTCGACTGCCGGCAGATGTGGATCTCAACCTTCCACGCGCTGTGTGCACGCCTGCTCCGCCGCGAAGCGCCGCATGTCGGCCTGCCCAGGGACTTCGTCATCTACGATTCCGCCGACCAGCTCACCGTCGTGAAGCAGGCGATGCGCGAGCTCGCGGTGGACGACGCATCCCTGGCGCCGCGGCTGGCGCTTTCCCGCATCAGCCATGCGAAAAACAGGATGGAGGGGCCTGAGGCGTTTACCGCGAACGCCTGGAGCCCGCGCGATCAACAGATAGGTGCGCTGTACGGCAGGTATCTGAAGGTGTTGGCCGACGCCAACGCGCTGGATTTCGACGACCTGCTGCTCAAAACCGTAGAGCTCTTCGAGCGATCCGAACAGGTCCGCGATCGCTACAGCGAGAAGTTTCGTTATCTGATGGTCGATGAATACCAGGACACCAACAGGCCGCAATACATCCTGGTGCAGCGCCTTGCCGCACGTCACCGAAACCTCTGCGTTGTTGGCGACCCCGACCAGTCGATTTACAAGTGGCGCGGCGCGGATCTCCGCAATATCCTCGATTTCGAGCATGACTTTCCAGAGGCGAAGACCGTTCGCCTGGAGCGAAACTACCGGTCCACGCAGGTCATCCTCGACGCGGCGACCGCCGTCATCTCGCAGAATCGCAACCGCAAGGAAAAGCGTCTTTACACGGACCAGGCAGGCGGCAAGAAGGTGTTGTACTACCGCGCCGGAGACGACCTCGACGAGGCGGAGTTCATCGCGCGCAACGCCCGCGAAGCGCTCCACGACAACGTGGAGAACGTCGTGGCGATTCTGTATCGCACCAACGCGCAATCGCGCACGCTTGAAGATGCTCTGCGGCGATCCGGAACGGACTACAAGATCATCGGAAGCGTTCGCTTCTACGAGCGCAAGGAAGTAAAGGACATCCTTGCGTACCTCAAGCTCCTGCTGAATCCGCACGACAATGTCAGTCTCCGTCGTGTGATCAACGTCCCGGCGCGCGGGATCGGCAAAGTCGTGATGGAGTCGCTCGAGGGGATTGAGTTGACGGCCCCGGTCGATGCGACGCCGCTGCTTGCCGCGTCGACACCCACCGTGGACACCAACTCCCTGTGGGCGCGACTCATTCGCGCAGTCGAGCACAGACAGCTCGCACCGCGAGCCCTTGCTTCTTTGACAGCATTTCGCGACCTGGTCGCCGGCATGACGGACATGGCCGCCCGCGAATCGGTGTCCATTGCGCTAGGTAAGGTCATCGATCAGACCGGCTACCTCCAGGACCTCCGCGATGAACGGAGCGAAGAAGCCGAGAGCCGCATTGAAAATCTGATGGAGCTCGTGTCGGCCGCCCGTGAGTACGAGACCCGGCATCCCGAGCCTTCTCTTGCGGGCTTTGTGGACCAACTATCGCTGTTGTCCGACACCGACGAGGAAGCGGGCTCGCGCCATGCGCGTGTGCTCATGATGACCCTGCACAGCGCGAAGGGGCTGGAGTTTCCCATCGTCGTGATGGCAGGGCTCGAGGAAGGGCTGTTCCCGCACTCGCGGTCCAGCGATGACGAGGCCGAGCTCGAGGAAGAGCGGCGGCTGTGTTACGTCGGGATCACCCGCGCGCAGCGGCGGCTCGTGATGACATCGGCGGCGCGCCGAAGGGTGTTCGGAGAGTATCAATCAACCGAACCCTCTCGCTTCGTCGACGAGATTCCGCGTGAGCTCCTCGAGGAGATCCCGTCGACATTTGTGTCGCCGTATCAGTCATCCTTTTCGCAGTTCAGGGGCTCGCCGTACGGACGCAACCGGAGGGTAAGGGAAGAACGTCCGCCGTACGCCTACGAGGACGAGGACCAATCGCTACCGGACGGTCTGAGGCCTGGCGCCCGGGTCCGCCATCCGAAATTCGGAGAAGGAACCGTCATCAGCATGGAGCCGCTCGACGACGACACGAAGCTGGTCGTGCGATTTACCTCGGTGGGTCAGAAGACGCTGCGGGCGAAGTTTGCGAAGCTGGAGGTGGCGTAAGGCCCGTCACCATCCAGCGACCGTCCTGCTGCGCCATGGCAACGGCGACGGTCTCTTCCGACACCCTTCCGTCGAACGATCGCACCACCGCACGGATCGTCACATTCCTCGCACCGGACGCGTGGTCGATCTTCAGAATCTCGAAATCCTGAACGATACCGTCCGTCTTCGGGTTGCAGGAGACCGTCGCCAGCCGGGCCAGCAGGGCCGTGTCGTACACCCGGCACGCCTGAAAGAAATCCAGCAGCAGCTGGCGTTCGGCCGACGGCCAGACACAGGCCGTCGTCAGGAGAGTCGCGAAGAGAGCGTGGTAGAGCGCAGGCTTAAGCCTGCGCGCTACGTCGACGCGCAGCCACCTACGTCTCTTCCTCATCCTTTTCCGCAAGGCGGGCGATGGAGACCGCGCGGTCGTCGCCTTCGATATCAATCAGGCGCACGCCCTGTGTCGCACGACCAATCGTGCGAATGTCCTTGGCTGCCATGCGCAGAATCTTTCCCTGCTGCGTAATCAGCATCAGCTCGTCGTCATCGGTCACGTGGGCGATGCCGACGACCTTGCCGTTGCGGTCGCTCGTCTGGATGTTGATGATGCCGATTCCACCGCGGCTCTGGATGCGGTACTCCTCGAGCTCCGTTCGCTTGCCGTAACCCTGTTCGGTCACCGACAGGATCGTGCCGCGGGGGCGCAATACCTCCATCGCGACCACCGCGTCGCCGTCACGAAGCGAGATGCCGCGCACGCCGTACGCCGTACGGCCCATGGGACGCACGTCCGTCTCCTTGAAGCGGATCGACATGCCGTCGCGCGTGCCGATGAAGACTTCGCCGGTGCCATCGGAGATCTGTGCCGCGATCACCGAATCGCCCTCCTCGACGCCCATGGCAATGATGCCGCCCATGCGGGGATTGCTGAACGCGCTCAGCTCCGTCTTCTTGACCACGCCACGGCCGGTCCCCATGACGATGAACTTGTCGTCCTCGAACTCTTTGACGGCCGCCAGCGCCGCGATGCGTTCGCCCTCTTCCATCGACACCAGGTTCGCGATGGCTTTTCCGCGTCCGTCCGGCCCGACATCGGGGATCTCATGCACCTTCAGCCAGTAGGCGCGGCCGCGGTCAGAGAAGATCATGATGTAGGCGTGGGTCGACGCCACAAACAGGTGGCTGACGAAGTCTTCCTCGCGAGTGCGCATGCCGATGCGCCCTTTTCCGCCGCGCCTCTGGTTCCTGTAGCTGGTGATCGCGGTCCGCTTGATGTAGCCGGTGTTGCTGACCGTAATCGCCATGTCTTCCTCGGCGATCAGGTCTTCGATCCGGAACTCGCCCTCCTCCGCGATGATCTCGGTGCGCCGCTCATCGCCGTACTTGCTGCGAACCTCCCGCAGTTCGTCCACGATGATCTGCATCAGCAGCGTCTCGCTGGACAGGATGGCCAGCAAGCGCTCGATCAATTTCAGCAGCTCCGCCAGCTCGTCGAGGATCTTCTGCCGCTCGAGGCCCGTGAGCCTCTGCAGCTGCATGTCCAGGATTGCCTGTGCCTGAATCTGCGTGAGGCCGAACTGGGCGATCAGGCCGTCCCGGGCCTCACCCGGGTTCTTCGCGGCGCGAATCAGCGCAATCACCGCGTCGAGATGATCGAGGGCGGTTTTGAGGCCTTCGAGGAGATGCCGCCTCGCCTCCGCCTTGCGATGCTCGAACTCCGTGCGGCGGCGCACGACCTCGCGACGGAACTCGATGAAGTTGTCGATCAGCTCGACGAGCGAGAGCACCTTCGGACGGCCGCGGACAATCGCGAGCATGATGATGCCGAAGCTGCTTTGCAGCGCCGTGTGCTTGTACAGGTTGTTGAGGATCACGTCGGCGATTTCGCCGCGCTTCAGGTCGACGACGATGCGGAGACCATCGCGGTCCGATTCGTCGCGAATGTCGGAAATGCCCTCGATCGTCTTGTCGCGCACCAGTTCGGCGATGCGCTCGATGAGCTTCGCCTTGTTGACCTGATATGGGATGGCGGACACGATAATCGACGAGCGGTCGCCCTTCTTCGACAGCTCTACTTCCGCCTTCGCGCGCATCACGACGGCGCCGCGCCCCGTCAGGTATGCCTGCTGAACACCTTGCCGTCCGACGATGTAGCCGCCGGTGGGGAAGTCGGGCCCGGGAATCAATTCCAGGAGCCGCCGCTGCTTTTCGGGAAGGGTCGGAGGCTGTTCCGATTGCGAGCTTTCGACGGTCCAGATTGCCGCGTCGATCACCTCGCGCATGTTGTGGGGCGGCACGTTGGTCGCCATGCCGACTGCGATGCCGGTCGAGCCGTTGACGAGAAGGTTCGGAAACGGCGCCGGCAGGACGGTCGGTTCTTCGGTCGTCTCGTCGAAGTTGGGGATGACGTCGACGGTCTCCCTGTCGAGGTCTGCCATCAACTCCTCGGCAAGCGCCTTCAGCCGCGCCTCGGTGTACCGGTATGCCGCGGGCGGGTCGCCGTCGATGGAGCCGAAATTCCCCTGGCCGTCGACCAGGGGATAGCGCATGTTGAAGTCCTGCGCGAGCCGCACGAGCGTGTCGTATGCAGGCGCGTCGCCGTGCGGGTGGTAGTTGCCGATGACTTCGCCGACGATCTTCGCGCACTTGCGATAGGCGCGGTTCGACCCCAGTCCCATTTGCCGCATGGCGTACAGCACGCGACGATGCGCCGGCTTCAGGCCGTCGCGGATGTCGGGAAGCGCGCGCCCGATGATTACGCTCATGGCGTAATCCATGTACGAGCGCTTCATTTCGTCTTCGATGTTGACGGGGATGCGGTTCGGAGTTACTCCATTCATGAACTTGTCACGTATAGGCCTCAGGGCTCAGGCCTCAGGCCTCGGGCCTCGGGCCTCAGGGCTGTCTCAGGCATCAGTCCTAGCCGAGCCCTGTGCCCTTGGCCCTGAGGCCTGGGCCCTGCGCTAAACGTCGAGGTTCCGCACGTCCAGCGCGTTGTCTTCGATGAACTTGCGCCGCGGCTCCACCTGATCTCCCATCAGTGTGGTGAACATCTGGTCCGCTTCCGCGTGGTCCTCGGCCCTGACCTGCAACAGCGTGCGAACGTCAGGATCCATCGTGGTTGCCCAGAGCGTCACCGGATTCATCTCGCCGAGACCTTTGTAGCGATTGACGGCAACGCCCTTCTTGCCAGCCGCGATGAAGAAATCTACGAACACGTCGACGTCGTCAAGCGTCGCGTCCGGCTCCTTGCGCGTTCGGGCGGGAGCCGCGGTCTTCGGCTCGGCCGCCAGCCTCGTCGCATCGTCCTGCGGCGCGCCGCCAATCTTTGTGTCGTCTGCCGAGGCGCCGGTCTCGCCCTCCGGTGGGCTCTCCTCAGGCAACGCCGTGGCCTTTACAACGACGGGGAACTTGACATCGCGAATCTCGCGATAGGACGCGAGCAGCGTCCGGTATTCGCCGGACGTGATGAAGTCGACCCCAATGCTGTAGCTCCGGGGATATCCCTGCGAGCGGTCTTCAACCGCCAGCACGAACGCATTGTGCTCGTCATCGCGATTGACCGTGAGCGCACGAAGCGGGGTCGTCATCCGCGCGACGATCACGTCGAGCTTGTCGCGCTGCTCGAAAAACGACTTGTCGCGCGCATCGAACCGAAGCAGCGCCGAGACGATGTCGGGCGGCGTGCCGCGCCGGGTAACCTGCTGCAACAGCTTTCGAAAACCGATCATCCGCTGCAGCGACCGCTCGAGTGCGTCGCCGAACACCTCGCTGCCGTCTGCGAGCTTTACGACACGCGATTCCACGGCGCGCCGAATCAGGAAGCCTTCGAGCTCGCGTTCGTCCTTGATGTACGTCTCCGTCCGCCCGCGCTTGGCGCGGTACAGGGGCGGCTGCGCAATGTAGATGTGACCGCGATCGATGAGCTGCGGCATTTGTCGATAGAAGAACGTCAGCAGCAGCGTGCGGATGTGGGAACCGTCGACGTCCGCGTCGGTCATGATGATGACGCGGTGGTACCGCAGTTTGTCGGCGTCGAAATCCTCGGCGCCGATGCCGCAGCCAAGCGCAGCGATCATCGTCTTGATCTCGTCGCTGCCGAGCATCTTGTCGAAGCGCGCCTTTTCGACGTTCAGAATCTTCCCTTTGATCGGCAGGATGGCCTGGAAGCGGCGGTCGCGTCCTTGCTTTGCCGACCCGCCGGCGGATTCACCCTCCACGATGTACAGCTCGCTCTGTGCCGGATCGCGCTCCTGGCAGTCGGCGAGCTTTCCAGGGAGGCTGCTGCCGTCCAGCGCCCCCTTGCGACGAACGAGGTCGCGCGCCTTGCGCGCCGCCTCGCGCGCACGTGCCGCGTCGACCGCCTTGCCGATGATGCGCCGGGCGACGTTTGGATTCTCCTCGAGGAATTGGCCGAGCCGGTCGTTGACGATTGCCTCGACGATGCCCTTGACTTCGGTGTTACCGAGCTTCGTCTTGGTCTGGCCTTCGAACTGCGGCCGAGGAATCTTGACGCTGATGACGCCGATCAGACCTTCTCGGATGTCGTCGCCGCTGATGCTGGCGTCCTTCAAGTCCTTCGTCAGGTTGTTCTTGACGGCGTACGAATTGATCGAGCGCGTCAGAGCCGAACGGAAGCCCGAGAGGTGCGTTCCGCCTTCATGTGTATTGATGTTGTTCGCGAACGAGAAGATCAGCTCGGTATAGCCGTCGTTCCACTGCAGCGCGATTTCGGCGTCGATGCCGTCCTTCTCGCCCTTCATGAAGATTGGCTTTTCGTTGACCGCCGTCTTGTTCTTGTTCAAGTGCTCGACGAATGATGTGATGCCGCCGTCGTACTGGAACTTGTGATCCTTGCCGTCGCGCTCGTCGTGAATCGTGATGAGGATGCCGGCATTGAGGAACGCCAGTTCTCGGAGACGCTGAGCGAGCGTATCGAAGCTGTACTCGACCGTCTCGAAGACCTCCGTGTCTGGCCGGAATGTGACTTTGGTGCCCCGACGCTGTGTGGTTCCGGTGATCTCGAGATCGCCGAGCGGATGACCGCGCTCGTAACTCTGCTGGTAAACCTGTCCGTTGCGCCAGATTTCGAGATCGAGCCGCTCGGACAGGGCGTTCACCACGGAGACGCCAACGCCGTGAAGACCGCCCGAGACCTTGTAACTCTCGTTGTCGAACTTGCCGCCGGCATGGAGAATGGTCAGCACGACTTCCGCCGCTGATTTACCGCTCGTGTGGCGGTCGACGGGGATGCCGCGCCCGTTGTCCACGACCGTGACCGAATTGTCGATGTGAATGGTGACGTCTATCTGATCGCAGAACCCCGCGAGCGCCTCGTCGATGGAGTTGTCGACGATCTCGTAGACAAGGTGATGTAGTCCTGGCGCACCGGTCGACCCGATATACATCGCCGGACGCTTCCGAACCGCCTCGAGGCCTTCAAGGACCTTGATCTTGTCGGCACTATAGTCGTCTGCGGAGCTATTATTGCCGGCGCCAACAGGGACTGACGGCTGCGGCTCGCGCTGCGATTCTTGTTCCTGGTGTGTGGTACGTTCCACGCGTGTCCTTGCGCCCGAACCCTCTGGTCAGATCCTCATCGGCATGATGACGTAGGTGTAGCTGTAACCCTGTGCGCCAAGGGGCCGCATCACAGCCTGGCTGACCTCGTCTTTGAGGGAGAGTTGGACGCTGTCGGTTTCGACGACACTAAGGAAGTCGAGCACGTACTGCGCGTTGAACGAGATTGCGAGTGGCGCGCCTTCATAATCGACCGCAATCTCCTCGCGGGCTTCGCCAAATTCTGAACTGCTCGATGTGACGTCGACCTTACCTTTACTGATCTCGAACTTCACGGCCCGCGACCGCTCGTTCGACAGCAGCGCAACCCGCTTCACCGCGTTGGTGACGCGTTCGCGCTCGAAATCGATCTCCTTGTCGTTGTTCTTGGGAATGACCCGTTCGTAGGCTGGGAACTGGCCGTCGATCATGCGCGAGATCAACACGCGCCCACCCACGTCGAAGAAAAGATGGTTTTCCCCTGACTCGAACAGGACGTCGCCATCACCTTCCGCAAGGAGCTTTCCAAGCTCCAGCAGCGTCTTCTTCGGAAGAATAACTCCGATTTCTTCGGTAATACCTACTGTGTGCGACACCTCGACAAGAGCGAGCCGGTGACCGTCGGTGGCAACGAGCGCAAGAGAGTCTGGGCGTAGCACGAACTTTGCGCCGTTGAGAAAATACCGGGTGTCTTCACCTGTGATCGCGAACTGAGTCTTCGCGACCATTTCTTTCAGCGCGCTGCGCGGCAGCGTGGCGCGAGTCTTTCCGCTGGCGTCAGGCAGCGTCGGAAAATCCTCGCGGGGCAGTGTCTGCATCCGGGAATCAAACCGATCGGCAGCAACCTTGACGCCGTTCTTGTCTTCCTCGATTCGTACGTCGGTTTCCGGCAGCGCCTTGATGATTTCGTACAGTTTCTTCGCCGGGAGAGTCAGCGATCCGCTTTTGGCAACAGAGGCGTGACAACGGCTCCGCAGCGCCACTTCGAGGTCGGTCGCGAGCATCCGCACCTCATCCACTCCGGTCTCGATGAGCACATTCGCCAGGATGGGAATCGTGTTTTTTCGTTCCACGATTCCCTGGAAAAGTTGCAGTTCTCGCAGAAGCTCATTCTTGCGAACGACAAGTTCCATCGACGTGTTGTGACCTCAAGGCGGCGTGGCGGTCCGCGTTAACGGATCCTTAATGAGAGGAAGAAGAGATAAGGAAGTATATAGGAAATAAGGTGCTGCGCAAAACCTATTCTGTGCCGACAACACTTTTAATTTCAGTAACTTACACTGTGTATAAGATTGTTCATCGGGACGAGTACACCCATTGAGATCCCGTGCCGAGTTTGGGGTCCTCACCTGCGTGCACAGTCCTTTAACGCCAGGGTTGTGTATGTGGTGGAACTCAGCGGAATGACTCGAGAAAATTACTGATGAGGCTGTTGAAATCTCCGTCGCGCTTTCGGAGATCTTCCACCTTCTTGAGCGAGTGAATGACGGTGGAATGGTGCTTTCCCCCAAAGCTTCGCCCTATCTCGGGAAGCGACGCATGCGTCAGCGCTTTGCATAGATACATCGCGATTTGGCGAGGCATCGCCACAGACTTCGAATTGTTTCGCGACTTCAGTTCGGCGATCTTCAGTTGGTAGTAGTCGGAAACGAAACGCTGAATCGTCTCGATCGTGACCGCTTTCGAGTCCTGATCGATGACGTTCTTGAGCACTTCCTGTGTCAGCTCGAGCGAGATTTCCCGCCCGGTCAGTGACGCATACGCAATCAACCGAATGAGCGATCCCTCGAGCTCGCGGATATTCGACTTGATTCGGCCGGCGATGTACATTGCCACACCGTCTGGTACAGGTATCCCTTCGGCTTCAGCCTTTCGCTTGAGGATGGCAACGCGCGTCTCGATATCCGGCGCCTGGATGTCGGCGATCAATCCCCATTCGAACCGCGATCGCAACCGCTCTTCGAGTGCCGGGATCTCGTGCGGCGGGTGATCGCTGCTGAGTACGATCTGTTTCTGCGCGTCGTACAGCGCGTTGAATGTGTGGAAGAACTCTGTCTGTGTTCCTTCTTTGCCTGATACGAACTGAATGTCATCAACCAGGAGAATGTCGACGGAGCGATAGCGCTCGCGAAATTCGAGAATCCGATCGTAGCGCAGCGCGTTGATCATCTCGTTCATGAAGCGCTCCGACGAGATGTAGGTGAGTCGAATCGACGGATCGTGCTGCAGCACATACTGCCCAATGGCGTGCATCAAGTGTGTTTTCCCGAGTCCCACTCCCCCGTAGATGAACAGCGGGTTGTACGAGCGCGACGGCGCCTCTGCGACCGCCCGGCAGGCAGCGTGCGCAAATTGATTCGAGGGCCCCACGATGAACGTGTCGAAGGTATAGCGCGCGTTGAGAAACCCCCCCGTGGTGGCGGCATCGCCGCTGTTGGCGGTCGTGTCGACCACCTGGATCGGTTCCTCGTGCGCCGGAGGTGTCGCGACGCCACTTTCCGCGACAAACACCAGCGAGGCACCGGAGCGGCGCACCTCGGCGAGCGCCTCAGAAAGCACGACGGAGTAATGCTTTGTCAGCCAGTCCTTGAACAGCGTGTTCGGCACGCGCACAGTGATCGAACTTCCACTGTCGGCGACAAACGCCGTGGGCTTGAACCAGGTATAGAAACTGTGCCGGTTCACCTTTGTTTCGACGCGGGAGAGAATCTGGTCCCAGATGCTGGCGTCCATGACGAAGAGCCCGGAAATTCAAAAACGCTATTCTTACCCCCCGGAGGCCCGCATTCCAGTGCTGCACGGCGGGGGCATCACGAACGAATGACGGAAATCAGCAATCGCGGGGCTTTCACGTCTCAAATAATGGCCTACAACCGCATTTTTCCCTGTAAACCCAGCCTGAACGACCGTTTTTCCACAGTCTTTTCCACAGGTGTGGAAATCTTGGGGAGGAAACCGAAGGAGCCGATCGAAGGTGAAGCCAGTTGTGCAGAAATCACCCAATGCGAACCCGGCAATGTAGCATACGTCCCACGGTCGTTGACACTCCGCGCAGGCGATGGCTAGTATTGAAAATTCCGCGTGTAGTCGCGCGCGGCACATGGCCCACCTCTGTGAGGTAGGCAAACGACAGGACCAGCATGAAAGGCAAGCGCACCTACCAGCCCAACAACCGGCGTCGGAAGAAAACACACGGTTTCCTGGTCCGCATGTCGACCAAGAATGGCCGCGTGGTTCTCAAGCGTCGCCGGGCAAAAGGTCGCAAGCGGTTGACCGTCGCTGACGAAGGATAGCCTCACGCGTCACCAGGAGCCGGCATGAGCGGCCAGGGGCTGCCCGCCGCCCAGCGCATTCGTCGTCGGCTGGATTTTAAGCGTATCTACAAGGGGGGGGTGCTGGTACACAGCCGGTTCATGACCCTCTTCGTATTGCGGAACGGCGGAAACACACCGCGGTTCGGGGTCGCTGCTACACGGAAAATCGGGTCGGCGGTCGATCGCAACCGCGCTAAACGATTGAGCCGTGAGGTATTTCGGCGTAAAAAGATCGCCGTGGGTCTTGACGTTGTCATCGTCCCGCGCCGGGAAATGCTCGATGCTCCCTTTGCCATCCTTGAAACCGACTACCACGCGGCCCTCGATCGCGGAGATCGAAAGCTTTCATCCCCGGCCCAGGCCCAGCATCGTCGTGACGGCAGTACTCGGGTCAATAAGAGCGTATAAGTATCTTATTTCTCCACTATTTACAGGGTGCTGCCGCTATTACCCATCATGCGCGGACTACACTAGCGAGGCGGTTGCTTTGCACGGTGCGATTCGCGGCTTGTGGCTCGGAGGTCGGCGTCTGGCGAGGTGTCACCCCCTTGGCGGCCACGGCGTAGATCCAGTGCCACGAGTCTGACGCGCCCACATGGAACGCCGTATCCTCATCGCAGTTTTCCTGTCGTTCCTGGTGCTCTACGCGTACCAGGCGCTGTTTGTTCCGCCGCCTCCGCCGCCTCAGACGACCGGTTCGCAGGCGCCCCCCGCCGCGCCGGTTACCCCATCGGCGTCTGAACCCTCGCCTCGAGCGCCAGCTCCGGCCACGAATGAGCCGGCCCCGGAGCCGGCCCCGGCAGCCGTCGTGGCCGAGACCGCCGAACGCGACATTATTGTCGACACGCCAACAGTCAGCGCCACCCTGTCGAATAAGGGCGGCAGGATTCTGCGCTGGCAACTCAAAAATTATCGCGACGAGCAAGGGAACCCCGTCGATCTTGTCCCCTCCGCGCTTCCCCCAGACCAGCCGACGCCATTCTCGCTGCGAGTGGATGACGACGCGATGACGCGCCGCCTCAATACAGCCCTGTATCGGGTCGTCGGTGCCCCGGGCGGCCGGTTCGATGCAACCATAGGGGAGCCTCTCGTTTTCGAGTTCGAAGACGCGTCGGGACTGCGCGCGCGTAAGGAATTCAGATTCGACCCTGCAAACTATCTGATTCGTTTTTCGGCGTCCGTCACCGCGGGCGGGCAGGAACTGAATCCCACCGTGCTATGGGGCCCAGGGTTGGGCGACGTTGGTGCGCTCTCGAGTGGAGGCAGCTTCTTCACCGGCAACTACATCCAGCCGCCGCAGGCGATTTACCATCGCGACGGCGATGTCGAGCGCATCCCGGTTACGTCGGTTGCTCAACAGCCGGCGCACGAAGGACAATTCCAATTTGCAGGCGTCGACGATCACTACTTCCTTGCGGCCGCTGTCAATCCGGGACAGGCTCGGCTCGAGTACCGCCCATTGGCGCTGCCGGGTCCACAGGGAGCGCAACGGCAACTCCTCGCGCAGGGTTTTACCTTTCCGCGCCCGCCGACCGACGTCCGATTCTTCTACGGGCCGAAGCAGTTCGATCTTCTGCAGTCGATCGACACCGCTCAAATGCCGATGGGGCAACCGGCGCTCGTGCGTGCGATCAACTTCGGGATGTTCGGGTTTCTCGCGGTTCCGCTTCTCGGCGCGCTCCAGTGGATCTACAGTTTTGTCGGAAATTTTGGATGGGCGATCGTTTTTCTCACGGTCTTGATCAACATCGTGATCTTCCCGTTGCGCCACAAGAGCGTCGTCTCGATGCGCAAGATGCAAACGATCCAACCTCAGATCAAGGCGATCCAGGACCGCTATGCGGGACTGAAAGTCACGGATCCGGCGCGGCAGAAGATGAACACGGAGGTCATGAACCTCTACCGCGAGAAAGGCGTGAATCCGGCCAGCGGCTGTGTGCCGATGCTGCTGCAGTTTCCCGTTCTCCTGGCGTTCTATTCGATGTTGTCGCAGTCGATCGAGCTCCGCGGCGCAGAGTTCGGCTTCTGGATCAGGGATCTCTCACAACCAGATCCCTATTACGTCATCCCGATCCTGATGGCCGTGACCATGTTCTGGCAGACGAAAATCACGCCGACCACGGCCGATCCTGCGCAGCAGCGAGTGATGTTGGTCATGCCGCTCATGTTCACCGTCTTCTTCCTGCGGGCGCCGAGCGGCCTCGTGATCTACTGGTTCGTGAGCAACCTGTGGGCGATTGGACAGCAGTACTTCACCAGTTGGCTGCTCGGACCGCCACCTGCCTCGGCGGTTCGGCCGCCGGCCGAGCGCAAGACGAAACCTGTCGGCGCCAGTCGCACAACCGACGCTGAAAAACGATCGTAACAACTCGCATCTATGTCACTGACAACGGACATCGCCGACTTCGTACAGCGAGTGGTGACCGCCATGGGCCTGGCGCTCACCGCACAGACGGAAGAGACCGCAGAGGGCACTCGCGTCAATCTCGAGGGAGAAGACGGCGGTGTCCTCGTTCGCCGCGGAGGCGAGGGGCTGCAGGCGCTGCAGCACGTCGTTGCGACGGCGTTCCGAAAGCAGCTTGGCGACGACAATCGGATTGTGATCGACTGCAACGGGTTTCGCCGGGACAAGGACGCGGAACTGAGGCAGATGGCGCGCTTCATGGCCGAGAAGGCGCGGGCGAGCAGTGTGCCGCAGGAGATGGGCCCGCTGAACCCCTACGAGCGGCGCATCGTTCACCTCGCCATTGCCGAGGATCCCACCGTGACGTCCGAAAGCATCGGCGATGCGTTCATGAAGACGGTCATCATCGCGACGAAGAAGTAGTTGTTTGCCGCAGACGATTCCATCGTTGCCATTGCTACGCCGCACGGCCGCGGCGGTATTGGAATCGTTCGGCTGAGCGGCCCCTCGTCGCTCGAGATCGCCGGCGCCATCCTCGAGCATCGCCATTCACTTCGTGCGCGCTACGCGACGTACACGCGCGTCCGTGCTTCACGCGACCGCAGCGCCATCGACGAGGTCGTCGCCACCTACTTTCCGGCGCCGCATTCCTATACCGGCGAGCACGTGGTGGAGATCAGTGCGCACGGCAGCCCGGTTGTCCTGGGCGCGATTGTCCGCAGTGCGATTGCCGCGGGCGCGCGGCTGGCAGCCCCAGGAGAGTTCACGCTGCGCGCGTTTCTCAACGGCAAGCGTGACCTGGTGCAGGCGGAAGCGGTGGCCGACCTGATCGCAGCGGCCACTCCGCTCCAGGCGCGCGTTGCGTTCGATCAACTCGAGGGCACGCTGACGAGCCGCATCGCCGAGGTCGACGCACAACTCTTCGACCTTGTCGCGCGGCTCGAGGCGTCTCTTGATTTTCCGGACGAAGGCTACCACTTCATCGAACCGGGGGAAACGGCTCGGCGGATCGCGAACGTCGTCGAACAACTCGATCGACTGCTTGCCGGCGCGCGTCGCGGTCGGTTGATTCGCGAAGGCGCTGTCGTTGTCGTGACCGGTCGGCCGAATGTCGGCAAGTCGAGCATCTTCAACCTGCTGCTCGGGACCGAGCGAGCGATCGTCACGGAAATTGCCGGTACGACCCGCGATCTGGTCTCCGAGCAGGTTGATCTGGATGGCCTTGCTGTCACGCTGGTCGACACCGCGGGGTGCCGGGACACTGGCGATCTTGTCGAACGCGAAGGCGTGACTCGGGCGACGCGCGCCCGCGACGCCGCAGACGTGTTGCTGGTCGTCCTCGATTGCAGTGAGCGAGCGACACCGGAAGACGAGCGATTGCTCGCCGATACCGCGAACCGACGCCGCCTCGTTGTGGCGAACAAGTCAGATCTTCCCGCCCGGCTTGAAATGTCCTGCGTCTCCGGAGACCCTCCCATCACGATCTCGCACCAGCCGATCGCCGTTTCCGCGAGAACTGGCGCAGGACTCGACGCCCTGCGGGGCGCGATCGTGTCGGAATTGACGGGCAGTGAATCGCTGCGGGACACGGCCGCGATCTCGAACACGCGACACATCGCGCTGCTCGAACAGGCACGCGGCAATCTCGCACGGGCACAGCGGGCTGCCACGCAAGGTGAGACGCCGGAAGAATTTCTGCTCGCGGATTTGCAGGCGGCGCGTGCGCACCTGGATGAGATTGTCGGCACGCGCACGACCGACGACCTCCTTCAACACATCTTCGAGAGATTCTGTGTAGGAAAGTAGCTCGACGTGCAGCGTGCACGTCGAACCAAATGATATGCGTTTCGACGTGATTGTGATCGGCGCCGGACACGCGGGCGTTGAAGCAGCCTTTGCCGCCGCACGGCTGGGATGCAGCGTTGGTCTCTGCACCTTGTCACGCGCCACTGTCGCGCACATGCCGTGCAATCCAGCGATCGGCGGAACCGCGAAAGGACATCTCGTCCGCGAGATAGACGCGCTCGGCGGACTGATGGGGCGCGCAATCGACGCGACAGGCATCCAATTCAAACTTCTCAATCGAAGCCGCGGCCCTGCTGTCTGGTCGCCCCGAGCGCAGGCTGACAAGCGGCGCTATGCCGAGTGGGTGATCGCTGCGCTCGAAGGCGAGCCGAACATCACCTGGTTGCTTGGCAAGGCCGGGCGAATTCAGGTCGCAAACGGCCGCGTCACCGGCCTGGCCATGGAGGATGGCGGTCGGTACGACTGTGGCGCGCTCGTCATCACCACGGGAACGTTCTTGAACGGGCTGATTCACGTCGGGCCCGAACAGCGCCCGGCCGGACGCTACGGGGAGCCACCGTCGTGCGAGCTGGCGGATTCGATCAGGTCCTTCGGATTCGAAGTTGGACGCCTCAAGACTGGAACGCCGCCGCGCTTGCATCGCGACAGCATCGACTTCGGCGCGGCCGTTGGAGCGGGGATCTTCGTCGAAGAGCGCGGGGACACCCGGCCCGTGCCGTTCTCGTTTTCGACGTCCACACCGCCGCGGAATCAGATCCGCTGCTGGCTGCTGTACACAAACGACCGTGTCCGGGATCTGGTCCGAAAGAACATCGATCGCAGCCCGCTCTACAACGGCCAGATTCATGGTGTCGGCCCGCGGTACTGTCCGTCGCTCGAAGACAAGATCATGCGGTTTCCCGACCGTGAGCGGCACCAGCTCTATCTGGAGCCTGAAGGTTTGGACCTTGACGAGATTTACGTCAACGGCCTCTCGATGTCGTTGCCGCGCGATGTCCAGGAGGAGCTCGTTCACGCTCTCCCCGGGCTGGAAGCGGCATCAATCCTTCGAGCCGGATATGCAGTTGAATATGATTTTGTTCAACCGACCGAACTGAAATCGACGTTAGAGACGCAGCGCGTCGGCGCCCTGTTCCTGGCCGGCCAGATTAACGGGACATCGGGCTACGAAGAGGCGGCGGCGCAAGGGCTCATGGCGGGCATCAACGCCGCGAGGGCCGTCCGACGCGAGCCCGGGTTTACCCTCGCGCGCGACGAGGCCTATATTGGCATTCTCGTGGACGACCTCGTCACCCGGGGATGTCTCGAGCCGTACAGGATGTTTACGTCGCGGGCAGAGCACCGCCTGCTGCTCCGGATTGACAATGCGGATTTGAGACTCACCCCAGCGGGACGGCGCCTTGGACTCGTTGCCAATGCAGCGTGGGAGAGATTCGAGGCGAGACGGGCACGCCACACACGCAACACCATCGCCCTGCAGCGCACGACGGTGCAGACGGAGCGAGGCGACCGCCTGTCCGCTAGCGCGCTGTTGAAACGTCCCGACGTTCGCCTCGACCAACTCCTCGAACAAGGGGACCTGTGCCTCGAGCTCGAAGAATCTACGCGCGAAATCGACGTGGCCAGCATTGAGAACGAGGTCAAGTACGCGGGGTACCTGAAGCAAGAGGCTGCTCGCGCAGCGCGGATGCGCAAGCAGGAGAGACGCACGATTCCTGAGGGATTCGTCTTCGCCGGAGTGCCTGGGTTGTCGCGGGAAGCTGTCCAGCGTCTGTCGCAAGTCAGGCCCGAGACGTTGGGCCAGGCGTCGAGAATTCCTGGGATGACACCCGCGGCTGTTGCCGTGCTCGGCGCCTATCTGAACAAGGCCGTCTGACGCCGTTGAACAGCCGCGAGTTTCAAGACAAGCTGACTCGTCGCGCCCGCCGAGCGGGAGTGGGCCTCTCGCCGGAACTGATTCGGCGGCTCGAGACGTACTATCGCCTTTTGGCGGTCTGGAACACCAAAATCAACCTCACCGGACTTAACCTGACCGAGGTTTCGCCCGCGGCGCTCGATCGTCTGCTTATCGAGCCTCTCGTTGCGGCGAAGTACGTGCCCTCATCCGCCCTCCGAATGCTGGATGTGGGGAGCGGCGGCGGATCTCCTGCAATTCCACTCGCGTTGGCCGTTCCGCGCTTGCGGGTGGTCATGGTGGAGTCAAAGACCCGGAAATCCGTGTTCCTTCGGGAGGCGGTCCGAGCGCTCGAGCTGCCAGACGCCGAAGTCGCCACGGCTCGCTTCGAAGAGCTTCTCGCCCGCCCGGATCTGCATGAGGCTCACGACCTGGTCACGATTCGTGCGGTTCGCCTCGAGGCGCGAACGTTGATGACCCTCCAGGCGTTTGTCAGGCCCGGCGGCTTGGCGTTCCTGTTCCGGGCCTCCGCGGCCCCCGATCTTTCCAGAGCCCTGACCCCGCCGCTGTTCTGGACGGCCACGTACCCCCTTCTCGAATCGCTTCGCAGCCGGCTGGTGGTGCTGGAAAAGCGTTCCGTCGGCAGGAGCGTTCCACGTGGAACACCAGAGCGCCCCTGATCCACGTCTGCGTTGTTCCACGTGGAACATTCCGCTTGACGACGATCTGAATGAGTACTAGATTGAGTGCCACCGCCTGCAACCGGATCCAACAATAGGTCAAATGACAGATGATCGACGTCTCCGATTAGCTAGAGTCCTGGCGGTGGCCAACCAGAAGGGCGGAGTTGGCAAAACAACGACCGCCATCAATTTGGCGACATCGCTCGCGCTCGGCAATCAGCGCGTCCTGCTCATCGACATCGATCCGCAAGGCAATCTGACCAGCGGTATTGGGTTCAAAGGGCGACATGCTGACGCGGGAACCATCTACGAAGCGCTGATGACCAACGCAGCGCCCGAATCATTCGTGCTGGCCACCCAGGTCGCGAATCTTTCATTGATTCCGGCCGATCGAAATCTGACTGGCGCCGAGATCGAGCTCGTGAACATGCCCTCACGCGAGCACCGGCTTCGCCGCGTGCTGGAACCCCTTCGCCCCAACTTCGATCTGATCTTCATCGATTGCCCGCCGTCGCTCGGCTTGCTCACGCTGAATGCGCTCGTTGCGGCCGACGCGGTGGTGATTCCACTGCACTGCGAGTACTTCGCACTCGAAGGGCTTGCCGATCTCGTGAGCACGATGCGACGTGTCCGCTTGTCCCTGAACCCGCATCTCGATCTCGAGGGCGTGCTGCTCACGATGTACGACGAGCGGACGAATCTGGGTCAGCTCGTTGCGCGCGACATACGTGAGTTTTTCAGAGCCAAGGTCTTCGATACGGTCATTCCGCGCAACGTCCGTCTTGGCGAAGCACCCAGTCATGGGATGGCCGCGGTTCTTTACGACGCAAAGTCGCGCGGCGCGGCCGCGTATGCCGCGCTTGCGAAGGAAATGCTCGCACGGTCCCCCGAGTCGTCGCAGGTCCAAGATGGAGGAGGGAGCAGATGATGGAACGACGCCCTGCGCTTGGCAAAGGCTTGAGTGCGCTGATTCCGGACCTGCCGGAACCGCCGCGCACCGGGGCGATCGAAGTCGACTGCGATCTGCTCGCCCCCAACGATCACCAGCCGCGCGTCGTCCTCGACGAGACGAAGCTCGAGGAACTGGCCGCGTCGATACGCGCGAACGGCATCATTCAGCCTATTCTGGTGCGCCGAACCGGCACCACCTATCGCATCATCGCGGGCGAACGCCGGTGGCGCGCCGCGCAGCGGGCAGGCCTTCTCAAGGTGCCCGTGGTCGTCCGCGACGTGCCCGACGGCGCCGAGCGGCAGATGCTCGAACTGGCTCTCGTCGAGAACCTGCAGCGCGAGGATCTGAATCCAGTCGATGAAGCGTTGGCGTATCAGCGATTGGTCGATGAATTCGGTCTGACGCAAGAGCAGGTTGCGGCAGCGGTTGGAAAGGACCGGGCGTCGGTTGCGAATCATCTCCGTCTTCTCCGACTGCCGGTGGAGGTCCGAGGGGATCTCGCGGCGGGCTCATTGTCGATGGGGCACGCGCGCGCGCTCCTGGCGCTGCCCGATGCGCCAGCCCAGCGCCGGGCGGCGCGCGAGGTCATCGCGCGATCGCTCTCCGTTCGCGAGACTGAAGCGCTCGTCAAGAAGCTGGCGACGCCGATCTCCACCCAGCAGTCCGCAGTTGCGTCGCTGACGGATGTGCACACGCGCGCGGCCGAGGACCGTTTGCGCTTCGCTCTGGGTACGAAGGTCCGCATCGTGCGCGCCCGGTCCGGCGGCGGAATGATCGAGATCAGCTTCGGTTCGGAGTCCGAGCTGAACCGTCTCTACGAGCAACTGATCGAGACCAGCAGGGCACACCCCTCATAGCCAGAGTTGCGATGTTTTCAGCGAACCCGAGGCGTTTTTCTGTGTTATAAAAGGTTGCTTGTGCCTTTCAGGTACAAGCGTGCAGTCGTGAGTTGGCCTCGCCACACACGCCTTGCGTACGTAGGCCGGGTGCCGCTCGGCGGACTCGACAACACAATCTCTAACAGGTGAAATCATGAGCACTCGTGCGTCCGCGGCCCGTTACGCACGAGCACTCCTCGATGCAATCGTGCGGGATGGTGATCCCGAGCAGGTAGAGCGCGACTTGACGGCGTTTGACAGCCTCGTGACTCGTACGCCCGACCTCGAGAAGGCCCTTTCGAATCCAGCCGTTCCCGTTAATGCCAAGCACGCCATCGTCGAGAAGCTGCTGCGCGAGATGAGCGTATCCGGGCCTGCGGCAAGACTTCTGCTGTTCCTCGCCGATCGCGATCGGCTGTCGGTGCTCGGCGATCTCGCTGCGTCGTATCGCGAGCGACTCATGGAGTACCGCCGGGTCGTCCGCGCGGAAGTCACGACCGCTGTGCCGTTGTCCCCCGAGCGGCTCGTGCAGATGGAGCAGCGCCTGGCCGCGGCGACGGGCCGCCGCGTGACCATGACAACGCGAGTGGATCCGGCGCTCATCGGTGGCGCCGTCGCGCGTGTGGGGAGCGTCGTGTACGACAGCAGCATCGCCACGCGGCTGGAAAAGATTCGAGAAAGACTCGAGGAGCGTCGCTGAACGGAATGACGATGGATATCAGAGCCGAAGACATCTCAAAGATCATCCGTGAGCAGATCGGGAAGTTTGCGGTCGAAGTCGACGTCGCCGAGGTCGGCACCGTCATGTCGATCGGCGACGGGATTGCACGCCTGCACGGCATCGAGCGCGCCATGGCCGGCGAGATGCTCGAGTTCCCTCACGGCGTGTTCGGGATAGCGCTGAACCTCGAGGAAGATAGCGTCGGCACCGTGTTGCTGGGCGACTTCAAGGCCATCAAGGAAGGCGATACCGTCAAGCGAACGGGGCGCATCATCTCGGTGCCGGTCGGCGACGAGATGCTGGGCCGGGTCGTCAACGCCCTCGGTCAGCCGATTGACGGGAAGGGGCCAATCCAGGCGAAGCAGTTCCAGCCAATCGAGCGTCTCGCGCCCGGTGTCGTCGATCGGCAGCCGGTCAAGGAGCCGCTCCAGACCGGCCTCAAGGCGATCGATGCGATGGTGCCGATCGGCCGCGGACAGCGCGAGCTGATCATCGGCGACCGTCAGACCGGGAAGACCGCCGTTGCCGTAGACGCGATCATCAACCAGCGCGGCAAGGACGTTGTGTGCATCTACAACGCGGTCGGGCAGAAGCAGTCGACGGTTGCACAGGTCGTGCGGACGCTCGACGAGTACGAGGCGATGAGCTACACAATCGTCGTCGCCGCCGCCGCGTCGGATCCCGCGCCGATGCTCTACATCAGCCCCTACTCCGCCTGTGCGATCGGCGAATACTTTCGTGACAGCGGCCGCCACGCGCTGTGCGTCTACGACGACCTTTCGAAGCATGCCCAGGCGTATCGTGAGATCTCGCTGTTACTGCGGCGGCCCCCCGGGCGCGAAGCGTACCCGGGTGACGTGTTCTATCTCCACTCGCGGCTGTTGGAGCGCGCGGCCAAGCTGAACGCGCAGCATGGGGGAGGATCGCTGACGGCGCTGCCAATCATCGAAACGCAAGCCGGAGACCTGTCCGCGTACATTCCAACCAACGTCATTTCGATCACCGACGGCCAGATCTTTCTCGAGACAGACCTGTTCCACCAGGGCGTGCGTCCGGCGATCAATGTCGGCAACTCGGTGTCCCGCGTCGGCGGATCGGCACAGATCCGCGCGATGCGCCAGGTCGCCGGCTCGCTGCGTCTCGACCTCGCTCAGTATCGGGAGCTTGCCGCATTCGCGCAGTTTGGGAGCGATCTGGACAAGGCGACGCAGGCTCAGCTCAATCGCGGCCGACGGCTCGTCGAGATTCTCAAACAACCGCAGTATCAGCCGCTTCCAGTCGAGAAGCAGGTCGTGATCATCTTTGCGGCAACCAGAGGGTACCTCGACGCCATCGACGTCGAGCACGCGCGGCGGTACGAAGAAGAGCTCTACCGCTTCATGGAGCGCCGTCACCCGGAAGTCCTCTCGCAGATTGCAGAAAAGAAGATCCTCGACGATCAATTGCGCGGTGCGCTCGAGTCGAGCCTCGCGGAATTCGGCCAGCACTTCACCGGCAGCACCCAGGCGGCCGCCGTCGCGTAGATAGAGATGCCTTCGCTCCTGGACCTGCGCCGGCGAATCCGCGCTGTCAAGTCGACGCAGCAGATCACAAAGGCGATGAAAATGATCGCCGCCTCGCGACTGAAGCGAGCACAGGATCGGGTCGTTGCGGCTCGTCCCTTCGCGCAGCGGATGCAGAAGGTGCTCAACAGCCTGGCGGCGCGGGTCGATCCCGACGCGCATCCACTCCTTCGGACTCCGGCCACGGGGCGGCCGCTGCTCATCGTCATCACAGCCGATCGAGGGTTGTGCGGGAGCTTCAACGCGAACGTCATCAAGGCCGCCGGGCAATTCATCCTCGCTGAGAAGGGCCAGGACGGCGTCGCCTTGGAACTGGTTGGGCGGAAGGGGCGTGACTTCTTCCGTCGACGCGGCTTCGACGCAGTCGTCGAAGAGGTCGGCATCTTTCAGCGCCTGACCTTTGCTCACGCCGTCGGAATTGCGAACCCAGCGATTGATGAATTCGTGTCGGGCCGGGCGTCGAAAGTTCACCTCGTGTACAACGAGTTCAAGTCGGTGATCTCACAACGCATCGTGACCGAGCAGTTGCTGCCGATCCCGAGACTGGCGGACGAGGCGGGGCAGAGCGCCGACTACTTGTACGAGCCGGGGCCGGAGGAGATCTTCCGCGACCTGCTGCCGCGTTACGTGCAGGCGCAGGTGTATCGCGCGCTGCTCGAATCGAACGCGGCGTTCTTCGCCGCGCAGATGACGGCAATGGATGCGGCCACGCGGAACTCGACCGACATGATCGACAGCCTGACGCTGTACATGAACAAAGTGCGACAGGCGGCGATCACGAGAGAAATCATCGAGGTCGTGTCGGGCGCCGCAGCGACATAGAAAGGAAGCGGACCCGGCAGGAAGCAGGACGGTAGGCGGAGACCTTCAGATCTCCGCGAACGGGGAGCGAACGGCAAGCAAAATGGCACAGACAGCAACAGAGCAGCGTACCGGCAAAGTGGTTCAGATCATCGGTCCGGTCATCGACATCGAGTTTCCCGAAGGGCTGCCCGAAATCTACAACGCGGTCCGCGTCGTGTCGGACGGCGTCGGCGGTACCGGGAAGATCGACGTCGTGGCGGAGGTCGAGCAGCACCTGGGCGAGAACCGCGTGCGCGCCGTGGCGATGAAGCCGACAGACGGCATGACGCGCGGCATGACCGCGATCGACACTGGTTCGCCCATCTCGGTACCCGTCGGGCCGGCCACGCTCGGCCGCGTGCTCAACGTCCTCGGCGAGCCAGTTGACTTTCCCGATCGCCCCGTCGAGTCGAAAGAGCGCTGGCCGATCCACCGCCACGCTCCCACGCTCGAGGAACAGTCGACCGAGCTCAAGATGTTCGAGACCGGCATCAAGGTCATCGACCTGCTCGAGCCGTATTTACAGGGCGGCAAGATCGGCCTGTTTGGCGGCGCGGGCGTCGGCAAGACCGTGATCATCATGGAGCTGATTCACAACATCGCGCTGAAGCACGGTGGCGTCTCCGTCTTTGGCGGTGTGGGTGAACGCACGCGCGAAGGCAACGACCTCTGGCTGGAATTCCAGGAGTCGGGCGTCATAGACGTGAAGGATCCGAGCAAGTCGCGCGCGGCGCTGGTGTACGGCCAGATGACCGAGCCGCCCGGCGCTCGTCTGCGCGTCGGTCTGTCGGCATTGACCGTTGCAGAGTATTTCCGCGACGCGGAAGGCAAGGACGTTCTGCTCTTCATCGACAACATCTTCCGGTTCACACAGGCCGGTTCAGAAGTCTCGGCGCTCCTTGGCCGCATGCCGTCGGCGGTTGGCTACCAGCCGACGCTGCTCACCGAGATGGGCGAGCTGCAAGAACGGATTACGTCGACGAAGAAGGGGTCGATCACGTCGGTGCAGGCGATCTACGTGCCGGCAGACGACTACACCGATCCGGCGCCGGCGACAACGTTCGCACACCTCGACGCGACGACGAACCTGTCGCGACAGATTGCAGAGCTTGGCATCTACCCTGCGGTCGACCCGCTGGCGTCGACCTCGCGCATCCTCGATCCGCGCGTGCTCGGTGAGGAGCACTATGCGGTGGCGCGCGCGGTGAAACAGATCCTGCAGCGCTATAAGGATCTGCAGGACATCATCGCGATTCTTGGCATCGACGAACTGTCCGAGGACGACAAGCTCACCGTGGCGCGGGCGCGCAAGCTGCAGCGGTTTCTCTCGCAGCCGTTCTTCGTCGCCGAGCAATTCACGGGGTTCAAGGGCAAGTACGTGCCGATAGCCGACACGATCAAAGGGTTCAAGGAAATCGTCGACGGCAAGCACGACGACCTGCCGGAGCAGGCGTTCTACATGGTCGGCACGATAGAAGAGGCCGTCGAGAAAGCGGCGAGCATGAGGGCAGCCTAAGAAAGTGCCTGGTGCGCGGTGCTTAGTGCTTGGTGTACAAGACGAAGTGGAAACCAAGCACCTGGCACGCACCAAGCACTAGGCACCAGGCACGAAGCACTGATATGGCATTACCGACCAAGTTGACGCTGGAAATCGTCACACCCGATCGCGCGCTCGTGCGTGAGGATGTAGACGAGGTGCAGCTGCCGGGGTACGAGGGTTACCTTGGAGTCCTCCCGGGACACACCCCTCTGCTCGCCACGATGAAAGTGGGGGAGCTCTGGTACCGCGTGGGACACGACAAGCACTATCTCGCGATTGCCGGCGGCTTCGTCGAGGTGCTGCCCGACCGCGTCACGGTGCTCGCGCAGATCGCCGAACGAGCGCCCGACATCGATGTGGCCCGAGCCGAGTCGGCCAAGAAACGCGCGGAGGAACGGCTTGCCCACCCTTCGAGGGACGTCGATCTCATACGCGCTCGCGTTGCCCTCATGAAATCGCTCATCCGGCTGCAGGTGGCCACACACGCGCGGACGAGGGTATAAATGAGAGATGAGCAGGGGCTAGGGGGAAGGGGGTA
>Ga0209640_10000198_pt1 | contig 43413 bp, 30 predicted proteins | sample RifCSP10_1_FD_184018 | JGI IMG/M metagenome (GOLD analysis project Ga0209640, IMG submission 184018) | Soil microbial communities from Rifle, Colorado - Rifle CSP2_sed 10_1 (SPAdes) (version 2) | ecosystem: Environmental > Terrestrial > Deep subsurface > Rock core/Sediment | place: Rifle...
AGGTGGCCCAGGTGGCCCAGACCAATCCCACCGTGCTCATCCGCGGCGAATCGGGCACGGGCAAGGAGCTCATTGCCCACGCCATCCACTACAACTCGCTGCGGGCCAAGAAGCCGTTCGTGAAGGTGAGCTGCGCGGCGCTGCCGGACACGCTGATTGAATCGGAGCTCTTCGGCTACGAGAAAGGTGCGTTCACCGGCGCGAACGCGCGCAAGAAGGGCCGCTTCGAGATCGCGGAGAGCGGGACCCTCTTCCTCGATGAGATCGGCGACATCAACCTGAGCACGCAGGTGAAACTGCTGCGCGTGTTGCAGGAGCGCGAGTTCGAGCGGCTGGGTGGCACTGAAACGGTCAAGGTGAACGTGCGGCTCATCGCCGCCACGAACAAGGACATGGAGAAAGCGCTCGCCGAGGGCAGTTTCCGCGAGGACCTGTACTACCGGCTCAACGTCTTCACGATCTTCGTGCCCCCGCTGCGTGAGCGGAAGGCGGACATGCTGCTGCTCGCCGATCATTTCCTCGAGAAGTTCTCGCGCGAGCACGGCAAGGTGATCAAGCGCATCTCGACACCGGCCATCGACATGCTCATGGCGTATCACTGGCCGGGCAACGTGCGGGAGCTCGAGAACGCGCTCGAGCGGGCGGTGCTCGTATGCGATGGCGCCGTGATCCACGGGCATCACTTGCCGCCGTCGCTGCAAACGGCCGACTCGTCCGGAACGGTGACACGCGTCTCGCTCAGTGATGCCGTGGCCAGCTACGAACGGGACCTGATCCTCGACGCGCTCAAGACCACCCGCGGGAACCGCGCGAAGGCCGCGCGGCTGCTCGACACGACCGAGCGCATCCTCAACTACAAAGTTCGGGGATATGCCATCGACGCGCGGCGCTTCAAGGCGTCGGACGCCCCGCGCCGGATGCCCGTGGAGTCGCGCCAACGCGACTTCGTTCGCGAGGCGCCGCCGACGGGCTCGTCGTAAATGCGCGCGACAGGCCAACGTCCAACGTCCACCCCTCGACGACGCTCGGGGTGGCCTGAGCGGAAGTCGAAGGCCAACGCCCAACTCCCAAGCAGAGGACGGCGTTGGGCATTGGGCGTTGGCGGTTGGGCGTTGGCTGCGGCCTGTGCCAGCGCGGCGGTCGTGCCCGCCTGCGGCAAGCGCGGGTCGCCGTTACCCCCCTTCGTCCACGTGCCGGACGTCGTCAAGCAGATCACCACCCGCCGCGTCGGGGGCGATGTCTACCTCACGCTCACAGTGCCCGTGCAGAACGTCGACGCCTCGGTGCCGGTTGATCTGGGACGCATCGAGGTCTACGGGTACACCGGGGTGACGCCGCCGCCGTCCACGCGCTTCGTCGAGGTGGCGAAACTGGTCGAGACGCTCATCCCGGACCTGCAACCGGACGCCACAACTACCGCGAACGCTGCGGTGCCGGTCGTCGTGACCACGACGGTGCGCGACACGCTCACTGCGGACGAGCTGGTCACCGGGCCGCTGCTGACGCGGCCGGCGAGCGCCGGTTCCGCCGCGCCTCAGGTGGTTCGTCTGGACGTGCGCGCTCCGCTGAAACGGTTCTACATGGCGATCCCCTTCAGCCCCCGCGGTCGGCCCGGCCCGCCGAGCGGAGTGGTGGAACTGCCGCTGACGGTCGTGCCCGACGCGCCGCTCGGTGTCTCGGCGACCTACGCGTCTGATGCCGTGTCGCTTCGGTGGGATCCATCTGGCGGCTTGATCGGCCTGCTCATGGATCTGGCGCCGCCGCCGGAGTCGTCGCCACTCGACGACAACCCCTCGCCAACCGGGGCGGCAGGGACCCTGCCACAGGGTCCCACGCGCTACAACGTCTACCGTCAGACTGCGCCCGACCCGCGCGCGTTCCCTTCGCGAGAGGGTGGCAGAAGTCAGAGCGGGCCGCCGCTGCCCGTCAACCTGGCGCCAATCGCCTCGCTCGGCTTCGTCGACCTGGTCCAGCTTGACGAGCGCCAGCGCTGTTACTCCGTCACCGCTGTGCGCGGACTCGCCCCCGCCTCGGTCGAGGGCATGGGGTCCCAATCGGCGTGCGTCACGCCCATCGATACGTTTCCCCCCGCGGCGCCCACCGGCCTCTCGCCGATCGCGGTTGAGGGAGCGATCAGCCTGGTCTGGGAGGCCAGTAGCGAGCGCGATCTGGCGGGCTACCTGGTGTTGCGCGGCGAGGCCGGCGAGGTCACATTGAATCCCATCACCGACCGGGCAGTTGCCCAGACACGCTTCACCGACCAGACCGTGCGCGCGGGCGTTCGCTACGTCTATGCCGTGACGGCCGTGGACAACCGGGTGCCGCAGGGCAACGTCAGCGCCGAATCCGCACGGGTCGAGGTCACGGCGAGGTGAGCTGAGCCGTGTCTCCTGCGCACGCCTCGGGGAATCGCGTGACACCTCGCGCGATGTGGGCGGCGGCGGTGCTCATCGGCGTCGCCGCGTTCGCTTTTCGCCTGCTGAGCCAACGTGGCCTGAGCAACGACCATTACATGCACATGGCCTGGGCGCAGCAGGTCCTTCTCGGGGACCTTCCGGGGCGGGACTTCGTCGACCCGGGCATGCCGCTCGCCTACGGACTGTCGGCTGTGGCCCAGTGGCTCATGCCGGGCCCCTTCAGCGAGGTGATCCTGTCGAGCGCCATGCTGGGCCTCGCGGCGAGCGCTACGTGCCTGGTCGTCTGGCGACTCACTGGCTCGATTCTGTGGGGAACGGGCGCGGCCCTCCTCGAAATCGCGTTCCGACCGCGCTTCTACAGCTTTCCGAAGATCCTCGTGCCGGCCGCGACGCTCCTGGTGCTGCTCTGGTATTTCAAGGCCCCCAGCCGCCGCCGAATGGCGGCGCTCGCCGTATGGACCGTCGCTGCCGGTCTGCTGCGGCACGACCTCGGGCTCTATAGCGCGTCTGCCGTCGCGGTGGGCCTGGCTGTGTTCCACGGCCGCGACCTGCGCGGGGGGATTCGCACCCTCGGAACCTATGCGGCGATGCTTCTGGTCGCGGCCCTCCCGTACCTGGCGTTCGTCCAGACGACCGAGGGCATCGTCGAACACGCGAGGAACGGCCTGGAATTCAGCAAGGCGGAAGCACACCAGTTCTTGCTCGAGCTTCCTCCGTTCCCGAGCGAGACGGTGACGAGCAGCCCGAGGGAATGGACCCGTGACGATGCCAGTCTGCTGCTGGCGTATCTTGCGCGCGGCCTCACGCTCGGGGCGCTGCTCATGGCGCTGGTTCAGGCGAGGACGATGCTGTCAGTGCAGCGGGCTGGCGTCGCCGCTGCGATCGTGTTCCTATCCTGCTTCTCGATGATCATCTTGAGACATTCGCTGCCGGCGCGCGTACCCGATCTGGCGGCCGTGCTGGCGATCGTCGGCGCATGGACCGCCGCAGAGCTCGTTCGAGTTGGTCGCGCCTATCTTGCCGGACGAACGCGCGTTCCGGTGGCCGTCGGTGCCGCCCTGTTGGCGTCCGTGACGATCGCCTCCGGCGCGACGCTCGCGAGTGCATGGGTGCTCGGCGACGTGGGCTCCGAACTCAAGGAAACGCGCGTGCAGGACGGATGGGGCAAGGTCAGAGAACTCGTGAGCGCGCGGAGGGCGGCGGGCACGACATGGCCGTGGGCGTTCTACTGGCCGGCGGGTGAGTTGCCAGACGTCGTTGAGTACATCGCCTCGTGCACCGCCGAATCCGACCGCCTGCTCGTGACGTGGCCCGCCTCCGAGTACTACTACTTTTCACGTCGCGCGTTTGCCGCAGGACATTCCCAGTTGCTAGCGCCGCGCGCATTCACGGCTCCACGCGATCAGGACCTGATGGTCGCGAGGCTCGAGCGCCACCGTGTGCCGGTGGTGCTCGTCAACGAAACACTTCGGGAGGAGTTCGTGCGGGCCTTCCCCCTCCTGGACGCGCACCTCCGGGAGCGCTACACCCCGGCGGGACGCTTCACCATCAGAGGCGGGTCCGAGATCACGATCGCGACGATGAAGACCCTGCGGGCCACCAGGACGTACGGGGCGGATCGGTGGCCCTGCGGATTCCTCTGACGTCGGGTGAGGTGGCCTTGCGCGGCGCGCCCAGCGATGCCACACTTCACGCGGGGTCAGACCCCGTGAGTCGAGTCGTATCAAGGGGTCTGACCCCGAGCAGGAGCACTGGAATGAAACTGTTCGTCGACACGGGAAACCTCAAAGAGATCGAGGCGCTCGCCGCCATCGGCATCCTCGATGGTGTGACGACCAACCCGTCGCTGCTGGCGAAGGAGTCGGGCGACTACCGCCAGATCCTCAAGCAGATCTGCCGGACGGTGCAGGGGCCGGTGAGCGCCGAAGTGGTGGCCACCGATGCGCCCGGCATGATCCGCGAGGGGCGCGAACTGGCCACGATCGACGAGCACATCGTCGTCAAGGTGCCGTTCACCAAGGAAGGCGTCAAGGCCTGCAAGGCGCTCACCGCGGAGGGGCTCCGCGTCAACGTCACGCTCATCTTCTCGGCGACGCAGGCGTGGCTGGCAGCCAAGGCCGGCGCCGCCTACGTCAGCCCCTTCGTCGGACGGCTCGACGACATCGCGACCGACGGCATGAACCTCGTTCGTGAGATCGTCGACATCTTCGACAACTTCGAGTTCGCGACCGAGGTGCTCGTCGCCAGCGTCCGTCATCCCATCCACATCGTCGAGGCGGCGCGGATGGGCGCCGATGTTGTGACCGTGCCGGCAGCCGTCATCGAGCAGTGCTTCAAGCATCCGCTGACCGACATCGGCCTCGAGCGGTTCCTGAAGGACTGGGAGAAAGCCCAGTCGGCCAAGGTGTGACGCCTGATCCACCCGATCCCCTGACGCAACTGGCGGACCTGTGGCGCCAGGCCGAGTCTGGCGGAGGCGAGGAGCGACTCCGCCGGCAGCGGGAGGCCGGGAAGCTGACCGCGCGCGAGCGCATCACGCTGCTGTTCGACCGCGACACCTTCGAAGAACTCGACGCCTTTGTCACGCACCGCTGCCAGGATTTCGGCATGGCGGATCAAGTGGTGCCCGGCGACGGCGTGGTGTCCGGGTACGGACGGGTCAACGGCCGCCTCGTCTACGCGTTCGCCCAGGACTTCACCGTGTTCGGCGGGTCCCTCTCAGAAACCAATGCGGCCAAGATCGTCAAGGTGATGGACCTGGCGGTCAAGATGGGCGCGCCCGTCATCGGACTGAATGATTCTGGCGGCGCGCGGATCCAGGAAGGCGTCGTCTCGCTCGGCGGCTACGCCGACATCTTCCTCCGCAACACATTGGCCTCTGGCGTGGTGCCGCAGATCTCGGCCGTCATGGGACCGTGCGCGGGCGGTGCAGTCTACTCTCCGGCCATCACCGACTTCACCGTCATGGTGAAGCAGACGAGCTACATGTTTGTGACGGGCCCCGACGTGATCCGCACCGTGACGCACGAGGAGGTTACCAAGGAAGAGCTCGGCGGTGCGATGGCGCACAACGAGAAGAGCGGCGTGGCGCATTTCGCCGTGGATGACGACGAGGCGGCGATCCTGCTGATTCGCGAATTGTTGTCGTTCATGCCCAGCAACAATCTCGAGGACCCGCCCCGGCGCGACACCTCGGATCCGATCGACCGGGAAGACGCCTCGCTCGACGAGGTGGTGCCCGCGGCGGCGAACCAGCCGTACGACATGCTGGAGGTCATTCGTGCCGTCGTGGACGACCGGGAGCTTCTCGAGGTGCACGAGCACTTCGCAAAGAACATCGTGGTCGGGTTTGCGCGGCTCGGTGGCCGGGCCGTTGGCGTGGTGGCCAATCAGCCCGCGCACCTCGCGGGGACGCTCGACATCGACGGCTCGGTGAAGGCCGCGCGGTTCGTGCGCTTCTGCGATGCCTTCAATATTCCCCTCGTGACCTTCGAGGATGTGCCCGGGTTTCTCCCTGGCACCGTGCAGGAGTGGGGCGGGATCATCCGCCACGGCGCAAAGCTCCTGTTCGCCTTTGCCGAGGCGACCGTGCCGAAGCTGACCGTGATCACCCGCAAGGCCTACGGCGGCGCGTACTGCGTGATGTCGAGCAAGCACATCCGCTCGGACGCCAACTTCGCGTGGCCCTCGGCCGAGATCGCGGTGATGGGCGCCGAAGGCGCCGTGAACATCCTCTACAAGCGCGAGCTCGACGCGGCCAGCGACGTGGCTGCCGCGCGCGCGGAGCGCGTCGCCGAATACCGGAAGAGGTTCGCCAATCCGTATATCGCCGCCCAGCGGGGCTTCATCGACGAGGTGATCCGGCCCCGGCAGACGCGGCGGAAGCTCATCGCGGCGCTTGGCGCCCTCGACACCAAGCGCGACAAGAACCCACCCAAGAAGCACGGCAACATCCCGCTGTGACCGCAGGACCTCCAATCGTCAATCGAAAATCACCAATCAACAACGAATCCCCAATCCAAAATCAAAGATCAATAATGGTCCGCCCATGCCCCTAACCTCCGGCACACGGCTTGGTCCCTACAGCGTCACCGCCCCGATCGGGAAGGGCGGCATGGGGGAAGTGTGGCGTGCCCGGGATACCAGGCTCGGCCGCGACGTGGCGCTGAAGGTCCTGCCGGACGCCTTTGCGCGGGACGCCGACCGCCTTGCCCGCTTCGACCGCGAAGCGCGCCTCCTCGCCTCGCTGAACCACCCGAACATCGCGAGCATCTACGGACTCGAGCAGTCCGACGGCGCGCAGGTGTTGGTGCTGGAGCTCGTCGAGGGTGAGACGCTCGCTGACCGTCTGGTCAGAGGGGCCATTCCGGTTGAGGAAGCCGTCAAGCTTGCGCTGCAGATCGCAGAAGCGCTCGAGGCCGCGCATGAGAAGGGCATCATTCACCGCGACCTGAAGCCGGCCAACATCAAGGTCACACCCGAGGGCAAGGTCAAGGTACTCGACTTCGGCCTGGCGAAGGCGTTCGAAGCAGGACCGGAGGCCACCTCCGTGGACCTCACGCACTCGCCCACGCTCAGCATGGCGGCCACGCAGCAGGGTCTCATCCTGGGCACCGCGGCCTATATGTCACCAGAGCAGGCGAGCGGCGCGCCCACCGACGTCCGGACAGATGTGTGGTCGTTCGGCGTGGTCCTGTTCGAGATGCTGACCGGTCGCCAGACGTTCGCAGGCAAGACCGTTTCGCACATCCTGGCGGACGTCCTGCGTGCGGAGCCCGACTGGAAGCGGCTCCCCGCCAACCTGCATCCGCGGCTGCGGATGTTGCTCGAGCGCTGTCTCGAGAAGGAAGCGCGGGATCGCGCGCACCACATTGCGGACGCGCGCGTGGATCTGCAGAAGGTGCTGACAGATCCCGCCGGGATGTTCGCGCAGCCCGCGCCAACGGTGGTGCACGCCGCGCCGCAATCGCGCATCCTCATCGCGTCAGCAGCAGCGGTGCTGGCGGCCATCGTCGCTGGCGCCGCGGCGTGGACGCTCAAACCCGCGGAGCCGCGCCAGGTCATCCGCTTCGCGCACGAGCTGCCCGGCGCTGCCGAGTTCAGGATTCCGGCTTTTCCTGTCGTTGCGGCCTCCTCTGACGGCCGCCGTGTCGTCTACAACACGAACGAGGGCTTGTACGTGCTTTCAACCGATGCGCTCGAAGCGCGCCTCGTCCCCGGCACGGAGCCGGCGCTCGCCAACGTCATGTTCTCGCCAGATGGCGAGTGGATCGCGTACGTGTCGGTCGAGGACGGCCGATTTCGCAAGATGCCCGTCACCGGGGGGAGCCCCGTGGTGATCATGCAGCAACCCCTCAACATCGGGGGATTCTGGGGTGCAAGCTGGACGGCTGACGATCGCATCCTCTTCACTCAGGGCCAAGCAGTCCTGAGCGTGTCGGCCAACGGCGGCGCGCCCGAGGTGCTGTTCGAGATGGAAGCGGCTCGAGGGCAGCCGGGCTTCCCGGAGCTCCTGCCGAGCGGTCGGTCGATCCTCTTCACGCTGGGTGCTCCCGAAGGCAACCAGGTGGCGGTGCGGTCCCTTGATTTGGGCGATGTGAAGGTGCTCGTCCCCGGCATGCGGGCGCACTACGTGCCAACCGGACATCTGTTATACGCTTCGCAGAATTCCCTCTTCGCGCAACCCTTCGACTTGGCGACGTTGGCTGCAGTTGGCGGCGCAGCACCCGTGGTCGACAATGTCATGGCTGGCGGCATTCCCCATTACTCCGTCTCTGATTCCGGCTCACTTGTGTACCTGCACGGCGCAGCGAACGTGGACCGTACACTCGCCGTGGCTGGCGTGGACGGACTCAAGTCCCTCGACGTCCCGCCAGGGCTCTACTCGAGCCCGCGGGTGTCGCCTGACGGCAACCGTATCGTGGTGCAGACAACTGTCGGCGACGTGACGCCGATTAATTCCCCGACCGCAACCATCTGGGTCGCTGACCTGTCGGGCGGCACCGCCATTCGACGACTGACTCAGCAGGGCAAGAACTTCCAGCCGATCTGGACGCCCGACGGCAAGCGCGTCACCTTTGCCTCGGACCGCGACGGCCCCGTGAGCATCTACTGGCAGCTGGCCGACGGCAGCGGAACGGCCGAGCGGCTGACGACTGCCAAGGAAGGCACCCAGCACTTTCCAGACTCGTGGTCGCCCGACGGACGGACCCTCGTCTACCAGGTGTTCTCGTCGACCGCGACAATCGAGCTCCAGACGTTGTCGCTCGATGCTCGCGACACGCCGACGGCCTTCGTCGCGGGAAGCCGCCGGAACCACGGCGCCGCCTTTTCGCCAGATGGCCGGTGGGTGGCGTACGGTTCGACGGAAGAAACGCAGCTGGAACAGATCTACGTCGAACCGTTTCCCAAGACCGGCGTGAAGTATCAGATCACGCGGAACGAGGGGGCCTTTCCCACTTGGGCTCCGGACGGGAAGTCGCTCTTTTTCCGGCGCGTGCCGCGCGGGACCGAGGGCACGGGAACCCACCTCGTGCAGGTGGAAATCGCCGGCGGCAGCGGCTTCGCGTGGCGCAACGAGCGGGAGCTGCCGATCAAAGGGTTTCTGCAGTTCGGCGGCCTGCGCGACTACGACGTCATGCCCGACGGCAAGCGCTTCGTCATGGTGTTTCCCGCCCGATCAGCGGCGGGGGACGTCGAGCGTCCACGCGTCAACGTGGTCGTCAACTGGACGGAAGAGCTGAAGGCGCGCGGGAAGTAGAGAAGCGATTGCCGGCACACATCAGGCGCGGCCTCGAGCCGTGGGTGCGGGCCGAGCTGCCCGCGCCGCCCGCGGTCCGGGGTCTCGGGTGGCTGCGCGCCGTCGGCCCAGGCGTGATCGTGCTTGGCGTGTCGATCGGGGGAGGCGAGTTCCTTCTCGGACCCGCTGCGTTCGTTCGGTACGGGCTCTCGCTGCTCTGGGTCGTGCCGATCGCGGTCGTCTTCCAGACCATCTTCAACATCGAGGTGATGCGCTACACCCTGGCCACCGGGGAGCCGGTGTTCACCGGCTTCATGCGCACGGCTCCTTCGCCGACCTTCTGGGCCTGGGTGTACTCGGGACTGTACTTTCTGCAGATCGGGTGGCCGGGCGCGGCAGGTACTGCCGCAGCGGCGATCTTCTTCCTGATCGCGCGGCGGCTTCCCGCCGACGCAGACGAGGCGACGATCTATTTCATCGGCGTGACCGCATTTCTCGTCTGCGTGGGCATTCTGTCCGTCGGCAAGCGCGTCGAGCGGACGCTCGAGCTGCTCAACTGGGTGCTCGTGGTCGCCATCCTCGGCGGCTTCCTTACGCTGGCGCTGGCTGTTGTCCCGGCGCAGACGTGGCTCGCAGCCGTGGTGGGGCTTGTCGGATTCGACCTCGGGCCGGGCCGGTTTGTGTTCCTTCCTTCCGGCGCAGACCTCATCCTGATGGGAGCGCTCGTGGCGTACTCGGGGTCGGGCGGCGTGGTCAACCTGACGCTGTCGAATTGGGCACGAGACAAGGGCTACGGGATGTCGGAGCACGCCGGCTACATCCCCGCGGCCATCGGCGGGCGCCGGATGAACCTGGCCCACACCGGCTTCGTCTTCGAGCCGGGCGAGGAAGCGATGTACCGGTGGCGCGGCTGGTGGCGCCTGGTGGGCCTGGATCAGTGGGGGGTGTTCTGCTGTGGCGCGATTCTCGGCATGCTGCTCCCGGCGCTCCTCTACGTCACGTTCCTGCCGCGCGGGAGCAACATTCAGAACCTCGCGATCAGCGCGGCGCTCGCCTCGGCGATCGGCGCCAGCGCCGGACCGATGGTCGCGGGAGTCGTTGCGTTTCTCGGCGCCTGGCTCCTGTTCAAAACGCAGCTCGACCTGCTCGAAGGCATGGTGCGCGCGCTGACCGACATCCTCTGGACAGGCAGCCGTCGGGTCCGTACGTGGCGGGGCGGCGACGTCCGCGCGGTGTACTACTGCGTCATGGCAGTCGTCGTGCTCTGGGCGATTGTCGCTCTCAGGCTCGCCCAGCCGATCGTGTTGCTGCTCATCGCAGCCAACGTCGCAGGCGTCGTCTTTGTGATCGCCTCGCTCCACTTGCTCTACATCAACACCCGCCTGCTGCCGGCCCACGTGCGTCCGCCGGTGTGGAGGCGCGCCGCGCTCGTCGGCATGGCGCTCTTCTACGCGTCCTTCGTCACGCTCTCCGTCAGCGCGCTGTGGAACGGCTGACGGCCGGACACCATCCACTGCCTACTGCCTACTACCGAGGGAGAGGCAGCCCTTGGAACAACTGCGGCATGAACGCCGCCAGATAGTCGCGCCAGTTCAGCCACGTGATGCGTCGCAACTGCTTCGGCGGGGAGCACCTTGAGCGCCACGTCGCGGCCGAGGGAACTGTCGGTCGCGCGGTACACCGCGCCCATGCCGCCCGCCCCGAGAAGCGAGACGATCGTGTAGTGGCCGATCCGGTCGCCGGGAGTCATGTGGGCGCGATTGTATCCGGGCTCGCGCCCTGCGTGTGATCGCATATCACGAGCAGGACCGGCCCGGCTGAGCGCGAGCCCAAGTGCTAGAATTGCCCTGAGTTTGCGCAAGATTCTCATCGCCAACCGAGGAGAGATCGCCGTGCGCGTCATCCGCGCGTGCCGCGACATGGGCCTCTCATCCGTGGCAGTGTTTTCCGAGTGCGATCGCACGGCGCGTCACGTCCGGATGGCCGACGAGGCCGCGGCCATCGGCGCCAGCCCTCCTGGTGAGAGTTACCTTCGCATCGACCGCATCATCGAGGCGGCAACGGCGAGCGGCGCCGATGCCGTGCACCCGGGCTACGGGTTCCTGTCCGAGAACGCCGCCTTCGCTCGCGCGTGTGCCGACGCGGGTCTCACCTTCATCGGCCCAACCCCAGAGGCCATCGCGCGCCTGGGCAGCAAGACGACCGCTCGGCACATCGCGATCGCCGCAGGCGTGCCCGTCGTGCCGGGCGCTGACGAGCCGTTTGGGCCCGACGCGACCGACGATGAGGTCGCGCGTGCCGCGTCGCGTGTGGGATACCCCGTGCTGGTCAAGGCGGTGGCTGGCGGAGGAGGCAAGGGGATGCGCGTTGTGGCGCGCCCCGCGGAGATGGCCGGTGCGATTCGAGCCGCGCGGTCTGAGGCCGCCACGTCGTTTGGGGATTCGGCAGTCTACCTCGAACGCCGGTTGGCGCGCCCAAGGCACATCGAGGTCCAGCTCCTGGCAGACCTGCATGGCGCCGTGCAACCGTTTGTCGAGCGCGAGTGTTCCATCCAGCGGCGGCATCAGAAAGTGGTCGAGGAGTCGCCATCACCCGTCGTGTCGCCCGCGCTCCGCGCGCGCCTGGCAGAGGCTGCTGTGGCCGTGGCGCGGGCGGCGGGGTACACGAGCGCCGGCACCGTTGAGTTTCTGCTCGACGAAGACGGCCACTTCTACTTCCTGGAGGTGAACACGCGACTCCAGGTCGAGCACCCCGTGACCGAGATGGTGACCGGCGTGGACCTGGTGGAATGGCAGATTCGCATTGCCCGCGGCGAGCCGCTCTCGTTCTCGTTGAAGGACACGCTGACCCCAGCTGGCCATGCGATCGAATGTCGGGTCTACGCCGAGGATCCCGACGCCGCGTTCATGCCCTCGCCCGGGCGCATCCTCGGCCTGCGGGCGCCCGCCGGCCCCGGCATTCGGGATGACAGCTGGGTGGAAGAGGGGACCGACGTCCCGATTCACTACGATCCGTTGCTCTCGAAGGTCGTTGCCTGGGGCGAGGACCGATTTCAGGCGACCGCGCGGATGTGCCGGGCGCTCGAGGAGTACGACGTACGTGGTATTTCCACGAGCCTGCCCTTTTTTCGATGGCTGCTCGGCCGCCCCGAGTTTGTCGAGGCGCGTTTTCACACCGCCTTCTTGGACGAGCTCTTGCAGCAGCGGGCGGGGACGCCCTTCGGCGAGGTCGCTGGGTCACTCGAAGAGGTCGCCGCCGTGGCCGCCTGCCTTGTCCAGGCGTCTCACCGGTCCGAGGCGCAGGCGTCTTCTCCGTCACAGGGCTGGAAGGCTCGCGCCCGGATCGAGAGTCTCCGCGGGTGAGGTTCGACGTCGAAACCGGCGGGCGCCGGCGTACGATCGAAGTCCGTCGATTGGGGGCCGGGTGGGCCGTGCACGTGGATGGCCGCGCGCGCTCGGCAAGCCTGGTCCAGGTGGGATCGCGCTGGTCGTTGCTCCTTGGCGAGGCCGGCCGGCCGGCTAGGAGCTACGAACTCGCGATCGTTCCACGCGGCCGGGGAGAGTATGTCGTCGCGGTCAACGGCCGCTCGGTGACCGCGTCGATCCTCGACCCTCGGACCCGAACGACTCGAGCCAGGAGCGGCTCGGTGGACGCGGTCGGACCGCGGTCGCTCGTGTCACCCATGCCGGGCCGAGTGGTCAAGGTCCTGGTCGCGCCCGGCGATGCCGTGACGGCGCGCCAGGGTCTTGTGGTGGTTGAGGCCATGAAGATGGAGAACGAGCTTCGCGCGCCGAGTGCAGGGACGGTCACCGAGGTTCGAGTTCATGAAGGGATGACGGTAGAAGCCCAGACCGTGCTGGTCGTGATCGACGCCAAGGCCCAACTCCCAATTCCCAACTCCCAGGGCCCAAGGCCCAAGGCCCAAAGCCGAGAGCCCAAAGCCTAGAGCCCAGAGCCCAAAGCCTAGAGCCCAGCGTGACCTTCAAGCAGCTTCTGTCCCACCGCTTCACACAGAACGCGCGCACCTTCCTGCGGCGTACGGTGGCGATCTGCGCCGTCATCCTGGCCGTGTCGTTTGTCACGACGGTGGCGGCCGATCTGGGCCCAGCGCTCAAGTCGCTGGCCGAGGATCAGGGGAGCCGCTTCATGGAGCGCCCGATGCACATCGGGAACCTGCAGGTTCGGCTGTGGGACGGCAGCTTCGTGCTCGAAGATCTGGTCATCGAAGGCCTGACGCCCGAATCGCTCCCGTTTTTCGTCGGCAAGCGCATCGTGCTCTCCACGCCCTGGAGCACGCTCATCAACCGGCGGTTCGTCCTCGACGCGGTCGAGTTGACCGACTGGCGGATGCACGTCGAGACGCTGGCCGACGGCCGGCACAGTTTTCCCAAAGTGACCCCCAAGGGGCCTCGCGGGCCCAGCGCCTGGACGACGACGCTCCAGTACGTTCGGGCACATCGGGGCGAGTTCACTTTCCAGGATCACGGCACCCCGTGGGGCATCGTCGCGCGCAATCTGGACCTCACGGTGGCGCGCCCGGGGAACGAGTACGTCGGTCAGGCGAAGTTTTCCGACGGCCTCACGTCGATCCAGGGCTACGTGCCGTTCCAGACCGACATGTCGTCGACCTTCAAGATCGACGCCGGGCGCGTGGTGTTCGACCGGATCGACCTGACGACCGAAGGCACCTCGTCTGTCCTCGTGGGAGACGCGAATCTTGCTTACTGGCCCGAGCTGATGGTGCAGGTGAAGTCGACGATCGATCTGCCGAAGATGCGCAAACTGTTCTTCGCCGGCGACAGCTTCACGCTTGTCGGAGAGAGTCAGTTCCTCGGCACGTTCCACCTGTTCAAGGAGTTGTTGCCTGACGGAAGGAGCCGGACCGGCCGCGAGTTGAAGGGGACCTTCCACAGCGCGACGGCCGATGTGAACGACTACCGGTTCGAGGACCTGCAGGGCGCGGTGCGCTGGACGCCCGAGCTGCTCGAGGTCACCGAGGGGACCAGCGACGTGTACGGGGGCGGCGCTGACTTCTGGTACCGGATGGCGCCGCTCAATGCCCGCGGGGTGACGCCCGTGGCGACCTTCGATGCCGAGTGGGAGGACGTGAATCTCACCACGTTCACGAGCGCGCTGGAGGTCCAGGGCATCCGGCTGGCGGGTCGGCTGTCTGGCCGGAACCGGCTCGAGTGGCCGATGCGACGCTTCTCCGAGCACACCGGCGGCGGCGAACTGCAGGTCACGCCGCCGGACGGGGTGACGCTGATGACCGGGCGCATGCCGACCGAACGCATCCAGGCGCAGACGGAGCGGGGCCAGCCGGCGGGGCCCTTCAGCCCGCTGACGCCGGTCGAGCCGGTGCCCATTGGCGGTGAGATCGCTTACACGTTTGGCCCAGACCAGGTCGAGCTCGGACCCAGCCGAGTTGCCACCGAATCCACGCTGGTGGAGTTTCAAGGACAGACCGCCTACGGCGAGCAGTCGCGTATGCCGTTCCACGTGTCGAGCGCCGACTGGCAGGAAAGCGATCGGGTGTTCGCGGGTCTGCTGACCGCCTTCGGTGTCCGTACGCGCGCCATTCCCATTGCCGGCCACGGCACGTTCGACGGCGTCATGCTCGCCAGCTTTCGCCGCCCGCGGATCGAGGGCGACTTCTCGGGCGATGCGATGCGCGCCTGGGACGTGGACTGGGGTTCGATCCGCGGGAAGGCCGTCATCGAGAACAACTACGTGGACGTGGCGGACGTCGTGATTGCCTCGGGCGACTCTCGCATCAGGACCACCGGGCGGTATTCGATCGGGTTTCCGCGCGCCGACGGCGGTGAGGAGATCAATGCTCGCATCGACATCGCCAGTCGGCCCGTCGTTGATCTCCGACACGCGTTCACACTGGACGACTACGACCTCGACGGTACGCTCGACGGCCAGTTCCAGATCGCCGGCAAGTACCTCACGCCAGTCGGCTCGGGGAGGATGGCGATCACGAGCGGCGTCGCCTATGGCGAGCCCTTCGAGAGTGCGACCGCGGCGGTGCTCCTCGAGGGTAAGGGCGCGCGACTGGAAAACCTCCAAGCGGTCAAGGGAGGTGTGCGGGGCACCGGTGCCGCCTTCGTGGGGTGGGACGGCACCTATTCCTTCAGCTTCGACGCGCGATCGATGCCGGTCGAATCCTTCTCGGCGGCGACCAGGTCGCCCCTGCCCGTCTCGGGCCTGGTTGACGTGAACGCCGGTGGCAGCGGCTCGTTCGAATCGCCGCGCTACGACGTGCGCGCAACGCTTCGCGATCTCTTCGTGGCCGACGAGGGCATCGGGCAGGTCGGCGGCACTCTCAATGTCGTCGACAACCTGATGACCGTTCGGATCGAGGCGGCCTCGCCGCGGCTCGCCGTCTCCGCGTCCGGTCGGATCGCGCTGACTCCCGAGCTCGATGCCGAGCTTGCGATCAGCGTTGCTGACACTTCGCTCGACCCGTACATTCGCGCGTTCCAGCCCGAGCTCTCGCCGTATACGACGGCCGTGGCCAGCGGGACGATCCGGGTGGTCGGCGAGCTCGCCGACATCGACCACCTGCTGGTCGATGCCACCGTCGATCGGCTCGACGTGCGGCTGTTCGACTACGGTCTTCGCAACGCGGGACCCATTCGCATCGCGCTCGACCGGCACGTGGTCCGCGTCAACGACATGCGCATCGTGGGGCAGGACACCCAACTCGACGTGTCGGGTTCGGCCAACCTGCACGATCGGCGCATCGCCCTTCGCACGACTGGCGACGCCAATCTCGCCGTGCTCCAGGGCTTCGTCACCGACGTGCGCAGTTCCGGCACGGCGGCGCTCGCCGCGACGCTCGAGGGGCCGCTCGAGGATCCCGCCGTCAGTGGCACGCTTGCGGTCACGGGTGGCCGGCTCCGCCATTTTGCGCTGCCGCACGCGCTCGAGAACATCAACGGCGCACTGCGGTTCGATTCCCGTGGCGTCTCCATCGACGGGCTGACCGGGCGTCTTGCGCGCGGCGACGTGAAGTTCGGCGGACGCATCGACAAGCAGGGGTACCTGCCGGGTCGGCTCGATGTGTCGATGACCGGCACGCGGATGCGCCTGCGCCTGCTCGAGGGCATGCAGTCGCTCGTCGATGCGCAGCTGCGGCTGCAGGGCACCATGCAGTCGGCCACGCTCTCGGGGCGCGTGACGGTGAGCGATGCGGTCTATCAGCGGCCGTTCGACGTCACGGGCGGGTTGCTGGACCTGGCCACGAGCGGGGTGGCGGCAGCCCCGGCGCCGGCTGAACCCAGCCTTCCGCTGCGGTACGACATCCGGATCAATGCGGCGCGGACGCTGCAGGTGCGGACCCGTGGCCTGCGCCTCGTGGCCAGCGCCGACGTGCAGCTTCAAGGCACGTTCGACCGGCCGTTGCTCTTCGGGCGAGCCGAGGCCGAGCCCGGAGGCGAGTTGCTGTTCGAGGGCCGCCGCTATGTGCTGACGCGCGGCACGATCGATTTCAACAACCCCACGAAGATCGAGCCGTTCTTCGACATCGAAACCGAAGCGAGGGTGCGCGTGCCCGGGGAAACGTACCGCATTACCGTGCGCGCGACCGGTCCGTGGCTGCCGGCGCTCGAGTTCAGCTCGGACCCGCCGCTCCCCTCGGGCGAACTACTGGCGCTGCTGCTGGGCGATGTGGCGCCGGGGCAGGATGTCGAGCTCCGGCGGTTTGCCGACGTCACCTCACAAGAACAGCTCGTGCGCGAGCGCGCCGCCCGCGCCCTCACCGAGACGATTTCCGCCCCGGTTGGCCGCGCCGTCGAGCAGGCCTTCGGCGTCGACACGTTTCAGATCACCCCGTCGCTCTCCGACGCGAACACGCAGTCCTCGCGCCTGGACCCGGGCGCCCGCGTGACCGTCGGCAAGCGGCTCTCGGACCGGCTCTACCTGACCTATTCCCGGAGCCTCTCCTCGTCCACCGGTGACCAGATCGTCCTGCTCGAATACGATCAGACGGATCGGTTCTCGTGGATCCTGTCGCGCAACGAGGACGAGACCTATGCGCTCGAGTTGAGGATCAGGCGGACGTTTTGAAATGAGCTGTAATTCAAAATGCAGAATGCAAAATGCAAAACAGAGGTGCCGCCGCCGCGTGGCCATTTTGCATTTTGCATTTTGCATCTTGCATTACGCCCTGCCTTCCAGCGCCCAAGTCGGCGAACCTGTCTCCGAGATCGTGATCGAGCAGGAAGGCCGGACGGTCACCGACCCGGCCATCCTCGGCTTGATTGAGAGCCGCGTCGGCGCGCCGCTCCAGGTCGCCGAGGTGCGAGAAACCATCACGCACTTCATGAGCCTGAACCGATTTGACGATGTCTCGGTGGTGACCGAGGCGGTCCCGACAGGCCTTCGACTGCGTTTTGTCCTGACGCCGCTTCACCCTGTAGACCGCATCGAATTCAACGGCATGCTGGGCCTGCCGGAGGAGACCCTGCGTGCGGTGGTCGTCGATCGCTTCAGTGACTCGCCCCGGCCCGGACAGGCCGCAGAAATCTCGGACACGCTCCGCGAGGTCTATCGGCGGCGGGGCTACGTTCGGGCCAGCGTGACGCCCCGCGTGGTCCAGACCCACGACCCGGATCGCGCGACGCTCGTCTTCAGCATCGAGGCGGGACGACAGGTGCTCGTCAGGGACGTGGTGGTCACGGAGGTCGACGCCGAGGTGCGCCGCCCCCTCGTTGGTGCGCCGGAGGTGAAGGCAGGGCAGCCGTTCGACGAGGACGCGATTGAGCGAGAGCTCCAACGCTGGGAGGACGCGCAGCGCGCCGGCGGCTACTACGAGGCTCGCGCCAGCCACAGCGCGCAGATCGACGAGCAGGGTGCGATCGTGACCGTGAACCTCAGTCGCGGGCCTCGAGTCGTGGTGGCCTTTACGGGCGATCTCCTCCCTGACATCGAGCGCACGCGCCTCGTGCCGATTCGTGCCGAAGGGTCGGCCGATGAGGATTTGCTCGAGGACTCGAGTCTGGCCATCGAGCGGTATTTCCACGACCAGGGCTACCGGGACGGCGAAGCCGTCTACACGCGCGAGGAGCGCAACGGCGAACTCGTCATCACCTTTCACGTGGAGCGCGGGCCTCGCTACCTGGTGCGCGGCGTCCGCGTGGCGGGAAACACCGCCATACCCGAAGAGGACCTGCTCGCGCTCGTGCGGCTCGAGCCCGGCGAGCCATTTGTCAGATCCGGGTTGACTGAGGGCGTGAACGCGATCGAACGCCTGCACCGGGCGCAGGGCTTCACGCGGGCCGTCGTGAAGGCCAGCGAAGTCGTGCTCGCGCCCGAGCGGGCCTCGGATCCTGATCGGCAGATGGAGGTGAGAATCGAGGTGGCTCAGGGAGCGCGGACCACCGTGCGCTCGGTGGCCTTCGAGGGGCACTCGGTCCTCGATGAGGCGGCGCTTCGCACGTTGACGATGGTGGCTCCGGGTCAGGCGTTTTCCGCAGTGGAGCTCGCGGCCGCCGGCGAGCGTATCGACCTCGAGTACCGCAACCGGGGCTACGACGGCGTGGTGGTGACGCCCGCCCCGACACTCACCGAGGACGATACGCAGGCCGACGTGGTGTTTCGCATCGCCGAAGGGCTGCAGGTGCTGGTGGACCACATCATCATCATCGGGAACCGGCGCATCAGCGTCCGGACGATCGAGCGCGAGCTGTTGCTGCGTGAAGGCCAGCCGCTCGGGTATTCGGCGCTCATCGAAAGCCGTGCGCGGCTCGTGGCGCTCGGACTATTCCGCCGCATCCAGATCTCGTCGCTGGCGCACAGCGGTGAACCGCGGCGCGACGTGGTCGTCGAGGTCGAAGAGGCCCCTCCCACGGTGTTCGACTTCGGCGGTGGCGTCGAAGGGGGCTACTTGCTGCGCGTGGGCGAGGCGGGGCTGGCGGAGGAACACTTCGAGCTGGCGCCACGTGGCTTCTTCCAGATCGGTCGCCGAAACCTGTGGGGCAAGAACCGATCGGTCAACTTCTTCACGCGCGTCAGCCTTCGTTCGCGCGACAGCGTGCCCGTGGACCCGGTCCCGGATTCGCCGGACCAGGTGGAGAGCGACTACGGCTTCAACGAGTACCGGGTGACCGGCCAGTTCCGCGAACCACGAGCCTTCAACACCACCGCCGAGCTGGCGGTCACCGGCATCGTCGAGCAGGCCATTCGGTCGAGCTTCAATTTCAGCCGGCGTGAAGCGAGGGCGCAGGCGTTGTTTCCGCTGACGCGCGGGTACAGCTTCGCCGGGATCTATTCGTTTCAGACAATCGAGCTCTTCGATGAGCAGTTCACGCCAGACGAGCAGCCGATCATCGACCGGTTGTTCCCCGAGGTCCGACTCTCGAAGATGTCGGGGTCCTTCATCCGCGACAGCCGGGACGATGCGCTCGACGCGTCGCGAGGGACGCTGATGGTCGTTGACGGCGATCTCGCCGCGCGCGCGATTGGATCCGAGGTCGGGTTCGTGAGGACCTACCTGCAGGGCTTCTACTACTACCGGGTGCCGACGGTCCGTCGCACGGTGCTGGCGCTCGGGGCGCGCATTGGCCTGGCCCACGGGTTTGCCCGTGAGGTCGAGGGCGAGATCGTGCAGGACTTGCCGGCGAGCGAACGGTTCTTCTCTGGCGGGGATACGTCGGTACGCGGCTTCGCGCTGGACCGCCTCGGCGACGAGCGGACCATTACGCCAACTGGGTTTCCCACCGGCGGCAACGGTGTGGTGGTGCTCAACAGCGAGCTGCGCGTGAACGTGTTCGGCCCGCTGCAGGCCGTCGGGTTCGTCGATGCGGGCAACGTGTTTCCCCGCGCGAGCGACCTCAGCTTCACCGATCTGCGGCCGACCGCCGGATTCGGCGTCATGTACCGGTCTCCGGTCGGGCCGCTCCGCGTGGACGTTGGCTTCAACCTCGACCGGCAAGAGTTCGTCCCAGGTTCGCCCGAGCGGCGCACGATCGTGCACATCTTGCTGGGGCCGGCGTTTTAGGCGAGGTAGTTGAAGTGTTTGAGTAATTCAAGAGTCAAAATTAGTCAAAATGCAAGATGCAAAACCGGACGGAGTCGCGGCACGCGAGGTGAAGGATGCGGCGACTGTTGCTCTGTGGTGTCGACGTGCGTGGTGTTTGCCTCTTGCATTTTGCATTTTGCATTACAGCGTACATGCACAGACGCAACTGCTCGTCGATCGCGTCCTCGCGCGAGTCGGGACGCGTACGGTGACCCTCACCGACGTCCGGGCAGTGGTTGGGCTGGGTCTGGTCGAGCCGGGGCCTGGAGCGGACCGCGAGGCCGTGGCGCTGCGGCGGGCGATCGATCGAGAACTCCTGCTCGATGAAGTGGCGAGGTTTCCGCCGCCCGAGCCTTCGACGGTAGCGTTGGCCGAGGAAGTGGCGGCGATGAAGGCGCGTGCGGGCACCGAGTTCGACGCGCTTGCCGCCTCGACCGGCCTCGACGAGCGGAGGTTGCAGGAGTTGGCGCGCCAGACGCTTCGCATTCGCGCCTATGTGGCCCAGCGGTTCGGCACTGCGGCGCAGGTGACCGAGGAGGAGGTGCGGAAGTACTACGACGACCATCCCGCCGCGTTCATGCGCGACGGCACGCTGCTGCCGTTCGAGGCCGCCGAGCCGGCGGCGCGCCAGCAGGCCGCCGCCGAGCGGCTTGCCGTGACCATCGATCAGTGGATCGATGACCTGCGCATGAGAGCCGAGATCGTCGTCGTCGGCGCCCAGCCATAGGCCGGGTGCCGAGCCGGGGCCTTACGACGATCCGCCCATCGCCACGCGGAACACCTCGATCGAGTTGAACGCCGCGTGGCTGACCATGGGCGCCACGGCGCTTCTTCGTTTAAGATAGACGACGGCCCAGAACGCACCGAGCGCACCAGTGGCCACCGCCGCGTCCCAGCCTTGCATCACGTGGCCCAGTCCGAACGCCGCGCTGAGGACGACCACGCCGACCGCGGCTCCGCCCAGGTGTCGTTCGAACCGCTGCAGCAGAAACGCCCGCTGCAGTTCTTCGCGGACGCCTCCGGCCACGATGGCGATAACGCCAAACATCGCCGCCTGAATTGGTCCACCCGTGGCGAGCGATTCGAGCGGGTTGGTCGGGACGTTATGCAGCCAGGGAGCGAGCGCTTGGAGCGAGCCGAGTAGCACCCCTACCATCAGGACCACCAGTGGCACGAGCGCCACCCCCAGCGTCAGCTCGCGCCCCAGGGAGCCCGGACCTCGCCAGAGCGCCCACGCGCTGTCGCCGTGGACCCGCGCGATCGCCACCATCAGCCCAATGAGCAGCACGCTGTCCGCCAACGAAAGCACCAGGACGAAGGGAAGGGCCAGCTGGCCGTCTGGCGCCCGGGCCGGGAGGCCCACGGCGCCGAGCACGCCCGCGATGAGCAACTGCGTCGGCAGGCTCGAACACAGCAGGAGCTCCGCCACGGCGACGGCAGAGTGATGGCCGCGGCTCGGGCCTGGCGCGGGCGGTATGGAGTCTGCAGTCATGTGCGAATGGGCGGGAGTCATTCTCTCACCCGAGCTGTGCAGGGCCAGAAATGACCTCCGACCCCATTCGGAGTCTCCCCGGACCGTGTAAGAATGACCAGGTAGGCCCCTGCAACGCGAGGCGCTCATCGATTCCATGCCCACATCCAGCGAACGCATTCTCATCGTTGAGGACGAACCCAGCACACGAGCCGGCCTGACTGAGCTCGTGCGGACGTGGGGTTATATCGCGGATTCGGCCGCCGACGGCGAAGAAGCGCTTCGGTCCGTCACCATCTTCCGGCCCTCGATCATCATCAGCGACCTCGTCATGCCGCGGCGGGACGGACTCCAGCTGCTCCGGGCGCTCAAAGACGACGGCGGCGACTACACGGTCGTGATCCTGACCGCCCAGGGCACGGTCGAGACTGCGGTCGAGGCGATCAAGGAAGGCGCCTACGACTACCTGACCAAGCCCATCGAGCCGCAGCGGCTGAGGATCCTGCTCGACAAGATCGTGGAGCGGCAGGACACGCTGCGCGAAGTGAAGGTCCTGCGCAAGCAGCTTCGCGAGCACGGCACCTACGGCAAGATGATCGGCAGCAGCCCGGAGATGCGGAAGGTCTATCGGATCGTCGAGCAGGCCGCGCCGACCTCGGCGTCCGTGCTGATCTCGGGAGAGTCGGGCACCGGCAAAGAGCTCGTGGCGCAGACGATTCACCAGCTCAGCCCACGCGTGCAGATGCCCTTTGTGCCGATCAACTGCGCGGCCATCCCCGAGACGCTGCTCGAAAGCGAGATCTTCGGCCACGAGAAAGGCGCCTTCACCGGCGCCGTGGAGCGCCGTGCCGGGTGCTTCGAGCTGGCCGATCGCGGCACGCTCTTCCTCGATGAAATCGCCGAGATGACGCCCTCGACGCAGGTGAAGCTCCTGCGGGTGCTCCAGGAGCGCAAGTTCCGCCGGCTGGGCGGGAGGAGCGAAGAGACCGTGGACGTGAGGGTGATCGCGGCCACCAACGCGAACCCGGCCGAAGCCGTCAAGAGCGGCAAGCTTCGCGAAGACCTCTTCTATCGGTTGAACGTGTTCGCGATCGAGCTGCCGCCCCTGCGGCAGCGGAAAGACGATCTGCCGCTCTTCGTGCAGGCGTTTCTGGGCGAATTCAACGCGCGGAACAACAAGAAGGTGTCGGCGCTCGACCAAGCGGCCATGCGCATCCTGGAGCAGTACAACTGGCCGGGCAACGTCCGGGAGCTGCGGAACGTCATCGAGCGCGCCGTGATTCTGAGCTCCGGGGAGTTCATCGATCCCAAACTCCTGCCGCCCCTGGTGATCGACTCGCCGGACGTGGTCAGGCCGACGATGTCGCTGGCGCCTGGCACTACGGTTGAAGAGGCCGAGACGAAGTTGATTCTCATGACGCTCGAGCACACGCACGACAACAAGACGCGGGCGGCCGAGATCCTCGGCATCAGCCTGAAGACGCTGCACAACAAGCTCAACAAGCTACGAGGACGTATCCCTGGACGACGGGCGGAGGAGGAGTCGGTGTCCGGCCGCTGAGGTGAGTCATGCGCCTGAGCATCCGGGTTAAGCAGATCGCTGGCGTCACGGCCATCGTGGGACTGGCCGTCGTGGCGCTGAGCGCGCTCTACGTCGTCCGTCTGGCCGACGTCGTGCTCCAGGAAAGCTACTCGCGCGGCTTGATGCTGGCCAACACCATCCTGCATCGCGCGGGCAGTGTCGTGACCGGGAACGTCGATCCTTACCTGGCGCTGCGCGAGGACCCGGGCCTTCGGTCGATTCTCGAGTCGAGCATCTACGGCGACACGGTCAGCTTCGCCGCCGTCGTGGACACGAGTGGCATGGTTGTCGCGCACAGTGTGCCGATGATGGAGGGACGGACGCTGACCGAGCGCGCCGATCTCGAAGCCCTCATCGCGGCCACGGCGATCGACAAGGTCAACATGATCTTCGCCGGGGACGGCCAGAACGTCGAGGTGCGGGAGCCGCTCACGCGAGGCGACGAGGCATTCGGCTCGATTCGCATCGGCGTGTCGACGCTCCTGATGCGCAATCAGCTCCGCGAGCTCTTTCGTGACGCCTTGCTCACGGCCGCGGCGGCGCTCGGCGTGGCGGTCTTCGTGGCCGGGGTCTTCGCGCAGCTCCTGCTCCGGCCGATCCACGTCCTTCGGAGCGGCCTGACCCGGCTCGGCAAGGGGGAGTTCGGCGTGACGCTCGACCTGCCGCCGGGGGACGAGTTCGGCGAGCTGGGGGGCTTCTTCAACACAGTCAGTCAGCAGCTGTCGGCCGACCGCTCGCTGCTTGCGGGACAAAAAGCGAATCTGCAGTCGGCGGTCGAGCATCTCGAAGATGCCGTGGCGCTCTTCAACCCGTCGGGCGAGCTGCTCTTCAGCAACCCTGCGATGCAGCACGCGTTCCCACCCGAGGCGATTGGGAAGCTGCTCGGGGGCCTGCTGCCGGGTGCCCATCCCTACAGGGCGCTTGTCGAGGAGACGCTCGGGACGCGCAAGTCGCGCGGCCCGGTGCACATCCAGGCTCAGCCAATCGATCCGTCCTCGTCGCCTCCGCCCGAGGGGCGGCCCGCCGACGACGAGCTCGTCGTGACGCACGCGATCTCGGGCACAGGGGGTGAGCTGGTCGGCGTGCTGCTCGTGTCGCGCAACCTGGCGAACCTGTCGCGGATGCAGTCGACGCTGGCCTATTCACGAAAACTCGTGGCGCTCGGACGCCTGACCGCCGGCATCGCGCATGAGGTGAAGAATCCGCTCAACGCGATGATGATTCACCTGGAGCTGCTGCGGACGAAGATTCGCGGCACGTTCGCCGCTGCGCTGCAGCAGGTGGTGCCGGCGCCGGTGGCGGCATCGGGCGGCACTCTCGGCCTGGGCCCTGGCCGGCCCGTGCCGCTGCCGGCGCCAGTCCAGGGCGTGCTCGAGCACGTCGAAATCATCGAGAGCGAGATCCGGCGACTCGATGAAGTCGTCCAGGGGTTCCTGAAGTTCACGCGGCCCGAGGATTTGAGGCTGCAGCCGGTGCGCGTCGCCGCGCTCTTTGACGAGATCGTGCCGGTGATCGAAACCGAGGCCAGCAAGCACAGCGTCAAGGTGGTGCTCCAGGCGTCCTCGTCCACACCGAGCGTGAATGCCGACCCGTCGATGCTGCGTCAGGCGTTCCTCAACCTGGCGATCAATGCCTGCCAGGCGATGCCGAATGGCGGCGTCCTGCGTCTGGCGAGCGGGCCCGCGTCACGCAATCGCGTGGAGATTCGTGTGGAGGACACCGGCGTCGGGATTGCCCCGGAACATCTCAGCCGTATCTTCGACCTGTACTTCACGACGAAGGAACGAGGCACGGGCATCGGGTTGTCGATGGTCTACCGTATCATCCAGATGCACGACGGCGAGATCGAGGTCCAGTCCACGCCCGGACGTGGCACGACTTTCCGGGTGCTGCTGCCACGCGCGCAAGGATTTTGAACATGTGCAAAACCATTTTGCATTTTGCATTTTGCATTTTGACTTCCGCCGCGATCGCGTCCGGCTGCGCCAAGGCCCGCGCGGCGACGGTTCCAGATGGCCCGCCACTGGCGATGCCGCAGCCCCCACCCCGCCTGTTTGGTCCCCTCATCGAAGAGCCCCTCCCCGCTGAGCCTGTTGTCGTCGAAGCGCCCACCACCGAGGCGCCGCGCGTGGCGCCGCCGCCACCCGCCCGCCGGACGGCGGCTCCGCCCGTCCCAGAGAAGCCAGAGGCTGCGCCCGCGCCAGCCCAGCCGGTCCCTGAGCCGCCGCGGGAACTGCGCGCGGCCTCGTCGGTGGCCGATGCGGAAGTCGACCGCAAGGTGCGGGCGATGCTCATCCTGGCGGCGCGGAATCTGGGCCAGGTGGACTATCGCCGCCTCACGGCGGCGGGTCGCGAGCAGTACGACCAGGCAAAAGCCTTCAGCGAGCAGGCCGAAAAGGCGCTCACCGAGCGGAATTACGTGTTTGCCGAGACGCTGGCCGACAAGGCCGCGAAGCTGGCGACAGAGCTATTCGGACGGTAGTAAAATCAAGATATTGCGTCTGACCTAAAAGAAAAACCCAATATATGGTGGTAGACGTCTTGACAAAGACGTAAACCGGGCTCACTATGACCGGGCGCTCAACGAGGTGTTTGGACCAAGGCGGGATGCTCCCAGCCTCCAGCCGATTAGAAAGCCCACAGGACGTCTCGAGCGCCAGCCACAATATAGAGATTTCGGACGCACCCATTGGGGTGGGGGGCGTCCCATTGGATGAATGATGTCGGAGGAAAGCATGGAACGAGGCCCTGCCCGAGAAGCGGCGCCCGCCGGCCAGCAAACTACAGGGGCGACGCCTGCGTCATCGTCACCCGTGACGTCCGCGCAGCCAGACACCACGACCCGGGCCAGGAAGGCCGAGTCGAAGGGGGTGCTCATGCCGGGCTTGGAGTTCCCGCGGTATTTCACCCTGCCGGGGGGTGACCCGTTCGATGAGGTCGAGTGGGAAATCCGCTCGGCGGTCATCGGCAACGAGAAGGGCAAGGTGGTCTTCGAGCAGCGCGACGTGGAGATCCCTCGCACCTGGTCCCAGCAGGCCACCAATATCGTGGTCTCGAAGTACTTCCGCGGGCAGATCGGGACGCCCGACCGCGAGTGGAGTGTCAAGCAGCTCATCGGCCGCGTGGTCGACACGATCACTGGATGGGCGCGGGCGCAGAAGTATTTCGCGAGCGAGGACGCGCTGATGTCCTTCAGCCACGAGCTGAAGCACCTGCTCGTGTACCAGAAGGCGGCCTTCAACAGCCCGGTCTGGTTCAACTGCGGCTTCGAGAAGGCGCCGCAGTGCTCGGCCTGCTTCATCAACTCCGTGCAGGACACCATGGACTCGATCCTGACGCTGGCCAGGACCGAGGGCATGCTGTTCAAGTTCGGCTCCGGCACCGGCAGCAATCTCTCGTCGATTCGCTCGTCGCGAGAGCTCCTGGCCGGCGGCGGGACGGCGTCGGGTCCGGTGTCGTTCATGAAGGGCTACGACGCGTTTGCCGGCGTCATCAAGTCGGGTGGCAAGACGCGGCGCGCGGCGAAAATGGTCATCCTCAACGCCGACCACCCCGACGTGATGGAGTTCATCACCTGCAAGGTGGAGGAAGAGAAGAAGGCCTGGGCGCTCATCGACGCCGGCTACGACGGCTCTTTCACCGGCACGGCGTACACCTCCGTCTTCTTCCAGAACTCCAACAACAGCGTGCGCGTGACCGACGACTTCATGCGCTCGGTGCTCGACGATGGGGAATGGCAGACCAAGTCGGTGAGGGACGGCTCGCCGATGGACACCTACAAGGCCCGGGATCTCATGAAGGGGATCTCCGAGGGTACGTGGGTATGCGGCGACCCGGGCATGCAGTTCGACACCACTGTCAACGAGTGGCACACCTGCCCGACGAGCTCGCGCATCAACGCGAGCAACCCGTGCTCGGAATACATGTTCCTGGATGACTCGGCGTGCAACCTGGCGTCGATCAACCTGATGAAGTTCGTCAAGGAGGACGGCGAGTTCGACGTGCCGGCCTTCAAGTCGGCCTGCCGCACCCTCATCACCGCGCAGGAGATCATCGTCCCGAACTCGAGCTACCCGACCAAGGCGATCGAGAAGAATTCGAACGAGTACCGTCCGCTCGGCCTCGGCTACGCCAACCTCGGCGCGCTGCTGATGTCGCGCGGGTTGCCCTACGACAGCGACGAGGGCCGGGCGTATGCGGCGGCCATCACGGCCGTAATGACCGGCGAGGCGTACGCCCAGTCGGCGAAGGTTGCGCGTGACCACGGCGGGCCGTTCGCGGGGTTTGAGCCCAACCGCGAGCCGATGCTACGCGTGATGCGGAAGCACCGCGACGCCGTGGCCGAGATCAACCCCAAGCTCGTGCCGGCCGATCTCTACGCGGGCGCGAAGCAGGCGTGGGACGAGGCGGTGGAGCTTGGCGAGGACTTCGGCTATCGCAACGCGCAGGCCACCGTGCTCGCGCCGACCGGGACGATCGGCTTCATGATGGACTGCGACACGACCGGTGTGGAGCCCGACATCGCCCTCGTCAAGTACAAGAAGCTCGTGGGTGGCGGGCTGATGAAGATCGTCAACACGACAGTGCCCATGGCGCTCGAGAAGCTCGGCTACACCGCACCCGAGGTCGAGGCCATCGTCCACCATATCGACGAGAAGGAAACCATCGAAGGCGCGCCGTTCCTGAAAGACGAACACCTGCCCGTGTTCGACTGCGCGTTCAAGCCGGCCGACGGCCAGCGTTCGATCCACTACATGGGGCACATTCGGATGATGGGCGCCACGCAGCCGTTCATTTCGGGCGCGATCAGCAAGACCGTGAACGTGCCGCGCGAAGCCACCGTCGAGGACATCGAGCGGGCGTACCTCGAATCGTGGCGGCTTGGTGCCAAGGCCATTTCCATCTACCGTGACGGCAGCAAGCGGACTCAGCCGCTCAACACCTCGAGGGCGCAGGTGGCCGACACCCGCAACGTCGGCTCGTCCGACGCCAACGTAGCGTCCGGCAACGTAGTGTCCGGCATCCCTGGCGCGCCGAAGCTCGGAACGAGCGAAGGCGGCAGCCGGACCGGAGCAGACGTGCGTGAGGTCATCAAGGAAGTCGTCAAGGTGGTCGAGCGGCCGCAGCGGCGGAAGCTCTCTGACGAACGGAATTCCATCACGCACAAGTTCGACGTGGCCGGCCACGAGGGCTACATCACGGTGGGCCTCTTCGAAGACGGGACGCCGGGGGAGATCTTCCTGGTGATGGCGAAGGAGGGCTCGACCATCTCGGGCTTTGCCGATGCCTTCGCGCAGGCGGTGTCGTATTGCCTGCAGTACGGCGTGCCGCTGCAGACGCTAGTGGACAAGTTTAGCCACTCGCGCTTCGAGCCGTCGGGGATGACGAAGAACCCCGAGGTCCGCTTCGCCAAGTCGATCGTCGACTACATCTTCCGGTGGATGGCCACCAAGTTCCTGTCGCAGGAGGCGCAGTTCCGCGCCGGGGTGAACATGCGGGAGGGTGGCGATCAGGGATCAGGGATCGGGGATCAGGGATCAGGGGTTCGGGATTCGGGACTCGGGACTCGGGATTCGGGATCCGGGACTCGGGACTCGGCCGCCGCGAGACCCAGAGCAAGCGAGTTCGCGGCGATGCGGAACCAGGAAGACGCGCCGCCGTGCAGCACGTGCGGGTCGATCATGATCCGCAGTGGCAGTTGCTACAAGTGCGGCAACTGCGGCACGACCAGCGGCTGCGCGTAAGGGGGCAGCCCCCGCGGGAGTCTTCGCCCCCGCGGTTCGCGGGCATGACACAACGATCGACGCGGCGATCTTTTCTTCAGTCCACTGGTGCTGCGCTGGTCGGAATCAGCGCGGCCGGCCGACTCGCGCGAGCGCAGAGCGACGCTGCGTTCGACGTGACCGAGCAGAGCATCAGCGCGCTCCAGGCGGCCATGACCGCTGGGCAGGTGACGTCTGCCCGGCTCGTCGAGCTGTATCTGGCGCGCATCGCCGCCTACGACCAGGCGGGCCCGCGGTTGAATGCCGTCATCGCCATCAACCCGAACGCTGCGGCCGATGCGCGGGCCCTGGACGATGAACGGAAGGCGCGCGGGCCCCGTGGTCCGCTGCACGGCATCCCTGTCCTTCTCAAAGACAACTTCGAGACGAGGGACATGCCCACAACGGGCGGCTCCCTCGCGCTCTCGGGCATCGTGCCCGCGCAGGATGCCTTTCAGGTTGGGAGGCTCCGTCGCGCCGGCGCCGTGCTGCTCGGCAAAGTGAACCTGCACGAGCTCGCCCTCGGACTCACGAGCCACAGCTCCCTTGGTGGCCAGACGCTCAACCCCTACGACGTGACGCGCGCGCCCGGCGGCTCGAGCGGCGGGTCCGGCGTGGCGGCGGCAGCCTGCTTCGCCGCGTTCACGATGGGCACAGACACCAGCGGCTCGATTCGTATTCCCAGCTCGCACAACTCCATTGTGGGCCTTCGGCCGTCGGCGGGTCTGTCGAGCCGCGCGGGCATCATCCCGTTCGGCCACACGCAGGACACCGGTGGGCCGATGGCGCGGACGGTCGAAGACATCGCCTTGATCCTGGATGCGACCGTTGGCTACGACCCGGCCGATCCCACGACGGAGGCGACGAGCGGCAGGATTCCGCGCACCTATACGTCCTCTCTGAGGCCGGGTGTACTCAAGACGGCGCGCATTGGTGTGCTCACCGAGTTGTTCGGCGCCGCGCCCGAGGACGAGGAGATCGCCTCCGTCGTGCGTCGGGCGATCGACGAGATGAAGGTGCGCGGAGCCACGGCGGTCGATGTCGTGGTGCCGGATCTGGCACGGCATGTGGCTGCCGCTAATCTCCTCTCGCAAGAGCTGAAGGTCTATCTCGGTAACTACCTGCGAAACGTCCGCGCGCACGCCATCTCGGTCGAAGCCCTGCTGGACTCGGGCCTCCACTCGTTCTCGCTGCAGGGAATCCTCGATGTCGCGAACGGGACGGCAGACGATTACCTGTCAGGCGAGGACTACAAAGCCCGGCTCGCCGCACGGACCGCGCTAGGCAAGGCCGTTGTCTCGGTGATGGACGCCAACCGTCTCGACGCGGTGGCGTATCCAACTATCCGCCGGATCGCGCCCGTTGTCGGAGGCGCCCAGGCTGGCAGCAACGCGGCGCTCTCCGCGAACAGCGGCCTTCCGGCGATCACGGTGCCAGCGGGGTTCACGCCGGGCGGCTTTCCGGTTGGCATCGAGCTGCTCGGCCGTCCGTTTGCCGAGCCGACGCTCCTGGCGCTTGCCTTTGACTACGAGCAGGCCACACACCATCGGCGTCTGCCGGCGGCGACGCCGGCGCTGGCCGCGGGTTCCGCGGCCCGTGCAGGGTCCGATCTACGGAGGATCCCCGCGGGCCCTGAAGGACCCGCTCTACGGAGGATCCCCGCGGGCCCTGAAGGACCCGCTCTACGAGAGTCGATCGATACCGGACCCGGCAGCCTACGCATCGAGGTGACCGCCACCGGGTCACAGTCGGTGCCGCCATCCGATGTTCCGTTCCAGGCCGTTGCGCGCTTCAGCTTCAACGAGCAGACGCGTCAGCTTGCCTACGACATTCGCCTGTCTAGCACGCAGGAGGACGTGGCCGGCGTCTACCTGCACCGCCGAGCCAACAGGCAGAATGGCGGAGTGGCCTACGTCCTCACGAAGTCCGTGGCGCCGCAGACTACGGGCCGAGTAACGCTGACCGAGCCCGAAGCCGTCGATTTCAAGGCGGGCAAGTTCTACGTGTCCGCGATCAGCACGAAGAGCCCGCGCCTCAGCGCGCGAGCGGACATCCTGTGGAAGGACATCGCCTAGGTTCGGGCTCTCGGCTGTGGGCGCTGGGCTCTTGCGTCCGTAGTGTCCGCCTTTAGGCGGACCGGCGGTAATCCCGTAGAGCGGGGGCTTTTAGCCCCCGCAGACATCGCGTAGGGCTTCAGCCCGCGCGGTGATCTGGCCTTCCAAATAGTCCACGACCCGCTCGAACGGATCGAATCCAAACGCCGCGGCCACTGACGGCCGCAGGTTCGAGTTGGCGTTGATGTCGTAGAACACCCGCCGGCCGGTGTCGGTCTCGAGATATTCGATGCCGCCGACGTCGAGCTTCGCGGCGCGCGCGATCCGCTGTGCCGTCTCCACCGCGTCGCGCGGCACATCGGGATACGGCACGAACTCAACCGGCGGGGCGTCCACCGCTTCGTGTGCCGGCACGGCGCACGCGCCGTCACCCTCGTCTGGATTGCAGACCGGAGACGGGCACAGGTTGAACCGGCCGTGCGTCTTCACGCGCATCGCGTAGAGTAGTTCGCCGTCCAATAATTCCAGCCGGACGATTCCCTGCTCAGGGTCGTGTGGCAGGTACTCCTGCAACAGGAACAGGTTGTCCGGCTGCCACACCGACGGATCCCGGTCGAAGATCTCCTCGACGTCGCGCATCGAGTCGACCACCTGGATGCGTGCGCCGCTGCCGCCCTGGTCCGGCTTCAGCAGGGCTGGCCACTGCACCGTGTCCGCGTAGGCGGACAGAGCGCTCACGTCGTTGAAGGTGATCGAGCGCGGACAATCGATGCCGAGCGTGCGCAGCAGCGTGGCCTGGGCGCTCTTGCTCAGCTCGAGCGCGAACACGTCCGCACCGTTCAGGACCCGCGCGCCAGCGAGTTCGAGCGATCGCATGTAGGCCAGCGCCAGCGGCACCGCGCGCGTGTTGCCGCGGATGTAGGCGCTGGGGCTCGCCTGGTTGAAGTAGAGCGGGGCATGGCGACCTACCCCGACGGGGTCAAACGTCAGGTCGGGTTCGCCGTTGCTGAACGCCGCCCGCGCGACGTTGAACGGCAGGAACGAGACGGCGCGCCGCTCGAGGGCGGCAAAGAGCGGCTTCTGCCACTCGGGATGCTCGTGCAAGACGATTAGATCAGGCCCGGATCTCATCCTACTTCCGCTGCGCGTCCAGGAAGTCGAAGATCTGGGTGGCGTAGGTCAGATACGCCCCGAGGTGCGTGCCGCCAGGTACGGTCGCGTAGGCTGCGTTCACGCCAGCCGCCTTGGCCGCCTCTGCCATCCGCTGGGACGCGTCGATGGGGTTGACCGTGTCCTGGTCGCCGTGAATCACCAGGAGCCCCTTTCCCTTGATGCGGTCGAAGGGGTAGGCCTCGTACACAATAGGCCCGGAGCTGATGACCAGCGCCGCGAATCGGTCCGGATACTTCGCGGCAAGGTGCAGCGCGCCGGAGCCGGACGGGTTCTGACCGTGGAGGTAGACGCGCGACGTGTCCACGCCGTACTCCTTCGTCACGAGATCGATGACGTTGATCACGTCCTGTTCGGCCCGTTCGTTTTCGAGTGGGGTCCAGCCCTCGGCCGGAGCCGGAGCCTTGGGCCTGGCAATTTGATACGGGCTGCCGTAGTACGGCTGCCGGAGGGGCCGGTATCCCATGGGGGTGACGACGAGATAGCCACGCCGTTCGGCGTTGGTCACGAGACTGTTCGGCTCCCGGTAGGGGTTGTCGACGCTCGTGCCGGCCCGCAGCGTGACGAGCAAGGGAAGCCTTGCGCCGGGCTTCCAGCGCGAGGGCACGAACAGGCGGTAGGGAACGGACTCACCTGTTCCGGGGAACTCATAGACGCGATACTGCTCGCCTGTGTGTTGATAGAGCGGCGCACGAGGATTCGGTTCGAGCGCCTGGGGCGTGGCGCCGCCTGGCGCTAGTGCAGGCGCCTGGCCGTGCGCCAGCGCGTGGCCGATCACAACGAGGATGACGGGGAAGGCGACTCTGTGCATAGTGGAGGCCTCGGGACATTCATAAGGAGCGCAGACGTGAAATCTAGTGGTCTTGCTCAACTGGTCGGCATCGCCTCCGTTGTGGCCCTGGTGTCACTGTTGGCGTCGAGCACGGAGGCACAAGTCAATCCGCCCCCGATCCTACCGGCAAAGCCCCATCCACCGACACCGCGGCTCGCCGATGGGACCCCGAATCTGGGGCCGACCGAGCCGAACAAAGGCTACTGGCACCTCTCGCAATTCCAGGACTACCGGCGGATCCTGCTCCATCCCAAGGAGATTCCGTATCAGCCGTGGGCCCGCGCGCTCGCGATGCAGCGCAGAGCCGAGCAGTCGAAATACGACCCGCAGGGCTACTGCATGCCTCCGTCAGGGCCGCGACTGATGACGACCCCCTTCCCAATGGAAATCATTCAGCTTCCAGAGCAGAAGCGCATCGTGATGATCTACGAGGGGGGCACCCACATCTGGCGCGTCATCTACATGGATGGCCGGCCACATCCCGACGGCGACGCGCTGAATCCAACGTGGTTGGGCCATTCGGTCGGACGCTGGGAGGGCGACACGCTCGTCGTAGATGTGGTGGGATTCAACGAAGGCAGCTGGATCGACATGGTTGGCGACCCGCACACCGACCGCCTGCATCTGGTCGAACGGTTCACTCGAACCGATCTCTACACCTTGCGTTACGAGGCGACGATCGACGATCCGGCCGCGTATACAGAACCCTGGACAATTGGTTTCGACATCGTCTGGGACGAGAAAGGCGAGATTCAAGAGTACATCTGCCAGGAAAACAGTCCCTGGATGCGCCGCCTGTTCAGCGAGATGAGAGAGAAGGTCGACCCCAGATAAGCATCACGGCGACTCGAAGTGTTGAAGCACCGGCCGAGTCTCGACTAAGGTAAGCACCGAGGAGAGAGACGTTCATGAACACGCTCAGGCTGATGGGAGGGCTCCTCCTGTGTGCGGTGGCCACGACGGCCGCGCAGGAACCGGAATGGAATGCCGCCGCGGTGAAGGAATGCGACCGCGCCTGCCTGGTCGCCGTCATGGACGGCTACATGAACGCCGTCTTCAAGCGCGACGTGAAACTCGTGCCGGCGCTCGCCAGAGACGTTCGGATGACCGAGAACACCGGGGAGATGGAAGTCGGCGAGGGCGTGCTCTGGCGATCGAGAACCGAGCCCACGACTTTCAAGATCTACGTGGCGGACCCCATCAGCGGTGAGGTGGCCTTGCAGACGCGGCTCAAGGTGCAGGGCCGCGACACGCTGGCCGCGATTCGACTGAAGGTCGATCGCGGGAAGATCCTCGAGATCGAGCAGCTCCACGCCGGCGGTATCGCGCCGCAGGCGATCGAGCTGCTGACGACGCCGCGAGGGGTTTTGACCGAGGACGTACCAGCCAATCAGCGCGTGTCGCGTGAGGTGATGTTCCGCGCGGCCAACTCCTACTTCGACGCGCTCGAGGGCGACAGCGGCAAGATCGGGGGGTTCGCAGACGACTGCGTGCGGCACGAGAACGGCTACCGGACGGTCAACAACCCGCCGCCCGGAGGGCGGATGATGCCTGGCCCGCAGTTACCGGATCCGAACACGGAGCAGGGCAAGTCGGCGCTCGCCTTCAGCATGCTGACCTGCTCACAGCAGATCGACTCGAAGATCTTCGCCTACATGAAGCACATCCGGCCGCGCCGTGCGCTCATCCTCGACGAGCAGAAGCAGACGGTCGGCACGTTCCCGCTCTTCGTCCACGATGGGACGCGGCGGGGTGCGGCGCCTGATGCGCCCCCAAGCATGCTGCAGAACCTGGTGACGATGGAGACCTTCTCAGTGCGCGGTGGGTTGATCCATCACGTGGAGGCGGCCCCATTCGTCACGCTTCCGTACGGACTCGGCAACGGCTGGACGCCCGGGTCGGGGCGATAACGCACCCTATGCATTTACCCTTACAGGGCTCGAGGTGAACGCGTCCGCCCGACCGAACCGCTGAGGTATCCTTATCCCCTGTGGAGGGGACCATGCACCAGGGATCTCGAGCGGCGCTTCGGCTCCTGACCGTCGCCGGCGTGTTGTGCGTCGGATTCGGCGCAACCGAGGCGGCAGCCCAGCACCCGGATTTCACCGGCGTGTGGACGAATTACACCGAGCCAGGTCAGCCGCCAGGCGGACGAGGCGCAGGACCGGCGCTGCCCCTGAACCAGCAGGCGCAGCAGAAGATCGCGCGGTACCAAGCGCTCGTGAAGGAGACCGGTGATACCCCTGGCGGCTTCTGCCTCGGCACGGGCATGCCGGGGTCCATGCTCGGGTCAGGCGGGTATCCGATGGAGATCCATCAGCGCCCCGAACAGCTCATCATCGTCTACGAGGCGCACAACGAGATTCGGCGGGTCTATCTCGGCAATCGGATCGTCCCGGACGCCGATCGCCTGCCGGGCCGGAACGGACACTCGAGCGGCCGGTGGGAAGGGGACACCCTGGTGGTCGAAACCACCCATCTGGTCGAACAGGTCGATCAGCGATACGCCCACAGCGACCAGGCGCGCATCGTCGAGCGCTATCATTTGGAGAAGGGAGCCGGCGGCCAGCCTGTGCTGGTGGCCGAGATGACCATGACCGACCCGGCGTTCTACACGGCGCCGTTCACCACCGTGAAGAAGTGGGCGCAGGTGCCGAACGGACACTTGCTCCCCTATGAGTGCGCCGAAGAAGAGTGGATCAAACACCTGGAGCGGCTCGAAAAGAACGCAGCGAGTGCAACCGAACCTGGCAGGAGATAGCGTCATGAAACAGTTCGTCCTCATCACGGCAGCTGCGGTGTTCGTGGCCTTTGGCGGCGCCACGCTGACGGCCCATCATTCGGCCGTCCAGTTCGACTTCACCAAGACCGTGTCGATCAAAGGCGTGGTCAAGTATTTCCGCGCGATCAACCCCCACATGCAGCTCGTCCTGCACGTGACCGACGAGAAGGGCGCACGCGACATCACGTTCGAAGGCCATAGCACCAACAACATGTATCGCGCGGGCTACCGCGACAACATGATCAAGGTGGGCGATACGATCACGGTGTTCGTCGCCCCGCTCAAGACCGGCGCGGACGGCGGATATGTGACCGCCGCCCTCACGGCGAGCGGAGTCAGGTTCGGGCAGCGGTCGCGTGCCGAACTGGCGCAGGAACAGCAAAAAGCCGAGGGCCGCTGATCAGATGGCGAGCATCCGCATCAGGTACTGCAGGGTCTGACACTATCTTCCCCGCGCGGCCCGTGCGGCCGCGCTCATCAAGCAGGACATCGGCGTCGAGGCCGATGTCGTCGAGGGTAACCGCGGCGAATTCACCGTGTGGGTCGGGGACGAGGTCGTCGCGCGGAAAACCACGAGCGGGTTCCCGTCAGAGCCGGAGATCCTGGCCGCGGTGAAGCAGGCGATCAAGCAGCAGGCAGTAAGCGGTAAGCAGTAGACGCTGCCGGCGTCGAGCTAATCTAGAGCGGCGTAAGCGCGGCGCATTTCAGCTCCTGGCTGCGTGGCACGCGCTGTTTGCGTTTTGCATTTTTGGATTTCATTTGACCCCTACTGCACCCGTGTACGCAGTTCGTTGCCCCCCGGTGTGCCACGGATGCGGGATTTTCCTCCGCGTGGGGAATCGTCGCGTGGCTTCCGCGTCACGACCCAGGCGTCCGTGCCGTATTCTTGTGACCTCCTAGTGGCCCGAAAATTGTTTACAGATAGACTCCCGATGCCTCCCAAGCGATCAACTCACTTCATCGTCGGCTTTCTGGCGTGCTGCGGCGTGGCGGGCGCCGCCATCGGGCTTCTCGCTCAGCAACCGACCCAAGGAACCGGCGCCTCCGAGGGCGACTGGGCCGCCGTCCTTGCGTTGCCGACCGTGCCCGATCTGAACCCAGACCCGCGAGTCCTCGAAATCAACCTGACGGCCGAGGTCGCCCAGGTGGAGATTTCGCCCGGGCGCCGCGTGGAGGCCTGGACCTACAACGGCACGATTCCTGGTCCCCTGATTCGCCTCACCGTGGGCGATCGGCTCATCGTCCACTTCACCAACACGCTGCCATCCTCAACGACGGTGCACTGGCATGGGCTGCGGGTGCCCATCCAGATGGACGGCGTGCCCGGCGCGTCACAGCCGCCAGTCGAGACGGGCGGCGCGTTCACCTACGACTTCATCGTTCCTGATGCCGGCCTGTACTGGTATCACCCGCACGTGATGTCGGCCGCGCAGGTGGGCTTCGGCCTGTATGGCGCGTTCCTGGTGGACGACCCCTCGGAGGCCTTCCGCGTCGCCGAGGAGCGCGTGCTGGTGCTGAGCGACATCGACATCACCGAGAAGGGCGCGCTCGAGGACCCGCAAACGGGCGGCTCGACCGGTATGGCCTTCGGCCGCGAGGGCAACACGCTGCTCATCAACGGGCGCAACGCACCAACAGTTACGATGCGCTCCGGCGTGACCCAGCGCTGGCGCCTCGTCAACACAGCGAAGAGCCGCTTCTTCGAGCTCGATCCAGGCGTGGGCATGACGTTCACGAAGATCGGGGGCGACGGCGGACTCCAAGAGTACGCCGAGCGGCTGGACTCCCTGGTGCTTGCCCCGGGCGAACGCGCAGACGTCTTCTACACGCCGACGGCGAAGCCTGGCACCGAGTACGGCATCCACGCGAGGCTCTTCAACCGGGGATACGGCAGCGTCGAGGCGCGGAGAAGCGAGGACCTCTTCCAAGTAGTCATGACGAATACCCCGGCTCCCGCGCCCATGCCGCTCCCACCGGTCACGCGCACGATCGAGCCGCTTGGTCAGGAGGGCGCCACGCAGGTCGCGATCGAGTTCGGGATCGAACAGTCGGTGGTCGACAAGACGTTCTCGTACACCATCAACGGTAAACCGCTCGACCGCATCCCGCCGCTCAAAGCCACCGTGGGCGAGACACAGATCTGGACAGTAACCAACTCGACACCCTGGTCGCACCCACTTCACCTGCACGGCTTCTTCTTCCAGGTCCTGGAGAAGGACGGGAAGCCGCGGCGGCCCTTGCAGTGGAAAGACACGGTGAGCGTGCCGTTCAAGGACACGCTGAAGCTCATCGTGCGCTACGAGGATCGCCCCGGCTCGTGGATGTATCACTGCCACGTTCTCGATCACGCCGAAGGCGGGCTCATGAGCGTGGTGCAGCTCTCGCGGCCCGGCGAGGCGCCGCCGCCCCTTCCGTCGACGCACACGCACTGAAGCGGCGCGACGTGGCTCGCTGCGCGCGGGGCGTGTCAAGTCAGAATGCAGAATTCAGAATGCAGACCGTGCCCCTGTGCTGGGCACCCGACAAGTGGCGGGGGTTAGGAGCGGGCGAGTAGCGCACCCACGATGGCCACGAGCGTGGTGACTTGGAGGCCGACGAGCCAGACGAACTGTCGTGACACCTTGTCGTCGAGGGCGTCGATGCGGCGGTCCACCGTGTCGAACCGTCGGTCGATCGCCTCAAATCGCCGGTCGACGCCCTCGAAGCGCGTGTCCATCCGATGCTCGAGGCTGCGGACAGCCTCCCGGACCTCGCCCAGCGCGTGGGACTGTTCGCTCACCTGCCCCTCGATACAAGCCACTCGTTCTTCAACTGTCGGCACGCCTCGCCTCCCCGAGCATAGCGCCGATCCCGGCGCCGGCTCAATCCCAAGTGGACTCCTAAGGGAGCAGGATTCGTACCGGCCCGAAATTGCGAGAGATTCGACGTGACACCACGGCGGTTATGCAGTTCTGCCGTCCTCCTCCGCCGCGCTCATTGGCAGAATTTGTAGCCCACTCCAAGACCGACGAGCTCATCTAACCCCGGAGCTCACCGGAGCTCAGTTGTGTTGATGCCGGCGAATCCCGGTTCCGGTGGCCGGACCGCGCTGCGACGCTGCTTGGCGCCGCGTGACGCCAGCTCCGCGAGCTGGCGGACCCCCAGTGCCGTCTCGCGCGGTCAGGCGACACATGGTCGGCCTGACCTCCACAGGGCTTCGCCAGCATCAACACAACTGAGCTCCGGTGCTGTCTACTGCCTACCGCCTACTGCCTGTATGATGTTGCCCATCCCATGCAGACGCGTGTGTTCGAGAAATCCGTTCGACCGCTGAACATCCGTCTTGGTGTGTGCCTGCTGGTCGGCGCCCTCCTCACGCTTGCGGCGCACGGACAGACGCCCGCGGGCAGCGCCGCCGCACCGCTCCACGTCCTCCCGGTGCAGGGCAACGTGTCGATGCTGGTGGGCCCCGGTGGCAACATCACCATCCAGACCGGCAAGGACGGAGTGCTGCTGGTCGACACGATGACCGAAGCGCTCGCGGCGCGCGTCATCGCCGAGGTGAAGACGCTCTCGAGCTTGCCCGTCCGCTTCATCATCGACACGAGCATGGACGCGGACCATACCGGTGGCAACGCGGCGCTTGCCAAGATAGGAACCACCGGATCCCGAGCGATTCCCGGCGGTGGCGCCACCGTGATTGCGCACGAGCGGGTCGTGCAGCGCATGTCGCGCCCGACGCCAGGGCCTCAGCCGGGCCTGCCCAACAACGAGTACTTCACGCCCACCAAGGACTTCTACTTCAACGGCGAGCCGATCTTCATCATCCACGCGCCGAATGCGCACACCGACGGCGACAGCATGGTGCTGTTCCGCCGATCGGACGTCATCAGCACAGGCGACGTCTTCACGCCCGACCGGTTTCCGCTGATCGACATCGCCCGCGGTGGGAGCGTCCAGGGCCTGCTCGCCGCACTCAATCGAGTGCTGCTGCTGGCCGTGCCAGAGCGCCTGCAGGACGGCGGCACCCGCATCATCCCGGGCCACGGCCGGATCTCGGGCGAAGCGGACGTGGTCGAGTATCGCGACATGGTGACGATTGTGCGCGACCGCGTCGAGGAGCAGATCAAGAAGGGAATGTCGCTCGACCAGGTTAAGACCGCGCGGCCCACGCGCGACTACGACGGCCAGTACGGGAGTCCCGACGCCTTCGTCGAGGCCGTCTACAACAGTCTTCGAGCGGGAGAGAAGGAGCGGCGGACGCCATGACGCGCGCGACACTCGGACTGATGCTCGTGGTCGCGTCGATCCCGGCCCTGGCACAAGGGCCGCCCGGCCCGCCACAACCACAGCGATCGCCCAGGGAGGCGGCGCCAGTGGACCTCACCGGCTACTGGGTGTCAGTCATCAGCGAAGACTGGCGTTGGCGCATGGTGACGCCGCTCAAGGGAGATGTGGCCAGCTTGCCACTGAACGCGGCGGCCATTGCGCAGGCCGAAGCCTGGGATCCGGCCAAAGACACCGCCGCCGGCCTGCAGTGCAAGGCGTACGGGGCCGCGGGGATCATGCGGTTGCCGGCGCGCCTACACATCACCTGGCAGGACGACAACACGCTGAAGCTCGACGTGGATTCGGGGACGCAGTCACGGCTCTTCCACTTTGGCGGGACGATACCGGCAAACACGCGCCCGAGCTGGCAGGGCTACTCGATCGCCAACTGGGAACGCCCGCCCCGGGGCGTGGAAACGCCGAACACGATTCCGATCTTTGCCAGAAGAACCGGCACGCGCGGACGCTCGCTCGAGGTCACGACGACGAGGCTGCGGGCGGGCTACCTGCGGAAGAACGGGGTGCCGTACAGCGAGAACGCCATGCTCAGCGAGTACTTCGACTACCGGAAGCATCCAAACGGCGACGAGTGGTTCACGGTCACCTCGATCGTGCGCGATCCGACGTACCTGGAAAGCCCGCTGATATTGAGTTCGGACTTCAAGAAGGAAGCAGACGCCTCCAGCTGGCGGCCAACGCCGTGCGAGGCGCGGTAGCCGTGGGCATCGGGGCGAGGGATTCGCAGATGACGCACCGCTGGAAATGGCTGCTCGTGGGCGCGCTGCTGCTCACACCAGCGCGCGCCTTTGCCCAGATCGATTTCACGGGCGAGTGGGCGCCGGTCTATCACGAGGACCGGCCCGAACGCCTGCCTGGCCCCGAGCTCGGTGACTACACAGGACTGCCGATCAACGAGGCGGCGCGCCTGGCCGCCGACAGCTGGGACGCGGACCGCATCTCGGTGGTGACGCAGTATCAGTGCCGCCCGCACTCGTCCGACTACGGCATGCGCGGACTCGGCAACCTGCGCGTGCATCGCGAGCTCAACCCGGCAACCCAGGATCTGGTGGCGTTTCGCACCTACATGCCGGCGTGGGGCAGCGAGCGCACGATCTGGATGGACGGGCGGCCCCATCCACACGAGTACGCCGAGCACACCTTCCAGGGTTTCTCAACGGGTGTCTGGGAAGGCAACACGCTTGTCATCACAACGACGCACCAGAAGATCAACTACTTCCGGCGCAACGGAGTGCCGAGCAGCGACAAGCGCACCTCGACCGAGTACTGGACCCGCCACGGTGAGTTCCTGACAGTGGTGACGGTGGTCGAGGATCCGGTGTACCTGACCGAGCCGCTCGTCCGCAGTCAGAACTGGTACCTCGATCCCGGGCAGGCGCTGCCCACTTTCTACTGCGAGTACGTGCCCGAAGTGCCAGGGCCGACCCCCGACGCCGTGCCCCATCACCTGCCGGGCGCGAATCCCTACCTGACCGAGTTCGCTGACTGGTACGGCTTGCCGCTCGACGGCGCCCGCGGCGGGGCCGAAACGATGTATCCGGAGTACCGGCTCAAGATGGGTCCGCCGCACTCCACGCCGCCGGACCGCTGCCAGCGCTTCTGCGTCTGCTCGGGATTCGAGTGCCTCGTCAATCCCAGGCGCGGTAGGCAGTAGGCAGTGGGCGGTAGGCAGAAGACGGCCGTAGAGCGGGGGCTTCAGCCCCCGCGTGACTCACTCGAGCCGCTCGCCCAACAACCCTTTCTGAATCAACTCGCGGCGTGCGTCGTCGTCGTGGCTGGCGACGATGACGAGATTGCTTTCCGTCCGTGAGAGGCTGTTGAGCCATTTGAGCTGATCCATCACCGCGGCCCGGTCCTCGGTGATCCACGGCGCGTCCTTCCCGGCCATCCCTCGCACATCGTCCATGTGCCAGGCGGCGTCGCCGATGAGCAGGTATTCCCGGCCTGATTCGAGTGCCACGTAGACCATCTGGGATCCCGGCGTGTGGCCCGCGGCCTTGATCAGCACAACTCCAGAAGCAAGCGGGAAGTACTTCTCGTAGTCGAACACGATGTAGCGGCCGGCCGTCTGCTCGGCGAGCCGGATCTCCGGCATCTGCGGCGAGTTCACGAGCGTGTGCACCTGCGCCCGGGTGAGCAGCGTCTTTGGTGCCAACTCGGCCGCGAGTGGCGAGTGGATCACGCCGGCCACGTGATCGCCGTGTTCGTGCGTGACGACAATAAGCCGGGCGGAGGTGAGGGCGCGCTGCAGCCCGTCGGCGGCGGTGGCGTCGTAGGGCTCCTCAACACCGCGACCGAAGAACCGGTGCACCTGCTGGTCCATGCCGGCGTCCACCATGATGGAGCCGTCCGGGTACCTCACCTGATAGGCCGTGCGCGCCTGGACGCTCGGTTCCGGGGCAGCCCCCTTGACCGAGAAGTTCTTCGTGCGTCGGCTTTCGGCAAACTTCACGACGTTGATGCCGAGTGCGTGGCGGCCGGGGATGAGGGTGGCTGTCGCGCGAATCTCGGCGAGACTGGCCGTCCAGCCCGTGGCCGTGCGCTGGGCCAGAAGCGGGTAGCCGCTCAGGGCGATGGCGGTCATGGCGGCGAGCAGCAGGGTGGTGGCGCCGTGCATGTGTCGGTGTGTGGCTACTATACCCGCAGGCCAGCGGAGTTGACGGTCACGAATCCCTGTGGAAGTGGGCGACTCAGACCGCCTGACCGCGCGAGAAGGCTGTGGGGATCCGCCACTCACGGAGCTGGCGTCACGCGGTCGTCGGCGCCATCGCAGCGCGGTCCGGCCACTGGAACCGGGATTCGTGACCGTCAACTCCACTGACTGCGAGCCTAGAGATTCAGCAGAGCCAGGAGGTCGCGACTGAATTGGCCTCGCGCCTCGCCGTAGATCGGATTGACGGCGGCGACAAACGCTTTGAGCTCGTCCCTCGTCAGCTCGACGATCTCGCCGCCCTGTTTCTTGATCGTGGCCATCGCCTCTTCTTCCTCCTTGATGTGCAGATCGCGCTGGAAGGCCACCGCGTCGCGAACCGCCTCGCGGAGCGCCTCCTGCAGCCCGGTCGGCCACGCGTCGAACGACGGCCGGTGCACGAAGATCGGGCGCGAGATGTAGAAGTGGTTCGTCATCGAGTGGAAGCGGTGGAACGCGTGGACGCCGTAGGTCACCGTGTTGGCAAACGGATTCTCCTGCGCGTCGATCCGGCCGGCTTTGATGGCCTCGAGCGCTTCCGACAGATCCATGATCTTCGGGGT